>Ga0315277_10013289_pt1 | contig 10260 bp, 9 predicted proteins | sample YL17G05_15_MG_FD_203695 | JGI IMG/M metagenome (GOLD analysis project Ga0315277, IMG submission 203695) | Sediment microbial communities from Yellowstone Lake, YNP, Wyoming, USA - YL17G05_15 | ecosystem: Environmental > Aquatic > Freshwater > Lake > Sediment | place: USA: Wyoming | collected...
TCGATTATCGACGACCCTTCCATGGCGGAATCCTTGTTCCACCTTGAGGACACGCCGTCGAATATCATTACACATGCTTTCGAGTACAAGCAACGGAAAAGCATCCTTGCCACCCTTCCCCAGTACTCCTCACTACCGCCTCTCGCGAGTTTCGCGGATTGTGTCGCCCGCACCTATAAGACCTTTGGCGAAAAAAACGCGCTTGCCGAAATAAAAAAACACCCTGATACACCGAAAGGAAAATCCATCGCCTATGCGTTCCTTCTTGCCTTAGGAAAAGCCATAGACGTCAAGTGGCAGTACTCGAAAGAGGAAATCGAATACGGTGAATTCCTCATGCCGTATACCAAGAAACTCCTTGCTGCGGAATCCTCAGAGTACCACACTGCGTTGCAGGACCTGCTGAACGCAAGCGGTTCCTCGGAAGCACTGCCAGCATAACCCAAGGATCACGCTCTATCCTTCATCGTTTGCAGCATCTCTTTCCCAAAATCAGTGATGCCGTACAAACGAACGTTATTACCACAGCTTTTTTCCTGAACGATCTCAAGCGTGAGCAGGGATTCATCCTCCTTGTAACGCTCTTCCATCCCTCGGATCGCGCCAATCACATTAGAAGGCGTCGTCCGAACATGGTACGCGATCTCAGCCGTATAGCTGTAGTTTGGGCTTATGTCAGACAAATATTCCGCGATTTTTTTCCGGACGTTGCTGCGTCGCAGCGCCCTCACCGCAAGCGGTCGTTTCAGTTCGCGCGGTGACCCTAGTTCCATCTCATTATGCATCCCAACCATCCACCTGATATTCCTCATAGAATGTACGTTAATAAACGATTTTCTTATGTAATTAGTCCGGTACGTCTTCGTCTACATGTTCATATACATATCCCGACGAAAACAAATGCCTCGTGCACAAGGCTATCATCTCGTGCCGTACACCTAAGGATTATGTTGATGGTAGCAATTGCGAGAAAAAAAATTGACCAATGATGATGGTGCATGAGAAAACAATCACTGCAAGCGGCACTGTTCTGCCAAGACTATACATATACATCGTCGCGTCATCGCCTTCGCTGATGCCATTGGTGAACCGGGTGAGAAGAACCACGAGCTCAAGCAGGTAGATACCGATCACTAAGATGAAGTATTCTGGGCGGACGTTTTCAAGGGTAAACGCCGATGACACGCTTGAAAGGGTTGGAGGAAGACTGGACATATCCTGCGGTATGACACCACTGAGTGATGCGATGATCCGTGAGATGAGGGAGGTAATCGCAAGTGTGACTCCAGCGATAAGCGGTGCGAACATCGTCATGGTCGACCGAAGTGTTGTGGTAAGCTCACCTAGCATGTCATTGATCTTGCGTTCAACTTCTTGCAGTTGCTTCAGATGGTCTGCGATGCGAATGAGGGAAACACTCACCGCCCGCTGGCTTTTTTGGATCCCTTCGACGAACAGACGAAGGATTGCCTTCACACGATCAGAATAGACGTGGGCAAGCGAGCCGAATTCCCTATCGAAGAGCGCATCATAAAGATTTGAATGCATCGCAGTCAAGTTAAAGCTCGTCTGATGGAACACCTCTGCTATCCTTGAGCCTTCCATGGTCTGTGCAGCATACAGAAAACTTTCCTCAGGAGATTTCTCCTCGGAAATCCGTTTCCCTAGGATGTATAAGGCGTCGCTGAATTCTTTTTCTATGTCTTTGATGCCGTCCCGAACTTTTTTAAACGGACGGTACACATTCTGACAATACACAGTCAACGCAAGTGCGACACCCCAGATGAAAAACAAAGTGGTGGGAACCACAGCACTTAGCCCTTGTGGATCAACCATATAATCAAACATGTCTGTTGATGAACCAGAGGAGAGAAAAAGGGGAGCTAGGAGAAAGATTGCTCCAGGAAGTGCAGTAAGGGCTCCGATGAGCATCGACAGAGCAAGCCATCGTCGTTTGTTGATTGCGACAACATCAGGATGATCCGAAGGGATGCGAGGTGGATTAAATGCGACTGGCCGAGAGAGAAGGATATTCCTTGTGTACATAAAAATACATAATGGGAGTACGACATCGTAGATGAAAAACACCTGGAAGATGCTTACATGCATTCCGACAAGGCCAGCCGCGGGTAGCATCGCTACAAGAGATAACGGGATCATGATGCCCACCGAATACAATATCACAGTCGGTTGATGCAATCGGTTCGCGAACAGATTCATGGTTTCCTTGGTTCCCTCAAGCGACACATCAAGCGCCCTATCGAGGGTCATCGTGCGGGATGCCTCATCATGCTGCTGGATGGAGGAATGGATGAGATGCAAGGAGCGTTTGAAATAGTCGCTATACCGCCCCCATCGCGTCGCAAAATGAGTCATCGCATCATCGACCCCTGTGTACACTCGGATTTCGATATCCCACATCAGTTTGCGCAGGTCCCAGGCAAGCACCGTCGATGATTCTGATGCAGCGAACCGAATGCTATTTTCAAGGTTTGGAACCAATTTGAGGTACATAACGAGGTAACTGAGGATCTCAGGGATATCCCCCAGGGAGCGAATCTTCAGGTATTTCGCATAGGTTTTCGGGTAGGTGGCAATGAGATTCATGAGAAGGAACGGCACTACCACTAGCGGAACGACCATGAAAAGAATCGTCATCGCGTCGATATCCGTCAGCGATGCGTGATACGCAATAAGTACGATGAAGTCAAGGCAGAGGAAAGCAAGGAAGGAAAGGAACGCACTCAGGTTGGCAAAACGGAAGATGTCGCTTGGCTCAACATCAAGCCCGGTAAAGACCAGGGTGTCAAGATACTCTTGTGTGAAGTAGGTGTGTACTTTTTTTCGCATCCGCACATTATCCTTAAGAATCCACGGGAAATAGGTGTTCGCGAACCGTACCCCTCGCTCAAACCAATGGTGCTCCTCGGTCATGGCATCCGCCTCAGGTACGTCTGAAACCAGGTCATCCATTGCCTGCGGACATCCTCGTAGTTCACGGTTTTGCTTCGGAGCTTGCTGTCTTCGATACTCATCCACATGGCGTTATTTGCATCCCTGACTGCTGACGACTCGAGGAGATCTTTCCTTGACTCGCTGTGGTCAACGAGGAGTTTCTTGATGTCGGTCCGTAGCTGAATGTTCTCAAGTGCTTTTTCCACGGTAATCCCCCATTTTTTGGCAATGGATTGGATCACCTGGGATTGTCCCATGTGTAGCAAGTCGGTTGCGACAAGCTCGTCCTTCGCAGTGTCGTATGTCATGATATCTTGGAAGATCTTGTCCGGGTCAGGGGTCGCCTGCCACCCTGATTTAATGATCTCTGAGATTTGTACGACCTTTCGTTTTCGCTCGATGCCTCCTTCGCTTCGTATCGGTGCCGCGATCACCACCGCGTCCACTGCCTTAAATGAGGTCGGTGGCACCCCGATATCATAGACGACTCGTTCGTAGACATCACGAGTGGTGGACCCATGAATCGTTCCCATGATCAGGTTGCCTGCCGCCCCGATCCGCATCGCTTCAAAGAGAACCTTTGCCTCGACACCCCGGACCTCACCAAGGATTAAGACTGATTCTCCAAGTCGAAGGGCAGTACGCAGCGCATCGGTCGGTTCTACCTCGGAGGAAGCGGTGCCGGTCGCAATCGATTTTGTAATCAGTGATTGGATTTTGTAGCCATCTCGCTGGAAGTCATCGATCGGGATCTCGGCTGTGTCCTCGATTGTGAGGATGCGGAATCGTTGCGGGATTTCCAAGATCAGGGAACCGAGCAACGAGGTCTTGCCTGCCCCGCGGCTTCCTGCAATGAGAAGCGAGGCTTGCCCATCGATGAGAAAGCTGAGCAATCCTGCTGCAAGGGGGGAGATCATATGGTTCGCGATGAAATGAACAAGCGTCCATGGCTTAGACCGATGTCGTCGAAATGCAAAAGCAATCCCGTGAGGCGTGAGCGGTTTTGAGATCGCAGCTATCCGCGTACGGAACTGCTTGAGGTCCAGATCAAGCACAGGTGCTGCCTCGGAAAACGCTCGCCCGCTGAACGTCCGGAATCGAGAGGCGAGCGCGTCACTGTCTCCCTCTGATAAATAGATGTTTGAGGTGTATTCCTCACCGTCAAGAACGAGATGAAGCGGGTTGTTGCTCACCGGTGCATTGACATAGATGTCCTGGATCCGATGGTCAAGCAAGAGGTCCTCCAGGACCCCAAACCCTGCACTGTAACGAGAGAAGATGTCAGCAAGATGTTCAATGTGCTCTACATCAATAATCACCCCATTTTCACATGCGTGATGGGAGATGATTTGGACACCGAGGCGATGGAAGTACTCCTCTGCTGTTACAGCGTCCATGAACGAAACATCCTTCGGTCGATGATGTGAGAGAGACGCCCGTACCTTCTCAAGAATGATGAGTTCATCGTGAGGAAGTTCGTACTCCGGTGGGACCACGAAATATAGTTTTTCAGGACGTGAACGAAGGATGTACAATGCGACATGGAGCGGGCGACCACCTTTTCTTTGAACCTCATATGATTCAAGGAAAAGAGCGTCAGGTGGCGGTTCGAGCTGAATGAATGAATCGATGAACCCTGGTCTGACATACGGTCTGATATGTCTCATATAGAAGACGTCACTGGCGATACGTTTTCCCCCAAGATGGTGCAGGTCACTTGTAGTGATTATCTCTGAAAGAAACGTCTTGTACTGTTTTACACAATCTGCACAAGGCGACGATGGGATTACGATGTTCTCTCGCATCTCAATCAGTGTGAAGAATGCATCAATTGGGTCTGTTGACGCTAGCTCATGGAGAGAACTCAGTTCTTGCTGTCGTTTCTCTACACAGGTAGTGCAGCGGAGAAACTCCATGCGAGGCACCTGGATGTGACGGTGCGCCTCAACTCTCTGGATGAACGACACGAGATCGTGGAGGCGTTTCAGTTCTTCTCCTGCGAACACCTTTACCAGCACATGATTTAGGATAAGACGATCGATGCCGTGCTCGTGTGCGAGGATCTGAAATATTTTTCTACGGCAGACCTCGTCACAAATCGTTGAATGTCCCTTCTCACAATCACGACAGTGAATCATGAGGGCTTTTTGGTCCATCTTTCTTTTAGCTTCGTACAGACATAATGTATCGTCCATGTGTCTTCCTCCCAGATAAGACTACCGCATTTGATGAAGAGAGCGAGCCTGACAGCTATCAGACTTGTTGTATCGCTACCTCCCAGACAATAAACTTTATAATATTTATCAGGATATAATTTTTTGACATATATAATTTTCTCATCGTGAGGAAATTTCGTCTGGGAGATACAACTCATGCATCAAACGTCTGTTCAGAAGAGGCCATCGATTTCTAGAACACAATTTATTTTAGGTCGCACAGAGAAAACCAGTGGTGGGATTCTTACGCTTGGAAGGTATTTTGCGCTCGATGGTTCTCTTGGTGCAGAGGTGTGTCTCGATGTGACGCGGCCTCATGTGATTTTCATCTGCGGGAAGCGAGGGTACGGAAAGTCCTACACCATCGGTGTGTTACTCGAGGAAATCTGTAGATTAGACGAGATTGTAAAAAAACAGCTGGGGGTGGTGGTGGTCGATACCCTTGGGATTTACTGGGCCACACGCTTTCCTAATATAAAGGAGAAAGATCATCTAACGCAGTGGGGTCAGAAACCAGAGGGGTTTCCTATTCGGGTGCTTGTTCCATCTGGTGCAGTCGCTGAGTACAAGAAGCAACGTTTTGATGTGGCGTGTTTTTCCCTCAGGGTTTCCAGTCTTTCTCCGGCGCATTGGTGCCAGCTTTTCGGTCTGAAACCCACGGATCCTGTCAGCATCATGTTCACAAGAGCGGTACTTACGATGCAGTCAACATCCGATTGTTTTTCAATCCAGGATCTGCTCACCTGCATCAGAGGAGATGATTGGGCTTCGGAGGAGATAACGAGAGCAGCGGAAAATTATCTGACCATGGCAGAGTCCTGGCGGATTTTTAGCGGTACAGGCATGTCTATCACAGAGCTTGTTCAGCCAGGTACTGTCTCGGTCCTTGATCTGAGTCTTCTGCCCACACAGACTTTGAAGGATATCGTGGTGTCTTTAGTGAGTGAAACAATATTCGAAGAGCGCGTGAAGGCGCGTAAGGCGTATGAGCAGAAAAGAATAGGCTTTGAGGTTGAACAGACTGGTATTCCGCTGGTGTGGCTTGCCGTTGATGAGGCGCAGTTGTTCATCCCACGGGATCATGACACGTTGAGTAAGGAGGTGTTGATTTCCGAATGGATGCGGCAAGGCAGACAGCCCGGGTTATCCCTTATTATGGCGACGCAACGACCTAGTGCGGTGGAGCCTGAGGTCCTCTCTCATAGCGATTTGATACTGTGTCATCGGTTGACAGCGCAGGAAGACATCGATATGCTGAGCATGATTCGCCCGACCTACATGCGCGGTGATATCGCTGAGTCCATCAAAAAGATGGGTCATGAGAAAGGTGTCGCCCTTCTTGTGGATGATACTTCCGAGTCGGTTCATGTAATCAAGGTGCGTCCACGGGTAAGCTGGCATGGAGGTGGAGAGCCGGTGATTGAAACTTCGGTAAGCACACATCGTGGCAATGGGTGATTCGATGAAATCTGTTGATTCGTTCGCCGCAGAGATGATTCCGATACGCTTGCTCATCAGTATTGCGATCATCGCGGCCATCGCAGTACTTATCTGGGTCGGCATGGGAATGCTTCATACGAGTCTTGCACAGCATCAGGTCGAACAGCAATGTCGCGATCTTGTATCGTCGCTTGAGACGATGGTGCGAAGTGGTGCTCCCCGGGATTTGGAAGAAGGGCTGGCTGCGTCTGGAACCACGCGGATTCAAACGCTGGTTCTTCCTGACAACCTGATGTATCTTTCCTTCGGAGGTGACCCTGATGTAAAGAACACGGGGGTGCTTCATCCGCAGGTAAGCGAAGATGGTGCTGTCATAGTCTATAAGGTGCAGGGTGGTAGTAAACAAGTCATCTGGCTACCCCAAGGGATGTATCGGTTTCGGGAAGGATATCTATCCAACACTACCTGGACATTGAGGGGAGACGGGGAGAGTTACATTCTAGGTCATGGGGGGACAAGTACACTTGTTTTTGAGCTGGTGGGAAAAAATCACAAGACCTATATTCTGATTCATGGGAACGACGGCATCGAATAAATCGTGGGAGAAAAAGGAGTGTTCGATGAAGAAGCACGTGGTCCAGGTTATTTTTTCTCTTCACGAAATGCAGAAGAATTTTTACTTTGCTGGATGAGTCTGCAGATCCGGCAGGTTTCGATGATGAGATGGTCGGACCCATTTTTTATGATGCGTTCCGCGGAAATCGTGATTTCTTTGTCAATCCCACTGTCTCGGATTTCTATTTTGCCTCGTTTGTTCGAGAGGTACTGGCAGACTGCGGAAGGGGTGATGTCGAGTTTTTCTGCTGCTTCGCGCTGGCTCAGCCCGTACTCCTTGATCATTCGTTCAGCGATTTCCTTTCGGATTACTGGTATCCCATTCCACATCATGTATTCACAGGGAGTGCGTCGCATAAGTAAGTATTAATCTTTTAGTATATATAATTAACGATTGTTAACTTATATAGGCGTGTTCACAAGCACCTTACCTACATTTGACGAGCGAGAAAATGACTTTATACATGTGCGCACTTAACAGGCTGGTGCTATCTTGATAGATATTTCAACAGCCATTGGGTCTCTCCGCCTTAACAATCCGACGATGCTTGCCTCAGGTATCATGGATGAGGACGCCGGTAGCATGCAGCGCATCATCGATTGCGGGGCTGGCGCGATCGTTACCAAATCCATAGGCATCAAGGCGCGGGACGGCTACCCGAATCCCACGGTCGTGGAGTTGGACCATGGCATCTTAAACGCTATGGGACTTCCCAACCCAGGGATCGACGAGTTCGGTCAGGAAATGGGTCTTTTGCGCACATCCACAACACCTATCATCGGCAGCATCTACGGTGCGACCGTCGAAGAATTCACCATGCTTGCAACAAAGATGCAACAGTACGGCGCTACCGCGGTGGAACTAAATGTCAGCTGCCCGCATGCGAAACGATACGGTCTTGAGGTTGGATGCGATCCAGAGTTATTACGAACGATCACCTCCTCCGTTAAAAAAAGCATCAACATCCCTGTTTTTGTAAAAATCTCACCGAATGTGACCGACATCGTTGACATCGCTAAAGCTGCACAGCAAGGACATGCGGATGCGGTTGTCGCGATCAACACCGTCAAAGCCATGAAGATCGATCTTGAGACCACACGACCAATCCTTGCGAACAAGACCGGCGGGTACTCCGGGAAAGCAATCAAACCCATAGGGGTTCGCTGCGTGTTCGATATTGCACAACACATCACGATTCCTATAATCGGTGTTGGGGGTATTACTACAGGCGAGGACGTTATCGAATACATCATGGCGGGGGCATGCGCGGTACAAATCGGATCTGCGGTGTACTACCGCGGTCCTGAGGTTTTCGGGCTCATCTGCAAGGAAATCAAGCAATGGATGAACGCGCATGGATACAAGACACTCGCAGAGCTACAAGGAGTTGCCCACCGATGAACAGCCCTTACGTGACATCGATACTGAAAAGCACCGATGAAGCGGCTGACATCAAGACTTTCATCTTTCGTTATCCTGGAAAGATCGAACCTGGTCAATTCTTCATGATCTGGGTTCCTGGCGTCGACGAAATCCCCATGAGTGTCTCGCTGATTCAAGGTGACGTGAAGGGGATCACCTTCCGAAAAATCGGGGACGCAACAACCGCGCTGTACCATCTCAAAAAAGGTGACATCATCGGCGTGCGTGGCCCGTACGGCTGCGGGTTCAGGCTCAGAGGCAAACACCTTTTATTTGTCGGCGGCGGCACTGGCGCAGCGATGCTCGCGCCAATGGTTGAACATGCACGAAAAAAGAAATTGGAAGCTAAAGTGATCATTGGGGTGAAAACAAAAAAGGAGCTATTCTTCGAACAGCGATTAACACGATCAGGTGCGACTGTAGTTGTCTCTACAGATGATGGAACCAAAGGTTTTAAGGGCTTCGCATCGGATCTTGCAAACGATATTCTAAAGAAAGAAGCCATCGACAGCATTTACACCTGCGGTCCAGAGCCCATGATGAAAGCCGTTTTTACCCACTCCAAAAAAATACCTTTTCAAGCATCTTTGGAACGCTACATGAAATGCTCGTTGGGGATTTGCGGCCAATGCTGCATCGGAAGAGGACTTCGTGTGTGCGTCGACGGCCCGGTTTTTGATAGAACAACCCTGAAAAGCGTTGGCGACTTCGGCGTCTATAAGAGAGATGCTGCAGGGAGAAAAATCCTTTTCTAGGTGAAAAACCCATGAGCGTGTATCACGATGAACTCACCATACATACACAAAGAGAGGGGGAGATCATCGATCTCACCAATGATGTGGAGAAGCTCGTATACAGATCTCATATCCAAGATGGCCTCGCGTGTATTTTCGTACCAGGTTCCACCGGTGCGGTCACCACCATGGAATACGAACCGGGTCTATTGAAAGATATCCCACGGGCACTTGAACGGCTCGCACCGAAGAACATGCCGTACGATCATCACGAAACGTGGCATGATGATAACGGCAGGTCCCATGTCCGGGCAAGCATCCTTGGACCAAGCCTCACTGTCCCCGTTCATGACGGTCACCTCATCCATGGCACCTGGCAGCAGCTCGTGTTCATCGAGCTTGACACCCAGCCGAGAACAAGGAAGCTTGTCGTTCACATTATCGGAGAATAACTGTTTTTTTTTACCATGTATTGTGATGAATCCGCTCCTTGGTGTATCGATTTCCCCGTGGTTTTTCCTCAGCAGGATACCCAAGTGAGATGACCGCGAAGGGGATAATGTGGTGCGGCAGATGGAACAGCTTTCTCATCCCTGCAACACGGCCTTCCCGCGGGTAAATACCAAGCCAGCAGGATCCAAGCCCAAGGCCATGGGCCGCAAGAAGAATATTCTCTGTTGCTGCCGCGCAATCAATCATCCAGTAACCCTTGAATTTCTCAAGATTCAGATCCCCACACACCAGGATTGCCTTATCGGCCTCGTTCAGCATCTTTGCACTGGGATGAAACGTCTGGATAACGGAAAGGAGCTTGTGGTCGTCAATAACAAGGAAATGCCAGGGTTGTTGATTGCCCGCGGAGGGAGCACTAAATCCT
>Ga0315277_10013291_pt1 | contig 10259 bp, 2 predicted proteins | sample YL17G05_15_MG_FD_203695 | JGI IMG/M metagenome (GOLD analysis project Ga0315277, IMG submission 203695) | Sediment microbial communities from Yellowstone Lake, YNP, Wyoming, USA - YL17G05_15 | ecosystem: Environmental > Aquatic > Freshwater > Lake > Sediment | place: USA: Wyoming | collected...
TATGTGCCATTGGCAAGTCTTGCCATGCCGATGAGCGCCGCGCAATGATCACCGCCGCAGATTTCAACATCTCTACCGCCATTAACTGCGTTCATCGCGTTATCGCAATCCGCCGCAGTTGCATCGTGGTCCGGGTCAAGGTTATTAGGCGGGTCACCCGGTGGATATGTGTCGGTGTTAATGCCATAACCATTATTGTCCATGTATGAATCCTTGGTTGCAGGCCATTCCGATGTGCATCCATTCACATCCCAGCCAGTTGCTGTCACCATGGTCATATCATCAACAGCTTTATCGGATGGAGGGATACCATAAGCATCCTGCAACCACCCAAGGCTGTTTGATGTCGCAGCGAGTACGCACTCAAATAATCCCGCACAGTCAAGTCCAGGCATGTTCCTTCCGCAAACCGCCCATGAAGATGACGATGCCAAGGCTCCGCCCCTCAAATTAACAGGAGGTTTGATATCGATATGCCCATATGTGAAACCGGGACCCATTGTGACATCACGGTCGCCAACGGAATAGAAACCATCAGGTGAAGGAGGGACCAAACGTGGTGAACTATCAGTAGTCCAACCAGCGAGAACCTCGGTTACATCCGTGCCATCCGGAACTCCGAGATCGAATCCAATAGTGAGCGATTGAGCGACACCGGTTCCCGCATGGGGCAGCAGTAATATATTCTCAACGACCCAGTCGCCGTTAACAATAAGATTGAAATAAGGCGGAGGATCATTACCGATATAACCCACTGTAACGCTTCCATGTGCGGAATTATCCATCGATTGATCCTCAGGACTGTTGTAAATTGAGTAATCAACCTGCTCGATTGTTATCCCCGCATGGATTATTTCAGCTTTGAATGTCTGATAAGTCGCATATTCGGGGATTATATAGTTGTTAAGGTTGATACCATCCGGACTGTCAATGAGGAAATCGCGTCCATTGGCGGGTGTCAGTGGCGAACGTTCATCCGTTACTTTTACAATGCCGGTATATCTTCCGGGCGGAAGCATATTTACATTGATTACCTGTATGTTGTAGATCAATGGATCACCGGGCATTCCGGAACCACCCGTTGGTGTTGAGGATGTAAACGGCGATGGAGCCATGCTGGGAATTTCGATTGAAACGCTCTCGACTTCGCTCGAAGCAAAGATATTACTCTCATGTGCGTTTTCGAATAGTGTTGGTTCAGGCCAAATAGTTGCTCCAATCTGCCAGTCATAGACTTTGACTTTTACAGTTGTCGGTATCGGTTGATTATCGAGCCATGGACCGGGAGGATACACATCAACTTTCCATGCCGCTTTTCTATTGAATTCGGGATTGTAATATTTTGGTTCGAGTCGCTGAGGTCTCTTAGCGCTTGCGCCATAGCCCATCGTCAGGTATGTATCAAAATTCAAAGGAAGACCCGGAGTCAACTTGAAGAACACGTCAAAGAATGATTCCGCGCCCATAGCGAATTTGTTCCATGAATGAGGAGGAGGGCTTTTTGTATTATCCACCACGAGTACATATGGCATCGCGATGTCATTGTTGATTAAATTCTTCAGTTCACGCGTATAACCTGATGCATTTGAAACTATATCTGCATATACATTTACACCAGTCAGTGGGAAGTTAATCGGGTAGGCGGATTTCGGTACGATGACCATGGCAAGGTCGAAGACATCAAGGTCGAGACGGTTTTTCGCTGATGGTGGGTCCGCTGGATTGCCGGGATCGAATGGATGTTCAATCCGGAATTTTAACGCGATTTTTCTTCCTAAAACTTCAAAACCCGCAAGTGATAGGCAATTGGAGCATGGAGTGACGGTGAAAAATCCTATCCCGCTGACAATGTAGCTTTCACCGATTGTGCCAATTCGTTTAGTAGTCAATTCCGCAGTCATTTCCGAGGTATTGATGCTTAACTGATAGACACCCATTACACCGAGAGAATCATACATGCCTGATTGATCGGCGATGACAAGCGGCATTGTATCTGATTTTTCATGGATGCCGGATGGGGTCATGGGATTTACCCCTTGCGAACATCCAATCAGAAAAAACATAATGCCAATTATTATGAACGTTGGAAATCTCTTATAAAGACTCATTGTTATCCTCTAATGAATTATTTAGATATTTTAATAATTATCAATAAATCAAAATTGCGATATCGTCTGTGTATGTTTCGGTTGTCGTGCCTGATGCGGATCGGGCGGCGGCGATACCGACATACGGGTGAACCGGGTTCGCTGTTGCGTTAAGATCTCCACCAAGACGTTTCGAGCTGTTAACCCATGCCGGACTGAGACCGAACTGCGGCCATGACCAGCAGTAAGCGCTTGATGTGTCCACGTTGAAAAATGAGGTGTTAACGTATGAGACACTATGCGTATATCCGCTCAATGGTGGATTGTAGTTTGTGCTGTCGTTAAGAGCGAGTGCCCATTCGAATGTGGAACTCGGATTAGCCCATAAGGTTGATGGCTGCATCGAACAAGTTCCAATAATCATACCGCCGGTGCGAGGATCCGCTTCGTTCAATGCGAAGAATCCAATTGTATAGAATGAAAAATCGATGAATCGTACGGTTGAATCGGGAACATTGATAGGGGTCGAGGTAGTAATGCAGGAGTAAAGACCAGGATAGGAGCTGCCGGACCAGCCTGTCCATGCTCCTATGCAGCTTCCTGAATTCGATCCATGGGCGGCAAACGATGCTGAGACATAAGGATAGTAATAATAAACGCTGGAATTGTAAGATGATCCCTCAATACCCGCTTCCCATCCTTCACCTTCATTCCCCCCTTGACCGATAATAGAGTTTGCCGATAAGGTTTCCCAGCCGTTGTACTTGATGAAAGCGGGCTCGCTATCAGCCAATTCGGATGCCGGATCACCCGCAATCGATCGCGATCGAACGATGTATGTATAGCCATTTTGACCGTCATCGCCGTTATAGTGGTCGGGATCAAGATGCGTTGTAGGTACCGTGTAGGATGTGCTGGTTGTTGTTCCGACGAAAGATAAATTGTTAGTATAACCATCGGTGTAATCGGTATCGTAATAGATTGCGTATTCCACCGCGCCCGCATCATCCCAGCTCAATGTCCATGGTCCTGATGTATTGAACGGATAACCATATGTAGTTGTTGTTCGATTTACTTTGATGCGCACATCGCCAACAGGAGTCAATCTCTCGACCACTGTCGCTGTGAAAGTCTGATATGTCGCGTATTCAGACATGGCGTAGTTATTGAGCTCGATTCCAAAAGGGCTGTCGATAAGGAAATCGCGGTCGCCGGTTCCCGATGGCGGTGGAATCAACGTGTTGCGTGTGTCGGTGACTTTCACAAGTCCAAGGTATGAGCCGGCAGGGAGAAGATTCGCATTCGCTATAGATACTTTATAAACAAGCGGATTATCGGGCATTCCATCTCCACTGACAGGTGTTGACACCTGCGGAAGAGTATCATTCATGCCGGGTATTTCAACTGATACGCTTTCAACCTCGCTTGCGGTATACACATTATCGGCGGGGGCATTCTCGAAATCACTCGAAATTGGATATACGGTTGCGAGGGTCTGCCAGTCGTAAACCCCGACCATCACATTGTATTTTGTCGCGTTGTCTGTGTCATCCCATGTATTTCCTTTTGCAGGGGGTGACGAACCCTCCGGTGGCGTGACTTTTACTTTCCATGCCGCTTTGCGATTGAATTCGGGATTGTAATATTTCGGTTCAAGTCGTTGAGGTCTTTTTGCGCTTGCGCCATAACCCATTGTCAGGTACATGTCGAAAGTGAGAGGTATTCCGGTTGAAAGCATAAATGCGACATCGACCACAGCGCTTTCTCCCATAGCGAACTTGTTCCATGTGCTCGTTCCGCCAACGCTGTCATCTACTACCAGCACATATGGCATGGCGGCATCGTCAGCAGTAGCCTCAGCAAGCTCGCGAGTATATCCTGATGCGTTTGAGACTACATCTGTGTATATGTTAGCTCCGGTCAAAGCATATGATGTTGGAGTTATATCATGCGGCATGATAACCATTGCAAGGTCGAAAATATCAAGGTCAAGACGATTCATGGCAGTTGGTGGCAGCAGCGGATCGCCGGCTTTAAATGGGTGATCGACTTTGAATTCGAGCATTATATTGAAGCCTGAGAATCCAAATCCGGTTAATTTCAGACAGTCCTTACATGGGGTGAAGATAAAGAATCCAAGACCGCTTATTAAGTAGCTTTCACCGATTGTTGAGAATCGTTTTGATACGAGGTCAGCGGTCATAGTCTCAGGATCAATGGTCAGCTGGTAGGCGCTGAGGGTTCCGAGCATGTCAATAACACCATCCATATCGTTCATTTCGACAATCGGAATTGTGTCAAATGGTGCGTTGGAGCTTATTGGTGTCGATGGATTATTGCCTTCGGAACATCCGATTAAAGTTGCCAAGACAAAAGGAATCGTTAATAGTAATAACTTGCAAACTAGTTTCATAGACCACATCTCCCGTAGAAATTTGGAATTATTGAAAAAGTTATACTTCTAAAAGCGGAAAAGGAAACCGGAAATCCATTCCCCAACATGGAATTTTAATGCAAAACAGCCACATTTTCAAATTTGCACCTGGCATTAAAAATCGCACCGGGTACATTTTTACGGTTGCTCGATCGGGAAGAAAATAGACACTCGATCATCCATCGTGACATAAATCCAGTTGGATGCGAACGATGCATCGAGACGATTTGGGTCTGCTGCCATAGTAATGTTGTTCCCAAACGAACCGAATGACGTCCCGGTGGTTGAGAACTTTTTAATTTTACGTTCACCAGTTGATAGAATGTCGAGCACGAAAATCCGTTCAGTTAAGTCGGATGTTATGTCTGATGTTATGTCTTGTGGATTGTAAAATCCGGTATTGGTATCAGTCTGTGTCCCTCCCCATCCGGTTGTAAAGCCAATCAGAATATAGGATTTTTCAACCCGCCATTCGGGCTCTCCTTCGAGATAAAAAATACCATAGGTGGTGGTGCTTCTAAGAGCATGAACACCTTTAAGGTACTTGATATCAATTCTGTTTGGTCCCGGACCAATATCCTCACTATAATTGCCATAGAAACTGGTATAATCGGAGGGGCCAAATCCATATCTTGCCCAGGCGGGTGATCCGTTTGGTTCGTAAAACATGCCAATAAGATTGTGCAGTAAAGGAGGAACATATGTAAGATAGCTGCAGTAAGTAACACATAGATCGAAGTTATGTGGTGGATCTGCGGGAGTGTATGACCAAGGGAAATTATGAAAAGCTGCCTGAGTGCCATCTGCAAGGTAACTGTACCAGTATGAGCGGGTGTCGTCCCAGCATCCGCAGCAGGAATCGCCGTTTGAACTGGCTTCAAGTCTCTGGTTGATTGATGGATATCCGGGCATGGTATAAAGCAGAGTGCCAACTGTAAAATCGCTGTTGTATTTCCATACCTGGTGGTCTTCAAACATGAACAGGACATCATTTGTATCTTCAATCGTTCCAACATCTGATATATCCACGCCGGGTCGCAGCGCAATATTCTTGAACGGGCACACTGTTATTGGCGAGTCAAGTTCATCAGTGGCTGCTCTGTTATCGGTTACGCGTAACTGAATATCTACGCATACGCCGATAGCGAAATTATGGATTGGAGTCCACGCGTTGCCGGTATACTCATCGCCAGTGCCATTGAATATTCCGTCATCGTTGAAATCCCATTCGTATGATTCTATGGTGCCATCGGGATCATATGACCCGGTGGCATCAAAACCAATCGCTGCCTGTCCCGCGACATATGCTTGTGTCGTAATCCCTGCATCAGCGACAGGCGGCAGGTTCGTAGTTGAAATTTCGATTTTAAATGTCTGAAATGTGGCGAATTCGCTAATCGCAAATAAGCCTGAAAGAGGATTTTCTGTTGGAGCAACTCTCTTGATGCCATCCATGCTGTTTAATATCGGCGAATCGTTCGAACCGGGAGGATAACTGTCAACCACTTTGACAAGCCCTGAATATATACCTTCACCGCCAGCAGCGGTATTTGTGATTGCAATCTCATAAACAAGTGGATCTGTGGGATTATGCCCGGTTCCGGAAACAGCAGTAGAACCGTCTATTGATACTGGTGATGCGGTTACTCCCGGCACATCGATGAATATCTTAAATACGCTCGAATTATGAAGCATCTGGTTCAATGAATCGCCGGTTGGAACTTCGTGACTTATGTCCACAACATCGACTTCGAGTTCAGCGGTTGATGTAATATCCCCACTAACAAGGTCGTTTGAGATAATCTCAGCTGAAATTTCACTTGCAGCTTTTTTATTGTGCTGGGGAATTCGATACTCAGGACGGAATCTATCGGCTTTACCCGCAGCGCTCACGGCATAGGTGCATCCAACTGCAAGGACGAAATCCATTGATGTTTCGATGGCAAAGACATAATCTTGAAAATCGTAATCGCATCCCATTGCCATTACGAGATTTCCCAATGGTGGTGGGGTTGTTACACTCTCGAATCCCATGGGATTCAAGGCATTAAAATTACCGGGTGAATAATCATCGAAATGCGTTATATAGGGATGAACTGTTGCATCGGTGGGATAGATTTCATCAAGGGAGGCATCGAGATAACCAGTGAAACCATCAGCGTTTATCAAACTAAAGTCAGCTATGGTTTCTCCAAGACCGGCAAATGATGTTCTCCCTGTATTTGAAACTACTATTCCCTCAACATTAAATACATGCAGGTCAGCGCGATTTTTTCCGGTTACCGGCTTCAATGGGTTACCGGCATCGAATGGGTGTTTTATGCCGATTGAGAGAACAAGGTTGCCATCAGCATCGATGGATACAGACCTGATTTTGACACAATCGAAACATGGTGCGAGTGTCAGGAAATTGGTTATATCGACTGTTTCAAGAACATCGGTCAGATTATTGTTTCTAAGCGGCGTGAGCTCAGCTGATAAGTTATTCAGGTCGATGTGAAGACCGAATAATCCTAATGTGCCCATACCAGCGGTTGGAGCTCCATTGGGATCCCAATCTGAAACTCCTAACGAAACGGTTTCGTGAGCTGTCGATTCAATAAGCTTTTCAGGTGTAATTGGTGTTTTGTTTCCTGAGCAACCTATTATGAGACAGACTACAGGAATCAGAAGCAAAAAGTAATTTCTCATAGCAACCTCCATGGTGTTTATCTTCTTAGTAAGTGAATCTATCAGAATCTAAAAATAATAAGGTAAAAACCCAACATGAAGACCATGAATATTATATTCTCAAATCGACACCTTGACAAATCCAACCGAAATAACGCAACATGGTTTCTCGCATACCAGTCATCGATCATGATTTTTCAACATTTCAATTATAAAATGAACTTAATGAACAATTTGAGTAACCAGAGCGTTTCATATTGTTGATAGCATTGCTGGATAATTTCAGCGAAGGGCATAACGATGAGAATTCGAGAGAAGAGTTTTTTTCCGATAATCATCCTTATTTTCAGCTTTTTCAGTTTTGTCTGTGGATGTGGATATCCTGTAAGATCGATATTGCCTGGTCCGATCTTTCCCGGTAAAGGCTGGGAACCCGATTCACCACAGGAATATTTCGCCAAGGCAAAAAAACATTACCAGCTCGCAAAGGAAGCGAGCGAGTTCAGCAATTCACTCGCGCTCATGCACTATGTTGCGGCGATGTCCGGGCTCAATTATTACAATGGAAGCGTCAGGAAGGAAAACACAATCGAGGGGATTACGTCGAGGGAACTTGAAAACAAAATAATCCCTGACACGCGGGAGCTTGCTCGTAAGGAGGCTGAAAGCAATATATTCGATCTTGCGCTTTATCTTTTCGCTATCGAGCAACGTACGAGAAGCGTTCCTGTTTCAGTCGATCTGAAACTCGTCGCGGATGCGATGGACAAATACGGCGACAAATCAAGAGCTGACAAAATAAAAAAGCATGCAGGAAAATTAAAATCTCTTTACGATAATCAGCTTGTTGCCAACGACATGGAATCGGCATATAAGAGCAAGATCGAATCGGTGAAACAAAAGGGAAAGGGCAGCGCTGGATCTGATGATATTGACAATACCGATGGTAGCAGAATAAGGATGCTTTCGATGAATGACCGATACAGGATCGCGTTGTCGCAGTTGAAAAACAGGCAATACGACAAGACAAGACAATATTTCAGGGAGCTATCCGAAACCAGCGAGTGGAAATCGAATCCGGATATATTCAAGGATCTATTTTCCGCGATCGATACCGACGAGGGAGTTTCTACTATCTTTTCAATTGTTAGTTCGATAAAAACTCGTACTGATGATCTCAAATACACGCTGATTATTTATCTTACGGAATCCATTCGGGATAACGAGAATCTTCGCGATTGGAAGAAACATCTTGAGCGAATCCGCGAGAAGCTTAACGAGACTAAAAAATTTCACACGTTGATAGTCATAGCTGAGATTAAAGTCGCTGAGGCGTATAAGGCGAAGGGTAATACACAAGTTGCGGATGAAATCCTTCAAAAAGCTATTAATGAATTAAAAAAGCGCACAATCTATGTAAGAGATGATAAATCGCTGATACAGGGGATAGAGGCACTTATCGAAATGGGGAGGGAAAAGGATGCAAGAGACGTTCTTGCGGTATCAATAAAACACCATGAAAAACAGAGTGAGGAATACGGTGATATACAAATCGCTCAAGGATACGCTTTACTCGGGGATCAAGAGAAAATAGAGGACGTTTTCAATGATATTTTTAAAGCGAGTAACAGCCGTCATGTCACCGAGGCAACCATCATAAAATCATATATCGAACTCGCGTATTATTTTCATAAATTGAATAACACAAAGAAAACCAACGAGTGTCTGGATTATGCAATCAGAATGTTTAAGGAAAAAGGGATCGATCCTCATGGATTGAATAGCGAGCTGGTTTTCAACAGATATTTATTTTCTACTTTGAGGGATTACAAGCAGATCAGGGAATTTGCTGACATAATGGACGGTCCCTCTAATGATCCTTTCATGTCAACCATATCCGAAAGCTACAGTGCTGAAGGAAATCTCGATTTTGCGTTCGAAACAGCAAAGCGCATGGACAGGGCGCAGTGGAAGGCGCAAAGGATGGCTGAGATAGCGAGAGGATATCTCGACAATGGAGACTGGCAGAAAGCATATGCTGTATGGGAATATCTCGAGAACGATGAGGCGTCACAGAAAGATTCGAATACCCAGTCTGACAGGAACAACATTAAAAACGGTGTCGTGATGGAGATGGCATTTCAGGGGTATTACGACAAGGCTGTGGAGGCATCATGGAAAGGCGAGGAGAAACTGGGCAGTGTCGGTTATATCGCGAGAGGTTTGATGCTCCGAGCGTTGGATCGCGATCTTGATGAATCGGAACAGAGAAGAATAATCGAAAGCCTCGCATCGAAAGTATTCGAGTTTGAATATCTTCAGGGATTGAAGGGTGTTAAAGAACCTGAATTAGCGAAGAACGCCGAAAATGATCTCGTCCGGTGCGCGGAATATCTTGCCGATCCAAGAAATATTAATTTGAACAAAATGGGAAGTCCACAGGATGACTGGAGAAAGCATGGACATCCAAGTATTGTGATCGCTCTCGCAAAAGGTTATAGCGAGCTTGGCATGATAGATAAGGCACTTGAAAAACTTGATACCGCTAATAAGGAGGTTATTTCTGATGATGAAACTACTAAATATGATAGCTCTGATCACAGCAAGTTGCTCGATATCGCGAACCTTCTCATTCAACTGAACGAAAAAGAAAAAGCAATCAAGATACTCGATTACGTTAATGAGAAGCGAGTCTTGTTATTGAATGGTTCAAATCCGCAACCGATAGATATTAGCGATTTATTCAGGGCTTATTACAAAGCAGGTGAGATGAGTAAAGCACAGGAGATTATCGATAAACTTCCCTTCGGTCCTCCACTACAAAGCAATGAAAAAATCAATAATTACGCGAATCGTATTTATATAAACTGCCTTGTCATTCAGGGAAAATATGATGAAGCTTTAAAGAATGCGCCAGCATCAGACAAGAAAGGTAACAAAGATCGATGGATATGGTTGATTGTTAATGAGGAACAGAATTCGGGCAATTACAAATCGGCACTCGAATATATCAAGAAAATAAAAGATATGAACTGGCGCCTGGCATCAATCGCAAACTTGTTAAACTG
>Ga0315277_10013294_pt1 | contig 10259 bp, 11 predicted proteins | sample YL17G05_15_MG_FD_203695 | JGI IMG/M metagenome (GOLD analysis project Ga0315277, IMG submission 203695) | Sediment microbial communities from Yellowstone Lake, YNP, Wyoming, USA - YL17G05_15 | ecosystem: Environmental > Aquatic > Freshwater > Lake > Sediment | place: USA: Wyoming | collected...
GAGAATGACTTTCCGGTCGCGAACGAGCTGCTTCTTCACTTTCTTGAACATCTCCTCGTAGGAAGCGCCCATGCGCTTCATCTCGTCGCCGTGCTGTTCGAGGATCTTGCGTACTTCGTCGTTGATGCGGTCCTCGACGGAGAGCTCATCGAGCATGACCTGCGCCACGACCTCGGTCACGTAGTCCTGCTGCTCGAATTGAATTGACTTGGATTCGGAAAGCCGTTTCAAGAGTTGCTTGGCCATGTAGGCCACATAATCACGCGACAAGTGCATCCAGGAGAGCCCGTCCTTGACGCTCAAAACCAGCTAGTGTATATTCCAGAGTCTGGGAGTGTCAAGGAAAGCATGCTCGCGAACCGAGCGCGCGGGCGGCAGGAAGAATCGGCGCGGGTTCGAAATGGCCGGGGCGGTTAGCTCAGCTGGTTAGAGCGTCTGCCTTACAAGCAGAAGGTCATCCGTTCGATCCGGATACCGCCCACCACTGAAAGACCGTGACGAGTGGAAAGTGACGTGTGACGAGTCAGAACCCCGAATCGCCACTTCCAAAGGCTAGCAGGCGGAATTCCAAGAGCAAGATTCAACGCAAGGTGACGCTCGTCACTCGTCACTGTTCTCGAGGGGACGTAGTTCAGCTGGTTAGAACGCATGCCTGTCACGCATGAGGTCGCGGGTTCGAGTCCCGTCGTCCCCGCCAGCTTTCACTAACAAAGTAAAGCGGTTAGTTCACGAATCCCCCGGCGACGTTCTTGGCCGGAGGGGTTTTTTGTCCCGTTCGGGAACAGTTCGGGAACAATTCGTGCGCCCAAACGTCGAGCGCCGCGCGTTTCTCGTGCTCAAACGTTCTGATGTACTTTAGCGTGGTCTGCGCTTTCGTGTGGCCCACCAGCGCCTGCAAGATGGGCATCGACACACGCTGTCCATTGTAGGTTAGAAATGTGTGCCGCATGCTGTGCCAACTGAAGCACGGGACTCTTGCATTCTTGATGGCCGGTTCGAGGTAGCGGATGTAGAGGTTCCGGTCATTGTGGAATGTCCCTACTTCGGTTGGGAATAGCCACTCGCTTTCGACCTTGCGCTGCGCCAGGTAGTCATTCAACAGATCCACGATCTGAGCCGGCAAAGGATACTCCCGCGTGCTCTGCGGAGTCTTGGTCGGACCCTCCTCGCCGCGGCAAACGGATCGCTTCACGCAGAGCGTCCCGGCTTGCAAGTCCACATCTTCAACCTTGAGCCCCAGGGCTTCGCCAATTCGAAGCCCGAGAGAAACCCCCAGGGCAAAGATGGTGCGGGCGGGCTCCCGAAGTTCTTTCCAGACCTTGTCGATTTCCTCCAGACTCAAAACTCTCGGCGTCCGCAGCCTCCGCATTTGCGGAAGCGTAACGCCGCGACAAGGGTTGCCATCAACCCATCCCCATAATTCCGCCGCTCGGAAACCGGCCGAAAGCAGTTCTCTAAAGTGTGCGATCGTCTGCGGACTGTAGCCCTCGGTCTGCTTCTGCGAAATGAACTGTTGAACCTCAAATCGTGTGATATCGCAGAGCTTCTTTTCCCCGAAGGCGGGCCTGATGTGTTTGTTGAAGGCCACGGCGTAAGCTTTCCGGGTGTTGGTTCGTTTCTTCCGAATAATCTGAGGTTCAAAGTGATTCTCCCAGAATTCCCGGAGGGTCATGGCCGCCTTGGGTCGCTCACCGCGCAGCGATTGTTCCCGCTGAATGTCCTCACTGGCGCGGATCGCCTCCTGCCGCTTGATGGCCCCCAATGAAACCGACCTATGAACCGATTGCACGGTCCCATCGGCGCCGATCTGGTACTCCCGGTAGCGAAACACCCAGCTTCGCCCCTTCTTGGTTAAACATCCTGTCTGGAAATGCCGTCGTGCCATACGGGTGATCTCCTCTCCCCCGCTGGTTCGACTGGCCTTTCCCGCGTCGATTGGGAGTATAGTCCCGATTGTCGCCATTGTCAAGCCTAAGAATTTCAAACTGTGAAATATCCACAGTTGGGTAATCTGCGTCCACGTTCGGGCCGTCCTCTCTAGATTCCCTATCGCTGCCTGTCGAGCCATGCCAGCACGTCGGAACGCCAGAAGCGCCATTTGCCCAGGCGAATGCCAGGGAGCCGCGTCACGGACCTCTGGCGCGTGCGCTCGTAAACCCAGGAACGGGGGACCCCAAGCAGGCTCGCCACGTCATCCGGGGTGAGAAGTCGGTCGGGTGATTGATTCCCACCTGTCGTCCTCTCCGTTCCTAGAGTGCTCCCCGAAGAGCCGGTAGATGGGTGAAGGCTTGTCCCGTTTGCCATATTTTCCCCTGGGCTTGCTTCCTGGAATGTCCTGTGCCCGCTGCGCACAGCCTCAAAATTCGCCCGATTTGAAACGGTGGGGGTATTCATAATGCCTCCTGCCTTCCGGCCCAAAATGGAGCCCCTGGAAGCCCCAGAGGGGCATTTGTAACCGTCCCGCCCCAGTAAAGGACCGATCCCACGATCGGAAATCAGTCCTGATAGGGCGTAGCGTAGGGCACGTCCAGGCCGTCGCGTTCAACGTAGGCATCGAAGCGCGAGCAAAAGAACGCGAGTGAATAGCCCTGCTTGGCTATGAATTCATCCCTATCGGCAATGTAGCGATCCCAGCGCCCGGAGAATTCCGGTAAGGTAAGTTCCCTGTGCCGCCGCAAGACTCGCGCCAGTTGGGAGAAGTCCTTCGCGCCCCAGGTAGGCTTCGACGCGAATCGCTCCGACCACTTCCGCTCTGCGTATTCCTTTGCAAGAGCGAAGAGCGGCAACGGTGCCTTTCCTGAGACCAGCTTCGCCGCGTCCACCGGGCCAGTGGCCTGCGGAATACGGCCCTTGACCTTCCTCGGTGGTTTTGAATCCCCCGCCTGTAAATCGCCCGCTGTCTCTGCTCGCGTTCCCGGCCGCGCTTGGGGGCTAGCATCTTGCAAGCATGGTGCTAGCGGTTCGCTGGCATCTTCCAAAAAGCCGACAGAAACCAAGAGGTCGAGGTTGACCGGCGTTTTGGCGTTGATTCTTGCGCCGATGAATTCCGCGTCGTGCGGGATCTTGTTATCCATCCGTGAGGCCAGAAGCCAAATCAAGACCACGTGCGCCTTGCTGGCGTCATCGAGTCGCGCAAAATTCGGGTCCTCCAGAAGCGTGTTGTACAGTTTGATCCAGGGCGGGTTCCTGTCTTTGTAGTACTGGAGCTTTTCCCAGTTCCGCACGCGGAGATAGCGCAGTTGGTCGCTGTAGGCCATCCTCTATTTCCCCCTCGAATCAGCCTCAGCCTTGCCCCGCATAGACGGCACCGGGCAATCGCGCATTTCCCCCGCGCGTTGCGCGCTCTCATACACAGGATTTTTCCAATCACTCGTGGCAACAGCGTTGAGCCGCGTTCCCCGCCTGGGACCTTCGGCGACTTCATGCCCGTGCAGAAGGATCGGATAATTCCCACACCTGCCTGGAGGAACGAATCGTTTTACGTAGCCCTTCTTTTCCAGCCCCTCCAGCGCGCGCTGCACAGCCCGTTCGCTCGTCGAGCGATTGGTGAGTAACGCAAGATAGCTCGCGCAGCCCCGCCACACCCCCGTGGCTGGGTCGGCCCTCAGAACCATCAGGGCCAGGGCCGTAAACTCCATCGTCGATAGGCGGCCATCTTCCAGGTGCCGGACAATGGCGCGAAGGATCGAAACGAAACCATTCTCCGCGCGCCCCGATAGTCTCGCCGAAATTTGGGATGTCCTTCCCATTGCGCAAATCACTCCTTGCCCGCCACGGGCTCCACCGCTGCGTCTCTAAGCCCGCCGATGCGCGGCGGACAGGGTTCGGCAAAGAGCCAGGTTTCTGAAAAACCCAGCATTTTTGAAATGCGCTCGCGCTCTGCCGGCGTGAATTCCAGGCGACCGTTCAAACCTCGGCTGAACCGCGCCTCATTCACACCGATGAGCTCCGCAAAGCGAAAGTGTTGCAGGCGCTGATAACACAAAGCCCATGCGAGATTAGGAAATCTCATACCGCGCCTCCGATGTAAATTCCGCTACGACAAAGGACTCACAAAAAAGAAGGTCCGGAATCAAAAATGAATCCCAGACCTTCTATGTCTCCCGACACATTCGCACCCCGCTCATGTCCAGGCGCGGGTCAGTTGTCACTGTCTATCACAGGTTCGGGTCTGCCAAAGGTCAGCGCGGCCTGAAGAGGGACGCGGATCATTTCCCCGTGCGCGGTATGTACCTCGGCCTGGGTCCGCATAACCAGCTGGTTCCCATTCCGAAAATCTCCAACGTTAATCTCGTCTAGGTTGAGGAATCGAAATCCCGCCGCCGCCGCTTGCGCCATCTGCCTCGGAAATGCCTGTTTCATCGTCATTTGGGTATCTCCATTATGGGCTCGGCTTTTCAGGCCCGAGATGCTGCTAGAGCAATCCTCCGCCGCCCAGAGGTTCTTTATCAACCGCCTCAGACCTCCTCGCAAAATTGAATCCGGTCCCTCAGGCTGCCAGCGGCAAAACATTCAATCCGCTCACTGTCATGTCTGCGCCCCTCGACGTACGCCCGCTCAATGTCGCGAGCGCTAACCGTCCGCCCACGGAGAATTCGAGGCACCTCCATCGTGACGACAATTGCGCGCATGTCGATTTTCAACTTTCCAGGCGCCCCGGGTCGAAACCGGTATCGCGCCCGTCCGTCCGCCACCATGCGGGCAGCCTCTTCAGCCGTAATTCGCAAAGTACAACCGCAGTCCCTATACCCCCCGCCGTCCTCCCCGCATGTATGAAGCAATGTGTTTTTGCGCACGGCGACCCTCGGTTGCCAGAATCTTGCCGCCCCCGGCGCGGGCAATCACTCTCGATTGTCAGGCGCAGTATGAACGAAGGAAATGGACAGGCGCAGCTGTCCATTGTCCATCTATTTTTTTCGTGGGTCTTTGATGTGCCTTAGAATCGTGCGGTAAGAAAGGCCTTCGATTCGATCCAAAGGGCTGGGAAATTCACCCGCAGTTTTTTTGCCAAGCGCGTTTGTGCTCCAATCGGGGTGCAGTCTTAGGTTTCTGTCAAATGCCTTCTGGTATCTTTCTTTCAAATAGTCGTCAATTCGTTGGCCGGAGCTTCCCTTTCCCGCACCCCGCCGTCCCCTGCGACCACTGTCGGCGTCTTTTTCAAATGGCGAAATCCCAACCACCTCAGTCCAGCGACCCAGGCGATATGCATTAAAGGCGATATTCCGCACCTGGACTGCCATTCTCGGACTGTGCTCTTCCAGTTTTTTCAACCCATCCCGGACCGACCAAACCTCGAAAATCAGGCGGCGTGCGCGGTCCAAAATTACATATTGCCTAAATTTCGCAATCAAGGAACGGTCACGTCTTGGAATAGAAGCGTCTTTATACTTCTCAAGCAGGCCACGGGCGCGCTCCATTACGACCGGCGCGTCAGATGGAAGGGGAAACCATTCACCCCCTCCCCTTTCGTTCTTTCGAAGTCCTGCAAATCCGCCATTATCTTTGATGATCCTTTCCGCCCCGGCCTCAAGGCCGTCGAGTTGCGCGCAAATGTCGAAGTCTTTGTCCAGATAGAGTCGGCGCAGGGCCTCTATGTCCTCTTTGATTAAACCAAGTTTGGCCGTAAGCTCAGGGCCTAGCTCCCAGTTAACTTCGTGCTTGATCGTCCGATAAATTCCCGTCGAAAACTCAGTTAGTTTGATCGGCATGACGCCTACCCCCGCCCTGCTTGCGTCTTGCGGTTTTGTCAAGCATCCTCCGGGCGCGCTTGATGTCCGTTTGCGACCAGAGCCGGACCCGCACTCCGCCCACCCTCGTCAGGCGGGGAGCTTGGATACGTTCTCGCGCGATGGCCCGTTGGAGGTTTGTGCGCTGGATTTCCAGCCTCTTCGCCGCTTCCGATGTCGATAACTTTCGCATAGATACATACCTGTATTACCCATAACATTGGGTTGTCAATGTGAATTCCGCATCGAAACTTTCCGGCCCGCCCACCCACTCCATCCCTGTGTATGAATCTCGCCCGCTTGCGGCTCTTGAGTAGTCACGGAACCCTCACACCCCCTCCGGTAAATGGCTGGGAGATGCCCTTTGGGAGTTTCTAAGGGATTCTCCCTGGAACGGGTCGGGAGCTACACAACACTCTAAGAAGTCAGTCCTGAGGGCCTCGCGAAGGAAGAGGCCATTCCAGTTCCTAAGTTCTATGCATCGAGGGCACGTCCTAGACCTCTCCTCGCCGCTGCGCTTAACGTAGTCGCGAGTGTTGCAGTAATTGGTTGAGCCTGCTAATTCTTTCCGCGCCTTTACTCTAGCCTGTCCCCCAATAGGCTCTCACCGCGATTCTCGGGGCGCGGGACGCTTGACTTCTCTGTACCTGAATGGACGTGGCACGTTCGGTCCTTGGGGCTTCGCCTCAGCCGGTCCAAGTCATCGTCAAACAAGGCGGACTGCCGATTCTCCAGCGCTTCAAATCCACCAACGAAGAAATCCCTTCTGGTTTCGCCTTCGTCCTTCCCGCGGGTCGTCTGGCCTCTTCGATACGCACCATCGGTTTGAGCTGCAAAGGTAAAGCCAAGGGAAGGAATGTCAGTTTCTGGCTTCTGATCCCGGCGACGATCTATTCTCCCGGGCGTTTCTCGGCACGGTGCGAGTAGACGGCAGGGCTTCCTCCTCACACGCGGGAGAAGAGCGCACATCTCGTCGGGTAAGCATCCCAAGGTCCGGCGGTCTTTCCGGAACTCATGTTGCGGCCGGCCTGGGGTCCGTCGCCTTGCAAACGAAACGGTTCTGAGCGCCCGATCGCACGGTGGGTGGCCGGAACCATGGGACTACCTCTCCTGCGAGCTTCCGGTGCGAATTAGGCCCTGCGCTCGGGGCGCACAAGCCGTCCTGCCTCGGGTCCCCCCGACTCCATTGATACGGCCACTCGACACATGCCAATAGGGGGACTGGGCGTTATCCGACCTAGCGGCGTCCCGCTGCTCAGAGAGTGGCAAGGTTTCTTCCGAATACGCCGTGATCCAGGCACAATCGCCAAGGTGCGAGTGCGGACCGCATCTACGGTTTGCCGACTTCGCGGCCCAATGGATTCTGCGATCGATCCGCGCTCATGATCGTCTTCGTGGTAGGGCAAGTTAGCAGGCTGGGGGTGATGCCCGAAGAGGTGGGACAAACATACAGACGGCAGTTAGCTAGGTCATTGCCACGCGGAGGGCTACTACGGGAAATTCATGCGGCGCAGAAGGTTCTGGACGCTTCGGTCCCACGACTTAAACCTATGACGCCCTTCACTACGACCTAGCGCACGTAAATTATCCCCCCGACCTATAGCCCTCTGGTTCTGACAAAGCAAGTTTCACAGCCTCAAGCTGTGATGTAGACTCTCTCACTTGTGGTGGTACAAAATCTCGGTCAGCACAACTCGAGATCTCTGAGCCTAAGCAATGGCTGGACCACTTACCCAACTTGATCAGAATTGGAGGGCGATTCTTGAATCTGAGGGCTGCCCCCCTATCCTAGGTTTGGTTCCCTTATCTGAAGACGATTGCCAGAGAGTCTCCTCGGTAGTGCAGCTGGCCCTTGAGAAATTCTCCCACCAGATCCCAGTCAAGGTCCTGCAAGAACTTATCATCCGCTATCCGGCGATCATGGTCCTGTGGCTAGCCCGTAAAGCAGGGGACGCTTACGACCTCGGGACTTTCTGGGAAAACTTCGAGGACGCCATAGGAGTCCGGATTCATCCAGTTGAAAGGCCGGCTGTCGCTGAGTTGTTCCGTGACACCAGCTCGAAAGTAATGGGCCACTACGTTGCACCGAGGGAGATAGGCACCTTCAGGTATGTGGAGACTTTTCTTTTTCAAGCGGGGCTACCGCTCTGTCACTGCGGTCGTTTTGCTGGCCTGGCACGCCAAGTCGAGCGACGGTTTGGCTTACCTGACTTGGAGTCTACGGAAGCCGGCGCGGAGCTTCGCGACCATATCTTGGTGTGCGCGGGAACCCTCTCCGTTCCAATGCTGAAGCGTGCTCTGCGTGGTCCCGCCGGCCCTTTGATCTGCCAGGCAGCCTTGAGAGTGATCATCGAGGGGGACTACCAGGGCATAAACCCTGCTTTGGGCCAAGAGCTCGCTCGGGCGTTTGCGAATCAGAGTGGGGGGCAATTGCGGCGGTCTGCCCGGCAGCCGTTTCTGCGCCTGGGGGAAGACCTGACGTCTTTGGAAGTTGTCGGGCCACGGCAGGATGAGAGAATTGTCGGCAACTCGGGATTAACTTGGATGGTTAACGGAAAGTCCTTTGCAGCGCCGGCTTTTGACGAGTTTGTGTACCCAGTTCGGGACCAGAACCCGATTAGAGTTGACCTACGCGGCCTTAGGGGCGGTGTCACAGCCTCTAGGTCTTTCGTTATTCGCTTACCTGACCGGGAACCCCCTTTCATCATGTTCGACCAGGAAACTCGGCGCGCGCAACGGGATGAGAAAGGCCGCGTCCTACTACTTCCGTGCGGGACCTACTATCTCCTGCACTCGCAGGACTATCGGTTGTTTCCCCCATGTGACAAATATGACTGGGCAGACGGTGAAAGGACTCTGTCGTCGCTGGAAGTGCACCCTGACTCAGAAATCAGGCTCACGGGTTCTGAGGATTGGGTATTCCGTGCAGCTCAAGACCCGTTTGTGGAAATACGGGCTCAATCCCTATCGACTGATGACAAGTTGCACATCCACTACGGTTGGGACAACCTGCCGAGGGTGTGGATCCCAGCCGAGGCATATCGGATCCGGAAGGATGCATGGTCTCTTCAGGTTTCTTCAGGTGAGCTTCAGTACAGTTGTGAACTCCCCGAAGGTCGATCACTAAGCAGTATGATGTGCTCAGAGCCTGAGGGTAAGACATTCCTGAACAGGCTGAGTCCCGGACTGCACGAACTTCACATCAGCATCCTTTATCGCCAGAAGCGCCAATTCGCTCAATCACAATGGTTGTGGATTGGGCTTGAGGCTTACCGCGCGGGTGAAACGTTCCATCTTTCAGCTAGCCCGCAAAACTTGGTGCCGGAGGATTGCCTGGGATTTGAAATAGCTCCCTCGGTAATCCGCCACAGCCGTGATGAATATCGTCAACACCGGCTCGCTTTCGACGTTGGTGGCGTGGTCAAGCACTTCCACTGGTCTCAACGGGGCATCTTTCTGGAATCTTTCGAGAAAACGGCCGGACGCAGAATCGAGCCGACGGCGCATCAATTGGGTGCAACATTCTCCGCTTCAACAGACTCGACAAGATGGCTAAGAGTTTGGTGCGTCCCGTCAATGAATGTGGAATTGCTGACGAACGGCCGCGTCTCACATCGGGTGTCATCAGTTCCCGACCGAGCGCTCCTCGATGTGAGCTTGGCCCAACTTTCGGCGGCGTATCCAGATGGGGGCACTGTCTCGCTACGCTGGGGCGACCAAGAGACAACAATCGCCAAGTTCGCTCGTCTACTTGTTCCCAGCAAGATTCAATGCATAGATACCCGCGACTCTCAGGAGATGAGTTTTGTCTTTCGAGAAGATGTTAATTGGACGAAACTGCATATAACCGAGCTTGTTTCGGGCTGCGTTATTGCGAGCCCAGGAATACCCCTTGATGGGCCCGGGAGCGGCGTCTTTTCCAGTGAGCACTACCCCGAGGTCAAATGTGGTCGGGTTTTCAATCATGAGAACTCCGAAGCTGGTGGCGTCTGTACCGTAAGCCTAAGAGTCCCTCGCAGAGGCTGGGCCCCTGGAATCTGGTTCATCGAACTTGAAGTACGCCGACACGGAGCATCTGATTGGCAAAGAATCACTAGCCTGAAAGGGCAGCGAGTTCCGATCCTCGTTGTGGCGTTCAATGAGCAAACGGATAAGCAGGACTTGCTCTTCGATATACTTCATGCAGCTTACTGCAAGAATGACGTTGATCTACAAGCGTCCCTGGACCATGCCGAGGCCGCGCAACACCAGCACGAGCTTCTCGAACTGTTGTCGCAAGTTCTGTACATCATCCATGGCGGCTTCGCCCCAGAGGTTCAAGCGAGGTTTGATTGGTTGGAAGTCCTGTTCAATGCGCTTGTCAAGGGCGGAGTAAAACCAGACCAGCGGGGCGGAGCAAAAATAGACCACTGCTGATGGTGGGAAGGGTTGATCTGTCAGGATCGGCAGGGGGGCTGGAGCGGAGGCCTGCGCTGCCGTTAGGCGGCGCGTTTAGGCCGGAGCGGAAGGCACCCCTGCCGATCGCGGCGTCCT
>Ga0315277_10013295_pt1 | contig 10259 bp, 10 predicted proteins | sample YL17G05_15_MG_FD_203695 | JGI IMG/M metagenome (GOLD analysis project Ga0315277, IMG submission 203695) | Sediment microbial communities from Yellowstone Lake, YNP, Wyoming, USA - YL17G05_15 | ecosystem: Environmental > Aquatic > Freshwater > Lake > Sediment | place: USA: Wyoming | collected...
CGGTTTTGATTGAAATGGACAACATTCTTTCCGCACATGTCTTAGAGGCCGATCCTGTTCTTTCGGGACCACCTCCTGGAGTTCCCATTTCCGCAACCAAGGATGAGAAGGTAGACAATTGGTTCGTGATCGTCGAGGGGACGAATTCCAAGATTGTCTCCGATGTTTGTCAAAAACGTTTCGCTCCAGATATCCTCAAGGAACTGGGAATGGCAAAAGTGATACATTTCGGTTTGTATACGTTCCGGTGTTCTTTCGGGCTCCGGAGAGGAGTAAAGTGATAATGGTACCGATACCTGGATGGCGAGACGGAGTATGCCTAAGGAATCGGTGGAGTTGGGCTGAAGAGTCTTACCGAGTCGGAAGGGAAAAAATCAATTTCCAAGAGATGAAGTTGCGCCGAGACCCGTTGCCGTAGGAAGTTAAATTGAAGGGAATCGAAGCCCCCACTGCTTTTTAGGAAAATATCTGCTTAACCCGTGTAATGGACCTCATGAAGAGTGATTTAACAGAAATTGTTCCTTTTCAAAGGCCAAAATCCCTCAATGACATGGCCTATGAAAGCCTGAAGGAGGGTATCCTAAGAGGAATATTAATGGCCGGAGAGGTTTATAGCGAGCTTGAGTTGGCTCGCAGATTCCGTATTTCACGAACTCCTGTTAGAGAGGCCCTCATAAGACTGGCCGCAGAAAATTTGATTGTTTTCCATCCGAGAAAGGGCATCTCTGCCGTTTCCTTCAACCAAAAGGACATTGAGAATCTATATGAATTAAGAGGACTAATTGAAGAAACTACCATCTCAAAGATCGCAGCTAATTTAACCCTAAAGCAGATTCAAGAGATCCAGCAGCTGATTTCGGAACAGGAAAAATGCATAGCAAGTGATTATGATGAGGATCTCTTCTTAGACATAGACCGAAAATTACACCTCCTTTTTATTGAGGCGAGCGGAAACCCATTTTTTGTGAAGACGTACAATAGCATCCGGGATTGTATGGACCTTTCCAACAAGAAGGGCCTGAAGAAAAAAGGGAGAGGGGATGAAGTAATTGAGGAGCACAAGGCAATTTTGAAAGCACTGATCCAGAGAGATGTAAAAAAGGTCAAGAAGGCTCTCGAGAAACATTTGATAAAAAGCAAAATGGCTGCTTATGAAAACGTGTCACCATGAAGCCAATCATTGCCAAATCTATTATCTAAGGAGGTTTAAAAATGAAGAAGATGCTTATGTTAACTGTTGGTTTACTTTTGGCCTTTCTGATCAATGGAGAATTCCCAGCCTCAGTATCCAGTGTTGAAGCAAAAGAATTTACAATACGGTTTGGAGGGACTCAGCCGGAAGGACACCCTTTGACCAAAGGACAATATAAATTTAAAGAATTAGTGGAAAAAAACAGTAGAGGAAGTATAAAAGTAGGAGTCTTTCCTGCAAGCCAGTTAGGCGGTAATGTTGCCATGAATGAAGCAGTGCAGCAGGGAACTTTGACCATGACTTATAGTTCTCTTACCTATGTTGGCTCAAATTTCGAGCCCAATTATAACATCTTCAATCTTCCCTTTATTATTACTCGGGAAACTTTAGAAAAGGCATATGAGACCGTAGACGGAAGTTTAATGCAAGAACTCAGCAGTTCAATGGAAAAGAAGGGCTTCAAAGTGATCGGATATGCTCAGATTGGTTTCAGAAATATTACCAATAGCAAAAGACCTATCGAAAAACCGGCGGATCTTACCGGGATCAAAATTCGACTTCAACCCAACGAATATCACATGACCGCGTTCCGATTGCTCGGCGCAAATCCAACGGCGATGGATTGGGCAGAGGTTTTCTCCGCTTTGCAGCAACGAGTGATTGATGGTCAGGAAAATCCTTTGGATATTATCTATGCAAACAAATTTTTTGAGGTTCAGAAGTATTTAAGCCTTACCGGACACTTTTTCGACTTTGCCGGTTTTTGGATGAATAAGAAATATTTTGACCAGCTTCCTTCAGACCTCCAGAAGGTTGTTTTAGAGGCGGGACTGGAAGCTGTAAAGTTCCAGCGTCAAGTGTCAAACGAAGCCTACAATGACTACCTTCAGAAATTACGTGGGGCAATGCAGGTGAATGAAATTAAACCCCAAAATCTGAAGGAATTCCAGGAAAAGGTGAGCAGCATGTACAAGGACTACTTGAGCAAAACCGCGAATAAAGAGTTCACCCAAAAAGTCTTTGAAAGCCTTGGTGTGAAATATTAATTACAGGGTAGTTAATACCCGCACCTTGCCAGGAGGAGGCATCGAGTAGGTTTCCCAAAAAACGTCGGGCCCCTTCGATCGAGAGCTGGGTAAAAATACCCTGCCCGAGAATTCACGGGGGATGGGTGGTAGAAGGACACCTATCCTCGATGCTATTGCATAAAGCTTAAGATAAATAAAAAAACTGCCAATGAGACCATTTTATACCCTCATTTAGGGAGATATTGGTGAGGAAATTATTGCATAATCTTGACTTAATCAGCGTAAAAATAGCAAGAGGGGGACTAACGATATTGGTTTCTTTTCTCGTAGTTTTTGTTTTTATGGGAGTCATTTGTCGCTACGTTTTAGAATGGACCCCATTCTTCTTAGAAGAATTGTCCAGATACCTTCTTATTTGGACCGGTAGTTTAGGCGCTTTTTTGGCCATTAAAAGTGGCAGCTTCCCAAATGTTGAAGTTTTTATGAATTGGTTTGAGCCCAAAGTAAAAAAAGAGACAGAAAGGCTGGCCAAAATTATCTTAACTGCCTTTCTCCTTTTCCTTTTTCTCGTGGGAATCATCATGGCATTAAAGCAGCGAGCCCAGATGGCAGCGACCTTGCCAATATCCATGATGTGGCCTTACTTGGCCCTCCCTTTTGGCATATCACTCATATTGCCCTATTCATTCTTGAATTTATTCTATTTACCGCAAAAGGGAAATTGATGTTAGTGTTGATCTTAGTTTTTGTCATTACCTTGATCATCGGAATACCCATCTCATTTTGTTTGGGAATCAGTGCAGTCATGATACTTTTGGTTGGAGACCTCGGCGTGTCCCCTTTTCTATTTGTGCCCCAACAGGCCTTTCGAGCCATGGACTCTTTCCCCTTGTTGGCCATTCCATTTTTTGTTTTAGCAGGGGAACTCATGGGAATTTCCATTACTCCCAAACTGGTTTCTTTTGCCAGAGCATTCATCGGACGGATCCGTGGGGGGTTGTCTTACGTAACGGTATTAACCTGTATGTTTTTCGGGGGGGTAACTGGAGTTGGAGTAGCGGAAACGGCAGCGATCGGGTCGGTCATGATTCCGGCCATGCAGCGAGATGGATATAGTAGGGGCTTTTCCGCCGGGGTTGTGGCGGCCTCTTCCACCCTTGGCCCCATCATCCCGCCGAGCGTCCCGATGGTTATTTATGCATTGTCGGTTGGGGGGAGCATTTCGGTGGCGAGTCTTTTTCTCGGCGGTGTAATCCCCGGTATCTTGCTAGGGATAAGCTTTATGGTTGCGTCCTATATCATAGCAATAAGAAGGGATTTTCCAATTTCCCAGGAAAATTTCAGTTTTCGGAGGCTAATCGTCGCCTTTAAGGAAGCCTTTTGGGCATTAATGATGCCCATTATTATCGTGGGAGGGATCATTAGCGGGTTTTTTACCGCCACAGAGTCGGCCGTAGTAGCTGTTGTTTATGCCTTGATCGTTCGATTTCTTGTTTACCGAGACTTAAAATGGAAAGAATTACCTAATCATTTTGTACAGGCCGGCATTGTTACTTCAGTGGTCTTATTCCTGATGGGTATGGCGAGTTTGGTGGCATGGATTATTACCATTAACAATGTTCCACATTTATTAGTAACTTTCATAAAATCCATAACCTCGAACCCTGATATTTTTTTATTTCTTATTGTAGCCCTACTGTTAATCGCCGGATGTTTTATTGATTCGGCCTCAAACATTGTCATGTTCGCTCCCATTTTGGCTCCCCTGGGCGCAGCTTTCGGTATCCATCCCATCCATTTTGGAATTCTGGTCATAGTAACTCTAATTCTCGGCATGATAACTCCACCCGTGGGAGTAATCCTTTTTGTGGCTTCCGGGATTTCCGGTGAAAAATTCGAGGTTATTGTAAGAAATATTTTCCCATTCTTGTATTCATCTGCAGTCGTTCTAGCCTTGATGGTGATGTTCCCAAAGCTTGTTTTATTTGTCCCATCTCTCTTTGGTTATTAGGTTTTTTCAGTATGGAACAAAGGAAAAGGAGAGGTTTTAACACACTCAAATTTCAAAAGGAGGAAAAACCATGCATACGGTAATCTTAGCACTATTCTTCGCGTTGTCTGTGTTCCTCTCGGCCGGAATGACATGGGCCCAGACCAAAGTGGACCCGCTGACCATCAAGTTCGCCCATGCATCCTCACTCACCCACCCTTACTCCGTCGGTCTGAATATTCTCACCCCCATCCTGGAGAAAAACTCCGGCGGGGCCATCAAGATGCAGATTTTTTGCTGTGCCCAGCTTGGGTCCGAGCGTGAATTGGCTGAGGGTGCGCGTCTCGGCACCATCCACATGACCTCCGTTGCCGCAGAGGGAGCCCTGCCCTCCTGGGTGCCGGAACTTCAGGCCTTCGGTCTTCCTTTCCTCATCCGCGACCGGAATCATATCTATAAGGTCCTTGAAGGCCCTGTGGGAAAAGAACTGGAGGCGAAGCTCACTGCCCAGGGCTTTGTTGTTCTGGGCTGGTGGGAACTCGGCTTCCGGAATATGACCACCAAGAACAAGCCGATCCGAACACCCGACGACCTGAAGGGGCTAAAGATGCGTGTGCAGGAGGCGAAGGTATGGTTAGGGTTCATGCGCGCACTGGGCGCTATACCGACTCCCATTCCTTTCGGCGAGTTGTTCAATGCCCTGCAACAGGGTGTCGTGGACGGGCAGGAGAACCCCATTGTTACTATTGTTTCGATGAAGTTCTACGAGGTGCAGAAGCAGGTCGGGTTGACCGAACACACTTATACTGCCCTTCCGGTGATGGCGAGTAAGAAATGGTGGGACACGTTGAAGCCCGAGCAGCGAGAGATCATCGCCGCATCGATCAAGGCATCCGTGCCTTTGCAGCGAAAAACGGTCGCCGGCCAGGTCGACGAGGGGGTGAACTTCTTGAAGACCCAGGGGGTCACGATCAATGAGGTGGACAAGGCCAAGTTTGTGGAGGCCACCAGAGATGTCCCGAACCTGACCGCGGACCAAGTGCCGCTCGAATTTGTGCGGCGGATCCGTGAGACGAAATAACACGGCCATGTATTTTGTAGAGGGTTAATCGTGCTGGCCATTCTGGATCGAGCACTTAAATACGTACTGATTATGCTCGTGGTCATTCTCACGGCAAGCGTCTTTCTCCAGGTGCTGATCCGCTTTGTCTTCAGGTATCCACTGCCCTGGACGGAAGAGGTTTCGCGCATCGCGTTCGTCTACTCCATCTTTGTTGGAGCCACCATCGCCGTTCGGGAGAAGACCCACCTGAATGTGGATGCCCTTCTGGTCATCCTGCCTAGGGGAGCGGCCCGGGCACTCACCGTCTTCGGGTCGCTCCTCGTGGCAATCTTTCTAGGTTTCGTGACCTGGGAGGGGGTTGTCTTCGTTCAGGCCACTGGCGTGCAGATGACCCCAGTCATGCAGATTCCCTTCAGGCACCTCTACCTCATCCTGCCTTCCAGCGGGGCCCTGATGCTCTTCTACTTGGTCCTCGGGGTAGTGGAGTACCTCCGTAAAAATGGGAGACGCTGATGGTTTGGATGATGATTCTCCTTCTCTTCGTCTTGTTTCTGTGCGGTGTCCCCATCACTTTTAGCCTGGGAGTGGCCTCCCTCGTCGGACTCCTCTTGATGGACGTTCCGCTCCTCGTCATTGCCCAGCGTCTGTGGACAGCGGTGGATACGTTTACCTTAGTGGCGGTGCCTCTTTTCATCCTCGCCGGCGACCTGATGTCCCGCGGGGGCATCTCCCGCCGCCTTGTGGATTTTGCTCAGGCCCTCGTCGGTCACTTTACCTCAGGGCTGGCCATGGTGGCGGTGGTGGCATGCATGTTCTTTGCCGCCGTTTCCGGCTCCGCCGTCGCGGATGCAGCGGCCATCGGAGGAATGCTCATCCCAACCATGATCGCCCAACGCTACCATCCCACGTTCACTGCCTCGCTGGTAGCGGCCGCCGGGACTATCGGACCCATCATCCCCCCCAGCATCCCCATGGTCCTTTACGGTTCCATGACCAGCACTTCCATTGCCATGCTCTTCGCCGGAGGCTTCATCCCTGGTGTCCTGATGGGGGTAAGTCTCATGGCTTATTCCTTCCACATAGGGAAACAACGGGGCTACAAGGGACGGGAGCAGAGGGCCACTTTGACGGAGATTGTCCGTGGATTCCTGAACGCGTTCCTTGCCATGCTCATGCCGGGCATCATCATCGGAGGGATCATCAGCGGGATCTTTACCCCGACCGAATCAGGAGTGGTGGCCGTCATTTACGCGCTCATCCTCAGCCTTTTCGTATACCGGGAATTGGACTGGCGCGAACTCCCCCGCATCTTCTACGAGACCGGCCTGCTCACCGGGAAGATCCTCTTCATCCTGGGGACGGCCTCAATTTTTTCCTGGATTCTCACCGTGCAGGGCGTCCCCCAGCAGGTGGCAGCTACGGTCACCAGCCTCCGCCTCGGCTGGGTCGGGACGCTCCTCGTGATCAACCTGATTCTCCTCGTCGTAGGGACCTTCATCGATACCATCAGCGCCCTGCTCATCTTTACACCGATCCTGCTGCCGCTGGCGACCTCGGTCGGGGTGGACCCGATTCACTTTGGTATCATCATCTCGGTGAACCTCACGATCGGGATGATTACGCCGCCAGTGGGGGTCGTGCTCTTCGTCACTTCAGCCATCGCCAAGCTGACCATCCGGGAGATGATGCGCGACCTCACCCCCATGATCTTTTTGCTCATTGGCGTCCTCGCTGTCATTACTTTCTGGTCAGATCTGGTCATGTTCGTGCCCAACCTCTTGAAATAACCGGCCTGGCTGCAAACCAGGGGATATGAGGCATGAAGTTTTGCGCCGCTTAAGTAGATCGGAAAAGGTCAAGAAGGTAGGGAAAAGGAATTTAAAAAACGTTCGGAAAGGAAGAAATGAAGATGGAAAAACAAAGGAACAATAAAACAGAAAAATTTATGCTGGAGATTCCCGGGATCCGAGTGAATTCAAGAGAGAGGGAGGCTCTTCAGACGGCGGTGAAGGTCTTGAATGAACAGTCTGAACAGCTTGGCCTCCTGGACCCTTTGGATGCTGAGCCGGCAGTCATTTTCTTTGCCGAGGAGGAAAATAGATGACTCGTTTCGAACCTCAAATGTGGACAATCTCCACCCTGTCCCAAGCCATCTTTAAGAAAGAAATATCTCCAGTGGAGGTAATCCAGGCTTTTTTGGAGCGGATAGAAGCTCACGACCCCAAGATCAACGCTTTTATCACGGTGTTGCCCAAGCAAGCTCTGGCGTCGGCTCGCCGGGCAGAGAGAGAAATTTTTAAAGGGCGCTATATCGGCCCTTTGCATGGGATTCCCTTCGCAGTTAAAGATATCTTCTTCACGAAAGGAGTTCGCACCACCTGTGGCTCCAAGATCCTGGCTGATTTTATCCCTTCCTATGACGCCTCCACAGTCGAAAAGCTTTACTCTGCCGGAGCCATCCTCCTTGGCAAATTGAACATGCATGAATTCGCCTTTGGGCCCACGACTGTCAATCCCCATTATGGTCCGGTTCACAACCCCTGGGACCGTCAGAGAATCAGCGGTGGGTCGAGCGGCGGATCAGCCGCAGCCTTGGCTTCTTCTTTCGCCCTGCTTACCCTGGGAACGGATACGGGTGGGTCAATTCGGATTCCTTCCGCTCTATGTGGGGTTCCTGGACTAAAACCGACTTTTGGACGGATTAGCCGGTTTGGCGTATATCCCCTGTGCTGGTCTCTGGACCATCCCGGTCCGATGGCCAAAAGCGTTAAGGATCTTGCCCTCGCCATGAATATTCTGGCCGGTTATGATCCCCGAGATCCTGCAACTTCCCAAGTACCCGTCCCCAATTACACTCGATATCTTAGCGGCAACCTCGCAGGACTTCGTCTGGGCGTGCCCACGAGCTATTATTTCGACCGTATGGATCAGGAAGTCCGGGTTAATGTTAAGAAGGCCATTGAAGTTTTTAAACAACTGGGAGCCAAAGTGCAGAGCATTTCCATCCCCCATCTGGAGGAGGCCGCCATAGCCGTTTCGATTATCCTTTTTGCCGAGGCGGCGGCCTCTTTACAGAAATGGCATCTCACCCGTTCCCGTGATCTGGGGGACGACGTCCGTGTCCGATTGAATCAGGGAGCGGTGATTCCGGCCACTCTTTATCTCAAGGCCCAGCGAATTCGTAGAAGGATTCAGGAACATTTCTGGGCGGCCTTCAGGAAGGTTGATGCCTTAATCACCCCCCAACTCCCCATCACCGCTCCCTACATTGCCCAGGGAAGTGTGTCCTTCGGAAAAGTGACAGAGGCTGTCCCTTCAGCTCTGACCCGCTATACCCGCATCTATAACTTGGTCGGCATCCCCTGTCTCTCTATTTGCTGCGGCTTCTCATCTTCAGGGATGCCCATTGGGCTCCAGATTGCGTCAAAACCTTTTTGCGAGGAGACAGTACTAAAGGTGGCTCATGCTTACGAGATCCATACTTCATGGAAAAACGAACGTCCCCTCCTCGAATAAAAAAGAAAAGGGAGAAGAAAGTATGGTCACACCGAAGAAGCTTTTCATGAAAATAATCTACAAACAAGGTTTCCAAGACCTCGTTTTTGCTGTTGATCATTTAGTTTGCGCTGGCTGGGTAGGAAGGGACCCCGAAGCCCTTCAAGCGCATATCGATGAACTTGCCAAGCTAGGAATTCCCGGCCCCACTCGCATTCCAATTTACATGAATTTTTCCACTTATTTGGCGACCACTGATGACGAAATCACTGTGGTGAGTTCCCAATCCTCTGGGGAAGTCGAATATGTCCTTTTCTGCAAAGGAGAAGAGATCTGGGTTACCGTCGGCAGCGATCACACCGATCGGGACGTAGAGACTAAATCGATTCCAGGATCCAAGCAGATGTATGCCAAATGCTTAGCCTCGGAATGTTGGCCTTTTCCCGACGTCAAAGACCATTGGGACAAACTGATTCTTCGGTGTTGGGTGTACAAAGGAACCGAGAGAAGCCTTTATCAGGAAGCTCCCGTAGCCTCTATCATCGCTCCGAAAGAGTTAATAGATAAAATACCCGATGTTCGGGATATGAGAGGAAAAGGAATTGTCCTTTTTTCCGGAACCATCGCCACCAAAGGTGGCCTAATATGCGCGGATTCTTATGAGATAGAAATGGAGGACCCGGTTTTGAAAAGGTTGGTCCGGCACCAATACAAAGTCCGAGTCTTACCTCAATATTTATGAAAATCGACAAACCCGAGGAAATAGCTCAGAAGAACTAAGGCCACATGATGCTGGACACCTTTAGGATTTCAGAGCTGATAATCTCTAAAGCCCAATTGCTGTGTCAGATTTTTGATCATCTGTTCAATTTTCTATTGTTTGGAGTTATCCTTTGTTGATATCCGAGGCAGTAAGATGAAGAATCGTGAAGGTGAAGGCTTCTCTATAGAATATAAGGAATTTTCATGTCGTAGTTTTTATATACGACAAATGTTTCGGTTGACAAAGCATCGCTTACTTTTGCTACCTCTTTTATCATGAGCTCAAGTAAACCAAACTCATTATTTAATAAAGCATTTAGGATGGGGTCAAACTTGCCTGTAACCACCCCTAGAAAAGAATTGGGCCCGGGTGATCCAAATGACTAAGGAATAGACCGGCCCCACAGGTAGAACGATGGCTCGCTGTCAATACCCGTATTCACGGCGCCCCCAGATCATCCGATCGTGGTCTTATCTCACCAAAGGAGGCTCTAAACTATGGCCAGCGCTCCGAAGTTCAAGGTGATTGAGGGATGGGAGAAGCTCCCGAAAGGCTATATCCATAAGGACGTAAACGGCGTGGCAGTCGACTCTAAGGACAACGTCTACCTGATAACACGCATGGACGCCAGGGTCATCGTGTATGACCGGAAGGGGAATTTCATCCGGTCCTGGGGGGAGGAGATTTTCACGCCACGAACCCACGGGATTGCCATCGGGCCTGACGAC
>Ga0315277_10013296_pt1 | contig 10258 bp, 6 predicted proteins | sample YL17G05_15_MG_FD_203695 | JGI IMG/M metagenome (GOLD analysis project Ga0315277, IMG submission 203695) | Sediment microbial communities from Yellowstone Lake, YNP, Wyoming, USA - YL17G05_15 | ecosystem: Environmental > Aquatic > Freshwater > Lake > Sediment | place: USA: Wyoming | collected...
CCGGCCCTGGCTGACACGTACCGGCTGCTCGCCGAGGTCGCGCTGGAATCGAGCGACGTGGACCGGGCACTGGAGCACGGCCAACGCTTGCAGGAGCTGGCACAACAGATCGGCAACCGGGAATATGAGGGCATCGCCTGCCGGGTATTAGGCAAGATCCACCGTGTCGCCGGCAGGCCCCAGGAAGCCGCCACGTGCCTGCAAAGCAGCGTCGAAAACCTGGCGGCGACGGGGAACCGGCTGGAGTTGGGCCGGAGTTGCTACGAACTGGGGCTGGCGCTCACAGCCTTGGGCCTGAAGGAAGGGCTGGAACGGTACCAGGAGGCCGCCCACATCTTCGCCGCGTTGGGGGTGGTGGGGGAGTTGGAGAGAGCCCAGGCAGCGTTGGCAGATGGCCACGGGCAGAACGATGGCCCCTGCTGAGATCGGCACCGGAATCGGGATCGCCCTGTTGGCCGGCCTGATCATCTTTTGCGGGCACCTGGTCAAGGGAGTCTCCGGGTTTGGCAGCGCCTTGTTCGCCGTGCCGCTCTTGCTGTTCATCCTCGACGTCAAGTTCGTCACGCCGGTCTTTTTGATCTTCGACCTCACGTCCGGCGCCATGCTGGTGGCGACGAACTGGCGCTCCATCCACCGCCGGCTGCTGCTCCTGCTGTTGTGCGGGCTGCTGGCAGGCACCGCCCTCGGCACGTGGGTGCTCCTCTCTTTCAGCCACGTTCTGCTCAAGCGGATCCTGGGGCTGCTGGTGACCGGCTGGGCGGCGTGGACTTTGCTGGCCCGGCAGCGTCCAACCAACCCGTCAGTGGCGGGTGAGGCCCGTGAGCGTGACCGGACGATGCGAACCTTGGCGCCGCTGAGCGGCTTCCTGGGAGGGGCGTTGGGGGCGATGTTTAGCGTCAACGGCCCGCCGATCATCATCTACCTGTCGCACGTTCTGGAGGACAAGCAGGCCTTCCGCGCCACGCTCTACGGCATCTTCTTCGCCGACGCCTGCTACAAGTTGGTGCTTTTCAGCGCCAACGGGCTGCTCACCGGGCGGGTGCTGGGATTCGCGCTGCTGATGGCCCCGTTCCTGGTGGCCGGCACCTTGGCCGGGGCGTGGCTGCAGAGGACTATTGACCAGGCACTGTTCAGGAAGGTCGTGGCGGGGATCCTGGTGGTGACGGGCGTGACGTTGCTGATCTGATTCATTGCGGGAGTGGGGATCAGGGATCAGGGATCAGGGATCAGGTGGCCAGGGCGGTGAGCTGATCCATCACAAGAGCGCCATCAGGCCTGCTAAGGCGGCGAGGGCGATGGCGGCGCATGTTTGGGGGATGCCGAGCACGGGCACGAAGAGGGCGGCGCCCAAGAGTGCGCCCAGGCAGCCGCCTGCCAGGTCGGCCCCATAGAGAAGGCCCACTGCACGGCCAGCCCTGAGCGCCACGGCCAGCGGGAAGGCCGCCCCCGTGAGCGCGCCCGCCACCAGCGCCAGCAGCGGGAACACGAAGGCCGGGACCAGGACCGGCAGCCGCAGGATGAGGGGCAGGACGCCACTGTAGACCGCCACACCGGCCAGCACACCGATCAAGGCCCGCCTGACCCTCCTGCTAGCCCCTTTCGTGGGGAGGGCGCGGGTGAGTACACCCGTGAGCGGCTGCTGAGAACACGGATGGGCAGGATTGGCGGATCGGACCCCTTCCCTGTCCGCCCCGGTAGGGGGAACCTCTTTTTCATCTCCCCTCGTAGGGGGGACTGAGGGGGGTAGGAACCGGTTACCGGCCGCACCCCCCAGCGCCAAGCCGGCCATCAGCGCCGTCACGATCAAACTGACGCGAGCATAGAGCGTGCCGTGCAGCACCTGGAAGGCGAACAGGAGCACCACTTCCAGCATCATGTTCGCCAGGCCGGCGGTGGCGATGGCGAAGGGGACGGCCCCGCCGCGCCGCCAGCGCACCAGCCCCACGGCCAGCACCAGCGGCACCGCCACCCACCACAAATTGACCAGGCTGGCGCGCTCGAAGGTCTCTCGCAGGTCAGGATAAAAGCGCGAAAGCCACAGCACCAGGTCATAGTAGTAGCAGATGGGGGCCAGGTCCCGGTTGAGCCGCACACCCGCCGTCGCCGCCAACTGGGACTGCACCTCTGTGAAGCGGTCGCGGGCGAGTACACCCGTGAGGGTGGTGAAGATGTACTCGACGTACCGTGGCGTCACCCAGCGCGTTTCGATGCCCCGCTCGGCCAGCCGCCCCGCCCACAGGGCTGGAGCGGCCTCCAGCGGCACGTCAGAGGCCAGGAAAAAGTTGTGCTCGCCGGGGAGCACTACTATCTCCGGAAAGACGTCGCGCAGCGTCCAGTAGACGCTGCCGTTGCGGCGCGCCAATTCCGGGCTCCAATAGTTCTCCGCCGAGGGCAGCCCCAGGGCGAAGAGGCCGCCGGGATTGAGGACCGCACGCACTTCGGCAAAGAACTCGCGCGTGTAGAAACGGTTGAGCGCGCCGGTGGCCGGCTCGGGCAGGTCAAGAATGACGACGTCGAAGGTACGCCGGGCGCTCTTCACGTACAACCGGCCATCGGTGAGAACCAGTGTGACGCGGGGGTCGTCCAGGACGGCGGCGTCCTGCGGTGGGAGGTGGGCCTGCGCCGCTTCGATCAGCAGCGGGTCGAGTTCGACGTAGGTCACGCGCGTGCCGGGGTGCTTGAGGATCTCGCGCAGGTCCCCGGCCACCCCGCCACCGACGAGCAACACCTCCCGTGGATTGGGGTGCGCCAGCAATGGGAAGTGGGCCACCTCCTCGGGGAACGTCCCTTGTGTCTCGAAGGCCAGCAGCCCGTTCTCGTAAAAGACGCGCTGCCCATCGCGCGCCTGCACCGCCAGGCGGCCATAGGGGGAATCGGCAACGAAGGCCAGGTCGGGCCATTGCCAGCGCAGGGTGGCGACGTGGAGAGTATGCCCCAGGGGATAGGAGGCGAGAAGCAGGAGGCAGGAGAAGAGGAGGAGGAGAATGGAGAATGGAGAATGGAGAATGGAGATTGGAGATTGCGGAATGCGGAATGCGGAATGCGGATTCGCGATTTGCGATTTGCCGCTTTGCTGATTTGCTGATTTGCTGATTTGCTGATTTGCTACGGCCAGGTTGACGGCGCTGACGAGGAGGGCGGTCTGGAAGGGGTCGAGGTAGCGGATGAGGAGGAAACTGAACAGGGCGCCGCCGGTGACAGCGCCGATGCTCTCCCAGACGTAGGCCCGGCCGGCGGTACCGCCCTGCTCGACGGTCAATCGCGCGCCGAGGGTGAACAGGAAGCCCACCAGCAGGCACAAGGGGGCCAGGATGAGGACGACCGCGCCGACCATCGGTCCGAACTCGACGAAGGCCCCTGGCGTGACGCGCAGGAGCAGGCGCACGCCGCGCACGATGGCCATCTCGGCCAGCAGGAGCACCGCCGCGCCCACCAGCCCCACTGCCATTGCGGATTGTGGGACCTTCCCGAAAGCTGGGAGCTTTCGGGAAGGTGGTGCGAGACGTGCGATTTGCGATCCGAAATCCGAAATCCAGGCTCCGGCCGCCACCCACGCGAGCCAGGTGGCCAGGACGAGCCCGAACAGGAGTTCGTTGCCGTAGAAGGTGGCGACCAGTTCGCGCATCAGCAGGACTTGTGCGACGGTCGAGGTGAAGCCGAGGGCGGCCAGAGCAATACTCATGGTGGTCAATCTTTTGGCACGCGGATGAACACGGACAAACACGGACAAACACGGACGGATACGGATGGTCTATGGTCTTATACTTGACCTACTGCGATGATGTAGAGCGCGGCTTCCTCCTGTCCGTCCAGGCCCAGGAGGTCGTTGAGGGCGTCGTCGTCGAAGGCGCCGACGGTGCAGGCCCCCAGCCCCAGGCCGGTGGCGGCCAGGCAGAGGTTCTGCCCGACGTGCCCAGCCTCCAGCAGCACGTAGCGGTAGGCGCGCTCGCGGTACTTCCAGCGGGTGCGCTGGAAGATGGCAGACAGAACGAAGCAGACGGCCGCCTGCCCCAGCACGGATTGGCCCAGCCCGGCCTGCATCACGGCGCTGTGCAGGTCCCCCGCCTGCACCCGTTCCAGCGCGTGCTCCTGGACGGCGTAATGGTAGAGGCCCGGCTCCAGCCCGGCCACGTCGCGCACCACCGGGTACAGTTCGATGGGATAGAGCGCGCCGGCGGAGGGGGCGGCGCGCAAGCCCCGGCGCGGCTCGGTGATGCCCTGGGCGGCGTGCAGGAGGCGGGAGAGGTGGTCGAGGGTGAGGGGCGCAGCGGCGTAGTCGCGCACCGAGCGGCGGGATTCGATGGCCCGCTCCAGGCTCAGGGCCTGCCAGCCGGAGGGGTCGGGGAGCGGGATGCGGGCTGCATCAGGGTAGGTCTTGGTGCGCGGCGGCTGGCGGCCCCAGTCGGGCGCCGCGCCAAAGGCAGGACCGTGGCCGGGTTTGCTCCATTGGTGGTAGAAGGCGCCGAGATCGGCGGCGCCCAGGTCGGCGGCACCGAGATCGGCGGCACCGAGATCGGCGGTCTCGGCAGGCGGTTCCGCCCCGCGCTGGCGGGGGGCCAACCAGCCTAGGGCAAAGCCTCCCACGGCGGCGAGGGCGGAGGCCAGGAGCGCGCGCCGGGCTGGGAGCGGTGGGCGGGGCCGTGGCAAAGTCACTGGCTGCTCAATATCCTTCTGTCCCAAAGCAACCTCCAAATGGGCAAGTCAGGGATTCAGCGAGTCAGATTGTATCATCGGATTGGCTGATGCGCCAGTGCAAGCCCCCCACGCCAGTGGGCGCCCCACAGTAGTGGGGGGTGCCGTGACGGCTTGCCCACGCCCACCTTGCGGGCATTCACAATCGCCGGCAGGAGCCGGGCGTTCTCGCTCACGATGTCGCCGACGTCGGCCATGCGCTCGTTGATCCCCTCCGCCAGGCCCATCTTGCCTTCGAGCAGGGAGATGCCGTAGAACTCACCGGCGCGGATGTGCGGGATGTACGTGTACGGCACGCGCTTGCCCAGGGGCACACCCTCCATCGAGACGCCGCCCCAGGTGACCGGCTGGCCGTCCACGGTTATTTCGTAATGATCGCTCGTCCACCACTCCTGGTACAGCGCCGTGTCGTACTCTGGAGGCGCCGCGTACATCAGGCTCGCCTGGCGACCGGTGATCTCGAAGCAGACGAACGTCTCCAGGAGCCGCCAATACTGGGTGGGCGCAGGGACCGGGAAGAAGAACTCCGGCATCACGTGGTCAATGCGGATCGGGAGTTTCCCCTCCTGCTCCATCACCGGATCGTAGGACGCGCCGAACACGCAACCACCGAGGATTTGGGAGATCAGACCGGCCTCCTGCTGGAGCGCGCGCCCGTCGTTCTCTGCCCACACCCGGTTGATGACGTCTGTAAGCCTGGCCGCCAGATCGCGCTGTTGCTGGCTGCTATTGCGCCCCCAGGGTTCCACGACAGCCGTCACCAGCGGATCGGCGCTGTCCTGGACTTCCCCGAACAGAAAGCCCGCGTGGAGCATACAGGCCATGTTGAACGGGTTCAGTTTCAGCGGATAGCGGAGCGTATTGTCCGTCTCCGAAACGGTCTCATCGAGCCAGGTGCCGTAAAAGTGACGCCAATACTCCCAGTACCGCGCGCGCTGCTGCTCCCACATGGACAGCGGGTAGTTGTTCGGATCAGGCAGCCTCGGTGTTTGATGGAACACGGTCCGCGCCGTCGTCATTGTCCCTGTCCTCTTTGGTTATCGAGATGGTGATACGTCCACCAGACCGGTCTGGCATGGCACAAGGAACGTCGTACCACTCGCGCGTGAGATGGTCATAGACTCTGAGGGTTCCATTTTGGTTGACCCGGACCCCGAAGCGGGATAGGCTGCCATTTTCGCGCTGGTAGTACAGCGTTCCCTGCTTTCCGATGTAGAATCGCATCGCTCTCCAGGTAAAAAGAAAGAGGCCGGCTGCTGTGATCGCAACCGGCCTCCACTTTCGTACTGAGTGCAGATAGCAGATGACCTTATTTGCACATGCTGCGCCTACGGGCGAGCCACAGGCTGCTCTTCAGTTTGTCTCCATTCTACCAGGGTCTGCTCGCCTGTCAATGGTTGAGAGGGGGGCAAATAGGGACTTTTCCCAAGTCCATCGGCGGAGAGACTTTCTCCCTGTACCAGGAGGCCCAGTACACCTTGCTGGCCCGATGATAGCGCGGTGCAGAAGGCAATGGGCGACTTCTGCGGCGGAAGTCGCCGGGTCAGCCGGTTCCGTCGGCAAGCCACGTGGCGAAAGATGTGTACCGTTCTTGTGTGTGGAGGAGGGAGAAGTACCCCTCAATTTTCGCTGCGGCTGAGGAAATGCTTGACTTTAGCACAATTCCGTGGTACACTTGATATAGATCAGACAAGCAAGAACACCTCGTAATCTTCGTAGCCGCCCCCATTGGTCGAGGTAATACGACTGCCTTGGCGGGGAACGCTGCAGCGCCATAACACCCATTCACTGTCAAGGCGAGTGGGTGCTTTTTCGTTGTTTCCGTGGCACTGGCTAGTCCAAGGCCGTGACACAGAGGGTAGGGGTATCCTGATGCCGGAGACTGCGACGTGTAGGCGCTTGCGTCGGCGTTGACGCGCCTCCGCTGCGCGGAGCTCAACCGCCGCACCGTTAGCCCGCATATTTGCGGGGAAAGGAGATTCCGATGGCGTATCGAGTTCATGGCAGGGTGCGCCGCAGTGACGACGGGCGCGGTATCCCGGGGTTGAAAGTCAAAGCTTATGATGTCGACTGGATCTCTGCTGATGACTATCTTGGTTCTGATACCACGGATAGTCAGGGTAACTTCGAGATCAGATTTGACCGAGGCGCTTTTAGCGCAGGATGGTTTGATCCTGAGGGAGGACCGGACATCGTACTGAAGATTTATGATGACCAAGGCCGATTAGTGTACCGCTCGCGAGAACGCAGCGGAGCGGGTAAAGACACCTATTTTGACGTCCAACTGAATCCCTTGGATTTGACCCCCCTCGGTGCCTGGCTCGTCGCCAACCCGCGGATTGCGAATGCGATCCAGTGGGAGGACGCTACGGGTTTTCGCACACTACCCAATTGGACATCAATTGAGCGGGACGCGTTGCGAGAGGCCTACCGACTGGCGGAGCAGGGCAACTCACTGTTGCTAGCCGACCCCCCCCCCAACCAACTGGCGCTAGCTGATGATGACTTTCCACTGACTGTGCTGAGGGGCGAGGACGCTTGGCTCCTATTCCTTGCGCACGTGGCCCACGCGCTACACCTTGAGATCGGCGGCGGCTTGGGATGGTCTGCGAGGAACTACGGAGATCCCGAGCTGGCGGTGCTATTCAACAGCAAGTACTACTTCGAATGGGATGCCCAGCGCGGCGGTTACAACCTCAGCCGTACGCGTGTTGGCGGAGCCGCAGCGGGATGGCCACTTAGTAGAGGCTATTCACTTCTGGCGCCACCGAAGCTCGTCTACGATTTCCTCACAGCAAACGACCTGATAGCTGGGGATCGGCTCCAGACGATAGGCCGCGTCCTTGAGTGGTCGCGCCAGAATCTCGTGCACTTCGCCGGGGCTCTCGAGGCTGCGAATGCCGAGAATCAGTGGCAGTACCGCGGCCTCCCCCCTGTGTCACGCATCTTGGCTGGAACTCTAAACAACGCCTATCCATTAGATGGGGTGCAGCATCGTACGGCGGGGTGCCACGGCACCAATGGCTTCCTAAAGGCCGTTCTTCGGGTTGTTAACATCCCGGTCCTCTATAAAATGCCTGAAGGTACTGGCCATGCTACACCACACTTCCTCTCCGAAGCCCGGTATCTTAGCCACGGTGATGACCCGTACAATCGCATGGCGAAGGGCGATCCGCCGCCCTATCCTGCGACTGAACTCCTGATCGACCAGGAGCAATTCGACGCCTGGTTCGGAGACGCAGTGCCACCTGCCGAACGTGAAAACAACATCGGTCGCCGCGTCGGCGAACTCGCTGTGCAGTATCTGCCCGACCACCTGCTGTGGTCGCACTGCCAGGACCATTATGATGGTACAGAGCGGGCGCATGATGTGAGCAGGGTCCATGACTATCTCAAAAAGTGGTATACGGTGGCCGAACTTGAGGCGACGGGCCTGTGGTCCCGGATAGATCAGCGCATTGTTCAGCGAGGTGGATGCCCCAATATTCCGCAGGTATGAGCAGCAGGCCCTGCAATCGCAGGCGCGGTCTAGCCAGTCCATCGAGCCGACGCATACTACACAGCGCTTCGTGTGCGCGGCTTATGGGCGCCGCTAGGCGGGTATGGGAGATCCTAAATGTGCCCACTCTCAGATACTTGAGCTTGCGAGGTTTCGACTTACAATACCCTTCAGATATGGAAGGATGTGATCTACGGAAAATCGACCATTGCGGTTCATTCTGCTTCTCGTGGCTCAAATTCTCCTCGTTCTCAGCGTAACTGGTTGCATGCCGATAGCGGAGTCCGTCAAAATCGGGAAGTAAAGTAGTGCAAGGTGGTTCTTTTACGGAGATTGGAATTCCGCCGGATGTGACTGATTAGGAGTCTGGCCGACGAACCAATCACGTGAGGACAAACCCTCAGAATGATCTGTTTACTCAGTAACCAATCTAAACGCATTCTACGCCGCAGCAACTTGATAAGAATATTTGACTCACTACGGAGGTACTTGCCATGAATCCAACTCCAATAGTGTACCCGATACCCAACCCTGATAATCCATGTGTGTCAGTTCTCTGCGCTGGAGTGGATCTCTTATCAACACCTTTACACCATAGGTACAGTCCGAGAGCAAATCTACTCATTTCAAGCCGGGGCCTCACATATGACACAGGAGAACTCACTTTTCACTTGGAAAACCTATGGGTCACAGGAGGACGCTGGGGTGATATTGCAGGACGCTGGAGTGGTGAGGCAGTAATCACGGACCCGACACTGGTATTCATAGCAACTGCACTTTCGAAATCGCCAGTGGTCATCACATGGACGTACGAATTCACAATACCCACCGACCATCCCATCACTTCCTACTTTGACTTGCTGAATGGAACACAGCTACAGGGAACAAGGCGTTACGACATTGCTATTACAGTAAGATCCTGGACCCTGGATTCACAACCTGCACCACATGTGCCCGTCGGATGGTTGTGCATAGCTGAAGGTGCCGGATACGAATACGAGGATAGAGATTAGTTTCTGCTGAACCCCATGTCAAGTGCTATTCTGGTCTGCCCGGTGTTCATCGACGCACACGCTTGCTATAGATGTTCAGATAAAGATTTTGGGTGAGTTACTCCTGTCCATTCGCTGAAATTAAAACGAGTTTCGTGAATTTCGCCCAAAAAGCTGGTTTTTACCGCTGATTTTGCCTGAAGATGACAGAAATCGCCACGAATTTCTCAGGCTTCGGCTAATGTCCCGAACTTGCCAAACGGCACCGCCAGATATGGTGTCTCTTACCCCTGACTGACTAGCTATCACCTCTCAGTGATGACGGGCCAGCGCCAGATGCGAGGGCGGCCCGACGGGCGGCATGTTGATTGGCCAGACGGCGCATCGTACCAAGCGGGTCGCGATGCAGGCGATGAAGCCACTGTCGTGGGGCTTCGGCTTGAGCCAGGCGGATGCGGCAGGCCTGATACTCGGCCAGTGAGACGTGACGGAGCTGTTGCAACAAGTCATCCTCGCTTTCGGCGAAGAACAGGACCTGATACTGTCCAAAGTCCCGCAGCTCACGGGTGGATTTGCGGCCACTGATGCGGCGCTGATGGCAGCGCAGCTGGCCAAACAGGGACTCCAACCTCAAGTTGTCGGGTGGTAAGCCCGGGATGTCATAACAATGCAGCAAATCAGGACCGCACGTCCCCTCCAGACGGTGCCAAGCACCGTGAAGAGCAGCCTGGGCATGGTTGCGCTTGAGGTCAGGGTGAAACGTTGCCAGGAGTGCTTCCAGCTCCCGTTTGACCTGCCCACTGGTCAATTGAGCTCCAGGCCTATCGGATGTTGAGTATGAAGAAGGTGGGTATCTCAGACACTCGGCGATGCGCGCCAGCCAGATGTGGGCTTCCCGGACATCCTGGGCCAGGGTACGATTCTGCTCTACCGCTCGTTCCACCTGCATCCCCAGCCGTCGCAGATAGACCGTTTCAGGCTCTTCAGTGGGCACGCTGCGTAGCGTCTGTGCAATGGCCTCGAGCTGCTCGTAGCCTTTTAGCCCACCCCAGTAGAACGGTTTGCGACTCTGCTG
>Ga0315277_10013298_pt1 | contig 10258 bp, 5 predicted proteins | sample YL17G05_15_MG_FD_203695 | JGI IMG/M metagenome (GOLD analysis project Ga0315277, IMG submission 203695) | Sediment microbial communities from Yellowstone Lake, YNP, Wyoming, USA - YL17G05_15 | ecosystem: Environmental > Aquatic > Freshwater > Lake > Sediment | place: USA: Wyoming | collected...
GATCACCAGCCGCCCATCCTTCAGCCTCAACAGGCTGGGCGGATTGCCGCTCTTGGCCCCGGTATCCGCCACCGGCCGGTTGAGAAACCCCCACGTGTTTCCATTATCCCGGGAGAGATAGGCGTCGATCCAGTTTGGTCCCTGGCGAAACGAGTCCTCATGGCGGACGGTGGTCAGAATCTCGGTTTTGGAAAGCCGGACGGAAGAGGGCATGATGGTAAAGCCGTCTTTCGGGTCGGGCGCCAGCCAGGCTACGAATTCCCAGTGGAGGCCGCCGTCTTTGGTGTGCGCTGCGAATGGCCGGCCTTCCCGCCCGCCGGCCTTGGCGGCGGTGAGAAAGACCATGGCCTCCCGCCTGCCATTGACGAGGTAGTCGGTGCGCGCCATAATCGCGGTCTGCCCCAGCATCGGAAAGTTGTAGGGGCCTTTCCACGTCCTGCCGCGGTCGTAGGAGTAAAAGAACCAGGATTTTCCCTGCTGGGCGTCGGACATGCGCAAGGTCATAGCAAAACCCGGGTGAGTGAAATCGATCGGCTGCGTCAGATCAGCCGCCTTCCCGCCGGGCCCCGAAGCGGTGAACATGCCTTGCGGCGGCGCCAGTGAAGGCGCCGGTTCGATGCGCCAGGTTTCCCCTCCGTCGCGGCTGCGTGCCAGGTACGGCTCCTCGGGCCTGCCTCGATCATAGGGATGACGATCAGGACCGGTCCACTGAAAATAGGCGGCGCTGAAACCCACCAGAATTTCGTTGCCCCACGACCAGGTGCCGTGATTCGCCGGCCAACCCCCATAGCGGCCCGGCCGGTGGAACACGGTCACGTGTTTGATGGAAACGGGCGCGCTGGCCGCAAGCAGATGCGCAGCCGCCGCGAGCACGAGAATCGTGGCGTAAATCAGCGTCTTCATGGAGGTGTTTCCTTCTCTCGATCGAACCGCTCGTCTCGCCGGGGTACTAATGCATTGCGCCGGATGCCGTTACTTCCCGGCCCGGTCACGAATCGGATAGTCCGGGGAGGGCGTGAACACATCCGTCATGATCTTCTGCAATTCTGCGACGATCTTTGGATGGGAGGCTGCCATATCGCTTTTCTCGCCCATGTCCGCAGCCAGGTCGTATCACTCAATGGGCGCGCTCGAACCGTTTCGCACCGCTATCGATTGGCCGCGGCGTACGGCCCGTGAGAAGCGCGCTCTCACGTGGCCGAGTTCCAATAAGAGATTTTCATGTTCTCGCCGCGTCTGGCGCCGCAAGGCCGGAACCAGCCGGCTGGTTAGAACGTGTACTTCAGCGCCAACTGGATATTTCTCCCTCCGCTGGCGCTCTGGATCAAGCCAAAGGTCGGGTTGGTGACGGTGTTGATGGGATCACCCATGACCGGGTGGTTTAGAGCGTTGAACATCTCGAACCGGAAGGTGAGGTGCTGTCGCTCGTGTATCTGGAACTGCTTATGCAACGCCGCGTCGAAGGTGAATGCCGATGGGCCGCGCAGCGCATTATAGCCCAGGTTGCCGAAACGGCGCTGTGCCTGGGGAGCTGCCAAGTCGAATGCCGATTTGTTCAACCATACAAGATCTTCCCGGACATAGGGATTGACTCCGGCGATGATGTCCGGACGCTGTGCCTCCGTGCGCCCGTTGCCGACGAAGTCGCGACCAGACAACACGTTGACCGGCTGGCCCGAGCGCCGGCCGACAATTCCCAGGACACTCCAGCCTCCCAAGATTGCGTTGGCCGCCCTAGTGTGTTGAAGAATCGTCGCCGGTAGTTCATAGGCAAAGACGCCCGTGAACCGGTGACGCACCTCTCCGATCTTGGGTCCATAAGAGCCTGCGATATTGTTCGGATCCTGGATGGCAGGTTGCGCTGTCGTCGCTGTCGTATCGCTGCCACAGTACGACAGGGTCTTCGCAAAGGTGTAGTAGACGTCGAAAGTAAGCCCTTTTGACATGCGCCGGTTGGCCGAGAGCTGCAGCGCGTGGTACGTCAACCGGCCGGCGTTCTCACGGAAGTAAATATCCCCAATGCTGGGGTCGGGGCGTCTTCCGGTCGCGGGATCGATCAGATTTACCGGAATTAGGGCGGAACCGTTCAACGAGCGATTGCCCGCGTAGGAGATCTGAACGGTCTGTTGCGAAGTGATCGCAGATTGGACGCTGAGATTCCACTGCATGGCATACTCGTCGCGGGCGTTGTAATCAAGAATCGAACGGCTCAAAACGAGACTAGCCGGAAGCAGGCTGGGATTCTGCTTGACGGCCGGTACGAAGGAAGCGTCGAGAGGGAACGTTGTGGTGACGCCCTTCGGCAGGTCCGCGGTCGCGATAGTCGGGTTGAAGGGAATCCGCGGGTCCAGATAGGCCATTGAGTAATAGTAGTCCGGTACCGGTGGCGCATAGCTGACGCCGCTGCCGGCGCGAATCACCAACTTCTGGCTGCCAAGGGCGTCGTAAACCAGGCCCAGTCGCGGGCCGAAATCGTTCCGATCCGCGCGCGTCATCGCTTCATCATTCCGGCCGAAGGGTCCAAACGGGTTGCCACTGGTAATATTGAACGCGCCCCGAAGCGGCGGGAAGTACTCGTAGCGCAGGCCCAGGTTCAACTGCAACCGGCTGTTCACTCGGAAATCATCCTGAACGAAAACGCCGAAGGTGGAGTAGCCCAGAGGCTTCAGCCCGCCGAAGACCACCCTGAATCGATTCGTGCGATCGGCGATCAGGTCGTTGAGGTTGTTGTAGTAATGAAGGGGGGCATTGTCCTGGAACCGGTCGGCGTTAACTTTGCGGTACTCGAAGCCGGTCTTCATTGTGTGACGGCCCCTGATAGCGGTGAAGTTGTCGGCGACGGTCCATATGTCCGCCATAGCGTGGAGCCGCGCCGCAAGGGTGAGGTTCAGGTTCACACCCGCCGTTTGCACCTGGGCCGGAATATTTTCGACCCCTGTTTGCCGCCGGTCCATGTCCACCCGATTCACGCCAAAGCGGAACTCGTTGAGCAGCGACGGACTGAGGGTCCACCCGTCCTGGAGAACTGCGTTGTGGAGGCGCAGCGGCGATATCAGCGACACCCTTTCCATAAGATCTGGCTCGCGAGAGTCCTGACGATTGTAGCTATATCGGCCCGCCACCTGATGTGCGCCGAGATTCCAGTCCACGCGGTTGAGAATCGTTTGCTCGTCGACCGTGCTTCGATCGTTCCTGCGGTGGAAGCCGATATACGGACTGCTGGTTGGCTCGAAGCTCTTTGGCAATCGGCCGAGCGCTTGCCGCAGCGCCGGCGTCACCGCATCGAGCAGGAGAGGCGTCGGCACGTTGCCGCTCTGCGCCTGATTGCGCCGGACCTTTGCTCCCTCATAGTTCGAGAAAAAGAAGAGTCTGTCCCGCCGTATCGGACCGCCCAGGTTGCCACCGAACTGGTTCCATCGCAAGGGCGGCTTCCCTAGTCCGGAACGGTTGGAGAAGAAGTCGTTCGCGTCCAGCTTGTCGTTGCGAAAGTAATGGAAGAGGGTGCCATGAAAGTCGTTCGTACCGCTCTTAGTGACAATGTTCACCACTCCTCCGACGGCGCGTCCATACTCGGCCGAAAATGCGTTCCCGGTCGTCTTGAACTCTTGAATGCCTTCCAGGCTAACGGTGTTGATGACAATCGTCCCGGAACTGCGAGTGCTGGTGGCGCTCGAGTTCTCGCCGGCGGACATGTCAACGCCGTCGAGCATCAGGTTGTTTCCAAGCGCGGATGCGCCATAAAACTGCATCCCTCCGCGCGCTACGCCCGACGAGTTCAAAACGCCTGCCTGGAGTTCGATCAGTTGCTGCCAGTTCCGCCCATTGAGCGGAAGCGATTCGACTTTAGCCCGGTCCATCACCATACCCAGATCTGTGGTGGTGACATTGACAAGCGGCGCCGACGAGACCACCTCCACGGATTGCGTGACCTCGCCCAAAGCCAGCTTCAGATCGATGCGGGGACGCGTGCCGGAGTTCAGCGTGAGCGAACCGCTCACCGCGCGCTGGAACCCCGCCAGTTCAGCTTCCAGCCGGTATTTGCCGGCCGGCAACAAGGGAAACTCGTAGTAGCCGCGTTCGTTCGTCACAGTCTCCCGTTTGATGTTGGTTTCCACGTTCAGGGCATGAACCGCCGCTCCGGAAACGGCGGCGTTTGAAGGGTCCGTAACAAATCCAACGATCGATCCCCCGCCGATTTGCGCGCTTAGCTTGCTCGGACCGAGAACTAGCAGCAACAAACAGAGAATCGTGAGTTCAAGCAATCGGATGGAACGCATCGTGCCCCCTATTCAAGATTGGGTCAGTTGTATCCGTAACTGCATCTTCCACATTCTTCAGAGCGGCTTGGGCTTTCTCCTTGCCCTGCAAATAAGACCCTGCTACACCGTTCCGCCTGTTCTGCCGCGCATTCTAGCAGGACGAGCGGGTGCTCGCAATTCAATTGTTGTGAAGCGCGGTTCACCGTAGGTGAAGGCGTTCGAATGCTGGCGCCTCCTGTCGGCGGCTCTATTGCGGCCCGCCGGCAGAAGGCCGGCGCTGCCGGCCGACGTTTGGATATAGCCGCGAGCGTGATTAGATTGCGTCGAACTCTGTTACTTGCCGCCCCGGTCGCGAATCGGGTAGTCCGGAGAGGGCGTGACCGCATCCGTCATGATTTTCTGCAATTCTGCAACGATCTTTGGATGGGAAGCTGCCACGTCGCTCTTCTCGCCTATGTCAGTAGCCAAGTCGTACAACTCAATCGGCGCGCTTGAACCGTTTCGCACGGCCTTCCACTGATCTCGCCGCACGGCTTGCGAGAAACGCTCTCTCACATGCCCGTAGTCCCAATAGAGATACTCGTGTTCCCGCCGCGGCTTTCCGAACAGGGAGGGGACAAGCGAGATTCCGTCGGTGATCTTCGGGGCGGGCAAGCCCGCGAGTTCGGCGGCGGTGGGGAGAAAGTCCCAAAAGGCGCATACCGTATCGCTGACGGATCCCGCGGTGATCGAGCCGGGCCATTGGGCCAGCAGCGGCACGCGGATGCCGCCCTCGTAGAGATCGCGCTTCGTTCCCCGAAACGGGCCGGCACTGTCAAAGAACGACGGCTTGTGCAACGATTCCGCCGACGGACCGTTATCGCTGGTGAACAGCACCAGCGTTTGGCGCTCTATCGACAACTTGCGCAACAAATCCAGAATGATCCCGGCCTGACGATCCAGCAAAGTCACCATGGCCGCGTAGTTCTTCTCCACCTGTGGCCAGCTGTCGTTTGTATATGGCGCGTCGCTGGGAATGTCCTGCGACCTTGGCGTGGTCTTGGGATAATCCGACCAGTGCGGCAGCGTCGGTGTCCAGTACGCGAAGAACGGGCGGCTGCGATTGGCTTCCAAAAAAGCGGTAACGCGTTCGAGGACGACGTTCGGTGAATACATGCTCCGGGCGTTGGCTCGGTTCCCTTGCAGCAAGATTTCATGATCGTTCTCCCACAGGAACTCCGGGTAATAGTTGTGTGCGGCATCCTGGTCCAGGTATCCGAAGAACTCATCGAATCCCTGCATGTTGGGATGCCCCCATGATCCCGGATTGCCGAGGCTCCATTTTCCAAACGCGCCGGTGTGGTAACCCGTCTGCTTCAAAATCTCCGCCACGGTCACGTCGTCCGGTTGCAGAAAGATCCCATGAGGCAGGTTGTCGCGAATCCGGCCGTGCCCGTTGTGCAGTCCGGTCATGAGGCAACACCGCGACGGAGCACAAACCGTCGAGCCGGCATATGCCTGCGTGAAGCGCATGCCTCGAGCCGCCATGCCATCGAGGTTCGGCGTTCGGATCCTCCGCTGGCCATAACAGCCGAGATCGCCATAACCGAGATCGTCGGCGAGCATCACCACAATATTCGGCTTTAATGGACTGGCTCGGCGGATTTGGCTGGCCGCCATCATTGCGAGAAAAGTACGCCTGGTCAGGTCCATGAACATCTCCTTGGCGGATCGCGCCGGACCGTTACGGTGTATCATAAGGCCGATGAATCGGCGTGAATTTGTTGCGACGGCGGGCATCGCTTCCTTAATGGCTGCGGCAGCGGGTCCGCGCAAGAACGTAGTTCTGATCGTGTCCGACGATCTCAACGAAGCGCTCGGATGCTACGGTCACCCGATCGTGAAGACCCCTCATCTGGACGCTTTCGCCCGGCGCAGCGTCTTGTTCGATCATGCCTATTGCCAGTTTCCACTTTGCGCGCCCTCCCGCGCTTCGCTTCTCAGCGGCAGGAGTCCGGACAAGACGGGCGTCTGGACGCTCCGTACGCCCACCCGAAAGTACATGTCCGACACCATCATGCTGCCGGAGATATTCCGGCGGAACGGCTGGTACACCGCCGGCATCGGCAAGATTTTCCACAACGGTCCCGAGCACGAAGATCCGCGCAGTTGGGACCTGATGGAAACCGGAGGCGGGAAGGCCGCCGGTGCCGCGGCGGCTAGCGAAGCACCCCAAGTGCCCAAGCCGCGCAACGATTCGACGGTGATCGAATCGCACCAGATGCCGAAGCCGCGCAACCATACGATGGAATGGGCACGGCTCAATGTCGCCGACGAGAAGACCGCCGACGGCCGCACCGCGCGCAGGTGCGCGGATTTGATCCGCGGTTTCGGCAAGGATCAGAAGCCCTTCTTCCTGGGCGTCGGTTTCCACGCTCCACACTCGCCTTACGCCGCGCCATCGCGATACTTCGATCTCTACGATCCAGCGAAGATCCCGGTTCCCAAAGTTCCGGAGGGATATGCAAAATCGATTCCGGAAGCGGCCTGGTACGAATTGGCCGAGCAACGGCCGCCCACCGAGCAGGAGACTCGCTTGTACCGGGCGGCCTATTATGCCTGCATCTCGTTCATGGACGCGCAGGCGGGAATTGTGCTCGACGCGCTCAGCCAGACCGGACTTTGGGACAGTACGGTGGTGGTCTTTATGAGCGACAACGGCTATCACACCGGCGAGCACGGAATGTGGCACAAGATGACGCTGTTCGAGGAATCGACCCGGCTGCCGCTGATCATTCACGCACCGGGAGCAAAAGGGGAAGGCAAGACATGCCCCGGGCTGGTGGAGTTTATCGACCTGTATCCCACGCTCGCTGAGTTGTGCGGCATCCCGCGCCCAGCGGGCCTGGACGGCATGAGCCTGGTCCAGGCCCTCAACGACCCGGCGCACGGAGGCAAGCCGGCGGCTTACAGCAGCGTGGGCCGGCATCCCGACCGGACACGCCTGACCAGCGATCTCACATATCTCGGGCAATCCGTGCGCACCGATCGCTGGCGTTATACCGAGTGGGATGAAGGCAGGAAGGGTATCGAGCTGTACGATGAGCAGGCGGATCCGAATGAGCTTCATAATCTCGCCGGCGGACCGGGACACGATCAATTGAAAAAGCAGCTCAAGCAGCTTCTCGATGAACATGCCTTCACGGTCGGCGATCGGAAACCTTAACGGTGTTGATTATGAAATCGTTCTGTCTGGCGGTGCTTCTGGCCGGTTTCCCGGCCGCAACGTTTTCCCAGGACGCCCTGTTGCAGCCGCTGTTATCTCGCGAGATCCTCGCGCCAAAGCAGGAAATGATCGAGGTACAGGTGTATACGCAAGCGCGCGTGCCCGCCATTCCGCCCATCGCCAGCGCAGCGGAGTGGGAAAAGTACAGTGCCAACCTGCGGGCCAGGATTCTGAACGAGGTGGTTCTGCGCGGCAAAGCCAGGGCGTGGAATGAAATGCCGGCAAAGGTTGAATGGTTGGACACGATCGCCGGCGACGGCTACAAGGTCAAGAAGTTGCGCTTTGAGGCGGTGCCTGGATTGTGGGTGCCAGCGCTGCTGTACGAGCCAGAAAAGCTACACGGCAAGGTGGCCGCGGTCCTGAACGTCAATGGGCATGAGGGGCAAGGCAAAGCCATTCCGTATATCCAGGCACGTTGCATCAACCTGGCCAAACGCGGCGTTCTCGCATTGAATCCGGAATGGATCGGCAAGGGTGAACTTGACGCGCCGGGCTACGCACACACCCGCATGCAGCAACTGGACCTGTGCGGAACCAGCGGCGTCTCGGTCTTCTACCTGTCGCTTAAACGGTCGCTGGACATCCTGCTCGCGCATCCGAATGCAGATCCCGAGCGGCTGGCTGTGACCGGCTTATCCGGCGGCGGTTGGCAGACCATTTTCCTCAGCGCGCTCGATCCCCGCGTCCGGCTTGCCAACCCGGTTGCCGGCTACTCCAGTTTCGCGACGCGATCACTATTCCCGGAAACTGACCTGGGCGATTCCGAACAGACGCCTACCGATCTCGCCGCCGTAGCCGACTACACGCATCTCACCGCTATGCTCGCGCCCCGCCCCGCGTTGCTCACGTACAACGCTCTGGACACCTGCTGCTTTCAGGCGGAGCATGCCCTGGGTTCACTGATGCGCGAGGTAACGCCCATTTACCGCCTTTTCGGCGCCGAGGACCGGTTGCGATCCCACGTCAACTTCGACCCAGGCCACAACTACGGACAGGACAATCGAGAAGCGTTCCATACGATGCTTCGGGACTTCTTCGCGAAAGATGGGTCGTTTCCCATTCCGGAAATCCCGGTGGATTCCGAAATCCGAACTGCCGGACAGCTTCGCGTCGAGCTTCCGGCCGGGAATGAGGATCTTCACACATTGGCGCTTCAATTGAGCCGCGGGCTGCCGCATCCCGGCGGCACCCGCGCTCAGCTCGAAACCATTGTTCGCGCCAGGCGTTACCCGGTCAAAGCGGTCAGAACCTCAAGCACCCTGAGCAATGGTGTGACCGCCGTTTATTGGCGCCTGTCGGTCGGTGATGAGTTCTTTACCGTGCCGGCCGTCGAACTATCGAAGGGCGAACCCCAATCGACCGCCATTCTGATGGCCGACGGCGGGCGGGTGTCGGCTTCCGAAGAGGCGGCGCGCTTGCTGGATGAAGGCAAACGCGTGCTGGCGATCGATCCACTCTATTTCGGCGAAGCGCGCATCGAGAAACGCGACTGGCTCTTCGCGATTTTGATCGCCTCGCTTGGCGACCGGCTCCTGGGAATTCAGGCCAGTCAGGTAGCGGCCGTGGCGCGGTGGATCCGCCAGGAACGGCACGATGACGCAGTGCAAGTTGTAGCGATCGGGCCAAGGACCGGGCTCAGTTCGCTGATAGCGACCGCGCTGGAACCGGCCATCGCCCGTGTCATTGTCCACAAACCCATGCGCAGTCTAAAGGAGATACTCGACAAGGACCTGACCGCGGACAAGAATCCCGAACTGTTTTGCTTTGGGTTGCTGGAATGGTTCGATGTGGATCAGCTTGTTGCGCTAGTCGCTCCGCGGCGTGTGCAGTTCCTACCAGCACAATAGAGCCTCGCGCCTCGGCCAGCGCCCTTTGGGGGTACAGGACGGCAATTGCACAAACTCCGCTGCATCAAGCCCATTATTCCTCTTGAGCTGGCTGAGATGCACGGGACGGCGTACTCATGCCGGTCACCGGCCACCAGCTCGGATCGTCGGTGATGACGATCTCCGCCGCGTTCGCGGTTTTCGATTTCGCCGCCGCCTGCAAGGTATGCCTGCCTGCTGGGATGCGAAAGAGCTGTGGCGTTCCGGTGGCCTTGTTGCCGGCAGCCGACGAGAGCCACTGCCCCCACCGCCCCCACGCTCGCCAAGGGATGGATGGCTGGTCGTCGATGGTGAGGTCGAACGAGGATGCTTTCCCTTTCTCGTGGGCGGCGCGTATCCAGATAGCGTACTCGCCAGGGTGAGGAACCACAAACTCCCAGGTAGCGCCGGAGTTGCCGCCCTCGGTTGGCCGCAGCACGCTGCCGCCCGCGGCCTTGCTTGATTCAACAAATGCGGCGTTCAGCCGGGCATCGGCCGGTTTCAAGGAAATCCGAGCGGGCTCAAATTTCGGGGTATCGCCTCGCAGCGCGGTTGACGGTTGCGATTCATTTCCCGCGCGGTCCACGGCGGTAACGCGGTACCACCGTGTGGAATTCAGCGGCAAACCCCAATCGACGAACTCGGCTTCGGAAGGCGAGGCCAGCAGGGACGCGCGGTCGCAGGCGAACTGCGGCTTCAGGCTCGAGTATACGTTGTAGTGATCGAGATCCGCCGTGCTGCTCTTTGTCCATTGCAGGTGCAGTGTGTTTGGAGACAGCCCAGTAGCCTTAAGACCGGCGGGCACGGGCGGGGCCTGCTCATCGAGCACGAGCGGTCCTGCCGGAACGAACGCGTTGTCGTCGGTGAGC
>Ga0315277_10013299_pt1 | contig 10258 bp, 10 predicted proteins | sample YL17G05_15_MG_FD_203695 | JGI IMG/M metagenome (GOLD analysis project Ga0315277, IMG submission 203695) | Sediment microbial communities from Yellowstone Lake, YNP, Wyoming, USA - YL17G05_15 | ecosystem: Environmental > Aquatic > Freshwater > Lake > Sediment | place: USA: Wyoming | collected...
CCGGGAAATTCTTTATGCGAGGATGCCGGCATGCGTTTCGAGTTGGGTGAGGACTATGCGCTGAGGCTCGACGCCGAGGACCCCCTCGCCGTCTTCAAGGATCGCTTCTACCATATCCCCGGGAGCATCTACATGGACGGTAACAGCCTCGGCCTTATGTCGAAGGACGCCGAGGAGACCTTGATGAGGGTCGCGGACGAGTGGAAGACCCTCGGCATAGGCGGATGGGGCAGGGGCAAGATCCCGTGGATCGACTACGGCGAAAGGCTCGGCGCCATGATGGCGCCCCTCGTCGGGGCTGAGCCCGACGAGGTCGTCGTCACCGGCGGCACCACCGTGAACCTCCACACCCTCGTCGCAACCTTCTACCGGCCGAAGGGGAGGAGGACGAAGATACTGGCGGACGAGCAGAACTTCCCCAGCGACCTATACGCCCTCTACGCCCAGCTCAGGCTCAGAGGGAGGGACCCCGAGGAGGACCTGGTCCTCGTGAAGAGCCGTGACGGCGTCGTCGAGGAGGATGACGTCGTCGAGGCGATGACGGGCGAGGTCGCCCTGGCTCTTCTGCCGAGCGTCTACTACAAGAGCGGGCAGCTCGCCGACATGGCGCGGCTCACCAAGGCGGCGCACAGGAAGAAGATAGTGATAGGCTTCGACTGCTGCCACAGCGTCGGGGTCGTCCCCCATTTCCTCGACAGGTGGGGCGTCGACTTCGCCTTCTGGTGCAACTACAAGTACCTGAACGGAGGGCCAGGCGCTACGGGTAGCCTCTACGTGAACAGGAGGCACTTCGGGGCGCCGCCTGGGCTCGCGGGCTGGTTCGGCAACGACAGGAGGACGATGTTCAGGATGTCCAACGAGTTCGACCCTGCTGAGACGGCGGTCGCATGGGAGATCGGGACGACGACGATGCTGAGCACCGCCCCGCTCGAGGGGAGCCTGAGGATGATGAACGAGGCGGGTATAGACCGGATCAGGGAGAAGAGCCTGAAGATCACGGGCTACCTCATGTTCCTCATCGACGAGATGCTGAGCAAGCCGCCCTACAACTACTCAGTTGCTACGCCCCGTGAGCCTGAGAGGAGGGGAGGGCACGTCGGCGTCACCCACAAGGAGGGCTGGAGGATCAACCAGGCGCTGATAGCTCGTGGCGTGATCCCTGACTTCAGGCCGCCGAACATCATAAGGCTCGCGCCGATTCCGCTCTACGTCAGCTACCACGACGTCTGGAGGGTGGCGCAGAACCTTAAGTCGGTCATAGACAACGGGGAACATCTAAGGTTCAAGGATGATAGATCGACAGTCACATAATCTATTATTGTCTTTTTCCTATCTTGTATTATCTGTCTCCGTTTTTCTAGGGAACCAGGCCTGTTCTATCTCAATGCTCCCGGAGTCAAGCGTTTCCATTTAAATGATTAAAATCATCATCTGTAAATTGTAATAATTTTTCTATATTACTAGTTAAATTTATTGTCATTAATTTTTGTCCATAATAAACTACTTTATAATCATTACGTGATAGATTTAATCCTATATCTCTTAGGCGTTTAATTTTAGATTTAACAACTTCGGTTATAAGAATCGAATTATTTGTATTATCATTAAGATAACTATTTTTTTTACAAACTATTATATTATCAAGTTGGATCGGTTCTTTTGCTTGACTCTTTGGGGTGGCTACAGACATTTCGGATTTTACTGGATGAGCATTTACTACAATAAATCCTGAATTTAATAAAGCCATTATAAGAGCAATCCATCCTTCATCTTTTGAATGATGATATGTAAAAATAAATAATCCATCATCTTTTAATATTTTATTACATTCTGTCATTACATTTTGAAGTTTTCTACTAAATTTATAGGAGTCTGAATCCTGGACCTCTTTACCATTACGTGTTGAATCAGGATATCCCTTCCTTTTCCAGTATAACTGTTGCCATGCATAAAAAAAATCTGCTAATTCAGAGTAATTTACATTATCAAAAAAGGGTGGATCAGTAACTACTATATCAATACTCTTACACTGAAGTCCAGTAGTAGTTGAATCGCCACATGAAAGGTATATAGCTTTATGGGAATAAATACCATCTATTGGCCAATTAGGTTCAATTTTCCCACTAAAAGGAGGCGAACATATTTTTTTCCCTCCTGAACTCAGATCAATCTCTGTGGGTCCATTACGATATTCGATTGCTTTGAGTAAACGCCGTTTAAAAAGTGTGGAGAATGATCCCGAACTCTTCGGTATTCCCCAAACATTAGCTTCAATAGGAGTTTTTTCAGGCTTTAATATGTGATGAGAAAACATATGTCTAACTGCTCCAGTACCTTCGCCTTTATAGGATGTGAACATATTGTTGAATTCTAATATTCCGCTGAATAGCAAAAATAATGCATCACGAATTGCGGAATCTTCATCTAATTTTATAATTTCTTTTTGTAACCAACTTAAAGCTAAAAGTTGTCTGTTGTTAAAAAAATCCCTCCAATGATTAAATCCATAATTCATTGCTTGTTGTGTATTATAACCTTTCTCTAATTGGAGAGTGGGTAAATTAATAAGATTCTTTTGTAACTCATTATTTAATTGAAGGGAACATGCTTCATAACTTTTAATGTCGATATTTGACACTTTTAAATATTCTTTCTTTCCATCACTGTTTAATATTAATTTTCCTATAATACGAAAATGGGGCACAGAACCCTCCTTTTGGATAGATTCTATAATAGAAAATGTCGATCCGCAACTTGTACAGGTCGCATTTGAATCATTAGTAATTCCTTTATCTGGAGAAAATGTAAATCCACATGAAACACAGGTTGTTTGCAATTGTCCAAAAACCGATGGAAAAATTGTGTTGCATCGAGGACATAAAATATGGATTTCAGGTTTTTTTTTCGGATATGCATTTCTTCCAATTATCCATGATGGAAATAAATCTACAGGCTTATGGCAATTAGGACAAGATGTTTGCATAACCCAAAAATAATATAATAAATTGGCCACTTCTCCGAGAGAGTTTTCGGTATGATAGAGCGACAGAATTTTTTTACCAACTGTTGTTGACAACGTTTCAAATGCTTTTTCTAATTTTCCTCTTTCTAGAGGACCAAGTGAAATTCGTACCATTTCATAAGCAACTGGATTGATGTCACGACCAAGAGCTGTGAAACCAAGTTTATGAGCCTCCCCTATGGTAACGCCACTTCCCATAAATGGGTCAAAAACAGTTAAATTAGAAAATGAATGGAATTTAAAAAATTCCTGAGGCAAATTCGCATTTTCAGGCAAGACCGATCCAAGAAGTATCCCCCTGAATACCGATCCTAATCTTTTTGCCCACCATTTATGAAGATAATAAACTGGTCTGAAAATATCTTTTCGGTAACTTTCTCTTTCAGCGAGTTGCGATAGAAATTCAAAAGGGAAATTGTTTGTTTCAATTAAACGCTTTGTCATAACATTATTCATCCTTGAAATTAAATCTTGTATTCGAAGTAGTCTTTAGTTTCACAGGAGAACTGTTTGATCCCTGTAAACGCCAAGCTTTGAACTTATGTTCATTCCCCTTGAAAGGGTTTGGAGCTTTTGTTATCCGGATTTCGTTTTTAAGAAGATCAAATGAGTATCCGACTACAAGTTCATCTGTTTCACGTCGTACTAATTCTCCAACTTTTAAGAATTCATCCTTTAGGTCAATTTCGGTTGGTAATATTAAGGTATGATTATGAGCAATACCTTCAACAATACGGAACGGTGTTGGAACAACATACATTTTTCTATCGCGGATTAGAATATCCCCATAACTTCCAAAACCTCTAAAACTTTTATTTTCATGGACATATTCATGATTTGCATTTAAAAAGTCACCGTGACAAATAACCAAGTCCAGAACAGGATAGGTATCACCATCAGGTTCAGAAGGATATCTCCCAAAGACGTAGTAGATAGTTCGCCCATTATGAATCCCTGACGGAACCTGGCTGTTACTATCAAAATCAGCTTCCCTTCCAGGATACGCGAGTCCCTTTACTTCGTAACCTTCGGTGGTCCCTACCATTCGAAAGTCAGGGTAACTATTTCGTCCTCCTCGTTCATAATATAGTTCAGTCTCTTTAAGCCTATTCTCGAACCAATTTTGAAAGTGGAACTCTTTATCCTCTCTAATTAATCGATGAATCATTTCCCCGCTATTAATCGCTTTAACAGTTTTAACGAAAACTAGGGGAGCGCTCATTGTATTATTCCTCCATTAAACTTAACAAAGTAGCGTTTAAAAATAGATGTATTAATTATGTCTTCGTGAACATATTTTTTATAAAGGCTTCTTCTTTCCACAGTTGCTACAGAAATTTGCGGTTCCCGAATTAGTCATTTTACAATTTTCGCATTCCCAGCTAGTTCCATTTTCAACCAAAGCTTTTGTACTATCAACATAACCCAAAGCTTTACTTATGGGCTTACCTGAAGGAAGAAGTAACTGTCCCTTTTCTCCTCGCTGTAATTGATACACTATAATGTCTAGACTTCGTTTGAAAAGGTCCATTTCCCTAATAGCCCATCTCCACCATGAAGGAATTTTCCAAGTCGAGTGTCTACCATAGCTAGCTATCACGAGGTTTTTTCCTTGTTCACTAAATTCGTTTAATTTAATTTGCCAAAGGGCTGCGATATGAGCATATTCTTCATAAAATTTTTTAATGTCACTAGTATGTTCTCCAAACTTTCCTCTATAAAGCATAGTATTGAATTCAGCGAAGTCGTCATTCGCCATAACATTATCTACAAGATCTTGTTGATAGAACTCGATTTTTTCTATTTCCTGTGCAAACTCAGGAGATTTACAGAAATCATCCCAAGATTGAATAGCTAATATTCTACCATCATATATTGCTTTGTAAATAACGTCATTTTGATAACGTGAATCAGCATCAAAATCGCCTTTAAAGATAACCTTTTTAATATCAGTTAATGTAGGCGCAACTCCAAGCTTGTTACATTGAGTTAGATACTCTTGTACCTCGTCGAACACCCGCCCTGCCATAATTAATTACCCTCCCAGCCTTTACGCTTAAGCCAGCGCATATGTTCTTCTATTTGAGAAAAGAATTCGGATGCTTGACCCCATCGAACGGGGCCCAGAATTCCGTACTGATTTACCCCCCATGTTTTAACCCGTCTTAAGGTATCTGTAATTTCATCTAGAATTTCTTTTGGCTCATTAATAGTACGATCTACTTGGGGTTGTGTGCCTTCAATAATGCGATCAACCATTTTAATAGCTTCAGGTTCATTTAATCTTCTTATTCGTGCCTCTATAACTACATCTTTCTGCATTTCTTTTGGAAGATCCGCAACCTTTTGAATGACAGCAGGTGCCAATTTCGTTTCTGGTTTTAGAATTTCCTTTCGCGCTTCTGACTCAATTGTCCTAAGTTTCACTTTAGTTGCCCGAACAGTCCTTTGACTCCATCCTTCTGATTCGGCTTTTTTTATTAAAGCTACACGTTCCTTATCTTCTAAACCTGAAGTTTCTATTATCATCGCAGTACTAGGCTTAGTTTCTTCATCTTTAAAATAACCAAGAAGTCTTTGTCTTGTATAGACTCCCTCAATCTGCCAACTTGAAAGACCTGATATTTTCGCCAATGTGGAAGGTAATGTTTTTTCATTAACATCCAAACCAATATCTTGGCGAACTTGTTCAAGAGCTTGAAACATTTCGTCGTCTTCAAGGTTGACCCTTGAGATATTTTCCACAAGTACCTCTTGTTTCATCATCGAGTCTGTTAGATTCTCAATACGAAGTTGGAGCTTTGTTAGTCCTTTTTTTCTTGCTGCTAAAAGCCTTCTCCAACCGCTAGCTACTTCATAATAACCAGGTTTGACACTGCTAGGTCTTACAAGAGGCGCGTTTCGTATACCTATGGATTCATCTATTGTAGCAGCTAGACGATCAATTTCGTCTTCGTCGATAATTTTTCTAGTCTGAAATGGATTAGGTAACACATATTGAAGTTCAATTTCCTTGTAAACCATCTTATTCACAGTAAGAGAAAACTCTTCACGTATATTTATTCGTTTTCATTATTACGCGTTGAAGGTTTTAACCAATTTGCGTCCTGATAGGACCGGCAGCGCCATTGTCGACCACCTCTATGAAGGTTATGAGCGGGCTCTGGTCGCCTGCTGGGCGTCTTGCATCAGGGTCCTCCAGGTAGAGCTCGACCGCCTCCCTCAGGTTTGAGAGGGCCTTCTCGACCGTTGCGCCCTGGCTGGCGACGTCGAGCTCCGGGCAGTGAGCGACGTACAGGTGTCCTTCCTTGGTGACGACGGCGGAGAGCTTCAATGCAGCTCAAAGAGTAAAAGGACATGTGCGATTAAAACCTTTTAGAACTTTAATTGGCATTCCTCGTATTGAGAAAAGGCAAGAAACCAAAACTTGTTGGAGTCCAATAAATATTTTTTCCCGTTATGAACAGCCACGGAAGATGGCGGCGGTGGCGACTACCTCCGGTGTCCTCCTCCGCCGCCCGGAGACCCAGGAAAATCCTCTGAACCCGAAAAGGAGCCGTAAAACGTGGAATCGTGGCGACGACGACCACACCCCCCTCCCCCCCCACGCGCACGGGAAACAAATATCAACCACCACACAACCAATACAGAGAACCCACCATGAACAAGATCCTCGAAGACACCCGAATCCTCGACTTCACACACGTCTGGTTCGGCCCATACTGCACCATGACCCTCGCAGAACTAGGCGCAGAGGTCATCACAGTCGAGCCCCCGTGGGGCAACATAGGACGCCTCGGCCCGGGAGAGATGTTCAAGGGGACGAGCAGCACCTTCTACGCCCTCAACATGAACAAGAAGGACGTCGCCATAGACATGAAGCAGCCCGAGGGCATCGCCCTCGTCAAGGAGCTCGCCAAGAAATCAGACGTCATAGTCCAGAACTTCGCCACAGGCGCCATGGAGCGCCTCGGCCTCGGCTACGAGGAGCTGAAGAAGCTCAAGCTAGATATCATCTACGCAGCCCTCAGCGGATTCGGACAGACAGGCCCATACAGGAGCTACGCGAGCTACGCAGCCGTCGCAGAAGCCTTCAGCGGCCACACATACGCCACGGGCAAGAACTACGACGTCGACGGCCCGCCCATCCCAATGGCAGGCGCCCTCGGAGACCTCGGCCCAGCCATATACGCCGCATTCGCCATAGTAGCCGCCCTCCGCCACAGGGACCGCACAGGAGAGGGGCAGATGATAGACGTCAGCCAGATCGACGCCATGGTAGCCTTCAACTGCTGCGAGACCGTCGCATACGACCTCTTCAAGGAGAGCCCCATAACGCGCAGGAAGAATAGGCCTCAGAACCCTGACCACCTATGGGGCATCGTCCCCGTCAAGGACGGCTGGGTCCAGATCGCAGGCGAGAGGCCGAAGGCGATAGACGCGCTCAAGCAGGAGCTAGGCGTCGAGACGGTCACCCTCGACATGATGAAGCAGAGGCTCGCCCCGATGACCAGGAGGGAGGCATTCGACTGGCTCGTCGGCTTCGGCGTCCCCGCAGCCCCAATCTACGAGGCATACGAGGGCCTCGAGGACCCGCAGCTCAAGGCGAGGAACAGCTTCGTCGAGGTCGACCACCCAGTCGCAGGCAGGTACAAGGTGCCCAACTTCCCAGTCAAGTTCAGCGCCACTCCAGGCGAGGTCACCTCGGCCGCGCCTGTCCTCGGCCAGCACACGGAGGAGGTCCTCAGGAACCTGCTCAAGAAGACGCCTCAGGAGATCGACGCCATGGAGAAAGCAGGCACCATAGTCTGCTGGAGGGGTTAAACCCCTCACCCAGAGACGAACCTGTTCCCCCTAACGTAGAACCTCAGCTTCTCCGAAAGATCCTCCGCCACGCCTATCCTGTGGCTCACGCAGAAATCCTCGACCTGAGGCGCATCCAGGACGACCACAGGCCCGCCGGGATCTGTGACTGGGAGACCGTTGAGCTCCCTCGTGATCCCGAGGGCGACGCTGAGCCTCCCTGGGCCACTCGTAAGCGCTCTCAACGACGATACAGGCCGGTTCTCATTCATCTTCTCGATCCCCCCCGTCGGCTCGATAGCCCTGAAGAGGACGCCGCCCACACCATCTGACTCGTGAGCGACTACGTTAAGCATCCGATATTTATGGACGTTATAGACGAAGAGGCGGCCAGGCTCGCCCCACATCACGCGGTTGTACTCCTTCATCCTCCTGTAGGCGCGGGAGGCCGGGTCCTCAAGCCCGAAGTAGGCCTCGGTCTCGACCACGACGCCCTCGAGGGCCTCGCCTCCGATTCTGCGGACGAAGACTTTCCCGAGAAGCTCCCTAGCGACGACGTCAGGCCTCCTCGCGTAGAAGCCCGGGGGCAGGGGTTCCGAGGCCAACTGGAGACCACTCCTAATCCTAGGACGCCAAGCATATTTCTATACTGGCCCCCGAATTATATGCGTCGCCATGTCCAAGATCGGGCTGCTAGCCCTCCTCGAAGCAGCGAACAGAGTCAGGGAGGTCACGGAGAAGATACGGGGCGATGAGCCGCTTCGCCCGCCGAGGGAGCTCGCCGCCGCCCTCGACGAAGCCGCGCAGGAGGCCATCGTCGAGACGCTGAAGGAACTGAGCGTCTCCGCGACGATGGTGAGTGAGGAGGGAGACGTCGCCATAGGCGGCGGAGGGTCTATGCTTATAGTCGACCCGGTCGACGGCACGACGAACTACTCAAGGGGCCTGCGTCCGGCCTCGACGAGCCTCGCGGTCTCCGAGACGGGTACCCTCTCAGGCATAGTCGCCGGGGTCGTCATGGACCTGTACAACGGCGAGACCTTCGCCGCCGAAGCAGGGAGGGGGGCGACCCTCGACTCGAAGCCGATAAGGACAGCCTCCCCACTGCACCTCCGCGAGGCGATTGTCGCTGTCGACCTGAGCAAGCGCCCGTGCCTGAATAGGGTCGGCGGCCTCCTCAACGCCCTAGAGCACAACCGGCAGGTCGGCTCAACGGCCCTCTCCCTCTGCTACATCGCCACGGGCAGGATAGACGCCCACGTCGACGTCCGCGGCCTGATAAGGGCGACAGATGTCGCCGCCGCCCTCCTCATCCTCAGGGAGGCCGGGGGCGTCTACACCGTCGACGGGAAGCTCTTCGGAGACCTCCCCATCACCAGGGAGACGAGGATGGACCTCGTCGCCGCCTCGAACCGGCCCGTTCTTGACGAGATACTCGGGCTCGTCGGACAGTGACGTGAATGCTCTTCGCCCCGAGGCCCCTCCCCGCCACCTTCCTATCGAGGCTCAACAGGTTCCTCGGGATCGTCGAACTGGAAGGGCAGTGGGTAGAGTGCTTCATTCCTAACCCGGGGAGGCTGAGGGAGCTGCTGCAGCCCGGCGTCAGAGTCTACTTGCAGGAGAGGCGTGGCGTGGGGAGGAAGACCGGCTACAACCTCATCCTCGCTGAGAAAAACGGTGTCCTGGTGTCAGTCGATTCGATGGCTCCCAACAGGGTCGTCTGGGAGGCGCTCGGCTCCGGCCTGATCACCGAGATGGGTGGCTTATGCGTCGTGAGGAGAGAGCCTGCCTACGGGGGCTCAAGGCTCGACTTCCTCCTCGGCGACGGCTCGGAGAGGCTTCTCCTCGAGGTGAAGTCATGCACTCTCGTCGAGGAAGGCGTCGCCCTCTTCCCGGACGCCCCGACCGAGAGGGGCACGAGGCATCTGATGGCCCTCGAGAGTTTCCTCGGAGAAGGACGTGCCTCCGTCCTCTTCCTCATCCAGAGGAGCGACGCAGAAGCCTTCAGGCCGAACGGGGCTACAGACCCACGTTTTGCGGGTGCCCTTAAGGAGGCCGTGTTTAAGGGGGTTGAGGTCTACGCCTACGACTCCGCGATAAGTTTAGGTGAGATAAAATTTAACAGGCGTGTACCCGTGGATTTGGACGACAACCCCCGTTTAACATAAACATGTGAAAATAAATCTCATTTACTGTCTCTAGTTTAGGGAAGCTTGTTAAAAAACGGGCTTTTTGCCTTTTCGGGCGTGCAAACCGTTTTTAAGGCTCCTTGCGACTTCAATAGCGTTAGAGGCCGATGGATGGGTAAGAAGAAGGTTCTGAGCTAGAAGGACATCCTCAAGATAGAGTGACAGGGCTGAAAAAACAGGTGCCAAGCCGAGAGAAGGTCGTTAGGAAGGCGGACGCCAGAGAGAGACGCTACGAGGAGGACTC
>Ga0315277_10013300_pt1 | contig 10257 bp, 9 predicted proteins | sample YL17G05_15_MG_FD_203695 | JGI IMG/M metagenome (GOLD analysis project Ga0315277, IMG submission 203695) | Sediment microbial communities from Yellowstone Lake, YNP, Wyoming, USA - YL17G05_15 | ecosystem: Environmental > Aquatic > Freshwater > Lake > Sediment | place: USA: Wyoming | collected...
CCTGGCCTATTACGACACGCACGGATTCCCGGCCCTCCTCCCCGGCGACGGCGCGGTCCAGACGGACGCCGTCAACCTGGCCGTCGCCTCGGTCGGGCATTATAACGATTACGCCCTCCCGATCGACGCCGCCCCCACCCTCCTTAAAGACAAATCCGAGCCGCCGGCCGGGGACGAGCACGCCGGCGATTCCCTGGCCGACTTCCTGAAAACGTCTTGGAGCTCGGTCGAGAACTACTACGGCTGGACCTGGAGCATCGACGTCAAGCCCGGCTTCGAAAACTACGTCAAACTGGCCAGTTCCTACAGCGGCCTGGCCACCTGCTATTATGTCTATAACATCATGTTCCAGACCGTCCGGAACGAAATCGAAAGCCGCCGACCCATGGTCTTCCTAATCGACACGGACGGCAACGGCTCGGCGGACCATTTCGTCGCGGTCCTCGGCGTCCTGACCGAGGCCGGGACGGACTACTTCGGCTGCTACAACACCTGGGACAAATCCCCGCACTGGTATCCGTTCCGCCCGATGAAGGCCGGGACGACCTGGGGCGTTCACAGCGCCTACCTGTTCTTCCTGTCCTACGGTCTCTTCCCGCCCCTCGGATTCAAGGTCGAGCGCTTCGAAAACAATTTCCTTCTTTACAAGGAATACATCAACCGCCTGAGCTGGACGGCCAACCCGGCCGATGAATCCAAAATCCTCCGCTACCGGATCTACCGCAAAGTCAAGGGGGCCGCCAATTCGACCTACCAGCGCCTGGCCGAGGTCGCCTCCACCGCCACGGCCTACCTCGACCGCGGCCTCAAAGCGGCGGACCTTTTCACCTACAGGATCACGGCCATCGACGCCGCCGGCCGCGAGAGCGGTTTCTCGACCGCCGGAAACTAGCGGAATTCCCGGGACACGATACCGAATCCAGAGATTCGGTTCATGTCCCGGAATTCCTCGCCTACAATTTTGGATTCCGCAGGACGTCTTGACTTTTGGTGCCTGATAGGTTAAACGTATGAAGACCTTCCCGTCGGACAAACAATGGACAAGGACGACAAAAAGACAACATTATCCTCGTCGAGGGAGGACCTCATGAACGCCAAGATCAACTACGAGGAAATCCTCAAGCTCATCGGCCTCCTGGAGGAGAAAAACCTCTCCCAGTTCGAGCTCGAGGTCGAGGGCTTTAAGATCAAGATCGCCAGGGCCTTGCCCGCGGCCGCGCCGACGGCTTCCGTCTTCTTCCCCGACCGGAGGACCTATCAGGCCGCGGCGGCCGCGGTCCCGGCGGCCCCCGAGGAAACCGGCCTCCACTTCGTAACATCGCCCATGGTCGGGACCTTCTACCGGGCGCCCAGCCCGACCTCTCCGCCCTTCGTCGAAGTCGGCGACCAGGTCAAGAAAAGCCAGACCCTGTGCATCGTCGAGGCCATGAAGCTCATGAACGAGATCGACGCCGATATCGACGGGATCGTCAAGGACATCTACATCGAGAACGCCAAACCGGTCGAGTACGGGGCCAAGCTCTTCGCCATCCGGCCCCTCTAAACAGCCGTGTTTTCAAAGATCCTCATCGCCAACCGCGGAGAGATCGCCCTCCGGATCATCCGCTCGGCCAAAGAGCTCGGGATCAAGACGGTCGCCGTCTTTTCGGAGAGCGACCGGACCTCCCTCCATGTCATGCTGGCCGACGAAAAAATCTGCATCGGCCCCGCCAAGGCCTCCGACAGCTACCTCAACATCCCGAACCTCCTGAGCGCGGCCGAGCTGACCAAGGCGGACGCCATCCACCCCGGCTACGGCTTCCTGGCCGAGAACGCCCGCTTCGCCGAGATCTGCGAGAGCTCGGGCATCGCCTTCATCGGCCCATCCCCCCACATCATCCGGCTCATGGGCGACAAGAACCGGGCCCGCCAGACGATGAAGAAGGCCGGGCTTCCGATCATCCCCGGGAGCGACGAGACGATCGACGACCCGGGCGAGGCCAAGAAGATCGCCCAGAAGATCGGGTTCCCGGTCATCGTCAAGGCGGCCGCCGGCGGCGGCGGCAAGGGGATGAGGATCGCCCGGACGGCGGCCCAGCTCGAGGAGCAGTTGCCGATCGCCCAGAACGAGGCCAAGTCGGCCTTCGGCGACCCCTCCCTCTACATCGAGAAGTACCTGCCCAACGCCCACCACATCGAGATCCAAGTCATCGGCGACAAGAAGGGAAACGTCCTGGCCCTGGGCGAGCGGGAATGCTCGGTCCAGCGCAAATACCAGAAAGTCATCGAGGAAACGCCCTCCCCCTTCGTCGACGAGCGCCTCCGCAAAAAAATGATCCACGACGTCGAGGACGCGGCCAAGGAGATCGGTTACCAAAGCCTGGGGACGTTCGAGTTCCTGGTCGACGAGAAGAAGCGTTTTTACTTCATGGAAGCCAACACCCGGGTCCAGGTCGAGCACCCGATCACCGAGATGGTCTACGGGATCAACCTGATCAAGGCCCAGATCAAGCTGGCGGCCGGCGAGAAGCTGGCCTTCCCTTACGAGCTCGAGATGCGGGGCCACGCCATCGAGTGCCGGATCAACGCCGAGGACCCGGCGACCTTCATCCCTTCGCCCGGCCGGATCGACTTCCTGGTCCTGCCGGGCGGCGAGGGAATCCGGGTCGACTCCGGGGCCTACGGAGGGTGGCAGATTCCGCCCGACTACGACTCGATGATCGCCAAGATCATCGCCTTCGCCCCAACCCGGCTGACGGCCATCAAGAAAATGCAGACGGCCCTGGAGATGACGACGATCGTCGGGGTCAAGACCAACATCCCCCTTCACCTGGCTATCCTGTCCAGCGCGGACTTCCTCAACGGCAACTACAACACCCAGTTTCTGGAAAAGTTCCTGGCCGGCAAGCCCCGGCCCGAACCGACCTGATCCTCAGCTCGCCTTCCGCCAGATTTCGGCCCTGAACTCGCCCGCGTTGTCGGCGACGACGTTCTCGTTGGGGCCGAGACTCAGCCGTCCGGCCAGCGGCATCCGGATCGTCGCTTCAGGCCCGATGAAGACTAACTTGACGATTTCATTCCGCGTCTCCTCGCCCGTTTCCTCGTCCTTGGTGATGGAAATGAGCTGGGCGACCCGGGCGACGAGCGCGCCGAGGTTCCTGTCCTGGAGCGGCTGCTGGACCGTCTTGATGTTCAGGCCTTCGGGACCGCCGAATGCCATCGGATTGCCCTTCTGGAGGGACACATTGCCCGAGGCCCTAATATGGAATTCCTCCCCCTCGGAGACGTCGAGGCCCGTATCGGTCCAGGGAATGTTGGCGGGGATGGCAAGCCGGGCCACGAACACGAACCCGGGCGGCCCCGGCGCTGGCGTCTCCTGGCCGGCCGGCAGGGATGGCCCGGCCAAGGTCAGCGCGGCCGCAGCCACGGCCACGGCCGCCGCGACCCAGCCGCGTCCGGCAACCGATCCTCGTCTTAAAATCATGCCTCTCCGCTCCCGGTCAGCGATCGCGGGAGGTTTGAGGGTCCAGGCCCCGGCCGCCCTCACCGAGCCGAATGATCTCCAGCATGCCTTGATGGATGAGGCCGTTGCTGGCGACGATGTCGGCCTGGAAGCCGGGGACGGCGCCTCCCGCGAAATCGGTCACCTGCCCGCCCGCTTCCCGGACGATGACGGCCCCGGCCGCGACGTCCCAGGGCTTGAGCTTGAGCTCCCAGAATCCGTCGAAGCGGCCGCAGGCGAGGTAGCTGAGGTCCAGGGCGGCCGATCCGCAGCGGCGGACGGCCTGAACGCGCAGGATGAAATTGTTGAAGTGGCAGACGTTGTTGACGGGGCTTTCCCGGAGGTCATAGGGAAAGCCCGTCGCGACCAGGCTCCGGTCGAGCTCGGCGATCGTCGAGACGCGGATCCTCGTCCCGTTGAGAAACGCCCCTTCGCCGCGGAGGGCCCAGAACATCTCATCCCTCATCGGGTCGTAGACCACGCCCACCAGCCCCTCCCCGTCCTTCTCCAGGGCGATCGAGACGCTGAAAATCGGGAAGCGGTGGGCGAAATTCGTCGTCCCGTCCAGGGGGTCGACGATCCAGCGGTAGGGAGAACCCGTTTCGCGGGACAACCCCTCCTCGGCCAGGATCCCGTGGTCGGGGAAGGCCGCCCGGAGCCGGGCGTCGATCATCTGCTGGGCCCGGCCGTCGAACTGGGTCACCAGGTCGAGTGTCCCCTTGAAGGAGATCCGGACCTCCTCGTCCATGGCCTCCCGGAGCATCCGGCCCGTAGCGAGGGCCGCCTCCCGGGCCGCCTCCAAAAACCGTCGGGGATCGGCCATGCCGTTCGCCTCGCTTCCCTAAACTTTTTGCGTTCGAGACCGTAGTATACTATGATATTTCCCCCTGAAAGGCAAGACACATGGCCAACGAAAAGAGCTTTTTCCGGAAACGCAAGAAGACCCTGATCATCATCGGCGCCGCCCTCGTCCTCGCTCTGATCGTCATCTCCAACCTCAACTCCCAGCGGGAGAAGACGGTCAAGGTCACGATCGAGAAGGTCGAAAAGCACGACCTGGCTTCGATCATCTCGGCCTCGGGCGAGATCAAGCCCAAAAAGAACATCGAGATCAGCGCCCAGGTTCCGGGCCGGATCGTCAAGATCGGCGTCAAGGAAGGCGACGAAGTCAAGGCCGGAGACTTCCTGCTCAGCCTGGACTCGACTCAGTACGAGGCCTACACCGATCGCGACCGGGCCTTCATCCAGTCGACCAAAGCCGATCTCATCCAGGCCGAGGCCCGGATGAAGAAGGACGCCAATTTCTTCAACTCCCAGAAAAAGCTCTTCGGCGAAGGCCTTATCTCCCAGGACCAGATGGAGACGGCCATGGTCCAGGCCGAGACCTCCTCGGCCCAGTTCAAGTCCATCCAATTCCAGATCCAGCAGGCCGAGGCCTCCCTTAAAAGCTCGATGGACAACCTCAGCAAGACCGTCTACGGCTCGCCCATCGACGGGATCATCACCAGCCTCAGGGTCGAGGAAGGCGAGATCGCCCTGATCGGGACCATGAACAACCCGGGGACCGTCCTGATGACGATCGCGGATCTGTCGGTCATGGAAGTCGAAGTCGAAGTCGACGAGACCGACGTCGTCGGACTCGACCTCGGGCAGTCCTCCGAGGTCAAGGTCGACGCCTTTCCCGATATCGTCTTCCAGGGCAAGGTCACCGAGATCGGAAGCTCGGCCCTTCAGAAACTGACCTCAGCCTCGGCCTCGACCCAGGAGGCCAAGGACTTCAAAGTCACGATCACGATCGAGAATCCGCCCCGCAAGCTTAAGCCCGGGCTGTCCGCTTCGGCCGACATCACGACGGCCGAGAAGAAGGGCGTCCTGGCCGTTCCGATCGCCGCCCTCGTCCTCCGCGAGAAGGAAGGCCAAGCCGCCTCCGCCAAGACCAAGTCCGAGGAGGAAGGCGTCTACCTGGTCGAAGCCGGCCGGGCCAAGTTCGCGCTGGTCAAGAAGGGGATCACGGGCGAGATGCTCGTCGAGATCGGCTCGGGCCTTAAGGAAGGCCAGGAGATCGTGACCGGCCCCTACAGCGCCCTCCGCCTCCTCAAGGACGGGACCCTGGTCAAGGCCGAAGAGAAAAAGACCCCGAAAGAAGAGACAAAATGAGCGCCGGGAACGACGTCCTCATCCAGACCAAGGATCTCACCAAGACCTACGAAATGGGCGAGCATCAGGAAGTCCGCGCCCTCTGTGAGGTGACCCTGACCATCCGCCGTAATGAGTACGTCGCCATCATGGGGCCTTCCGGGTCCGGCAAATCGACCCTGATGAACCTTATCGGCTGTCTCGACACGCCGACCTCGGGCGAATACACGCTCGACGGCCGTCTCATCTCCGCCCTGACCGAGAACGAGCTGGCCGATATCCGGAACCACGAGATCGGGTTCGTCTTCCAGGTCTTCAACCTTCTCCCCCGGGCGACCGCCTTCCACAACGTCGAGCTGCCCCTGATTTACAAGGGGACCAAGAAGAAGGAGCGCGAGGAGCGGACCCGCCGGGCCATGGAGATGGTCGAGATGGCGGACCGGATGCATCACCGCCCCAACGAGCTCTCGGGCGGCGAACGGCAGCGGGTCGCCATCGCCCGCGCCCTCGTCAACGAACCGTCCCTCCTCCTGGCCGACGAGCCGACCGGCAACCTCGACTCCAAGACCGGCCAGGAAATACTCAAACTCTTCCGCAAACTCCGCGAGCGGGGGAACACGATCATCCTGGTCACCCACGACAAGGACATCGCCCTTGAGACGGAGCGGATCATCTCGATCCGGGACGGCCGGATCGAGAAGGACGAACGAAAAGGAGCCTCGAAATGAACCTGATGTCCCGCATCCAGGGAGTCTTTTTCAGCCCGCAGCCGACCTTCAAGGACCTCTCCGAGCGTCCTGTTTGGAAAGACGTCCTGATCATCGTCTTCATCCTGTTCGGCATCTTCTCCTACCTGATCGCGCCCGCGGCCAACAAGGACGGCCTTTCAACCATGAAGGACAACGTCAAGCTTCAGGAGCGGATGGGCAAGGAGCGGTTCGACCAGATGATCGCGAACATGGAGAACGTCACGCCGGCCCAGCGGGCCATCCGCTCCTTCCTCATCAGCCCCGCAACGCTCCTGATCGGGATTCTGTTCTCGAGCCTGATCCTCCTCGTCTTTGGGCGCCTGGTCTCGACGGAGGGACGCTACAAGCAGGTCTTGTCGGCCGTCGTTCACGCCAACCTCATCGACAAGCTCCTGGGGAACGGGATTCGCCTTATCCTGATCCTGATGCGCAAGTCCGTCTTCCAGACGTCGACGAGCCTGGCCCTGCTTGCGCCCAAGCTCCCGATAACATCACCCACCTACATCATTCTCGGCCAGTTCGACTTCTTCCAGATATGGATGTTCGGCGTCTTGGGCTACGGCCTGTCCGCTATTTTCAAGATCCCCGTCAAGAAAGCCCTCTTCATCTCCTACGGTTTCTGGCTGCTCAAGGCCGTCCTCTATGTGGCCATGCAGTTGTTCTTCACCCGCATGATGGGATAAAATGACAGGGGTATGAACGATGTCCTTCCGGCCGGATCCCTGATCGGACCCTCGGTCCCGCGTCTCCTATTCAGCTTAGGGCAGTCCAAACGGAGCGGACGTCTTTCTTTCCGCGGCGTCAAGGAATCCCGCGCGGTCTTCATCGATCGCGGCCACCTCATCCTGGACGCCGAAGCCGTGCCCGAGCAGGCCCTCAAAGACAGGCTCTTGGCCTCGGGCCTTCTCGATCAAACCTCCCTCGAAGCCTGCGAAGCCCAGGCCCATGCCGAGCGCCGGCCGCTCTTCCAGGCCGTGTTCGAAAAGGGCGGCGTCCGTCCCGAGGCGGTCTGGGGGCTCCTGGAAGAAGTATTCAAGTCAAGGCTGTTCGCCCTGTTCGACGAGGCCGTCGCCGAGTACGAATTCGAGCCGGGCCAGGCCCCACCCGACGCCGACGCCCTCTCCGTCCTTCCCATCCCGGGTCTTCTCCTCGAGGGGCTCCGCCGGATGACAAACGACGGGCTGATCAGGAGCTCGCTGCCGGACGGGACCGAAGTTCTTCAAGTCCTCGGCCCGTCCGAGGCCGACCGCTCCGGCCTCGCCCCCCATGAGCGCTATCTCCTATCCGCGATCGGCAAAGGCCGGAGCCTGGATGAGCTCCGCGTCCAGAGCCGGCTCGGCCCGCGTGAAACGGACCGGACGCTTTTCCTGCTCCTCTGCCTCGGTCTGGCCGGCCGGCCCGCCCCCAAGGACCCGGCTTGGTCGGGACGGGAGATGTCGCCCTCCGAACTCGACCGGCTGATGGAGGCGTTCCGGGACAAATCGACCGCCATCTTCAAGTACATCTCCAAGGAGCTCGGCCCGTTCGCCCGGACCGTCCTCGGCAAGGCCCTGGAGGAAATCAAGCCGGCCCTCGGCCCCTTGTTCGAAAGCATCGAGCTCCTCGAGGACGGGACGATCGAGTTCAAATCCCCCCTCAAAATCAACATCAACCTCCTGACCGAGGACAGCCGGGCCGAGCTGGCCCGGGGTCTGACCGAGATCCTGAGCGCCGAGATCCTGGCCGTCAAGAAATCCCTGGGAAACGATCACGAAGCCGCCCTGGTCAAGAACCTGGAGAAGGTCGGCGAATGGAATTAAGGCGGAAACAGGTCCGGGCCCTCCTCGTCGTCGTCACCGTTTTGGCCCTGATCATCCTGGTCCAAATTGTCCGATAAGCCGAATTCGCTCGTCATCCTCTGCGGCCCGACCGGCGTCGGCAAGAGCCGGGCGGCCATCGCCCTGGCCGGCCGCGTCGGCGGGGAGATCGTCAACGCCGACTCCATGCAGGTCTACAGGAATTTCGACATCGGCACCGATAAGGTGCCGGCCGGAGACCGGCGCGGAATTCCCCATCACCTTCTCGACATCGCCGAAGCGACGACCCAATTCACGGCCGCGGACTTCGTTCGGGAGGCCCTGGCGGCCGCCCGCGGAATCATCGAGCGGAATCGGATCCCGATCGTCGTGGGCGGGACGGGGCTTTACCTGAAGGCCCTCCTCGAGGGCCTCTTCCCCGGGCCGGGCCGCCTCCCCGGACTCAGGAACAGGCTCGAGGCTGAGGCGGCCTCCGGCGGAGTCGAATCCCTCTGGCAACGGCTGAAGGCCGTGGACCCCGAATACGCCGAAAAAGTCGGCCCCCGCGACAGGATCCGGATCATCCGGGCCCTCGAAGTGTTCGAGTCGACCCGGATCCCCTTCTCGCGACATTTCCCGGCGACCGAATCCCCGGTCAAGGGTTTTCTTCTGATCCGGGTTGGTTTACAATTGGATCGGGCCCGGCTGGTGCGCCGGATCGAGGAGCGAGTCGACGGGATGTTCGCAAACGGCATTGTCGAAGAAGTTCGAAGCCTGATCGCCCGCGGGATTCCGGAAGACGCTCCGCCCTTCCGGGCCTTGGGCTATAAACACGTCCTGGCCTATATTCAAGGCGCCTTGACGCTCTCCGGGGCCGTCGAGCTCACCAAGACGGAAACCCGTCAGTACGCCAAGCGCCAAATGACCTGGTTCCGCAAAATGAAAGAGATCGCCTGGTTCCCGGCCGACGATTTCGAGGCTCTCGCCATCCATGTCGAAACACAACTCAGCTGAAGCCGAGAAGGCCATCCTGGTCGGAGTGGCCGTCAATGCCCCGGAGAAGGCGCAGGTCGAAGAATCCCTCGAGGAGCTGGCCGGCCTGGCGCGGGCGGCCGGCGCGGTTGTCCTCGACCGGCTTTTTCAGGTCCGGCCTCGGTTGAACCCCAAGTATCTGGTCGGGGAGGGCAAGGTCGAGGAGCTCGTCCGGCGCAAAGGGGACCTTGGGGCCGACCTTGTCATCTTCGACCGCGGGCTGCGCCCGGTCCAGCAGAGAAGCCTCGAAGACCGGCTCAAGGTCAAGGTCATCGACCGGACGCAGCTCATCCTGGATATCTTCGCCCAGCGGGCGCGTTCGAACGAGGGCAAGCTCCAGGTCGAGTTGGCCCAACTCAGCTACCGCCTGCCCCGGCTGGTCGGAAAAGGGAAGGCGCTCTCCCAGCTCGGCGCCGGAATCGGGACGCGCGGCCCGGGCGAGACAAAGCTCGAGGTCGACCGTCGCCGGATCACGGACCGGATCGCCAAGATCAAGAAGGACATCCTCAAGATCCAGGACCGGCGGTCCCGGCAGCGACAAAGCCGCCGGAAGAGCCCCATCCCCATCGTGTCCCTGGTCGGCTACACCAACGCCGGAAAGTCGACCCTTTTCAACCGTCTCTCCCAAGAGCGGGCCCTGGTCTCGTCCCGGCTGTTCGCGACGCTGGACCCGGTTCTGCGCCGGGTCCGCTATCCCGACGGGCCTTCTTTCTTCCTGAGCGATACGGTCGGGTTCATCAAGAAGCTTCCCGTCGAGCTCGTCTCGGCCTTCCAGGCCACCCTCGAGGAAATCCGCGAGGCCGATGTCATCCTCCACGTCATCGACGCCGCTTCGCCCCGCTCGGAAAGCCAGGAGGAGTCGGTCGCGGCCGTTCTAGAGGAGATAGGCGTGGCCGATATCCCTATCCTCCGCGTTTTCAACAAAATCGATCTTCTCCCCGACCGCTCGGAGCGGCTGGCCCTGAACGCGGCGTCCGGGCCGCGCTCCGTGTCCGTTTCGGCCCGAACCGGGGAGGGCATCGCCGACCTCAAGGCCAAGCTCCGGGCTTTACTTTTCGGCCATCTCAAGATATTTTATTTGCGG
>Ga0315277_10013302_pt1 | contig 10257 bp, 8 predicted proteins | sample YL17G05_15_MG_FD_203695 | JGI IMG/M metagenome (GOLD analysis project Ga0315277, IMG submission 203695) | Sediment microbial communities from Yellowstone Lake, YNP, Wyoming, USA - YL17G05_15 | ecosystem: Environmental > Aquatic > Freshwater > Lake > Sediment | place: USA: Wyoming | collected...
AATACTGTTGCTACCACATTAATCAAAACGGGTTACCACGCCATGGGCGTTGCAACTGATATCACCCAGCCGGCATCAGTCAACGCTCTTGTAGAAGAGACCCTGATGACTTATGGTCGTCTGGACATCCTGGTCAACTCCGCCGCCCTTGACCCAAAGTTCGACCCTGAGGCTCTAGCCGAGATGGCTAAGCATGATACTATTTCTGGCTCATTCGAAGATTACCCACTTGATTCGTGGAAAGCTGCCTTGGATGTCAATCTGACGGGTATGTTCTTATGCTGCCAGGCAGCGGTCAAACCTATGCTTGCTCAGGGAAAGAAAGGCTCCATTATCAATATTTGCTCCACCTATGGTCTGGTTGCTCCTGACCAGCGCATCTATCAGCGCGAGGGCAAACAAATCTCATTCAAGCCTGTTTATTATTCGGTCACCAAAACCGGTGTGTTGGGATTAACCCGTTACCTATCCGCTTATTATGCCAGTACAGAAATTCGCGTCAATGCCCTCACCCCCGGTGGTATCTACGATAATCATGATGAGGTTTTCCTCAACGCATACAGTGCTCGCACCGTCATGGGACGCATGGCAAACAAAGACGAGATGAATGGCGCCCTGCTTTTTCTGGCTTCAGATGCCTCATCCTATATGACAGGATCCAACCTCGTTGTCGATGGTGGCTGGACTACCTGGTAACTCAAGAATGGACTTACCTTAATGCAAATTCTCGCCCTTATTCCCGCTCGCGGTGGCTCGAAAAGTATTCCACGCAAAAATATTCGTCCGCTAGCTGGTTATCCGCTCATTGCTTACTCCATTGCAGCCGCCTTGCAATCCAGGCTCGTCTCTCGGACTATTGTATCCACCGATGATGAGGAGATTGCTCGCAATGCTCAGCGGTACGGTGCTGAGACGCCTTTTATGCGTCCCCTTGAGTATGCCCTGGATAATTCCTCTGACTTTCCCGTCTTCACCCACGCTCTGAGTTGGCTCATGGAAAATGAGAGCTACCATCCAGATGTTGTGGTGCAGCTGCGACCCACCTCTCCCATCCGCCCACCGGATTGTGTCGACCAGGCGGTGCAGATCCTACTAGATCACCCTGAGGCTGATTCGGTGCGTGGTATCATCCCTTCCGGTCAAAACCCTTATAAGATGTGGCGGGTCGAAGAACACGGTCGGATGACACCCTTGCTCACCTTGCCCGGTGTCGCTGAACCCTTTAATTCTCCCCGTCAGGAACTCCCGCTCACCTATTGGCAGACCGGTCATATCGATGCCATTCGAGCCTCCACGATTGTGCAGAAGCATTCTTTGAGTGGAGATGTCATTCTGCCTCTGCATCTCGACCCGCGTTATGCCATCGATATCGACACCTTGCGCGATTGGCAGCGTGCCGAGTGGATTATCTCCCAGGGCGATCTGCCGATCGTCCTTCCTGGTCGGAATAAACGTGCACTGCCAAAACAAGTCGACTTGGTCGTATTCGACTTCGATGGTGTGATGACCGATGACCGTGTGTGGGTGGATCAAGATGGGCATGAAGCAGTTGCTGCTAACCGTCGCGATGGAATGGGCATTGCAGCGCTGCATAAAGCCGGCATTTCGATGGTCGTCCTTTCCACAGAGCCCAATCCTGTCGTATCTGCCCGCTGCCTTAAGCTGGAGCTGCCAGTCATCCAGGGGTTGTCCGATAAATCAGCAGCCCTACGCCTTCTGCTGCAAGAACGCCAGCTGAATCCATCTCACGTTATCTACTTGGGCAATGATATCAATGATCTGCCATGTTTTCCTTTGGTCGGTTGTGCCGTGGTTGTCGCCGATGCCCACCCGGATGTCATACTGCATGCAGATATTGTCCTATCCCATCCTGGTGGGCATGGTGCAGTAAGGGAACTTTGCGACCGGATCATCCATAATCAGGGGTAGAATCTGAAGCTCGGATAATCGACCCAGCTTATCATTTATCGCAGAAATTGATTACCAGAAAGGTGAATAATCATGACCCGTGAAATTATGATCGGAAATCGAAAACTCGGGGATAAAAACCCAACTTTTATCGTCGCTGAGATTGGGATCAACCATAATGGAAGTCTGGAAATCGCCAAATCGCTGATCGATGTGGCGGTGAAAACTGGTGTCGATGCCGTCAAGTTTCAAAAACGCACCCCTGAGCTATGTGTCCCACCTGATCAGCAAAAACATATGCGCGAGACTCCCTGGGGCTATATCACATATTTGGAATATCGTTACAAGGTTGAATTCGGTTTGAATGAATACCGTGAAATTGACCGCTATTGCAAGCAGAAAAACATGCCCTGGTTTGCTTCAGTATGGGATGAGCCTTCTGTGGATTTCCTCCAGCAGTTCAACCCCATCTGCTATAAAATCCCTTCCGCCTCCCTGACAGACAAAAAACTCCTGCTCCATGCCCGTGAGACCGGTATGCCCGTCATCCTTTCTACAGGCATGTCCACCATGCAGCAAATCAAAACAGCTGTGAAAGTGTTGGGTGAGGAAAATCTGCTCATCACTCATGCCACCAGCACCTACCCTTGTGACCCGGAGGAGTTAAACCTGAAGATGATCCGTTCCCTCGAGGACACTTTCACCTGCCCCATTGGTTATTCTGGTCACGAGGTTGGTTTGATCCCCACCGTTGTCGCCGTATCCATGGGTGCCTGTCTGGTTGAGCGGCATATCACCCTGGATCGGGCTATGTGGGGCAGCGATCAGGCAGCTTCAGTTGAGCCAGGTGGGATGGAACGACTGGTCAAATATATCCGAGTCACTGAACAGGCATTGGGGGATGGGGTCAAGCGAGTTTATGATAGTGAGGTTCCTTCCTTGCGCAAGCTTCGCCGGATCAAGGAGTAATTGACTGGACCAATTTGAAAACTATAAAATACTTCCCTATACACCCTCTGCTCCGGGTATTCTTCCCACCTCTTGCCTTCAGTAGTCCAGCGAGCCTCCCATCATCATCCAGGATGACCATGGTGTACCCCTGTCATTGATCCCAATCCGCGGCGCGAAGCTGCGCTTAGCAGACAAAATCCTTGAAAGTCGGCTAGATTGTATAGTTCGAACTTACCCGTAGAGGGTGTTTGGTCATGATAATCATAACAAGGGCAGGGGAAATCGTGCGAGCGCGTCTGAAACGCCGGGAAATTAACCTCGATGTTAAGCGTATGGCTTCACTGGTCATTGCTCTCACTCATCCTGACCCCAAATTAAAACCTGTGGTCTTCTTCAATGCTTCAACCCGTTTGGTCGGGTTGAGCTTGAACTCCGCTTTCGCCCTGCTCACCGCTTGGGCGCTCCGTCTACAAAAAGTTCCCGTGATTCAATTCATCTGCCATGCCGGGATGAGTCGCTGTGTTTTAGGCACGGATCGGAATGATTTTTCAAAACCTCCTCCCTGCCAGACCTGTATAGCTCAATCCCGCTGGCTCTACTCCAACGCTGAGGCTATTCCATTTTCGTATCAAAAAGAAGCACCCCTTATGGATTTGCTCCAGGGGCTCTCACTGGATCGTCTGATGGAGTTCGAGTATCAACCTCAAGCCAGCCCTATCAAAGGATCCGAAGATATTCCACCTCTACCCATTCCTCTCGGAGCTCTGGTTCTTCCCTCAATCTGTTGGGTGCTTCGGCGCCACCATTTACAGGATGACACCTCAACCCGGTTCCTCTATCGTGAGTACATTCTGTCTGCCAATCGAGTCGCTCAAGAGTTCTCTGCCTTCCTCGATAAGACGAACCCTCAAGCAGTGATCCTCTTCAACGGGCAGTTCTTCCCAGAAGCCACAGCCCGCTGGGTATCCATGCAGCGCGGTATCCGCACCATCACGCACGAAGTAGGACTGCAGCCTTTCAGCGCCTTCTTCACCACTGGTGAGGCCACTGCCTACCCCCTGCATGTGCCAGACGATTTCGAGCTCAGCCAAGCGCAGGGTAATCGTTTGGATACCTATCTCAGCCAGCGTTTTCAGGGTCAGTTTTCCATGGCTGGAGTCCGCTTCTGGTCGGAGATAAAAGGGTTGGATAGTGCCTTTTTGCAAAAGGTCGCTGCCTTCAAGCAGATTGTGCCTGTCTTTACCAATGTCATTTTCGACACGAGCCAGCCTCACTCCAATGTTGTCTTTCCCCACATGTTTGCCTGGTTGGACCTGGTGTTGGAGATCGTCCGTGACCATCCTGAAACCCTGTTCGTAATACGCGCCCACCCCGATGAATCCAGGCCCGGTAAAACCAGTCAAGAGAGCGTAAGCCAGTGGGTCGCCCAAAACCATGCTGGTTCCTTGACCAACCTCATATTTGTGGACGCGGATCAATCCCTTAGTTCGTATGAGCTGATTCAACGCTCCAAATTCGTCATGGTTTATAACTCCACCATTGGCCTCGAAGCCTCCATATTGGGTATTGCAGTGTTATGTGCGGGTCGTGCCCGCTTCACTCAGCTCCCCACTGTCTTTTTCCCTGAAACTCCTCAGGACTACCACCGGCAGGCGGATGCTTTCCTGGCAGCGATGGAAATCTCCATCCCACCGGAATTCAAACGCAATGCCCATCGTTTCTTATATTATCAGCTTTTTCGCTCCTCGCTCCCCTTTGGAGATTTCCTCCAGGAAGACGGCATCTGGCCGGGTTTCGTCAGGCTAAAAAAGTTTCACCCTCAGTCGCTTTCACCCTCCACCTCACCGGCTATTAAAACCATTATGAATGGCGTCCTGAGGGATGGGGATTTCTTGCTCGATTCAGACCTTTGATCTCCACCACCTCCCCGTATCCATCAGTTCCACTCCCCATGCGCACTTCCATTGTGATCCGTGCCTGCAACGAAGAAAAACACATCTCCCGCTTGTTGGACGGGATTGCCCTCCAATCCTTCAACGATCTCGAGCTTATCCTGGTTGATTCGGGTTCAACGGACCGTACGCTCGAAATCGCCTCCCATTATCCCGTTCAAGTGGTGCATATCCAGCCTGAGGATTTCACTTTTGGTTATTCTCTAAACCAGGGGATCAGTCAATCGCACGGAGAATTAATCGTCATCGCCAGTGCCCATGTCTATCCCGTCTACCCCGATTGGCTGGAGTGCCTTCTGGCGCCATTTGCTGACTCGCAAGTCGCCCTCACCTATGGCAAGCAACGCGGCAACTCACTCAACAAATTCTCCGAGCAGCAGATCTTCCACCATTGGTATCCCAACCGCTCCCAAACCCACCAGCCTTATCCATTCTGCAACAACGCCAATGCAGCCATCCGCCAGTCTCTCTGGGAGAACTATCGCTACAATGAAACTCTCCCTGGTTTGGAAGACCTGGAGTGGGCACACCGCATCATGGCACAGGGATATGCCATCAGCTATGTCGCTGATGCTGAAGTGGTGCATGTCCACGAAGAAACCCCATCTGCGGTTTATAACCGCTATCGCCGGGAAGCCATGGCTTTCAAGCGTCTTTTTCCTCAAGAACACTATCACCTGTGGGACTTATTTCATAACCTCACCACCAATATCGTCAGCGATATCTGGCATGCTGCCCGGCAGCGCAAATTAGCCTCTCATTTTGGAGAAATTTTTTGGTTCCGCTGGATGCAATTCTGGGGTACCTACAAAGGTTATCGCCAGTCTGGGCCTCTCACCTGGCAGCTGCGCCAAACATTCTACTATCCACGCGGCACAAGTTTACAAACTCCCAGCAATATAAGGGGCATCTCCCCAATCCAATATAAACCAAACTGAGAAACCCATGCTCACCAGAGGTAATATGCCTACAATTGCCGCCCTTGTGCCCATGCGCCACCACTCCCAGCGCGTCCCTGGTAAGAATTTCCGTCCTCTGGCCGGTAAACCGCTTTTCCACCACATCATTGGTTCGCTGCTTGCCTGCCCTGAGATCTCTCAAGTGGCAGTCGACACAGATAGCCAGCCAATCATGGAGGAATTACAGCAGTATTTCCCCACGGTACGCATCCTCGAGCGCCCTGAGCATTTGCGTGGTGATGCTGTTTCAATGAATGAGATCCTGGTATATGACACTTCACAGGTGGAAGCTGATTATTACCTGCAAACTCATACTACCAATCCTCTCTTATGCCCAAGCACTATCTCACGTGCCATCCAATCCTTGTTGGCGAATATCCCCGAATATGATTCGCTCTTTTCTGTCACCCGTCTTCAAGTTCGCTTGTGGGATCAGCTTGGACACGCGATTAATCACAACCCCGCTATCCTGTTGCAAACCCAGGATTTACCTCCCGTCTTCGAAGAGAACTCCTGCATCTATATCTTCACCCGCAATTCTTTACTTAATCGCCATAACCGCCTTGGTGAACGTCCTTTTATGTTCGAGATGAATGCAGCTGAAGCCTGGGATATCGATGAAGAGCTGGATTTCACCATTACTGAATTTTTGATGCAGCAGGTACTGCAGGATAAGGGATAAACCCATGCTAACCATTCTTTACTCCGCTCCTTATATGATTCCCTTGCTGCCGCGCTATTGCCCATTGCTGGAAGGTCTTGGCTTGCGGTTGATCGTTCCCGAGGTACACGAGCGCTTGGACGAAGAGCAGCTCCTGTCATATGCTGGTCAGTTCGATGGCACTATTTGTGGCGATGACCACTATACCCCGCGTGTGCTTGAGGCTTGCTCTCCCCGGCTTAAAGTCATTTCCAAATGGGGCACCGGTATTGACTCGATCAATCACCAGGCTGCTGAAAAACTCGGTATCCAGGTACGCAATACCCCTAATGCCTTTACTCTGCCGGTTGCTGATACGGTCCTAGGTTATATGCTCACCTTCGCCAGGCGTTTCCCTTGGATGGACCGGGCTGTGAAATCTGGTCAGTGGGAAAAAATACCCGGGCGTTCCCTCAGTGAGTGTACCCTGGGCGTGATTGGCATTGGCAAGATCGGCAAAGCTGTCATCCGGCGGGCGCGTGCCTTCGGGATGGAGCTGCTCGGCAATGATATCATCCCCATTGATCAGGTTTTCCTCTCCAAGAATAGAGTCGAAATGACCTCCCTGGAAGACTTGCTTGCCCGTTCTGATTTCGTCAGCTTGAATTGTGATCTGAACCCCTCAAGCTACCATCTGATGAATGCCAACACACTCGACCATATCAAACCCTCCGCGATCCTCATCAATACCTCCCGCGGGCCTGTCGTTGACGAGCTGGCTTTAATTTCAGCCCTGCAGACCGGCAAGCTGGCAGGTGCAGCGATGGATGTCTTCGAGGTTGAGCCACTTTCTATAGATAGCCCCCTGACGAAAATGGATAACGTCATGCTTGCTTCCCATAATGCCAATTCCAGCCCCAAAGCCTGGGAAAGGGTGCATCAAAATACCATCAATAATCTGCTTGATGGTTTGGGAATCTCACTACCTAAGGAATAATGACCATGCAAAATAATCTTTCTGAGAGCGCAAGATCATCCACTCCTTCCACCGTTCTGATCACTGGGGCTGCTGGCGGGATTGGTCGCGCCACAGTTCATCTCTTTGCTGCTTCAGGCTGGCGAGTCATTGGTGTGGATCGCTCCACCTTCGGTGAAACATTCCCCCAGGATGGATTTTTCATACAATCAGATATATCCATCGGCGAAAACTTGGAATCGATTTTTAACCAAGCCCATGCTCACACCGGTTATCTCAACGCTTTGATCAACAATGCCGCCGTACAAATCGCCAAACCCATCATCCAGACCAGTGTGGAAGAATGGGATGCAGTGATGGCTTCTAATCTGCGTTCGGTCTTTCTGAGCGCCAAGCTCGCTTTTCCATTATTCAATGCAGCTGGCGGAGGGGCAATAGTCAACGTTTCATCCGTTCACGCTGTTGCAACTTCCGCCAACATTGCTGCCTATGCCGCCAGTAAGGGTGGTTTGCTTGCCCTAACCCGTGCCATGGCAATTGAGTTTGCTCCCAACAATATACGCGTCAATGCCATCCTGCCCGGTGCCGTGGATACACCCATGCTGCGAGCTGGCCTGATCCGCGATCATCTTCAAGGTAGTGATATCCAGACCCGTCTGGATAACCTCGCCCGCAAGACCGTCAATGGGCGCATTGGCACCCCTGAAGAGATCGCCCATGCCATTTATTTCCTGGCAGATAACACTCAATCATCGTTCATGACCGGTCAGGCCATGATCGTAGACGGCGGAGCGACTGCCCGTCTCAGTACGGAGTGATTTCAAACAACCTATTTGCACAGAAATATCCATATGACATTTCGTCAGTCAAGAAGACAATCGATTAAAAAAATCACTCCCGCACCTATCTGGAAATCGGGCTCCAATACATATTGGTGGTGGCGTAACCGCGGTCGACACATCCTGGCTCGTACTTTTGACTCTCACTGGGCTGAGAGTACGCACAGGCTGAAACAGCTTGAAAATGTACATACTGATCAACGCTGCTTCATCATCGGCAATGGGCCCAGCCTTCGACAAACCGACTTGAGCCGGCTTCGCGGTGAGTATACCTTCGGTCTTAATCGCATCTACCTGTTATTTCCAGAGCTGGGCTTCTCCACCACCTATCTGGTATCGGTGAACGACCTCGTTCTAGAGCAGTGCGCCGCTGAGATGCAAAGTCTAGCCGTGCCAAAATTTCTCTCCTGGCGGGCGCGTCGCTGGTTCCGCACAGATCCAAAGGTCACTTATCTCGATAGTGACTTCACCGGAGAAGAAAATTTCTGCCCAAAAATAACTGGACGCATATTTGAAGGTTTTACCGTCACTTACGTTGCTCTCCAGCTCGCCTACTATATGGGATTTAGTGAGGCAATTCTCGTAGGTGTGGACCACAACTTTGTCACCCAGGGCACTGCTAATCAAGCCATCGTCTCCCAGGGGGATGACCCCAATCACTTCGCCCCCAACTATTTTGGCAAAGGCTTTAAATGGCAGCTGCCCGACTTGGCAGGCTCGGAACGCGCCTATGTATTGGCGCGTGATGCATATTCGCGTGCGGGTCGTCGAATTCTGGATGCCACCATAGGCGGCAAGCTGAACATCTTCCCCAAGGTGGGCTATGAAACATTATTTTAATTACCAGCCCATCTTCCTTGCCCTGCTTATTCTGGTTATCCAAATCTTCTTGGTATGGCCCGTATTCTTTCCCACCATTGACGATATCGGCCCATGGGATGAAGCCGCGTATCTGCACAATGGGCAGATGCTGCTCGACCAGGGAGCCTGGCCAATCTTTGCCAATAACCCTCTAACCACAGCCTTCTACGCACTCACCTATCTGCCATTCCGTAGCTCGCTAACCTGGTTGCTGCAGAGTGATGCATTGGGGCGTATACTGGCCTTTGGGTTGTTATTCACGAGCGTGTACTTGGTGGCGCGTCAATTCCAAGCCGCGACAGCAGCAAAAAACACTGGTGAGGCACAAAATTCCGTGCCTCTACCCGCGATTGTGCTGGGGTTGTTCCTGGTGATGCCGCTATCTACAAGCATGTTCGCCTACCCCAGCGATCCACTGTTTGCTGGGTTGGCCGGGCTGAGTTTCTGGCAGGTGCTGGCCTATTACAACACCGGTCGGTTACGCCATGTAGCGGGTGCCTCGGTGCTGATGGGGCTGGCCGCTCTGGCACGCAACGATGGGTTAGTGCTGTTCCCCATCATGGTAGTCGCCCTGGCACTGATCAGTCTGCAATGGAATAAACGAAGGGGCGTGCGCTCCCCACTGGAAATATTGTGGACCATCGCTGTAAGCAGCTTACCGTTTATCCTGCTCATCGGCGGATATGTCGTATTTTACGGCTTTCGTACTGGCGTCTATGATCTGGGTACTATGAGCCGTACTTACGATAATTTCGAGGCCGGGCAGGGTATTATCTATGCTGCCCCTGGTGAGATAAACACAACTTCTGAAAGCCAGCTGGCCGCCCGGCAGGCTTTTGGCACACCCGCAGAAAATCACTATTCGATCTTTATCGCCATTCGCCGTAACCCAGGCGTCTATCTCCAGCGCGTCGTGGCGTTGGTCAAAACCTTACCCTCTGCGTTGCTCAATGCCTATGGCATCCGTTTTGCTGCCGTGCTGTTCCTGTTGGTATTGCGTGGTGCCTGGGTGCTGCTCCACCGTAAAGCTTACCTGTTGCTGTTACTGCTCATCTTGTGGCCGCTGCACTTGGTCAGCGCTTTTGCCATCACATTGGTGCGGGTGGGGCACTTGCAGTTCCCCTTTTACATTGTGCTGGCGCTGGCCGCGCTCGGGCTTTCAGCTGCACTG
>Ga0315277_10013303_pt1 | contig 10256 bp, 7 predicted proteins | sample YL17G05_15_MG_FD_203695 | JGI IMG/M metagenome (GOLD analysis project Ga0315277, IMG submission 203695) | Sediment microbial communities from Yellowstone Lake, YNP, Wyoming, USA - YL17G05_15 | ecosystem: Environmental > Aquatic > Freshwater > Lake > Sediment | place: USA: Wyoming | collected...
ACCGACCTTCAAGGCACGGCCCATCAGGCGTTTCGGGCGGCCGGAGTTCGACCGCCGTCCTCGGTGACAATGACCGGCTGAGATGAGAGACCGTAGTGCCAAACTTTTTTTGAGCGATCGTAATTTATTCATTTACAGGAACTTCGAAAAAGCAACTGTCGAAAATGAGTTTGACGAGTTTCCCATCATGCTTGATATAGACCGTCCGGTGATGCGTGGAGAGCGTTGCCACGACATATTGTCTTTCCAGTTTCCGGCGGATGAAGTATTCGGCGCCGTTGAACTCGATACAACCGTGGGCATCGACCTTGCGAACCCAAGTGACCAAGCCTTTTGCAAGATGACGGAGATTCGGCCAGAGCCGATTTCGGAGGACTCCGGGAAAACGGGTTCCATAGTCAGCCACGGTGAGACTCCGGCTGGGCTTCCGGACGTGATAATACTCGAGAAATCGATCGCTGCAACGCCGAACGGCCCGAAGATTGGCGCAGCGGTGCCGCAGGACCCGCATCTGCCACCCTACCCGGAAGCGGCGCTTCCTGCGCTAACCTTTAAGGACGCCTTGACTCTCTATTTTAACGGCGATGAAATTCAGGTGACTCATATCCCCCATGCCCACTCGGACGCGGACATCGTTATCTATTTCCGAAAGGCCAATGTCATCCATACCGGAGACCTCTGTTTTTCTTCCGGTTACCCTTTTATTGATGTGGCCCATGGAGGCTCCACAAACGGGATGGTCGAAGCCGCGGATACGATCCTTAAGATAATCGATGCAAACACAAAGCTAATCCCTGGTCACGGCCCCTTGACAAATCGTGAAGGACTACAGAAATTCCGAGACATGCTGGCGGCCGTCCGGGACCGGATCGCAAAGCTGGTCAAAGAGGGCAAAACCCTCGAAGAGGTGCTTGCCTCCAAGCCCACTGCCGATTTTGATAAGGACCGGAAAGCCGGCATGCCTTCCGATCTGCTCGTAAAAATAATTTACGGCGATCAAAGATAGGATTTTCCTTTTTCCGCGGGGCGGTGAATTTCCGCTCTGGGCGATGAATCTCCTCTCTTAACCACGCTGGTAATATACTTCCGGCCGCGTGGCAATGTCAATCGCCCCTCCGGGCAACACTTATATAGCTCTTTGGGCGGAAAACCCTTCCGCCCCGGCCGAAAGACGATAGACTTGCCCACGCCGTGATATTGAGATGACAAAATTTACAACAATAAACCTCGCTGATACACCCCCAAATGCCTCTTCTCCCGCCTCCCTTGAGGTGGCTTTACGAAATTGCTTCGTAAGCAGGGAGATTCTTGCTTTTGCCTGAGAAAGGGCATACAATTATACGGGTCAGCAATCTTACTGAAAAAAGTCGGGAAAGGACGTCTATGATGAGAAAACACGTCGGGATTGTGATATTTAAGGACATCGAAGTCCTCGATTTTTGCGGACCCTTCGAGGTCTTTTCTACTGCGCGCTTACGTGAGGAGAAGCGACGGGAGGAACCGTCGCCTTTTGAAGTGCTCCTGATCGCCGAGAAGACCGAGACCGTTGTTACTTCCGGCGGCATGAAAGTCATTCCCGATCATTCTTTCGAGACCTGTCCCAAACTGGATATCCTCGTCGTTCCCGGCGGCTGGGGCACGCGCGCGGAAATCAAGAATCCGGTTATGCTTGAGTGGCTGAAGACTCGCTCAAGCGAGGTAGAGACGTTAACGACGGTTTGTACCGGCGCAATGCTTCTCGGCTTTGCGGGCTTGCTGGACAACCGCCACGCGACAACCCATTGGCGCTCTCTTGATTGGATGCGCGATTCTTTTCCTTCAGTAACGGTCGAGTATGACAAACACGTTGTGGAAGACGGGAGCGTGATAACCTCAGCCGGTATTTCCGCAGGCATCGACATGGCGCTGAAAGTCGTCTTGCGTTATTACGGTGAAGCCGTGGCACGGGCCACAGCGAAGCATATGGAGTATCCCTATCCGGACAGCAATGCACGCAGAATCTGAAATGTACACCATTGCGGGGAGCAAAGGTCCGTGGAATGTGCGTTATAGTCTGCCCCTTAGTAACTTCTTAGTCAAATTCTACCCAAAATGGAAAGAAACTTTAACCGCGATGGCGCAAAGAACGCAAAGAAAATCATTGAGCTTCGGATTTAAACGCAAAAGAATCTTTAGACGTCCTTCGCGACCTTTGCGCCCTGGCGGTTCAAAGATTTTGGTTCCGGCTTGTCCGGGTTAGGTAACAAGAAGACATTACTCCCGTACCTCCCCCAGCCCTCTCTTATCTTAAGAGGGGAACGCTTGTCTCCTCCCCGTAGATTAATGGAAAGACAAAGCAGGGGTTAGGCGGATGGAGAGGCAGTACGATTGAAGGTGACTTATTTTAAAAAAACGACACAATGCATGCAGAGCGGCACTATCCACGACACTATGTTCGGCAGCGTGAACTCGCCCATTTTTACATCTTCGGCATTCGGGTATCTCGATCGGAAATCCCTGGCCTACCCGCGCTACTTCAATACGCCGAATCAGAAAGCAGTGGTCGAAATGTTGTGCGCCCTCGAATCTGCAGAAAACTGCTTTCTCGTCATAAAATCGATTTGATGTCTTAGGCATAGTTTGACTTCCTGGTCTCGTGTTGCCGAGTGCTTGGAGCTCCTCGCGAGTCTCTAGTCGGTGAGCCTTTTCAGGACTCGTTCGGCCAATCCCGACGAAAGCATATCCATCAATTTCTCGCCGATAGCCGCGGTCGCCTTTTCGGAGTAGGCAACCATCCCGTCGGGAGCGATTTTATCCAAAGTGTATTCGGGATCATAATATCTTCCCAAGCCCATGAAGGACGGCAACTGCGGCTGAGCCATTTTTCCTGCTGACTTCTCGTCTTTGATGAGGTTCGGTTTCAGGGCCATCATCATTGTCAGCTCGGGATCGATTTTCCCTTTGAGGAGAAGTTCAGAGATCTCTTTCCAGATGGGGCTCATGAGAACATTCATACTCACGATCTGGACTTTCATCCCGAGTTCCCTGTTTCTCTCGGATACGGCAATATCGATGGAGTTGAAATTATGTCCGCCGTGCATGAGGCAAAAGACGACGTTTTGAAATCCCTGCTGCTTGAGGCTGCTCAGATAGTCTTCGACAATATCCAGAAATGTTTGATTCCTGACGACGATATATCCGGGCCAGGCGGTGTAATCGCTGCAGTTGCCGAGTTGGATGGCCGGCGCGACGATGGATTTTCCATTCTTTTCTGCAGCTTTCCGGCAAATTTCCCGGGTCAGATAAAGGTCGGTGGCGACGGGCAGATAGAGACCGTGGTTTTCGATCTGGGCTATCGGAACGATCACCGTTACATTCGCTTTTGCCAGCTCCCGGATTTCCTTGGATGTAAGCTCTTCAAAATTAAGCGATTGCCCGTAAAGAGAGAGAACCAAAATTAAGAACATACTACCAGTCCATAATTTTTTCATGATCAAAGCTCCTCTATTTTTTTACGACTTTGACGGTGTTGTAGCGTTTAATGACTTCATCTGTCATGTCGACGGCGGGGAAGCAATAGACGACGCCGCTTTCCACCATGTCCAAGACAAGCTCCGATCCTTTTTCCTTGGCCGGCGCTTCGATGATCGGCATGGCAGAAGTGTGCGCTTCCTCCTTTTTGTTGTATTTTTTCGATTTCGCGCCCTGCATCTCGAATATCCACAAGGATTGTTTCTGCGCCTTCGGTGGCAAAAAGAAAGGCCGTCGCTAATCCAATCCCCGACTGGGCTCCGGTAATGACTGCAATCCTATTTTTTAGATTCATCGATTAAGCCTTCTTGCCGGCGAATTTGCGGAGGAATTCTTTCCACTCCGTTTCAATCTCCTTCTCGTTTTTTTTGTAGACTTTCTTCAACGCTTCTGAATTTGTTTCATAAGCATCCGTCCTAAGCATCTTAAAGAATTCTGTATATTTATAAATCCCATAGCTGTCAATAAGGTACTTGCTGATTGAGCCGTTTTCTGCATATTCCCATTCTCGATATTCAAGTTTTTCTCGCCATCTTTGATCACCAAGGAGGGCTGAAAAAGGACGCAAGGGCTTAGTTAGGCGCTGTATATTTTCAATTGTCAGAAGGTGGACGTCTTTCCCGTTCCACCCCCCCCACAAGGTCGCCATTCCCTCGAGAAAAGGTCCGATATAATTTGGATTCAGTTTTCGCTGGAACACATGGCATATTTCGTGAAAAGGGTCCATATAGGAAGTTCCGTCATTGACCTCCATTATAAAATCAGGCGTCGACCAGCCGTAGCCCAGGTGCCCGGTCAAAAGCCATTTCATCTTCCAGTTAGGGTAGCTCAGACAGATAATCTTTTTGTCCAGCTCCATTTGACAAAAACGAGAAATATCATGATAGGCTCTCTCATGCGTCTCGACGAACGCGGCAATATTTTGATCGACAAGGCTTCCAGAATAATAATAGACCATTAAATGCTGACTTTCGATATTTTTTAAGGGTCGATGGGCAATGAAAGCTTTCAGCTCGACTTTAAGTTCAATGGGCCCAAACGGTTTGCCTTCGTCTTCTGAGACGGTCAGTACCGCCTCTGGAATACTGGGATGTGAAGTAAAATCGCGCACGGGTTGTTCATAGTCAAGGAAGAAAATTTGTTCAAGAAACGACGTGCTAACCACAATCGCAGGAACATCCGCGCTCGGCTTTTCTTTTAGGCGCAAAAACGACAACTGCGCGATATTATCCAAGCGTTCTCGAATCGGATTCCCTGCAAATATCACCCCTCGTGCGCCATGTTTTATAGCGTTTTCAATTTTATGAAAAGCATCCCAGTCTGAAAGCAAAAACCGGGAGGTATCGTTCAAAGGAACACCCGTCATGACAACCGCAAGGGACCCCTCTATGTTTTTGCCCCTATAATCATCCCATGTCCCGTCTTTGGCTGTGATCCCATAGCCGACAAATACCAAAGGGCCCTTCATCAAAAAAGGCTCTCCCACTTTTGTCCCTACGGGATGCGGGATTTGCAGCTCATTCCTGACCAGAAGAGGTCGGAAGAAAGGGGTCTTAGCTAAGAGGTTTCCGTTCCGAAAAAACACTTCACAGCTTATGTCGAGGTTCTGTCCTAATAAGGCACAGCTAAAGAAGGCGAATCCCAGGATATCTAATAAAAAAAGCAATGTTATTCTTTTCATGGACACCTCCTCAAAAGGCAGAAATTTAACGAATTATCTGCCGTAGATAGCTTTTCCAATCCTCCTCCAGCCAGGCCAAGGACCTTTTGTAAACGTTGTCAAAGATTTTTAGGTTGCTTGCGTGCTGAAGGGAATCCGTCGGACTTTTCATCCGGCTGTATATTTCTTTAAATTTATCTATCCCATACTTTTGGACAATATATTTCACAAAAGATGCTGCTTCAGGATAAGAAATGTCAGGCTGGCTTTCTTGAGATCCGATGTCTGTATAATTAAACAAGACCTCTAACGGAATCAATCTGCCTTTTGTCAGGTTCTCCGCGCAGATGGCATCGATGTCTTTTCCCTCATACCTACTCCCTATTTGCATAAAAACCGCCAATCCCTCGCCCAATAATGCCGGCGGGCTGCCGATTTGACATGCGACGGCATGAGTCAACTCATGATAAGGGTCCAGGTTTGGGTCAGCCATAAAGACTTCCGCGATTGTGTTTTTATAAGCGAGTCCCAACCCTGAATGGAAAATCAAAGAAAGCTTCGTCATCTCTGTCGGATAAAAAAAGATAATAATTTTTCCGCGTAGCTGAACCTGAAGCACACTTTTTATTTTCGCTACCACTTTTTCTCGAAGCTCAACGAGATCGCCTATATATTTTTCCGCTTCAGATGGATGCGTGAAATAGACGATAAAATGTTTGCTTTCTCTGTTCCGGAAAAAAGCGTAGGTTTTATTAAAAACCGAAAGGATTTTCCCTTTCCGTTCATTCGGTATCGATGCAAAATCGTCAAACGTTTTCCTTGCGAGCACTTGGTCTTTTTCGTCAATGATGGTCACCGCAACTTTGAGCTTTCCGTGATCCAGGGAGATTAAATACCATCCATCCATAATTGATATTTCTTTTGGCTTTAATTCAAATTTCCTATTAAGATAAATAGCACCACGAGCCGTCTCGTAAAATGTCCAGATGTGTAATTTTAGGGTCAGCCTATTGGGCGTAAGATTCCGAACCGAGAGCATGTATTTGTTAACTCCCCATTTTCTCTCGCCCAGGTCCAGTGCTTCAATCTGGATCTTCTTTTTTCGAATGTTTTGATTTAGGTGGGGATTTGGTTTCTCGTCCCACAAGGCGACGGCACTCGCGTCATAAACATTGATCAGTGGCTCTTGATACTCTTTCGCACCTTCATAATAATATTTTTGCTCGTATAAAAGGTTTGTTTCTGCAATGCTTTTGTCTTTTTGAGGATTATATAATCGAATCCTTAGATAGGATTCTTGATTAATGTCAAAGATCTCGTAAGATTCAGAGACCGTTCTAACTTCATCCGATCTTAATGTGTAAAAGAACTGACGCTGCCACGCCGGGTATAATTTTCCATGGGTTGAGCGAACATCTAGGACAATATATTCCGTTCTTTCGGAGTTGCTCTTAAGCCCTAAAGAAATTTGATTTAAGCCTTCTTCCCTTTTTCCTAAATCGATATTCGAAATGTCAAATTTTTTTAAAGATCCATTTATCTGAATACAGCCTCCCTCCTCTCGAATAATCTTTTGGGCATCGAAGGCTCCGCGCAAAAAATCTTTTTCCTCAGATATAATGAAGCCGAGAGCCATCATCAAGAATATCATCTTCGGTTTTTCGACCACGGCCGTTCTCCTCGTTGATAAATATTTCTCTCTATATCCAGTCGTCCATTTCTGTGAAGACTAGAAGAATTATCGAATAGGCATCGGAGATTTCGAGAGAAAGCGGCCGGGTAATATTCCGTGAGGCTCAGCTTGTCCAGCTTCTCCTGAATCGTTTTCGGAAGCTCCTCAAACGGACAGCCCCACATCGGCAGCTCAGTTTCTTCGGCGCTGAATTCTTCCTTCTCTTCAATCCAGCCGAGGAACTTTTTGTTCTCCGGACAGAGCCGTTGGCACTGCAGACATCCCACGACGCAATGATGCCATTCAGGATGAATCCATGAAGGCCAATCATTTTTGCTCTCGTTGTGAAAAGTCAAACAACGCCCGGCGCGAAGATGAAAATGCCGCATGCTGATGGCCCCTATCGGGCAGCTATCCTCTCTAAGGGCTTCAAGGACACGCTGATTCCTTTCGATCCAGAGCCCGAAGTCCTCTGAATTTAGTCTCTGTTTTTTAGAGACTTTTTTTAGGTCAAAAGTTTCATATATTATTGAAACTTTATTAATCCTTAATGAATCTAATCTACCTATAGGCAAAAAATCTTTTCTATATGAATTAGTGACTAAAGTGAACTCATATGTCAATAACTCAAGGAGATAAATGAAGGGGATGGATGTTCTCTTTATTAAAATGGAATTTTTGTAGCTTGTCCTTGCTTCTGCTTGTTTTGTCTAATGGCTGCAAAACAGCGCATGATTTTGATTGGCAAAAAGTTAGGATATACCGCTTTGCAGGGACAGGTGAACCCGGCTACTGCGGCGATGGAGGGCCCGCATGCTCGGCCAAACTGAATGGACCCGCGGGACTGGCTATAGACAAAGAAGGCAGTATCTATGTGGCTGATTTGAACAATTGTGCGGTAAGAAAAATTGATAGTAGAACAGGAACCATCCTAACAATTGCAGGCTCAGGGCAGAGAGGCTACGAAGGAGATGGAGGGCCTGCCACATTAGCAAAGCTTAACAGACCTGAGGGAATTTTTGTCGATGCCGCAGGAAATCTTTATATTGCAGATTCAGGAAATCATTGCCTTCGGAAAGTCGATGGCAGGACGGGCAACATAAAAACTATTGCTGGCACTGGCCGAGAAGGCTTTGGAGGAGATGAGGAGAAAGCTGAAACGGCAACCCTCAATCATCCGGCGGGAGTCGTCGTGGATTCTCATGGCAATATTTATTTCAATGATTACCGTAATGACAGAATCAGAAAGATTGATAATAAAGGTATCATTTCTACCTTTGCGGGTACTGGAGTTCCTGGATATAGCGGAGACGGGGGTCAAGCTAATCAAGCGATTATTAATGACGTCTATGGATTGGCGATCGATAAGGAAGATAACCTTTATCTGATGGATAGCCTGAATTTTGCAGTGAGAAAAGTTGATGCAGCCACAGGAATTATTTCTACTGTAGTTGGCAAAGGAAGGCCGGGACCTGTGGTTGAATTCTCTTCAGTTTCGGATAGTTTTTTAGGCGGCAATCCTCACCCCAAGGGAGCTATTGGATCAGAAGTGCCCCATGCGATCGAGATTGATTCCCACGGGAATCTTTTCATAGGAGAGACAGGGACTCACCGCATCAGGATGGCCAATAAAAACAGACAATGTCTCCTGACCATCGCCGGCAACGGGAATCCAGGCTGGACAAGAGATAATGGCCCGGCCCGACAGGCCAGCTTAGAAGTTCATACGCTGAGGATAGATTCAAGAGGCCGCCTGTTCTTTGTTGACTTTATCCATCATGTTATCAGGGTGATTGAATTTCCAAATAAATCAGACGACAAAAGCCCGGCTAAAAGGATGGAGGAGTAATCAAACTTGACTCATCTTTCAACAGATGTACTAATCATTGGTTCTGGCGGGGCGGGATTAAGGGCCGCAATTGAAGCGCGAAGATATGGCGTTAGTGTTCTTTTAATCACAAAAGGCACAGCCGGTTTTGACTGTTGCACTGCAACGGCCACGGGCTCCTTCAGGGTATTCTGGGAGGATAAGGATATTGAAGAACATTTTTATGAAACTTTAAGTGCGGGGAAGCATCTTAACAACCCTGAGTTAGTCAAAATATTAGTAGTCAGGGCCGGACCTGCTCTTAGAGAGCTGGAAACATTTGGCATTCGCTTATGTATTGAGAAAGGGAAGGCTAGCCTTATAGTTTCCGGGCAACCTGCGGGTGTTACCCTAATAAATATTTTATTCAATCTGGCTAGGGACATGGGTGTTGAGTTTATTGAAAAAGCTTGTGCTTTTAATTTATTGGTTGAAGACGGCAGGTGTCATGGCGCATCTGCCTTTAGATTAGATACCGGTGAAATAATTAATATTTCTGCAAAAACCGTTGTCTTGGCAACGGGCGGTTTTGCAGGTGTATACCTCAGGAATGATAATCCTCCAGGGAATATTGGCACTGGAATCATCCTTGCTTTTCAAGCAGGTGCAGAACTCCAAGATTTGGAGTTTATTCAATTTCAGCCTATGTTTATAGATAAGAGCGTGCCACGAATGCCGATCCTGGATTGGTTGATTGAAGCCACAAAAGGCATCGCTCCGGGCGGTCCTTTGATAAACAACAAAGGTGAACGTTTTCTGGACAAATATGGTTTGTTAAATCAGAAGATTTTAAGAGACAATCTCATAATAGCCATCGAAAAGGAAATTGCTGAAGAAAAAGAAGCGCAGAAATTCGTCGCATTAGATCTGAGAGAATTGACCTCAGCGGATATTGAAAAAGCCTTCGATTCAGAGTTTTGCAGGCAATTGGTTCGACGCTTTGCACATGTATTTTCTTCAAAGCCGCTTCATGTAGCTTCGTCAGCTCATTATACGATGGGCGGCGTAATAATCAATGAAAAATGTGAAACGACTATTGAGGGTTTGTATGCTGCAGGTGAAGTGACTGGTGGAATTCACGGCGCGAATAGACTCGGCGGCAATGCCCTGACTGAAATAATAGTCTTCGGCAAAATCGCGGGCAGAGAGGCGGCGGAATTTGCGATAAATTCCAATTTTATTAAAATAGATAAAGAGCAATTTGGGAAAGGCCAAGAGATGATTCACGAGTTTGTTGGCAAAAACAATAAAGTCGAAACTCCGCCTTCACCAATAAAGAGAGAGGTAAAAGTAACATTATCACGGTTTTGTGGGCCTCTGAAAAGCGAGGAAAGTCTTTTGTTCGCGCTTGATAAATTGAGAAACTTGGAAAAAAAGATTCCTTATGTCTATGCTAATGATTTCAAGGGACTTCAAGATGCGCTTGAGTCCAGATTTATGATTTTATTGTCAGAACTCGTTGCCTGGTCTGCATTGACACGACAAGAAAGCAGAGGCTCCCATTGCCGCTTGGATTTTCCTGAAACTGACGATAAATATTGGCTGAA
>Ga0315277_10013304_pt1 | contig 10255 bp, 9 predicted proteins | sample YL17G05_15_MG_FD_203695 | JGI IMG/M metagenome (GOLD analysis project Ga0315277, IMG submission 203695) | Sediment microbial communities from Yellowstone Lake, YNP, Wyoming, USA - YL17G05_15 | ecosystem: Environmental > Aquatic > Freshwater > Lake > Sediment | place: USA: Wyoming | collected...
AGCCTGAAAGGGCGCGGCGGCGGGTGGGCATCTGCTTCGTTGCCGCTCCTCGACGAAGTACACCGACATCGCCTGCGTCGCGGCGCCTCGCATCTGCCCACCCGGCGCTCGCGCCAAAATGCCAATTAATTCTTGCGCGAGCCCTTAGTAGCACAGAGACAGAGCGAGCCTCTAGATTAGCGTTTGACTTTTCTCGGTCGGAGTGATAAACAAAGCAACTACAAAGGTTTACTAGAAACAGGAGGATTTTATGAGCGAAGAAACGGGAACAGCAGAAAAAGCGCTCTTCTTTGTGCTCGGTGCATTCATAGGCGCAGCTACTGCGCTCTTGTTGGCTCCCCGGAGCGGTGAAGAGACACGCAAACTGATCGCTTCAAAGGCACGCGAAAGTGCGGATTACGTGACGTCCCGATCGCGAGACGTCGCGGAGAAGACTGCGTCCTACATCGACAAGGGCAAGGAAATCGTGCAGCAGCAACGCGATCAGCTTTCCGCGGCACTCGAGGCGGGGAAGCAGGCATATCGCGAAGAAAAGGACAAGGCGAAAGTCTAAATGTTTTCGAACGACACCCTCCTTCTTGTTTTCACGGGAATCGTGGCCGTTTCACTGCTCCTGCAGAGCTTGGCACTAGTCGGTATTTACAGATCCATCCGGAGTCTCTCCTCACGTATCGAAGTGGTAAGTCTTAACCTGGTTAAGAATGTTGACGCGATCTCCGTGAAGGTGAACCAGCTGCTCGCAAGCATAAAGGGCATGGTAGATGGCATGCATTCTCTGCAGGAAAATCTGATCTCTACCAGCACAATTGTCCAGAAGCGTGTGGCTGAGCTGGATTCTTTCCTTGCGGAAATTACAGATGTAGCCCGCCTGCAGGTGCTGAGAATTCAGGACGTTGTCGTTACGGCCTCGCGCAGAGTGGAAGAGACCATCGACGTGTTGCACACCAGCGTCCTCGCACCCGTCACAGAGGTGAATGCAATAGTCCGAGGTGTCAAGGTCGGTCTGGACGTCCTCCTGCGCAAACGAAAGAGCCCTTCCAGTTCAAGCCCCCAGGATGAAGAGATGTTTATCTAGGGAGGCGCGCCGGACCGCCCCTGAATTCGGGCACACGCACCGAATTCCTAAAGCAATAAGATGTATTGATGATCACTCTTGCCCTTCTGGGACTCCTACTGCTGCCCTTTCTCATCATCGGCGGCGGTATGGCACTTCTCTGGAAGAAGCGGCGCCGGCTGATTCTCCGTGGGTCCTTGATCTCCTACCTTCTGCTTGACGTCCTAGTGATTTTCGGAATTGGTCCCCCCCTCACCGCCTGGAGCCTGATTCATTCGGGAACGAGGCCTCCGGACAGGCAGCTGAAGGACAGCCCTGCTGAATACCGGGTTCAGTACGAAGATGTGGTTTTCGATGCTCGGGACAACGTCATGCTCAGCGGTTGGTTCATCCCCCCAACCGGCAAAAAAGCCATCATTATCTGCTCCCACGGGCTGTTTCGTAACCGGATCGAGGTTCTGCCCCGGGCCATGTCGCTTGCAAAGGCGGGCTATGGCGCCCTGCTGTATGATTCGCGCTCGCACGGAACCAGCGACAAGGCTGTCGTGTCACTGGGCTACTACGAGAAAAACGACGTCCTGGGGGCTATTCATTACATTCGAAGGCGATACCAGGATGCCATGGAGCAACCCAAGATCATATTGATGGGGGTATCCTTGGGAGCCGTCGCCATACTCGAGGCAGCTGCCGAGACCAAAGACTATTCTGCCCTCATCCTCGACAGCCCCTTTTCCAGCCTGAGAGACACGGTAGTCGCGCACTCCTGGCTGTTTCTTAAGATGCCGCGATATCTCTTCCCGCCGCTTTTCCTCTTCTGGTTCCAGCAGTTGGCCAAGTTCGATCCCGATCGGGTGGATTCGCACAAGGCAATGTTGCGAATTCAGCCTGTGCCGCTCCTGATCATCGCGAGCGAAGGAGACTTTCGAATAGGGCCGGGCGTCGCGCCGGCTCTCTATGCTGAAGCCCGATCACCTGAGAAGAAGCTGGAGATATTCGGCAAGGAAGTCACGCACGGAGCAGCGGCGCGCATCCATCTCAAGGCTTACTCCAATCTGATACTGAGCTTCCTCGACAAAGCGCTGAGCGACAATGCCGGTGCCGATTAGGACGCGGTCAGAATGACCAGCGGAAGAGAAGACTTCCCCAGGTAAACCCAGCTCCAAAAGTAGCCAGCAGCACCAGATCTCCCTTACGGATCCTTTTTCCTTCGTAGGCTTCCGCCAAACCGATCGGGATTGTCGCGGCGGTGGTATTTGCGAACCGGTCTATATTCAAAGCGACTTTGCTTGCATCCAAGCCCATCCTCTCAACGGCGGCGTCAATAATGCGCCGGTTCGCCTGGTGGGGGACGTACAGAGCAACCTCCGAAACCGGGATGTTGTTGCGCTTGAGAATCTCCGCCGATATATCGGCCATGCCCGGCACCGCGGCTTTGAAAACCGCCCGGCCGTCCTGATGCACGTAGTGCATGTTTTTTGCCACGGTTTCGCAAGTAGCGGGATTCAGGCTGCCGCCCCCGGGCATGTAAAGGTATTTGCCGCCCGAGCCGTCGCAGTGTAGAAGGAAATCCATTATTCCCTCTTCTCCAGCTTGTGATGGTTCCACCAGCACGACTCCGGCCGCATCGCCGAATAGGACGTAGGTATTTCGATCCTTGGGATTGAGGATGGATGTCATCACATCAGCGCCCACGACCAGGACTTTCCTGTAGGTTCCCGCCTTGACAAACATCGACGCCGTGGCCAGGGCGAACAAGAATCCCGCGCACGCGCCGGAGAGATCGAACCCCCAGGCGTTTACAGCTCCTACCTTGTCCTGCAGCAAGCAGGCGGTGGAGGGGAAGAACATGTCCGGCGTCACGGTAGCAACAATGATGCAATCGATTTCCGACGCGCGGATGCCTCTCTGAGCCAGGAGCTTACACGTCGCTGCCGCAGCCAGGTCCGAAGTAGCCTCCCCTTTGGCCACAACGCGTCGTTCCCGAATGCCTGTCCGGGTTTGAATCCATTCATCCGAGGTGTCGATGATCTTTTCCAGATCGTGATTGGTAACGACCTTCTTCGGTGCGTGATATGCGACAGCTGTGATTTTAGCGTTATACAAAAAAACCTCCGATTGGATGGATCTTCAGGCCGTCCGAGCTATGCGAGTGAACTACTAAAGATATACCACATCGGAGAGCAGTCAAGTACCACCATAGAAACAGCAGGCAGTAGGCAGCAGCCAGCAGGCAGACTAAAAAGCGTAAGCAAAAGGCAGAGAGAGATGACGAGTATCACCTCTTTCACTGCCTGCTGCCTACTATCATGCGGTCATGAGGGCGTCGATGCTCTGGAGGAGATCTTGGGCCTTCAGTACGAGATCGCTCGCCTCCTTGCGGCAGCTTTCAGCAAAGGCCCTGTCCTTCAACGAACCTAGGTTGATGAGCACATTATATTGGGCCCCCTTGATTGCGGCGAAGGCCAGCTGGGCGCCAGTCGCAGCGTCGCTTCGGGCGTTGGGGTTCCCGATACGGGCAAGGACCTGAAGGTGCTCAAGAACATCCATGGCGGCGCGGGCCGTCCTGAGGGGGACTTCGGTCGCTCGGCGTGTCGCGCGTTCGATCGCTTCCGCGCGCGCGGTCTTTTGCTCGGCTGATTCCTTGGGAAGCTTCATGGCGACGACAACGCCCTGGTAGGCTGCCGAGTCATCCTTAACGAGATTCTGAAGGCCGCCTCTAGCCTCAGCCAGCTTTGCATGGATTTCTTGCACCTGGCTCTCCACCGCTTCGTGTTTCTTTCTCCCTACCGTCAAGCCGGCCACCATCTCTCCGAGTGCGGCCGCAAGAGAGCCGGCAAGCGCGGCGGCGCTGCCGCCGCCGGGGACCGCTTCGGGAGCGGCTACGCTTCCGAGAAAGTCGGTCATGCCCGGCTCTCGGACCAGCGTACTCTCCAGGCGGTTCTCGAGTATCTGATTCTGGCTGAAGCTTTCGAGGCGCAGGTAGTAGTCGGCGCACGCGTCGAGCGCTTTCTGAGGCACCAGGCCGACGATCTCGCTGGAGGCAACGGAAACGCCGTGGCGTTCGGCTTCGCGCGCCACCATCTCGAACGCCCGGAAAATGGGAGATCCCTCGTAATTGGTGAGGTTCATCGAGACCTGAACCTGGCCGCGCTCTTTGATTTCGAATCCCAGGGCTTTGACATACCGAAGACCTCCACCCGAAAAGCGGACGGCGCGGGCAATGGCCTGGGCGATCTTCAGGTCGGGAGTCCGAAGGTAGACGTTGTAGGCGATGAGTGGAAAGCGGGCGCCGATTGCAGTCGCCCCTGCCGTGGGATGGATTTTGGATGGTCCGAAGTCCGGCCTGCGGTCGGGGTTGGTGCGTATCTCCTCACGTATCCCCTCGAACTCACCCTTGCGAACATGAGCCAGATCCTGGCGCACCGGAATTCGCGCTGATTGCTCGTAGAGATAGACCGGTATTCCGTGTCGTTCGGCAATCCGCTGCGCCACCTGCACCGAGAGTTCGACGCATTCCTCCATTGTGATGCCGGAAATGGGAATGAACGGTATAACATCGGTAGCTCCCATGCGCGGATGCTCGCCGCGGTGCTGGTTCAGATCGATCAGCTCGGCCGCTTTTCCCACCGCTTCGATCACGCCGCCGGCTACGGCCTTGGGCTCTCCGGCGATTGAGATCACACAGCGGTTGTGAGCCGCGTCCATTTCGGAATCGAGGAGGGCCACTCCTGGCACGCTCGTCAAAGCGGCCGCAATCTGATCCACGATTTCCTTCCGGCGGCCTTCACTGAAGTTTGGCACGCACTCGACTATCTTGTTCAAGCTTTCTCCAATCTGTTTATGATGACATTCCCTTTCTTGATGGTTACGACACAGTGATTAATACCGAAGAAGTAAGGCAATTCCCGGTAATCCGCCACATCCATCAGGACGATGTCCGCCTGCTTGCCTTCCTCCAGGCTTCCCAACCTTTCGGACAACCCCAGGGAGTAAGCCCCGTTCACCGTTGCCGCCGTGACCGCTTCGGCCGGGGTCATCTTCATCTGGCTGCAGGCGAGGGAAAGCATGAGCTGCATGTTGAGGCAGAAGCAGGATCCCGGATTGAAATCTGTCGCCAGTGCCACGGGGACACCCGCAGCGATGAGCTTGCGCGCCGGCGGGTAGTGCTGGATTCCCAGGTTGAACGCGGTTCCAGGCAAAAGCGTTGCAACGGTTCCCGCCTTCTTCAGGACTTCGATGTCTTCATCGTCGATCCATTCCAGGTGATCCGCGCTGCGCGCATTCAATTCCGCGGCCAGTCTGGCTCCGCCGCTATGTGCGAGCTCATCGGCGTGAATTCTCAGGCCTAGTCCTGCTTGTTTTGCCGCCTGAAGAATCGTCCGCGATTCCTCCACGCTGAAGTAGCCGTCGTCGCAGAACACGTCACAGAACTGTGCCAGGTCCTCCCGAGCGACGCGGGGGATCATCTCCTCGACGATCTGACGCACGTATTCATGGCGCTTATTCTTGTACTCTGCGGGGACGTCGTGCGCCCCCAGAAACGTAGGAACGACCTCCAGCCGGCTTTGCCCGCGCAGGCTGGCCAGGGCCTGCAGCATCTTCATCTCATCATCGAGGCTGAGACCATAGCCGCTCTTCGCCTCGATCGTAGTGGTGCCGTGCGACAGGAAGTGCCAGAAGTATCGTTCCGCCCGCTCGACCAACTGGTCCAAGGTGGCGGCCCGCAGCTGCCTCATGCTGGCGGCGATGCCTCCTCCCGCGGCTGCGATTTCCTGGTAGGTTTTCCCCCGGCAGCGCAGGTCATACTCCTCAACACGAGTTCCGCCAAAGATCGGGTGTGTATGTCCGTCGACGAAGCCGGGAAGCGCAGCCAGATCCAAGCCCACGCAGTCCAGAGTCTCATACCTGGCATCCGGCTTGCGCACAGGAAAATCCCGGGTGGGGCCGACCCACACAATCCGCTCACCCCGAATGAGAATGGTTCCATTCTCGATGATGCCGAGCTCCGACATGGCCTCCCCGGTTCGGGGCACGCGGGGGCCCTGGAGTGAAACCACCTGGGCTATGTTCTTCAAAAGTAGCATATTCGTTCGAACCTATTTTCGACGCCTGAGCGCAAGAATCGTAATATCATCACTGACTTCAGCGTTGCCGGCGAATCTGGAAACCTCCTGATAAAGGTCTTTCACCAGACCAGACAGTTTCTCGGAGGAATGAAGACAGATAGCTTCCTTCAGCCGGCTCACGTCGTACATTTGTCCTTCGGAATTCATGGCATCGGTTGTGCCGTCGCTCGTGAGGATAAGCATGTCTCCCTTTTCGAGCTTCAGTTGGATTTCATCGTAGGTACTGCCTTCGGCCAGTCCCAGAGGAATTCCCGAGACTTCCAGGCAGGAGACACTCCCCTCCCTCACCAGATAAGGGTAAGGCATCCCTCCATTCGCAAATTCGCCAGTACCATCCTGGAGATTCAGGCGCAAGTAGGACACCGCGATGTAGTTGCTGACCTGGTAACGAGCGATCAGGTTCATGTTCAGGAAGGAAAGGATCTTCTCCGGAGACAGTGAGCGAGCGAACAGGCTCCGGACCTGTCCGCTAAAGACAGCACCATAGAGGGCGGCGGGTATTGACTTGCCCGAAACATCTCCGATCAGAACCTGCAGCGTGCCGGTGGCGGGATCGAAGTCAAAATCGTAGAGATCCCCGCCCACTTCCCGCGCCGGGTGGTACTCGACCGCCATCTCATAGCCTTCCAGGACAGGGCACTGGGGAGGAAGAATGTATCGTTGGATCTCGCGCGCGATTTCCAACTCGCGGGCAAGGCGCTCGCGGCGAATGAGCTCCTTGCGGAAGCGTGCGTTTTCCGCGGCAAGCCGGTGGGCCTCCAGCCCTCGGTCGACCGACATGAGCAGGTCCGGCGGATCCCAGGGTTTCACCATATAGCGGAAAACCTTGCAGCTGTTGATGGCTTCCATTAGAACATCCACATCGGTGAAACCGGTAAGGATGATGCGGACCGCGTCGGGCAGAACGCCAAGAGTCTGACGCAGAAACTCGATGCCCGTCATGTCGGGCATCCTCTGGTCCGCCACGATCACGGCGATGTTGTCGTATCTGTGCACAAGTTCGAGCGCCTCTTTCCCGCTGCTGGCAGCAAGTACCGGATATCTGTTTATAAACGTACGGCGCAGTTTTTGAAGATTCGCGATTTCGTCATCGACGACAAGGATTATTTGCTCTGACATTGTCAATAATTTGGGGAAATTAAAAGTGTCACTCTACCACAGAGACACTGAGATCGCCGAGAGTGAGATGTATGTCTCCGAGCACTCCGCGTTTTGTGGTGTTATCAAGCTGATGGAGCCAAAGCGGTGAGAAAGGGAATTCGTTTACCGGATGCACTTTCTCGAAGCACGATAACACTGTCGTTCCATTTCATAAATGGTGTGCTTTGTCTCCCTGAGTCCGCAATGCATTTCCGAAGCAGCCCTGCAGGTCGCGATGTCTCCCAACGCCGACAGGAACACAAGAGGGACCGGCCCTGAGGAATTGCCGGTTGCATCTCGTGCATGGCAGCCGTCGTCCTGGGGCAAGCCTACAGTCTGGCATCGGGGTCGGACCGTTGAATAATTGGTTGTCGGCAGGTAGGGGCACGGCGCGTCGTGCCCAGGCAACCCTCGTCGAAGAGACAGGATCCTGACTTCCATGGTTCGCGCGGTCTCCAAGTGAGATTTTTACTGCCGACTGCCTGCTGCCGTCTACCTGCTGACTAATAGAACGCAAGCGCGGCGTAGGTGACGGCTGCGCCGGCGTGCAGGTCGGTCCACTGGCGATACTGCAGAAGGCTGCCGTCGGCCTTCTCCAGGCAGCGAAGCGTCATATATATCGGAGGGTAGCCGCAGACACGCCGACGATCGTTGTCGGCCGCGATGGAATCGGACACACCCTCAGCATCGCAGGCCGCTGCCCGTTCCAGAAACAGCCGATCCTCTTGCTCGACCTGGTGTAATAAGCTCTCGGTTGGTCCCGAAGGGTCGCCAAAACGGCGGCCGACGTGTGCGAGGTCCGCTCCAGCGATCACGCAATATCGGCCGGGAACTTCAATCATGATCTCCCGGATTGCGGTCACCATCTCTTGAATCTCAGGGTCATCGGCGACGCCCGTTCTCTGTGAACAGATGTCGTGGAAGGAAGCCACGAGGATTGGAACGATTTTGAAATCGCTCCAATCCTTGAGGGTGTATTTCAACCAGACGGCTTGAAACTCGATCGAGTGCTCCCCGCGGTGGGAGAACTCGTCCTGGAAGTAGTCTCTCTGTATCTTGGAGGCCAATCGGCGCACAAATTCCCGGTCAATCTCGGCAATTCCAAGGGGCGTTTCATAATCCTTCAGGGTCAGGGCGAAGCGTTGCAGCATGGGGTTGTGGCAGGTCCCAAATATGATGAAGCGGTCTGCTCCGGGGTGCTCGGCGAGTGCGCGGTAAGCGTGGGCATAGGTCGGACCACCCCGAGCAAAGTCGATATGCGGAGAAACCAACCCGCGCAGCGGCCTCGCCGCATCCGAAACCTTGCATTCACCAGGGCCCTCAGGGTGCGTGAAAAGGCCATTCAACTGGGAGATCAGTGCGGGCCCATCGGCTTCGTAGGCAGACCCTGCGTGGCAAGCCGTGCGCACAGAGGCCCTGCGAAACTCCTGTACCTGCACCTCGTAGAAGCTGCGAAACAAGGCGCTTTCCAAGTAGTGATGCTGGTCCAGTTGCTTCACCAGCCCCTCGAGATCTTCCATCGGCAGGATCTCGCCCGTGGCCCGGCAAAAATCAGCCTGGATGTCCCGAAGAGAGTTTGTGCCGTCCATACGGGACACGATAAACACGAGTACCCGGTTGAGAAAGATGGGTTGCTCTGCGAGGGATTGGGGGTCGCGAAGGCAAAACAACTCCTGGCCTTCCATCTGAACGGGAAAAACTTCAACGGGTCGGAGCCTGGGATTTGAGGCGAGGTCCGTTTCTTCCATAGGTCTGGCTAGGGTTCGCCCCGCAGCTCCCGTGCGATTTCCTGAGCGATACGCCGTGCTTTGGGCAACTCATTCGGCGCAAAGGATATCGCGCCCACGACCGGGTGGCCCCCTCCGCCGTGCCGTTCGCACAGGGCAGCGAGATTGTGAGTGCGCGGACACGGGCTCCAGGGGTTGGAGCCCACGGAGACTTTCGAGCGGTAACTGGAGAGGCTGACACCTACGCAGTACGTCGCTTGTGGAAACAGGCAATACGGGATGAACTTGTTGTAGCCCTCCAGGTCGTAGTCGCTCACGTCGAAGAAAATCGTGCCGCCGGAACAGTGCGCCTTTTGCCGGATGATTTCGATGGACTGGAGATGGCGCTCGTAGAGAGGCTGGAAAGCATCCTTGACCCACTGAATGGCCATGATGTCTTCCAGTTTTTTTTCCTGAAAATCCTCAATGAGACTCTGGATCCGGTTCGAGTTTCGAACTCCCTCGACCACCATCATCAGCTTCATTGCGGGCTCGTGGAGCTCGACCGCGGCACGCGCGTCCGCGAACTGCGCGCCGTCGATGATGTCGGCCCACTGAATCAATTCCTCCAACCGGGTCGAGTCGAAGCCGAAGTACTTCCGAACCATCTCCACGATGAACTTCGTGCAAGAACGATACGCGGGATCGTGAAATTTCTTCCCGCTGTTGTCGGCGCGAAAGTGGAGTTCGTCTTCGCGGCTCAAGAACGCGCTCTGGTGATGATCGAACCACCACGTGAGGTGCCGATCGCTGGAGTATTTGAAATCTACAATAGCGTTTTCGTCGCCATCGAACTGGACATCAAGGAACAGCTGCCCGGCACGATGTGCCAGCCCCTCATATTGGAACTTGGCGTTCCGCCAGATTGCATTGCGATAGAAGTTGGAGAATACCGCCGCGGACGCCAGACCATCGAAGCAGTTGTTGTGAAAGAATATCTTCATCCTCATAAGGCCCTGAGCAACAAACTCGCTTGTAAGATCTTTATGTTCAGCTGGGGAGCAGGTAAGAATGCTACACACTACCACACGCCCTATTGGGGCGCAAGACCCACCAACAGTGGCGAATAGGGCTAAGGGCTCGCGCAAGAATTACTTGGCATTTTGCTGCTGGCCCCCAGGCCCGCTGGCGAGACGCGAGCGACGAGCTATACCCGAGGTGGTATGTGA
>Ga0315277_10013307_pt1 | contig 10253 bp, 9 predicted proteins | sample YL17G05_15_MG_FD_203695 | JGI IMG/M metagenome (GOLD analysis project Ga0315277, IMG submission 203695) | Sediment microbial communities from Yellowstone Lake, YNP, Wyoming, USA - YL17G05_15 | ecosystem: Environmental > Aquatic > Freshwater > Lake > Sediment | place: USA: Wyoming | collected...
GATTGAACAGTTGTGTAAACGAATTCACCAATATTTAGAGGAAATTAGGAAAAATTGGAGGAGAAGAAATGAGCAAAGCAGGAAAACCACACCTTAACCTGGTGATCATGGGCCACGTAGACCACGGGAAATCAACGACCACAGGACACTTGCTGTACCTAGCAGGCGCAGTAGATGAAAGAACAATCAAACAGTTTGAAGAAGAAGCAAAGCTAGCAGGAAAAGAAAGTTTCAAATTCGCATGGGTTCTGGACAACCTGAAGGAAGAACGAGAACGAGGAGTAACAATCGATCTTCGATTCTTAAAGTTCGAAACAAAGAAATATTACTTCACGGTCATCGACGCGCCGGGACACAGAGATTTCGTTAAAAACATGATTACTGGTGCTAGCCAAGCTGACGGTGCCGTCTTATTCTGTTCAGCCAGACGAGGAGAGTTTGAAGCAGGCATCGGGCCTGGTGGCCAAACCAGAGAACACGCGTTCCTCGCATTCACTCTCGGAGTTCGCCAACTAATCGTTGCAGTCAACAAGATGGACGACATATCAGTAAACTACAGCCAAGAAAGATACACTGAAATCAAGAACGAAGTCAGCAGAATGCTCAAGATGGTGGGCTTCAAAATAGAGAAAATCCCATTCGTCCCAACTTCAGGCTGGACGGGCGAAAACCTTGTCAAGAAGACCGAAAAGATGCCATGGTACACGGGACCAACGCTCATCGAAGCCTTGGACACTTTTGAAGTTCCTTCCAAACCCACAAACAAACCGTTGCGCGTTCCAATTCAAGATGTCTACAGCATCACCGGAGTCGGCACAGTTCCTGTCGGAAGAGTCGAAACTGGAATCATCAAAGAAAACGACATAGTCATTTTCATGCCGTCCAACAAACAAGGAGAAGTCAAATCACTAGAAATGCACCACGAAAGAATCCCGAAGGCAGAACCAGGCGACAACATAGGTTTCAACATCAGAGGCGTCGGAAAAACAGACATCCACCGCGGAGACGTTTGCGGACACGTCAGCAGCCCGCCGACAGTAGCCAAGGAGTTCATCGGACAAATCATAGTCATCTACCACCCGACAGCAGTGGCAGCAGGATACACGCCGGTACTACACTATCACACGGGACAGATTGCTTGCAAGTTGACTGAACTCATAAAGAAAATCGATCCACGCACAGGACAAGTCGTTGAAGAGAAACCAACGTTCCTTAAGACCGGAGACGCCGCAGTCGTAAGAATGGAACCGTTACACCCGATTGCAGTTGAAACCTTCTTAGAGTTCGAAGAACTTGGACGATTCGCAGTCAGAGACATGGGTACGACAGTGGCCGCTGGTATCATCAAAGAAATCACCAAGAAAGGGCCATAGCAACCTCCTTTCCACCTTTTTTAGAAACCCTCATTGTTTTTAGTTCTGCATTTCTGGATATGCACAGACTAGTAATATCACTGGAATTGGTGAAGATCGCACGAACTAGGGCAGTTTTGCCAAGATCAAATAATGATACAATCCCATTTCTTTTGCTTCTTCAACTTCGAAACCTGCCTTGTCCAGCAAGCCTGCAGCTTGCGTTTCATTGAACCTGATGTTCAAGGGTGGACCGAACTGCATCGGATCTTTCTTCCAGTCTAGATCCGCCACCAAACCTGTGGGCTTAAGCATTTTCTTCGCATTCTGAAGAACTCTCGACACATTCCTGAAGTCGTGCAAAACGATGCCGAAGAAGACGAAGTCAGCACAAGCCTCACAAAGAACTATCTCCTCGGCAGCGCCAACGCGCGTTACCAAGTTAATCAAACCTTCTTTGGCAGCTTTCTCCCGAAGAATTGCAATGGATTCTTCATCAATATCCAAGGCGTACACTTTGCCATTCTTTCCAACATTTCTAGCCGCCGGAACAGCGAAAAAGCCTTCTCCACAACCAACGTCAACGAAGGTCGAACCTTTCTTCACACCTATTTCAGACAATATTGCCTCAGGATTCTGCCATTTTCGCCTTTCTTTTTCGTCGTTGTAAAATCTTTTGTGATGATGCAACCTGCGGCACCAGGTAAGAGTCTGCTTTTTCTCTATATAACAGCGTTTGCCCCGGAAGAATTAATAAAGAATCATGCTGATAGAAACCATTGAGGTATTGGAATGGGAAAACGACTCAAGGTAGGAGGCAAAGCAAAGAACTTCAGTTTGCTAGATCAGAACAAGAAGGAATTTACTCTCAAGGCTTTCAAGGGCAAACGCGTGCTTCTTTCTTTCCATCCGTTAGCATGGACACCTGTCTGTTCGGAACAAATGAAGTCACTGGAAAAGAACAAGCTGGCTTTCGACTCTCTCAACACCGTTGCTGTCGGAGTGAGCATCGATACTGTGCCTTCAAAGAAGGCATGGGCAGAAAGTCTAGGCATCACGAACACGCGGCTTCTATCGGATTTCTGGCCTCATGGCAAGGTTGCGAAGGCGTATGGCATCTTTCTGAAGGATGATGGAATCTCGGGAAGATCCAACATCATAGTCGATGAGACCGGAACCATACGTCTCTTCAAAAACTACCCGCTAGGACAGCTTCCAGACATACAGGAAATACTCAATTTCCTAAGAGAAATGCCAAAGATCAACCCGAGTGAGAAAAAGCAACGGAAATAGGACATTTCTTAGACAGAGACAAACCCTATTCTTTTCTCACTTTTCTGAAGTTGGCAAGGGCTGGGTTCAATCTCTATTCGCGCTTTTTCCAGTCAATAATACCTATCCCATGTTTTTTGGAGTGGCAATGAACAACCAATCTATTCGCAAGGGTAACGCCTGCTAAAGAGGATACGTTGAGCATCATGCTTTTGCTTTCAAGCGCGTGATTTCATACCGTCCGAAGGACTCTCAACATGGACAAAACAGGACATCGTCCTAGGCGCCACGGAGTATTTCTCATCCTTCAACCCGTATGATAATGTACATCGCTGCTTTCGAGTAGCGTTAGAGGTGACTCTCTCCCATATAAAAGAAACAATAAAAGCTCATCGAAAGACGTGCCGGCAACATAATCGGGTTCAACAGTTCAGAGACCTACCCCCTAGGGGGGGTAGGGGGTGTTTTGGTTGAAATTACGCCAAAAAACCTGCTTTTGGAGTTTTAATGCTGGTGCAGTCGGCAACAATCAAAGCTCGAACTCGTCAACATCATCTTCCATCAGATGCAACAAATCGAAATGCGCGCTAATATTCACCGCGCTTTGCAGCTTCTTCTCGCTTGATTAACGGAGACAGCAAACGCAAATAAGACGGACCGATTGAGGTTATCTCCATGAGTTGAGCGCATGACCGGAACTGAGAGCTTACTTCCATACTTGCATGAAAAGAAAAGCTCTGAGCAGGAGCAGCCGACAATAATAGTCGATTGCCGTGAAGCAAATTCAGCTCCAAAAATTGCTAAAGGACTCAGAGAACGCGGCGTGAATGTCAAGACTGAGAGGCTGGAGAAGGGCGACTACATTCTGTCAGACGTTTGCGCCGTGGAAAGGAAAACCGTACAAGATTTTGTTTACACTCTCACTCGCCGTTTTCTTTTCGAACAGATGTTCAGGCTGAAAGAAGTCTATCCAAAATCACTGATACTGCTTGAAGGCTACTTGCCCATCATCTACAAGTACAGTAGAATTCAGCCAGCATCAGTTTGGGGCGCGATGTTCAACTTGGCCAGAAACGGTATCGCCATGATAAATACGTCGTCTCAAAAGGAAACGGTTGACTTCCTGTATGTCGCGGCGCGTCAAGAGCAGATTGTTGAAAAAAGGGCGCCGATCGTCCATCCTTTCAAGAAAATGGATACGTTGGCTGATGCACAGATGTATTTCGTAGCAAGCTTGCCCAATGTTGGAAGAGAGAAGGCATCAGCAATCCTCAAATGCTACCAAACACCATTGAACGCCATGATAAACGTAGACAATTGGCCCGAGACGGTTCATGGACTCGGCCCAAAGATAAGCAGTAAAGCCAAAGAAGTCTTGAACACGCCTTTCAATATTTAATGAAAAGTACATGGGAGGTGATAGGCGTAAGTAGGCGTAGAATGTTTGACAGACTCGACTGCCAAAACTGTATCTACAAGAGCAGCAGTTACTGTTGGAGTCAGTGCCCTTACAACATCTGGAAACGAGAACAATACTAGAATATAGCACGCGCGACGAACCCTAAGAGCCCATAAATAGGGTCAGTGTGTTACACTTCTGTAACTTACCTTTCAATGAGTGAAACAAAATGGATGTTGACATCAATCCAACGAGAAAAGTGGTCGTCCTGGGACTAGACAATCGGTCAAAGGACAATATTGCCTGGTGCGCAGCAAGTTATGGCACGAACAGGCTGTACTGGATAGACGGCTACTTGTTGTGCCTAGAAGTCTATGACAAATCGTTTGAAGAGGAATTGAAGAAGAAAGAATTTCCAATAAGTCAAGTTTGTTACGTGAAGTTTCCCAAGTATGAGAAACTCTACGAGATTGACAAGAGTTTTCAAATTCCAGTCGTCAACGTGTCCGACATGAAACTGTTTCAGGGTATATTGAAAGCTATCCTTGAATACGAGAAAACCAGTGCGACGCCAGCCAAATGTGATGGTAGTTAGGTTTTCTCCTCAGTTTCTTCGATGCTGGCGCAACCCAATTCGAAAGCTTTAATATTCGTGTCCAAATGCTTTTGCGGAACCAGCTCTTCGACCGCCGAGACAAGGCTTTCAGTTTTCACTGGCATCAGTCCAGTTCCGGCCAGAGCTCCCAACAGCACGACATTTTGTGCAAGGTTACTGCCTGCTTTCTTCGCAAGCTTCGGCGCGTCAACCAACATGACCTTCTGCGTGAAGGAACGGATCTTCCGAACGATTTCTTCCACGTCCGGATATTGAATGTTCTTTGCCGCCAATTCTGTAGGCGCGATTCTTTCGGTGTTCATCAACACAAGCGTCTTCTCAGACGCGTACTTCAGATTTCGCAGCGTTTCCAGAGGCTCAAAACCCAAGAGTATGTCTGCTTGACCTTCTAGCACGGTTGAGGCAAGAACGTTCTCCCCTATTCTCACCGTTGACACGACCGTGCCGCCTCTCTGAGCCATGCCGTGGATTTCGCTGACTCTAACGTTCAATCCGTCTTTGACGGCGGCGATCCCTAAAGCTTCAGCGGCCAAGAGCGTGCCCTGTCCGCCGACTCCTGCCAAAACAATGTTGAACTCCTTCATTCAGCACAACTTCCTTCTATTGCTTTGTAGGGGCAAATGGAAATACAGAGTCCACATCCTGTGCAGGTGTTCTCATCAATGGCTACTTTATTATCCAGAAATATGGCTGGGCAGCCTAGCAGTTTGATGCATGCCATGCAATTTGTGCATTTGTCAGTGATCTTTGCCCGAACGATTTTGATGCCCATGCGTCTTTTCTCTCTCAGATCCATCAGCGTGCACGGTGACCTGAAGACTACGACCGAAGGCCCAGGCTGTCGCAAGGCTTCTTTCAGCACGGCGGTCGCCTCTCTTGTCTTGAATGGGTCAACGACCCTCACATATTTGACGCCGCAGCCTTCGGCAACCTTTTCAACTAGAATCTTTTCGGCTGGCGTCTGCATGCCAGTTGTACCGGTTCCAGGATGCGGTTGATGTCCAGTCATCGCGGTTGCCTGATTATCAAGTACAGCCACGACGATCCTGCTGTTGTTGTACACCGCGTTTATCAATCCTGGAATCGCAGCATGAAAGAACGTTGAATCTCCAAGAGTCGCAATCGTTACTCTTCCAGTTGTTTTGCTTATTCCTTGCGCGGTGCCCACGCTTGCACCCATGCAGATCATGATGTCTCCCACGTTCAACGGCGGAGAAATCCCCAAAGCATAGCATCCGATGTCATCAGGATATACTGCTGTTTCGCCGCCGACCTTTTTGATGACGAAGTAAGATGCTCGGTGAGGACAGCCTGCACAGAGGATCGGTGGTCTGGACGGCAAACCCTTTGTCGCTTCTGCAAATTTCTCACTGATCTTCTGAAAATCAATGAGGACACTTTTGCCAGTTATCTTCGAAAGCCCGATTGCCACCAAGCGTGTCGAGAACTCTCCTTGCCTCGGGAAAAAGTCCCCGGTCATCTTTCCACTTATCTCGACGTTCGGCGCATGATCCTTGGCTATTGCCTTGATCTGCATCTCCAAGTATGGCTCAAGCTCTTCAACAATCACAACCTTGCGATAGCTTTGCAGGAATTTCGCAATCATTTTTTCAGGAAGCGGATGCGTCATACCAAGTTTCAAAAAACCCGCATCCAAGTCTATCAGATTCGCAGCTTCAACTGCATAGTTGAAAGCTGATCCTGAAGAGATTATGCCAATTTCTCCGCCTCTTTTGACCACCTCGTTGTACGATGATGTTTCACTGACCTGCTTGGCTTCTGCAACTTTTCTCAGTAAAACGTCATGTTTGGGTCTTGAGAAGGCCGGCACCATGACTAGACGTTTCATGTCACGTATGAAATCGCCTCTGAGATTCGGTTTCACCACTTTCCCATATTGAACTGGTCCTCGAGTGTGACTGACACGAGTAGTTGTTCTCAGGAGTACCGGCAACTCGAGTTTCTCAGAAATCTCAATAGCTGTAACCGTCATTTCCTTGGCTTCATGGGGATTGGACGGTTCCAGACAAGGAAGATTTGACAATAATGCATAAAAGCGGCTGTCTTGCTCGTTCTGCGAGCTGTAACATTCGGGGTCGTCAGCCGTTACTATCACGTATCCTCCTCTGACACCCACATAAGCCAAGGTCATGACCATGTCAGCAGCAACATTCAATCCGACATGCTTCATTGCTGTAAGCGATTTCACCCCCGAGTTGGCGGCACCTGCCGCAACTTGGACGGCTACCATTTCATTGACAGAATATTCCATGTACAAGCCGGCTTCCTTGGCGATCTCCGAGATTGAGTCACCGATTTCGGACGCCGGCGTTCCCGGATAAGTGGTCACTACACTTATTCCGGCTTCGAGAATTCCTCTTGCTATGGCTTCGTTACCGAGCAGAAGCACCCGTTTTCTTGGAGCATCTTCCAATAATATCTTCAAATCAGGCAATAAAATTCTCCTCAGACTCGTCGAAAGCTGTCACAGTCTTGAGCTTTACATATAGCTTTTGGTGGAAATCTCGCTACGTCATGATCAAGTTGACAAACCGAAAGGTTATTAAAATGTCGACAAGATAACTGCACCTTCTCGAGGTTTGCATCATGTCTATTAAACTATCTTCAGGCGAAGAAATCCCCATAGAAATGCACAAGACGCGAATGGTTCAAAAAATCCAGCTGGTACCAGTTGAACAAAGGCTGAAGGCAATAGAAGAAGCAGGTTACAACACTTTCCTGTTGAAAACCAAAGACGTTTTTCTAGACATGCTCACAGACAGCGGCGTCAACGCAATGAGCGACAACCAATTCGCTGCGATGATGAGAGTCGATGATGCTTACGCAGGAAGCATGACTTTCTACGAGTTTGCCAAAGCAGTGGAAGACGTTCTAGGATACAAGCACGTTATGAACGTACACCAAGGAAGAGCAGCTGAACATCTTCTCGCAAAAGTCTACGCCAAACCAGGCGGCGTTATCCCCACAAATTATCACTTCACCACAACCAGAGCGCACATTGAACTGCAAGGAATGCAGGTTTTGGAGATATACTACGACGAAGCATTGAAGACAGAAAGCTCCAATCCGTTCAAAGGATGCATGGACCCACAGAAACTCAAGAACGTGATTCAAAAGTATGGAAAGGACAAGATCGGTTTCGTTCGGATGGAGGCAACCACCAACCTGATCGGTGGACAACCTTTCTCAATGAAGAACCTGAAGGAAATAAGACAGATCTGCACCGAAAACGGACTGCTTCTGGTAATAGACGGAAGTCTGATCTCAGAAAACGCTTACCTGATTATGCAGCGCGAAAAAGGATATGAAAACAAAACAGTCGCGGAAATAGTCAAAGAAATGTGCAGCACCGCAGACATTTACTACATGAGCGGAAGAAAGAACACGTGCGTCAGAGGCGGTTGCATAGCAACCAACAATCTGAAACTCTTCGAACAGATCCAACCCTGGCTCCCCGTATACGAAGGCTTCTTCACATACGGCGGCATGTCAATGCGCGAAGTCGGAGCGATGGCCGTCGGAATGAGGGAAATGGTAGACCCCGAGCTGGCAGGATGCTCAGTTGAGCAGATCAAATACTTCGTCAACAAACTCTCCAAAGCCGGAATTCCAGTCGTAACCCCGCCAGGCGGGTTAGCCTGCCATCTCGATGCAATGAAATTCCTACCGCACGTTCCACAGCCAGAATACCCTGCTGGCGCCTTGGCGGCAGCATTGTTCATTTCTTCAGGAATAAGAAGCATGGAAAGAGGCACCATTTCAGTCGACCGCGACCCGAAAACCGGGAAAGAAATCATGGCCGACATCGAGCTGACAAGACTCGCGTTGCCCAGAAGAGTGTACTCGGTATCTCACATCGAATACGCGATCGACAGGATAAAATGGCTGTACGCACACCGAAAACTTGTAAAGGGTCTGAAATTCGTATCTGAACCGCCAGTTCTAAGGTTCTTCCTCGGAAAACTCCGAGCTCTTGACAATTGGGGAAAAGACCTAACAGAAACATTCAAGAAAGAAATGGGCCAACGATAAGGCCCCTTTCCATGATCCTTTTCTTTTTCAAAATCCCATATTCAGTTACTAAGTAATCTTTAGTTTCTTCAGTTGCTTTAGAATTTCTTCAACTGCTACTTCAGGAGGCATGTCTATGTCTTCCGTTTTGAAATCTACGAAGGGAACTTTCTTCTCCATGTAGTACTTGAGAATCGGCTCTGTCTGACGTTCATAGACTCCTATGCGGTCTCTGATCACTTTTGGCGTGTCGTCGGAACGTTGGTAAAGCTGTCCACCGCATTTGTCGCATATCCCTTCAACCTTCGGTTTCAGAAACCTTGTGTTATAGACTTCTCCACAGTTCTTACATATCCTTCGGCTTGACAATCTTTCCACGATAATCCAGTCTGGAACTGTGAGTTTGATAACCGTGTCTATCTTGATTAGCTTGTCAAGCGCCTTCGCCTGTTCGATTGTTCTTGGAAAACCGTCGAGTATGAAGCCGTTCTTGCTGGAGGAACGGGCCATTCGCTCCTTAAGCACTTGGATCACAACATCATCTGGGACTAGCTGTCCTTTTTCAACGTAGCCTTTCACTTTTTTTCCGATTGAAGTTTCCTCTTTCATGATTTCTCTGAGGATGTCGCCTGTGGAGAACACGTCAACGTTGAGTTTTGCTTGCAGGCGTGAGGCGTAGGTTCCTTTGCCTGAGCCTGGTGGACCAAAAATGACGAGCTTCACGTTTTCACCATGTCTTTTGGATTTTTATTCGTACCGTCAAGGCTTTGTCGACAGAATCTATCTGCCTTTGAAAAGGGGTTTTCTTTTCTCCGTGAAGGCCGAGACCCCTTCCTTGAGGTCTTCACTGGATCCTACCACTCCGAAGCCTTCGCGTTCCAGAGCGAGAGCCGACTCTAGACAGATGTCACTGCCTTTGTTGATCAGAGCCTTAGCCACTTTTAATGCCACTGGAGCCTTCGACGCCAAATCTTTGGCAAACTGGCTCACCGCCTCTCTGAACTTGTCCGCAGGTACAACCATGTTAACGATTCCTATCTGCTCAGCCGTTTTTGCGTCAATGATCCTTCCTGTGAAAACCAGTTCCTTTGCCTTTGTCATGCCCACGAGCCGCGTTAGTCTCTGCGTGCCGCCCCAGCCGGGGATGAGTCCAATGTTGATTTCTGTCTGTCCCATTTTCGCGTTTTCCGAGGCAATTCTGAGATCGCAAGACATCGCCACTTCCAAACCACCACCCAAGGCGTAGCCGTTGATCGCGGCGATAACTGGTTTTTCAAGGTTTTCGAGGCCAACGCATAGTTTTTCACCCATGAACGACATTTCTCTCGCTTTGAGAGCGGTCATTCCAACCATGGTTTTTATGTCTGCGCCCGCTGAGAAGGCCTTTTCGCCAGCTCCGGTCAAAACAACAACGCGGACTGATTCGTCGGTCTTGACGTCTTCAAGTGCATGTAAGATTTCTTCTACTACTTCTTTGCTGAAGGCGTTAAGAGCCTCCGGACGATTCAGTGTTATTGTGGCGACGCCTTCGTTTTTCTCATAGATTATGTACTTGAATTCCATCGATCCTCTCTCCATCTCT
>Ga0315277_10013312_pt1 | contig 10251 bp, 7 predicted proteins | sample YL17G05_15_MG_FD_203695 | JGI IMG/M metagenome (GOLD analysis project Ga0315277, IMG submission 203695) | Sediment microbial communities from Yellowstone Lake, YNP, Wyoming, USA - YL17G05_15 | ecosystem: Environmental > Aquatic > Freshwater > Lake > Sediment | place: USA: Wyoming | collected...
CCCCCAAACACCACCACCCCCTCGCCGCCCGCCTCGCCGCCGCCGCCGCCGCCGCCCTGATCGTCGCCGCCCCCCTGCCCGCGCGCGCGGGCGACGTCGTGCTCGGCGCGCGCGTGTTTATGAACACGTGCGCCGCGTGCCACGCGGGCGGCCAAAACATCGTCGCGTCCGAGAAGACGCTCGAGAAAGAGGCGCTGGAGGAGTACCTGGCCGGCGGGTTCAACGAGGCGGCCATCGTGACCCAGGTGAGGCCTGGCGGGCGCGGCGGCGGCGGCGGCCGCGCACGGTTTTTCGCGCCCGTGCTGACCGCGCCGCCGCGCGCGTGGGCGCCCGTGCTCAAGGCGCAGGGTGCGTCGCCGTCGAGGGGCGGGCCGGGGGCGGGCCGCCGCCGCGCGCCGCGGCCGACCCCGCCCCCCCCTCTTTTTTCAGGTGACCAACGGCAAGGGCGCCATGCCGGCGTGGGGCGGCCAGCTGTCGCCTGACGAGATCCAGGCGGTCGCTTCGTACGTGTACGACCAGGCGGCGGGCGCCAAGTGGTGACGTGGTAGAGTGGCGCGCGGAGGCGCGGGGGGGCGCGCGGCCGCCGCGCGCTGCCAGAAAAGCAAGGCGGGCATCGCGCGGCCGCCCCCCTCTTGCGGCTCGGCCGGCCGCGCGCTGGTCGCCCCACCCACGCCCGCCCCGAGACGGTCGCCCGGCGCAATGCGCAGTTGGACGCTGGCTTGGGCGCCATGGTGGCCGAGTGAGGGGAGGGGGGTGGGAGGGGGGCGGGTGCAAGGAAAAAAACGCGAGGGGGCGAGTGCGGGCGAGCGAGCGCGCGGCTCGCCCGTGGAGGCCACCGCCCGCGCCTCCCCGGACGCTGACCCCTCCTCTCGCGCACCCCTGACCAAGTGCGTGCGAGAGAAGGTGGTGGCGCGCCACCGCCGCGCGCGTTGCAAAGCGGCCACCAACCCCCACCCCTCATCACCCCTCCTTCGACCCCTTTAACCTAGCAGCTAATCGTCCTCCTGGTCGAAGCTTCCCAGCGCCACCACTGCGGCCTGAGCGCCGCGGTCGCCGGGGCAGCGGCCAAACAGGGAGGACAGCAGGTGGGGGTGACATACGTGGGTGGACCTTAAGGCGGCACCCGCCGAAGGCGTCCCTGAATCCGTCCGTCCCGGAAGCGACCACACGCACGGGCCATTGCACGCGGATGCGAGACTTGCGCTCGCCCTTCACAGGCTTGGGGACGAAGGACGACAGCGCGGCAGGCGCGCGCGCGCGCGCGCGCGCGAGCGCGGCGGCCAGCCAGGCCGGCCAGCCGGCGGCCGCCGCGTCGCCCGTGGCCATACAAATGTACGAGTCGAGTTTGAGCGAGGCGCCTGCCTCTTCGGCGTCGGCGGCGTCGAGTGGTGCGGCCAAGTCGGCCGACCACAGGTCGACGCGCGCGTCGTGCGCCGCCACCTCTAGCCGCCCCAACCGCGGGAGCCCGCCGTCCGGCCACTCCAGCCTCATACGCTCCCTTATGTCACTACCCTCGCCGACGTCCTGCAGGGCGAGGCGGGTGAGCGTTGGGGGCAGCCCGCGCACGCGCCGCGTGCAGCGCAGCGTGAGCGACGCCAGCCGCGGCGCGGCCGCCAGCGGCAGCAGATCCATTTCGAGTGTGTTCCACAGGTTGAGGTCGAGCGAGGTGATGGAATCGGCCCAGGGGCACACTGGGACGGCCGTCGCGAACAGCCGATCCGCATGCAGCGTCAAGTCAAAGCCGGATACGGGCCACGGCGGACGGTCGCGGCAGATGCCGTGTGCGATGGCGATGTTGCCGCCCCAAGAAAGCGAGCGCAGCGCTGGAAGCGCCGCTAGCAGGTCGGCCGCGGTCGGCTCGCCGTCGGTGCCGGTATGCCAGCGCACCCACCCCAGATGGGTCAAAGATGGCGGCAAGCGGCACGAGGGCAGGTCGAACGGCACTCGGTCCTCGTCGCCCTGAAGACCCACGTGGAGATACCACGAGCAAACCGTCCACACCACCAGCGACCGCAGCCGGGGCGTCAGCGTGAGCCGATCCAGGTCATGGAGGCGCGGTGTGGACAGCATGGCGTCGGACAGGCTGTCGTTGCCGGCGCCGAGTGCGAGCGCGTCGAGGCGCGCGAGCGCCGCGCGCGCGCGCACCTGCGGGTCAGGCGCCGCGCCGTGCACGGCCAAGTGGCGCAGGCTCGTGGCGCGTGGATCCAGGAAAACGTCCAGGGGGAGCGCACGCCCGGCGTGCGGCGCGGAGAGGCTCACGCCGCAGTGCAGCATGAGCGAGCGCAGGCGCGGCGCGGCGCCCGCCACGAGCGCGGCCCCCACCGCCGCCGCGGATTCACCCAGCGCGTCTCCATTCCTGGGAATGCCCAGGTAGAGGCACAGTTCGGTAACGCACGCGAGGCGCCCGGGCGCGAGCAGCCAGGCGGCCGCGCGGTGCGTGACGCAGAGCCGGGTCGTCGCGGGCGCCAGCGCTTTCGTCGCTTCGCGCAGCGTCCGACACGTGAGGGAGAGGCAGGCGACGTCGACCGGCGTGAGCAGGTCAACGATGGCGCCCATCAGATCGGGTGGCAGGCCGGGGAGCGAGGCGTCGTGCCCGGCGTCCAGCGGGGGTTGGTCCATGGCGCGCTCGACGCCAGTGGCGGGGGCGGGTTGTGGGCGAGGGCCGGCGCGCCGTGCGCGCAGAGGCAAAAAAAACGCCCCCCTCCCAAAAAAGTGGACGACCACGATCGGGGTCGAACCGACAACCTTCAGATTCGTAGTCTGACGCTCTATCCATTGAGCTACGCGGCCTGCGCATTCCCGCGATGTCTGGGAAGCGAGCGGGAGACGCTCGGCCCTCGAAGAGCCGGGCACCAACCTAGTGTGATGAGGATGCCATTTTCTGCATTTCCGCGGATTTAGTAGCGTCATCTGGTCGACTGAGACGTGGGAGTAAGGTCGACGGGCCGGTGGCAAGAAGCTTTGGGGGCTGGCGGCGCGCGAGGGGCCGGCAGCGCGCGACGGCGCTGCGACAGCCGCCGCCCTGGCCGCGGCCGCCGCGGCCGCCTCGGCTGCCGCCGTGGCCCACCGCCCCCCGCCCCGGCGCGCCCGTCCTCTGCGCACGCCTAGCGGCCGCGGTTGCACGGCGGCGGCCCCTCTGCCTCTCACAAGCGGCTGCTCACCTCGCCCCCCCCAAAAACGGCCGCCGCGGCCGCCGCCACGCGCGCGGGGTCCTCAAAAGGGCCCAAATGACCCAGGGTAGGATATCTGGCGGTAGGCAAGGGGTGGAGTGGTCGCCGTTTTGTTGTGTGGGTGGCCGACCGTCGTTTCCATCCCTCCTCTCCTTTCTCTCACCGTTCGAGCCGCCCGCGCGCCAGCGCGCCAGCCGCCAGACACGCAGCTGCCGCGAGCGGGCCGAAAGAGCCGGTGGCGATTACGACCGGGGCGGAGACCGAGGGCAGAACCGCGGCCGCCCCCGCGCCGAGAGCCGCTGCGTCGGCGTACACACGCGCCTCGTCGCCCGGCGCCGCCGCCAGCCGCACGCCGCCGCCGAGGTCGTCGACCAGGCAGTGTTCTACGTAGGCCGCCATCGCCGCGGGCGCGAAAGAGGCCATGGGCGGCTTGCCGCCAAGCGCGGCCGCCGCCGCCGCGCGCGACGCAAACCGCGCCCGCCGCCGCCGCGCCCCGCGCTCCAGCGACCCGCCCTCGTCCGCCGGCGCGTCGCCCGGCAGGATCACGGGCTCGTACAGGTAGAGCTGATGAGAGAAGAGAGAAAGGATATTGGAAAATCTGACCTTTCATCAATTACTTTTCAAACATTTCTCGTTATATACTCACTGCTCGAAACGCGCCCTCCCGCTCGACGCTGGCCAGCACGGCGGCCAGCCCACCGCCACTGTGGCCAAAGCAGAAGACGTCTAAAGGGCAGGAGGGTGGTCGCACAGGGGGCCGGAGCGGGGGTCGGCGCCGCCCTCAAACCACCCCCCCTCCCAATCCTCTCACCCTTGCCCAACCGCCCACGCTTCGCCAACCAGTCGAGCGAGGCCAGGGCGAGGTGCGGGTAGGCGGCCAGGGCGCCAGGCGAGCCAGGGGACGCGCGCGGCGGCGACGCGCCTTGCCCCGGCATATCCAAACCGTACACCGTGCACCGCGTGCCCCCTGGTCCGACGCCAGCATCCACCATGGGCGCGTACCTGAAGAGAGGAGAGGGTGAGCGCCCGCGCGTGCCGCAGCTAGGCACGCCACCACCACCTCCACCCTCTTCTCTCTCACATCAGCGCCCCGAAACCGTTGGCGTGCAGCACGAGCACGGTGGCGGCATCGCCAGAGCCGCCGAGGAGGTGGAGGGCGGCCCGCTCGCCGCGCCCGGCGACGACCGCGAGCGGCATTGAGGGGTGAAAGGGGGGCTGGGCGCGGCGCCAGCACCAGGCTCGCGCCCGGCGGGAGCCTGCCGGGCGGGCAGGGGTGTGTGAGAGGGGCTAGCTGCAGCAGCCGCGTCGACCGCCGCCGAGAGAGCGCCTGCGCGTGCGTGAGCGCCTCCCGTATGTGCATCTCGGTGTCTGTGTGTTGTCGCAACGTGCGGGGAACGAGAGGGAGGGGTGGGGAGGATAGAACGCCCGACAACAGAGAGGGCGGGGACAGGGGTTGAGGGTTGGGGGGCGCGCGCGCGCGTCCCCCACGCGCGCGCGCCAAAAAAGTCTGCCCGCGGCGTAGAGGGCACGAACAGTCGTCGGCGCGGGTCGCCGGCCGCCGACCGACCGCCCGCCGCCCGCCGGCCGCCAACCCCGCCGACCGCAGGGCGGGTCGCCGACCGCAGGGCGCGGGACGCGGGTCGCCGACCGCACACGGCCCCTTCATCCGTCCTCGTCCAGCAAATCGCACCCCAGCGCCCACCCGACGACGCCCGGCGCGGCTTCAACCGCCGCCACCAGCGCCTCGGCCGCCGCCGCGCCCGGGGCGAGGTCGACCTCGTACCGCATGGCGAACGAGGGTGGGGAGGCGGGGAGGAGGCCGCCGGCGCTGGCGCCGCCTCTCTCGCGCGCACCAGAGTAGGAGCGGATGTTGGCGCACGCCCCCGCAATGGCCGCGGACACGTCGGCCAGCAACCCGGCGCGGTCGACGCACTCGACCGTCAGCCAGGCGACGTGGGGAGGAGGCGGCGGCGCACTCCTGGGATCCGCGAGCGTCGCTCCCGCGTCCGCCGCTTCCCGCGCCTCCCGGTCCCTCCCTCGCGCCCGCGCTTCGCGCGCCACCCGGTCCCGCGCCTGCGCCTCGTCCGGCGGCGGCCACCCGTGCTCCCGCAAAAACCGCGCCAGCTTGTGCCGCGCCGACCGCGTGCGCGCGTGCTTGAGCCAGGCGTCGTGGGTGGCGAGTTGCAGGCGGGTTGGAGGGCCTGATTGAGTGACGACGTCGACGACGTCGGCGTTGTGCAGGGGGCGGTCGGCGGGGGCGGGGGCGCCGTTGACCCTTGCCCCAATCATCTCGTTGCCGACGTCGGTGTGCACGTGGTATGCGAAATCGACGACGGTAGCCCCGCGCGGCAGCCGCACAACATCCCCCGCGGGCGTAAAGGCAAAAACGCGGGCGGACGCCAACAAGTCGCCCGTCACGCAGTCGACGAACTCTTGCGCGGTAAGCGACCCAACAAACTCGGCCTGCCACTCCCGGATGGCGGCGAGCCAGGAGTTCCGGCGGGCGGCCAGGAGGGAGGGCGGGGTGGGAGGGGCGGCAGTGGCAGCGCGCGCGGCCGCGGCCGCGGCCGCGTCTCCTCGCCCGCCTTTCGTCGCAAACGGCGCGGCCCGCGGCGCCTCCAGCGGCGCGGCCCACGCGGCCGCCGCCACGCCATACTCCGACCGCCTGTGCATCTCGGCCGACCGAATCTGGACTTCCAGCGGCAGCAGGCCGCTCACCCCAAACGGCAGTACCGTCGTGTGCAGCGCCTGGTACTCATTCGTCTTGGGCGTGCAGATGTAGTCCTTGACCGCGCCGGGCAGGGGGGCCCAGGCGGCGTGGACGAGGCCCATGGCGTGGTAGCAGAGCGCGGCGCCCGCGTCGGCGTCGTCGCCGTCGGTCGAGCCGGCGGCCGAGGGGTCGGGCTCGATGACGACCCGGAGGGCGGCGACGCGCAGGGCCGCCGCGTCCGCCATGTCCTCCAGGCGCATGCCGCGCTCCGCCGCTTTGCGGTGCGCCCAGTAGGCAGATTTTTGGAGCGGGACCACGTGCACCGACGCGGCGCGCGACGCCAGGTACGGGTCAGCCCGCAGCCTCGCTTCCAGCGCCGCCCGCGCCTGCTGCATGCCGTCGGCCGTGTCGGCGGCCAGGCCGGCCAGGAGGGCCGCGGTCGCTTTGTGCGCCTCCGGGTCCGAGTACCGAAACGAGAGCTCCTCCAACTCTTCTTTGATCGCATACAGCCCCAGCAACCGCGCCAGGGGCGCAAACACGAGCAACGTCTCGGCCGCGATGCGCGCCTGTTTCCGCGGCGGCATGGCCCCGAGCGTGCGCATGTTGTGCAGGCGGTCGGCCAGTTTGACGACGATGATGCGCACCTCCTCGGTCATGGCCAGGAAGAGTTGCTGCAGGTCGGCGGCCGCGACGTCGGCCGCGGCGGGGCCGCCGGCGGCGAGGCGGCCCACTTTGGAGAATTTGGTTTCGCCTTCGACAATCCGACGCACCGCCGGCCCGAATCCGGCTTCGATCTCGGCGAAGGAGACGGCTTCCGTGTCCTCCACCGTGTCGTGCAAGAGGCCCGCGGCGATCGACTCGGCGTCGGCGCGCAGGCCTGCCAGGATGGCGGCGACTTCGACGGGGTGCGTGACGAAAGGCTCCCCCGACTTGCGGGCCTGGCCGGCGTGCGAGTCGTAGGCGAGGGAGAGCGCTTCCCGGACCTAAAGAGAGGAGACAGGGAGGGGGGTTGGTTGGGTGCCTCCCGGCTCTCCCGGCTCTCTCTTACGCGCCACCTAGGGCCGGCCGACGCAGCTGGAACGCGGCCTGGCGCGGTGGTGGGCGGCAGGAGCCGTGGCCGCGCGGCCGGCGGTGCGGCGCGGAAGCAGAGCGAGGGGGGGTTGGCGGCCCCCCAGCTCCCTCCCGCGCCGCCCAGAGCAAGCCGGCGGCGCCCGCCAGCGGCGCAGGGCGCCAGAGAGGCGGCAGAGGCCGTGCCGGCGCGGCAGGCGGCTCGGCGCCGTCGGGACCAAGCGCCGCCGCCCGCAGGCCGACCCGCGGCCCAGGCGCCCGCCCCGACAGCGAGCACGCGCATCGCATGCCCCGAAACAGGGCGGCGAACGCCGAGCCCCCCCTCCCCCCCCAAACCCTGGCCCCATCCCCCCTTCTCCCTCTTACCTTCGCTCTCTCCGCCACCGGCAAATACCCCAGCAGCGGCTCCAGGCGGCGCCACAGGTAGCCCTCATCAATGTCGGCGGGCGGCAGGTCGGCGTATGGCTATGGGTGGAGGGGGATGGTGGGCGCTCGAGAGGCGGCGGCCACGGGAGGGGATGGAAGGCGGCGGGAGGCCGCGCCGCCGCCCGCAGGCCGCCAATGGGGGTCGCCCCAAGCCTTCATGGGCCGGGCGACCGCCGCCGCCCTCCCACTCCTCTCAACCGCCGGACCGCGCCGCCAAACCTGGCGCGCCATCCCCGCGGCCGGCCCTCCGCCTCTCCTCTCTTCCTCACCGTGTAATCGTACTCGAGCTTGACGCCGTCGGAGAGGACGGCTTTGGGCGCGGCGGGAGAAGAGGGTGGGGGCGCGGCGCGGCGCGCCGACGGCGGGTCGCGGCCGCCGCCGGGGCCGGCGGGCGCGGCCGTGATAGCGCGCTTGTCGCGCCGGCCGCGCGCGCCCCCCCATCGCGGCGCCGGACGCGGCGGTGCGCGCGTCGGCAGCGCCACCCCCGACGACGAGCCCGCCGCCGCGCCGCTGCTGGCGCGCCGGCCGGCGGGCGCCGGCGGCATAGAAGGGAGCAGGAAGAGGGTGGGCCGGGGAGGACGAGGAGAGTGGCGATGCGAGCCGAGCGCCGCCACTCCTCTCCACGACCATGCCGCTCTTCGACTCCCCCGGCCGCCCCGTCGGCCGGCGCGGCAAAGCCCACCCGACCACGATCCACTACCGCGTCTTCGGGGACGACAACCCCTCTTGCGGCCGGTCCTCCCCGGCCCCCGAGCGCGCCGCCCTGGTCCTCATCGCGGGCATGGGCGCGACGCACGCCATGTGGGCGCCCCAGATTCTGGCGCTCACGGGCATCGACGTCCTGGCCGAGGAGAATGGCGGCGTGTCGCCCTCCCCGCCCCTCCCCGGCGCCCCGCGCCTCCTCGTCCTCGACAACCGCGGCTGTGGCGCGTCCGGCGCGCCCGCCCGGCGGGCAGCGTACAACACGCGCGTGATGGCGGGGGACGTGCTGGCGGTGTTGGTGCGAGGCGGGGAGGGGGAAGGTGGCGCGGATGCACGCCCTCGGGCCACGCGCGCGCGCGGCGTGCGGGCGCCGCCGCCGCGCCCAACCGCCAGCCGGGCCGGGGCGTTTGACGGCCTGAGCTGGGGAGGGGAGGAGGCCGGGCGGGCGGCCCAACCGCCGCCCGCCCAGCTCCCCTTGGCCGCCACGTCAGGCGCGGCGCGGGCGCCCGCGGCCACCGGTGCCTTCCCGCGGCTGGCCGTCGCGCGGCCCGGTATCCGCGCCGTATCTTTTTCGTCGACCCTCCACCCACCCCTTGTCCGACCCCCCCCCCCCGCCACCCTCGGCAGGACCACCTCGGCTGGGAGACCGTCCACGTCGTCGGCCACTCGATGGGCGGCATGGTCGCGACCAAGCTCGCGGCCGCCGCGCCGGAGCGCGTGGCGAGGTGGGAACAGGGGGGAGGGTGGGCGGGGGGGACGGCGGGGGGGAGGCGGGCGGCGGGTCGGTCGAGCCGCGCCGACGCGCGTCCCCCCCCTCGCCCCGTGCAGCCTCACCATCATCTCCGCCACCTCGGGCGGCATCGGCGTCGTGCCCAGCAACCCCAAAGCGCTGTTCTACGTGCTGCAGGTGGGGAAGGGGGGGAGGGAGGGAGGGAGGCGTGGGGCGGTGCAGTGAATCGGCGGGGGGGGGGCGCGACCGCCGCGCGCCCACCCTCGAGCGGGCTGTGGGCGGCCTCCCCGCGGGAGTGGCGCGCCCCTGGCTGCCAAGACGAGGGCGCGGCGCGCGCGCGCGGCTCGGCGCCGCCCGCCGACGCCCACCCCTCGCCCTCTCTTGGCAGCTCTTCTTCGCGCGCACCCCCGAGTCCCGGGCCGAGGTCGACCTCAAGCTCCATTTCGCGCCCGCCACCCTCGACGCCGCCGACCCCGCGCGCGGCGGCCGCACGCGGCGCGCGCTGTTGAAAGATGAATACCTCGACTGCGACGCCGCCGCCGGCCAGCCGCGCCCCGGCTTCCTGGGCCAACTGGCCGCCGTGTTTGCGCACGGCGTGTCGCGCAAGGACGCCAAGGCCGTGCGGGGGGCGCGGCTGCCGGTGCTGGTGGTGCACGGACGGAACGACCTCCTCGCCGCCCCGGCCCGCGGCGCCGCCCTGGCCCGCCGCCTGGGCGCGGCCTACGTCGAGCTGGAAGGCGCGCACTTTGTGACGCGCGAGCGCGGGCCGGAGGTCACGGCGCTGCTGCGGCACGCGGTCGCGCACGGCCCGGCGTGGGCGGCCGACCCGCACCGCGACCTCGCGCCGCGCGCGTCCCGCACCCCCGAGCCTGGCGCGACGTGCGCGACGCCGCCACGCGCGCGGTCGCCCCGCCGGCGGTCCTCGGCCCCGCGGCGGGTGCCGACGAAAGCGCCGTCGTTTGCCTTCTCCGGCTCCACCCCCCCGCGCGCCTCGTCCCCGACCTCCGCCCTGGAAGCCCCGCGCACGCCGCCGCGCCCCCTGAGCCAGTGCCCACTGGTGGGCGCGGGGGGGATCGACAGCGGGAGCGACGACGCGTTTTCGTTTGCGTGAGACCGAGGGAGAGGCGCGGCCGCCACCACCGACGCGCCCACACACTGACATTCGAGCACTGCCATTGAGCCCGGGCGCGCGGCCGCCATTGCGGCGCCGCCCCGGGGAGGGAGAGAGGGAGGGGAGAGGCGCGCGGCCCCGCCCCGACTACGAGAGAGAGAGAGCGAGTTGAGTTGGAGTTGCCTGCCATTCCTGCGCGCGGCCGGACGGCGGCCGCTGCTGCAAACTGAGGAGACGATCGAGGATAGGGGGGGAAGAGCATTTTCGAGGGGGGTGCTGCGCGCGGCGCCTCGTCGCCGTTTCACACCCCCAATCTTCCCGCCCCCCCCCCCCC
>Ga0315277_10013314_pt1 | contig 10251 bp, 10 predicted proteins | sample YL17G05_15_MG_FD_203695 | JGI IMG/M metagenome (GOLD analysis project Ga0315277, IMG submission 203695) | Sediment microbial communities from Yellowstone Lake, YNP, Wyoming, USA - YL17G05_15 | ecosystem: Environmental > Aquatic > Freshwater > Lake > Sediment | place: USA: Wyoming | collected...
CAGGAAGTCCACGAGCCAGGGCGCGATGATGACGATGATGATGCCGATTATCCCGCCGACAATCATCGCCATCGCCCAGTTCTGCGCCTTCTGCCTCGTCTGCACGTCGAAGACCTGCCCTATCGCGTAGATGATGCCCGCGAACACGAACAGCCCCAGCGAAATCACCGGGACGATGTTCCGCAGCATGTTCACGAGGTCTATCAGCTGCTGGTTTATCGTGCTGGCGACGCTAGACGTCGACGCTGCGAACGCCACGGACGCGAGCGCGATTAGCGCGATGGGCAGCAGTATCCTCTTCATTGCATCCACCTTTCCGAGCGCCTTACTTGCAGAGCTTGCTGTAGTCCTTGCCGCTGAAGATGTTCAGGAAGGTCGGCGCAAGGACCGCGAGCAGAAGGCCGATTATGGCACCGACGAGCAGGGACATCGCCCAGCCCTGGGCCTTCGCCTTCATCTCCGCGCCGAACGCCTGGCCTGCAGCGTAAACGAGGCCTGCCATCAACAGCATAATGAGAGCGACCGTCGGGATTATGGTCTCAATCATGCTCTTTATCTGGCAAAGCGAGCTCACGATTCCGCTCGCGACGCTGGAGCTTGCGGCAACGCAGCCGCTGAGCACCACGATGGCCAGAAGCACTGGTAGCACATACTTGAACCTCATCATTAATCGCCTCCGTCGGGGCTTGGCGCCCCACTGGTCTTTGCGTAGTTTGCTTGCGCTTCTACTATTTAATCTTTTTCACAACTGTACTAGGCAAGAAGAAAATAAATGAAAAAGTAGGAAAAAGAGGCCCTTACCCGCTGAAGCCCAGCAGGAAGTCCACGAGCCAGGGCGCGATGATGACGATGATGATGCCGATTATCCCGCCGACAATCATCGCCATCGCCCAGTTCTGCGCCTTCTGCCTCGTCTGCACGTCGAAGACCTGCCCTATCGCATAGACGATGCCCGCGAACACGAACAGCCCCAGCGAAATCACCGGGACGATGTTCCGCAGCATGTTCACGAGGTCTATCAGCTGCTGGTTTATCGTGCTAGCGACGCTCGACGTGGCGAACGCCACGGACGCGAGCGCGATGAGCGCGATGGGCAGCAGTATCCTCTTCATTGCATCCACCTTTCGGAACGCCTTACGTGCAGAGCTTGCTGTAGTCCTTGCCGCTGAAGATGTTCAGGAAGGTCGGCGCAAGGACCGCGAGCAGAAGGCCGATTATGGCACCGACGAGCAGGGACATCGCCCAGCCCTGGGCCTTCGCCTTCATCTCCGCGCCGAACGCCTGGCCTGCAGCGTAAACGAGGCCTGCCATCAACAGCATGATAAGAGCGACCGTCGGGATTATGGTCTCAATCATGCTCTTTATCTGGCAAAGCGAGCTCACGATTCCGCTCGCAACGCTGGAGCTTGCGGCAGCGAAGCCGCTGAGCACCACGATGGCCAGAAGCACTGGCAGCACATACTTGAACCTCATCATTAATCGCCTCCGTCGGGGCAATGCCCCTTACTGCATTTTGTGGTCAAGTTGCGGCTTTTCTTATATTTAAACTTTTCTATAACTGTACTAATTGAGGGGAAAAGGCTACTTGCAGACCGCCGCCGACCACTTCCCGGCGCTGAACACGTTCAGCAGGAATGGCGCCAGGACCGAGAGGAGGATGCCTATTATCGCGCCAACGAGGATTGCCATTGCCCATCCCTGGGCCTTCGCCTTCATCTCCGCGCCGAACGCCTGGCCTGCAGCGTAGACGAGGCCGGAAAGCAGAAGCATGGTGAGCGCGACAGTGGGCAGTATCGTGTCAATCATGGACTTTATCTGGCAGAGGGAGCCGGCTATGCCGCTCGCAGCGCTTGCGCCGCCCATGCCACTAGTAATCATCGTCACCGGGCCCACTGAAGTGAATATGAACGACCCGATGTAAGTAACCGGAAGTATGTTCGTTGGCGGGGCTGCGGCGGCGAGGGCGACGAGAAGCAGGAGGGCGAAGACCGCAAGAGGCGCTGGCGTCGCTCGCATCATGCGATGTTTTCCGCCTCATCTGTTATATAAGGTTTTCGCGGAAGGGAAAGGCTTTTTTATCCAGCCGGCGAGAACTGGCACATGGCAGAGGAAGGCGGCAGGGAGAAGTTTTCAGTGGACGAGTATTTCGCAGATTACGCGAAGAAGAAAAAGAAGAAGGGCGTTTCAGAGTTCCTGGATGCCGCGCGCAGGGAAAAGGAGGAGAAGGAGGCGCGGAGGCTTGAGGGTGCGGAGAAGTATGAGAGGCTCAGCGACGTGGCGAAAAAAGCGGAGGGGGGGCGCGAGAGCGAGGGCCAGGAGAAGAGAAGGGAGGGTCAGGAGGAAACTGGGGAGGGGCGCGGGGGAATCCGCGAAGAGCGCGAGGGAGAGAAGATAACGAGCAGGCCCGTCGCGGTGTTCATGTACCTTCTTCGCGCGTTCGCGATAGCAGTGATGGCGCTGCTGATGGCATTCGTCCTCATCAGGCAGGTCCCGGGGTTCGACAGGGCGACGCGATGGTACGCCCCGGCTGGCGGCTTCCTGGATTTCCTGCTCGCCGCGCTCGTCCCTTTCGCTGCGCTTTTCCTCCTGCTTGCCGGGCTGCAGCTCCTATATTATATAGTCTACTTGGTTGCGCACAAGAAATGGAAGGGCTATGCGCGCGAGGAGATAGTGTATTCGGTGCTGTTCGCCATAGTCGGGCTGCTTGGCTCTGCGGCAATAGTCTGGGCGCTCGGCTACTGATTTGCGCAGTAGAGCGCCACGAGTTGCAGGTCGCTTGAAACGAACTCAAGGCCGCACTGGGGGAGCGGGTCCTCTGAGTAAATCTGGTAGAGGCGGATGCTCATCAGGACGTTCGGCTTCCCTGACGAGGTTATTAGCGAGCGCAGGTGCGCCGCATCCGGCTGCTCCAGCCCGCTTGGCCCGACCGTGCCGAACACCAGGTCGAGCATTGACCTGAACGCGGTGTAGGACTCGGCCGCGAAAGGCTCAGCGACCATCTGCGTGACCGACCCGTAGTCAGGCTCCGCCTCGTAGTGGAACTTGTAGAAGAGCACGGTCGGGACGCCGGCTTCTGTCATCGCGAGCACGCCGCCCCTTCCTGAGAGGAACAGCCCTGCCTCCACCTGGCCGGACGCAGCCCCGGGCGCGGAGAGGAACGCGAGCAGCGCGGAGAGCGAGATTGCCGCGAACGCGGTCGCAAGGAGCGCGGCGTAAAGGGGGCGCAGGCGCAGGAGCGCCCTCGCCGCCAGGATTGAGAGCGGCGGGACCGCCGGGAGGTAATACCAGAAGTAGCCGCTCGAGCTCACGAGGGGCAGGAGGGATATTGCGGACCACCAGGCGAGCGCCCGGTCCTCCGCCCTTCCCCAGCGCAGCAGGAAGAAGCCTGCCGGCGCGAGGAGCACCCACGGGAAGAAGTAGGCGAAGAAAGTCGTGGCGTTGCGCGCGATTGCGGTGAGCGTGCTGGTGTAGACGCGGCCCACGATGTCGTAAAGGTATGAGGAGAACGAATCGCTCAGCCCGCCGGGCACCAGCGCCGCGAAGAGCAGCATGTAGGCGAGCATCGCGGCCGGGACGGCGAGGAGGGACGCGTAGAAGGGCGCATCCATCCTCTTCCCGGAGGTGCGGAAATAGGCGTATGCGGCGAGCGGAATCAGCAGCGCGACGTATGTCTTCGTGAGCGCCGCGAGGATTGAGAAGGCGGCGGCAGCGATGAGCCAGCGCGAATCCCTCGCGGCCAGGAGATAGGCGTTGAGCGCGAGCAGGATGAGGAAGAGGAGCGCGCTGTCCAGCAGGAAGTAGCTTGTCGGGACGATGGTGGCGTTTGCGGTCGCGAATATGAACGTGGCGGCGAACGCCTCGGCCTCCCCGAAGAGCCGGCGCGCGAGGAAGAAGAGTGCCGCAGCGGAGAGGAGCGCGAACATGGCGGGCGCCGCGCGGTATGCGAATTCCGGGGGAATGCCGGGGAAGAGCAGGCCGAGCGGGGCGGCCACGGCCAGGTACATGTAGAATGCGGCAGGGGGCTTCCACGAGACCGGGCTCCCGAGGTAGTGCGGGATGAGCTGCAGCGGGTTGTGCGAGTACTCGTCAAGAATCTCCGCGTAGACCGCCTCGTCGTCGTGGAGCGGCCACTGGGGGAGGAGCAGGAGGCGGAGCGACAAGAGCGCGAGGAGCGCGATGAGGAGGAGTGCGCCTTTCTTCAAAAGCTCGCCTCACTTCAGGATTGTGTATTTGGTGAGGTATATCTGCACCTGCATCATTATCAGGAAAGGCAGGATTACGAGCGAGTTGACGACGAGCACAAGGTAGCGCGCGAACGGGATGTAGCTGTGGAGCAGGATGAAGACGATGTCCACGAGCGACAGCGCCGCGATGCCGATGACCACCCAGAGCGCGAACATCTCCGCCCTTCTCGCGACCATCTGGACGCTGGTGCGCAGGGCGAGGAGCGGGCGCTGCTCGTCAATCACTATCGCGGTCGGCGCGTAGAAGAGCGGCAGCGAGACTATGAAGGCGGCGAGCGGGGTCAGCCACTCGTTTATGCCGAACTCGTAGCCCACGAGGTTCGCGATGAGCATGAGTATCCAGGCGGTGAGGAACATCCAGAAGACCGTCAGCGTGTATTTCTCTATCCCCTCAATCACCTCGCTCCTGATGTTCGTGAAGGTCCTCTGCGACTTGATGAGGAGGTTGATTGCCACGATTGCGAATGACACGAGGAACAGCGAGATGAGGAATGAGATGACGATTATTGCGATGTCCACGCCCGTGAGGTCCACGTACATGCTGCCCGTCCTCAGGAACGTGGCGCCCAGCGCGACGTAGGTGGGGGTCGGGGCGAGGAGCGGGATGAGGAACGCGAGCAGGAAAGGCACCGAGAAGAAGGAGACCATCTTTATGTTCTTCAGGTATGCGTTCGCGGTGTATTTCAGCACGTCCATCTTCTGCGCACCTGCCGGTCTTTTTATATCCGAGGGTGGTTTAAATTAGTTGCTATATGAGGCTGACGATTGAATTCGCCCTGCTTTGCCTGCTCCTCGCAGCACAACTTGGACTGCACGCCGCAGTCGCAGGCAGGTACATCTTCAGCGACGAACTGAACTACATGAGCTATGGCGAGAGGATTCACGGGGGGCAGGTGATTTACCGCGACTTCTTCGAGACGCACGCCCCCGGGAATGCTTTTCTTGCTGCATTGCTTTACGGCCTCCCTGACCCGTGGCTGGGCGCGAGGCTGCTCGTAGGGGCAGTGCAGGCAGCCACCACGTTTCTTATCTTCATCATCGGGCTGCGCATCTCCGGAAAGCCTGCCGCGCTGGTTGCGGCATTCCTCTACGCCCTCTGGGAGCCCGTGTTCGGGGGCATGTGGTTCGTCGCCGAGCCATTCGTTTCGCTGCTCTTCACCGCAGCGATGCTGTGCGCATTCCTCTTGCCGAAGAGGGAGAGGGCTGCGGGCCTTTTCCTCTGGGGGCTCTTCACCGGAGCGGCTGTCGTGTTCAAGCTCAAGGCGGGCTGGCTCGCCCTCATCTCTGCCTCCTTCCTCATCTGGCAGGGGATGCTGAGAAGGCGGGGGGACGCAGTTGCGTTCGCAGGGGGGTTCGTTCTGCCGGTGGCCGCGGTCGCCGCCTGCCTGCTCGCCCAGGGCGCTGCAGGGAACGCGGTGCGCAACCTGTCGGCCTACGTAATTGCAGAGGCGTCTTCCGGCTATGCCGGCTTCTTCACCCTGAGCGAATTTGAGCCCTATGTCCTGTTAATATTCGCGGTTTCATTCATATGCGCGCTTGCGGCCAGGCCGCCGTCCCCAAAGGACAGGGAAGGCGTGCTTCTCTGGTGCTGGCTTGCCGCAGGGCTGCTGCTCGCGTTTCCGCGCTTCAACCTTTTCAGGGCCGCTGTCGCATTGCCTCCGCTGGCGCTGATGCTGGCCGGGCTGGTTGCGGGAGAAACGGATAAGAGGCTTGCCCGCGGGGCGGCGCTCCTTGTTCTTCTCCTTTCCGCAGGGCTGGCTTGCGTGGTAGTGTCGGCCCTGACCGGCTAGCCCTTCTGGTTTAATACCTGCGCTTCCGTAGAAAAAGGCATTCGCAGGCGTGATGTTCGTGAACGACATTGGCGGCGTCCTTCTCTTCCCGCCCATCGGCCTGATTGTGGACTTCGTCTATTTCTTCGGGGTCCTGCGGGGGGCTATTGGGGTCCTCGTGCGAAGAACCGGCTTGGGATTACCCCGCTGACCCGCGCATCCATGCGCACTGGGCAATCTGCGTATAGTTGGAAAGGACAAGCGTACCAAGGAGTTTCTCATCGCTGCAGTAGCTGCTCAGGACGACGTAGGTATAGTTGCGCCCGGCGATGCATTCCTCGATGGGGCAGCGGAAGAGGAACCAGTCAATATATGCCGGGTCCCCGCCCGCATAGTACATTGCTTGCGGGGTGTCGGCGAGCGTCGGCTGCTTTCCGGTGTTGGCCTTCGCCACCAGCGCGGCGGACTCCACCCAATCGGGCCTTCCGGATGCGAGATATGAAACTTCGGAGAAGTATGCCGGGATGTCTACCATGAGAGTCGCTAAGACGATGGCCGCAAGGATGCTGCCCGCAGCTGGCTTTCCGAAGAGCCCCCTGATGAAATCCGCAAACCGCAAGCAGGCAAATGCGGCCAACGCGCATAGGGCATACCAGCCAGGATAGTCATAGTACTCGTTCCCGGGATACAGCCCCGGGAGAACTGCGATAATCGCATACCAGGCGAGCGCAAAAAGGAGCAGGGCTGCCAGCGCAGCGCGGTCCATCTCCCTCCAGCAGAATGGCAGCCCCGCAACCAGCAGCATGAGGGTCAGCGGCCCCAGATGCACCGGCAGATAAAGGGCGACGGCAGCCAGCGAAGTGGCGAGGCCTGCCGCACTCCACTCGTTGGATGACAAGTGGGCCAGGTCGGAGTTTAGGCCGGCAGCCGCGGTCCCCGCAACCCAAAGGAATGCGACTGCTGCAGACGAGCAGACCAGCAAGGCGCCGCGCAGCTTCGTGCCTTGCCTTGGCGGGCCGTTGTAAAACAGGTAAAGCGCAAGGAGAGAGGGGATTGCCAGCGCCGCAGTGAACTTCGTGAGCGTGGCAAGCGCAAGCGCCGCGGCCGACAGCCAGAGCCACCTGCCCCCTCCGCCTTTTTTGTAGACCACCATGAACAGAAGCGCCGAGAGAAGCAGCATCACCATCAGCGGTTCGAGCTGGACGTTGCGCGAGAAGTAGACTATGCCGGGCGCGAACGCGGCGAAGAATGCTGCCAGCAGCGCTATCCTCCTCTCAAACAGCCGCTCCGTGATTGCGAACAGCAAGGGGAGCGAGAGCACCCCGCAGACGAACACCGGCAAGCGCGCTGAAAGCTCGCTCACCCCGAAGAGGATGAATGAGAGGAATATCAGCCATTGGAGCACGATTCCCCTGCTGAGGTCCATGCCGAGCTCACCCATCACGGAGAACGGCCCGTACCTGAAGAAGTTCACCGCGTTCATGGAATAGTGGGCCTCGTTGAATGCGTGCTTCCCGGCGAATGGTGCATCCAGTGCGACAGCGCGAAGCGCGGCTCCTGAGACGATGATTGCGAGAAGCAAGATGTGCGCTTTTTCCACGCCCGTCTTTCGCAGCCAGAAGTTAAAAACGCTCGTTGGGCGCTTGCAAGTTGGAGAGGAGGCAGGCGGATGTGGCACCCGCGATTCGCGCGGCTGCGAATTCGCCAACTTTCGCCTTTCTCACCGCGACCTGCTTGTAGGAATCGGTCCTCCCGCTGAAGCCCTTCTCCTGCTTCTCCGTTATTAGGACGCGGAACCTTTTCCCAACGAGCTTCTTGTTTTTCGCAAGCGAAATGCTGCGGCATAATGCTGATGCCTCCTTGCTCCGTCTCTTCACTTCGCTGTTCGGAAGCTGCCTGAGCTTCGCCGCCTGCGTGAACGGGCGCGGCGTAAATTTAGAAACATTTACTATATCGAACTTCATCTCGCGGAGAAGCTTGAGCGTGCCATTGAACGCTGCGTTCGTTTCTGCCGGATACCCTACGATTATGTCGGTCGCAATGGTGATTTCCGGGAATGCGCGCCTGAATGCGCGGATGACTTTTCTGAAGTCCGCGACTGAGTATTTCCTCCGCATGTCCTTCAGCACGCCATCATTGCCACTCTGGACCGGAATGTGGATGAACTTGTAGATTTTGGGAGAGCGGTACGCGGCAATCAAATCCGGCAGCATGCTGAGCGCGTGCTCGGGGTTCATCATGCCGACGCGCACGCGGAAATCGCCGGGGATGGAGGAGATGCGGCGGAGAAGCTTGGCAAGGTTTGTCCCTCTTTCTTTTCCATATGCGCCGGTATCCTGCGCAGTGAGCTGAATCTCCCTGCAGCCCTTCTCTACGCAGCGCGAGATTTCTTCGAGAATCAGCTTTTCCGGATAACTTCTCAATTGCCCTCTTGCCAGCTTCGTTATGCAGTATGAGCATGCGCCGAGGCAGCCCTCTGCGATTGGGATTTTCGCGATGATGCTGCCGCGCAGCCTTGGGAGTTCCAGCTTCTCCTCGTCCTTTTCAAAAAATTCAGCCTTTCTTCCCTTCATCGCCGCCCCCACTGCCTCGGCAATGTGCGTGATGGAGCGCGTGCCCACGATGGGCGCCCCTGGCGCATGCTTCCGCACCAGCTCAAGCTGCGCTTCGGGGAGGCAGCCGGCGACGACAAGCCTGCGGCGGGCGGCAACCAGCCGCCCTATCTCAAACAGTATCTTCTGCTCGGTGGAGCCTTTCACTGTGCAGGTGTTGAGGATGATGGCGTCGGCTTCGCCCGGGCCAGCTGCGAGCTGCATGCCGTTTGCCAGCACTATCCCTGCCATCGCCTCGGAGTCCGACTGGTTCATCGTGCAGCCGTATGTCCTGATGAAAACCCGCACCTTTCGCATGCGGTTTAAAATGGTTGTGCGAGAAATATAAGGGTTCTTCGGAGGTTTTCTGATGCCAGTTATCATTTGTGAAAGGTGTTCCGGCGAAACGCATGAGCCGGAAAAGTGCATGGGCTGCGGGAAGAGGCTCTGCAGGAACTGTGTGAAGTCCTTGAAGAAGCTGCACAAGCTCGAGAGGATTGCGATATGCAAGACCTGCTGGGGCGACATGGGCAAGAGGTCTAAATTCAAGTCAGCGAAGTAGTCAGGCCTTCTTTAGGGCTATCTCCACTTCCTCTTCCTCTATCTCCCACTTCTTCGCTCCCTTGTGCTTCTTATCGGTGGAAAGCGCGAGCGAGGAGGCGTGGACATCCTTTGCCAGCCCATCCCTGTGCTGCTCAAGCATCTGGAGAAACTCCTTGCCTGCGGAGACGTCAACCTCAATCCTGTCCTTCTCCACAAGCCCCGCCTCCTTCCTCATCTGCTGGATGCGGCGGGCGACCTCCCTGCAGATGCCCTCGGAGTAGAGCTCCTTGTTTATGTGCGTCTTCAGGAGCGCCTTCCCGCCGTTGAACTCCGCGAGCGCGTGCCCCTCGGGCGGGGCCTCCCTGAACTCCACCATCTCGGGGAGGACGGCGAACTTCTTCCCTTCCAGCTCCAGCTCGAACTTCCCGCCGGCGAGCGCTTCCTTCAGCTTCTCCGGGTTCTGCGCCTTGAGCGCCTCCCCGACCTTCTGCGCATCGCCCTTGAAGGCCGGGCCGAGCCTGTTGAAGTTCACCGTGAATGTGACGCTGAGTGGAATCTTCTCCGAGAGCCTGAGCTTCTTGACGTTGGCCAGCATCTCTATTATGAACGGGAGCCGCTCGACCGCATTGCGGACTTCGGTTGACTGCGTTGATATCACCGCCTCCTCAAGCGGCCACCTGAGCTTCACGCCGGCATCCTGCCTTGCGCTCGCGAGGGCGCTCGCAATCCCGACCGCGGTCGCCATCTGCGCCTCGAGCTGCGTGTTTATCCTGCCCGGGTCGTGCTCCGGCCATTCGAGGAGCGAGACGCTTTCCGCGCCCCCGTGCGCCCTGAAGGAGTCCTGGTATATCTCCTCTGCGATGAAGGGCGCGAACGGGGCGGCAAGCCTGCAGGCGGCTAGCAGCGAGTCGTGCAGGACCTTCAGCGCCGCGTGCTTGTTCCTGCCGTCAGAGAGCCTCTTCTTCGCGAGCTTCAGGTAGAGGCGGCTGAGGTCGGAAACGACGAATTCGCGGAGCAGCCTGTTCGCCTCGTGCGCCTCGTATTTCTCCATGCGGTCCGTAGCGTCGCGGATGACCGTGTTCAGGCGCGAGAGCAGCCACTGGT
>Ga0315277_10013316_pt1 | contig 10251 bp, 5 predicted proteins | sample YL17G05_15_MG_FD_203695 | JGI IMG/M metagenome (GOLD analysis project Ga0315277, IMG submission 203695) | Sediment microbial communities from Yellowstone Lake, YNP, Wyoming, USA - YL17G05_15 | ecosystem: Environmental > Aquatic > Freshwater > Lake > Sediment | place: USA: Wyoming | collected...
TACATCCATGAAGGTGGCGATGTTGGAGCCGGTGACATCGTACTCGATGGCGAAGACGCGTCCCGATTGCGCGGCGCCTTCAAGAATGTTCCTGAGGACGACATCGCCCGAGGCGCGCTTGCGCGGGATATTGGCGACGAAGCGTTGCACCAGCACGCCGTCTAGGCCGTAGTCCCGCATCCATCTGAAGTGCCGCAGTACGGTCTCGCGGTTCCACGCCGAGTAGAGATAAGCCGGCTTTCCTCGGATGGTCATGCCGGGTACGGCGCAGAGTTCATCGCGGTCGAACTCGCGCAAGTCCGGATACATGTCGATGGTGAGCGTTTCCGCGGAGGGTACCCCGCGGGCCCAACTGCGCCAACTGTTCTCCGGGGCGCCGTCGCCGGCACAGTTGAACCAGCCCTGGTAGCCGAGGAGCACTTTCCCCGCCAGCGTCGCCGGATCGGGATCGCCCGGCGCGGCTGCGAGAGCCGCGGCGTACCAAAGCAGCAGCGTGGCGCAGGCTTCCACCGCGCCGCGTGGAATGCGGTGGCAGCGGTTTGGCATGGTCTTTCCGCGCTGGCCTGCTAGAACTCCAGCCGCAGCCCCATGATCATGGTCCGGTTGCCGCTCTTTGACGAAATCAGGCCGAAGGTCGAGGAAGTGATGCCCGCGCTCGGCCCACCGAGATTCGGGTGGTTGAGAATGTTGTAGAACTCGGCGCGGTATTGCAGGCGCATACGCTCGCGAATCGGCTGCCACCGGCTCAGGACCGAATCGAAGCTGAACGCACCAGGGTTCCGCAGATTCGGTTCCGTGCGCGAGCCGCTGCCGAACGAGTATGGCGCGGGACTGGCGAAGGCGGTGGTGTCGAACCAGCGATCCATGCTCCGCTGCCCCTCCGGCAGGATGGGGCTCTTGAGCCGGTCCGCATGGCAGCCCAGGCCCGACACGCCCGACATACTGCACGCGGGGCTGATGGAAATGGGCGGGCCCGTCTGGGCGGAGAGGATGCCGCTGGTCTGCCAGTTGCCGAGAATGATCCCGCCGATGCCATGGGATAGCCATCGCTTGCCACGCCCGAACGGAAGCACGTATACCCAGTCGCCCACCAGGCGCTGGCTTACGTCGGCGGCCGAAATGGAGCGCGAGAGGCGCAAGTTGTGCGGGTTGATGAAGTTCGCTCCCCCGAGGAAACGCTCGTTGACGTTGTCGATCAGCTTGGCGCCGGTGAAGGAGAGCTGGAACATCAGGTCGTTCGCGAAGGACCATTCGGCCCGCAGGGTGAAGCCGTGGTAGACGGAATCCCCGACCGAAGCGCGAATCTGGTTGATGCTGCCGGCGTACTGGGGATAGGTCACCAGCAGCATCCCTTGCCGCACCGTCGCGGCGCTCATCGTGCCGATTGAGATCTTGCCGTAAAAGGGATTCGCCACCAGGCTGTTCAACTGCGTCCCCATGGACAGGTACTGCGGGAAGGTGGCGTCGCGGTTGAAGTTGTTCCAAATGCGCATGCCGCGGCTGCCGATGTAGGCCGCCTCGAGCAGCAGATTGGACCCGAAGCTGCGTTGGAGGTTGGCGTTCCACATATGGTTGGTGGGGGTGGGCCAATGCGGCCAGATGGCGCCGATGCCGCTACCGACCAGCGAATTCGGATAGGGGCGCAGGCCGGTGACGAAGGGGTTGGCCAGCGAGGCCCCGACGACAGGGGTATTGGGTGCGGCCGGCACCTGTCCGAAGTAGACGTTGGTGGAGACGGAGGAGCCGGAGCCGAGATCGCCCGGGCTGGAGCCGACGCCGCCGCTGCCGGGAGCGAAGAAGACGCCGTAGCCGGCGCGGAAGACAGTGGCGGGGAGGAAGGTCCAGGCCAAGCCCACGCGCGGGGCCCAGTTGTAATTCGGGTCGCTGGGGTAGCGGTGCGAGGCGCTGGTCATGGTGAGCACGCCCTTCAGTCCCGTCACCGGCTCGGTGCCCGCGGGATCGAAGTACGCGAGCTGGTTGTAGCGCTCCTTGAACGGCGTCTGATACTCGAAGCGCAGACCCAGGTTCACGGTGAGATTCCGGAGCACCTTCCAGTCGTCTTGCAGATACCAGTTGTAGCTCGGCTGCATGAGCGCCAGCGACGGCCCGATGGTGAACTGGCCGCTCTCCGGCGCCCCCAGCATCGCGCCCGCCAGACCGTAGCCGGCGTTGGCCGAAGCCGATCCCGGGTCGGGCCCTTGCGTGTAGGCCCGTCCGAAAGTGAACAGCCCCGAGGGGTAATCCGGGCGGAAGGTATTGAACGAGCACAGCAGCATGTCGTAGCCGGTCTTCACCGCATGAGCGCCTTTCAGCCAGGTGAAGTGAGCCTGGAACTGCGGCGTCGTCTCCGCATCCACGTTGTGCGAGGCCCGGTCGGGACCGATCGCCGTGAAGTCGCTTACGTTGAACCGCGGGAACAGGGCATCGGTCGCTGCGGCCTTCAGATACTGCGGCAGCCCCAGGCTGGTGATGTCGAAGCCCACGCTAAGCGGCGTCAGCTTGATGATGGAGCGCGTGTAGCCGGCCCGGAACTCTCCCACCAGGTTGGGCGAAAACGTGTGCGTGTCGCTCAGCCCGGCCGTGTGCGCAATCGATTCCTGGTTGCCGCCGCCGTTGGTTCCCTCGCCAGGAAAAGCGATGTTCGAGTACGGGCTCTTCCGCGGCGTCGTCTGGTACCCGAAGCGGAAGAACAGCTTGTTTCTGTCGCCGAAATTCCGGTCCGCGCGCGTGAACCACCGGTCCGTTTTTACGATGTTGGCGAAGTTCATCGACCAGTTGGTCTGAAGGGTGGGCGAAACGGCCAGTGTCGGTTCCGGGAAGTAGCCCAGGACTTTCTTCATGATCGGATCGAACCGGCTGGCCGGGAGCAGATTGCCCGCGAACGGCTGACGGCCATAGCCGCTGCGCTGGGTGGAGTCGGCCACTGTGGTCAGCGGGTCGTAGATCCGGATCAGCGCCCCGGAGCTGGTCATGGTCTGCGAAAAGTCGCCGCTCATTTGCCGCGCCGTCGGCACATTGGCCGTGGGCGTGCTCACACCGTGATCGTTCGACTGCCCCCAAGTAAGGAAGAAGAAGGTCTTGTTGCGCCCGTCGTACAACCGCGGCAACACCACCGGCCCCGAGAGCGTGAACCCGTAATCGTTGCGCCGCTGCCGGCCACGCGCCACGTTGTTGCGATTGTTCGACCAACTGTTCGCGTTCAGCTTGTCGTTCCTCAGGTAGTCGTAGGCGCTGCCGTGCAGCCGGTTGCCGCCGGATCTGCCCGCCGCCACCACCACCCCACCCGCCGAGCGGCCGTATTCGGCCGAGAAGCTGTTGGTCACGAAGCGCACTTCCTGCACGGCTTCCTGCGGCGGCGTGTAGGCGTTGTCGAGAGTGGAATTGTTCCGCGTGTCCTGGCCATCGAACAGGATGGCTGAGGTGTTGGACCGGCCCCCGCTGACAATCGGACCCGTTCCGGTGTTACCTGTGGCAATGACTCCGGGCGACTGCGTCAGCAGCGAGTACGGGCTGCCGCCCGTCGGAAGCTCGAGAATCTGCGTCACGCCGGCGACGTAGCCGAGCGACGAACTCACCTGCTCCACCGCCAGCGCGTTGGCCGTCACCGTCACCTCTTCATGCAGGCTGCCGGGCTTCAGCGTCGCGTCGATGGTGGTGATCTGGCCGACCAGCACCGGCACATCCGCCACCCGGTTGGTCGCGAACCCCGCGCTCTCCATTACCACGCTGTACTTGCCCGCGGGCAGGTAAGGAATCTTGTAATACCCGTCGTCGGTGGTCTCCACCCGGGTCACCGCCCCGCTGTCCTGGTTGGTCGCGGAAACCTTCACCCTCGCCATCGAGGCGCCGGTCGGATCGACGACCGATCCGGCGATGCCGCCTTGCTCCGCCTGGCCCCAGCAGGGCAGCGAGACCGCAGCGGCAAGCGTAGCAAGAAACACTACTCTCCGAAGCATGGTGACTCTCCTTCTCAACCAGGATTTCCATTTTGGCCCCCGGCATAGGGCCAGTATACACCCACTCGCCTACCTGCGATCCTCCGTGGCCGGTTCTTGTCCTTCGGGAGCCGTGTTCTTCTCCGCAAGGCGCAGTCTTGGCCGGCCGCAAGATCCCAAATCCGGGAAACTCCGTCTCTTCAGCGCCTGCCACAAGCACCTCTCCGGCCCCCGTCCCCGTCTTCCTGATTTTGCTGTGTCATCGCCTCCCTCTACCCGGTCGCCAGCGTGTCGATCCGCCGTACCATGCTTCTGAAGAGCCGCCTGGTCAGGTGGCTCCCGGCCAGCATCAGCCAGTAGTGCCGGGCGTGTTTGACCAGCCTGCCGCCGGTCTTTACCAGTCGTTGCTGCAAGCTGGTCAGCGACCAGTTCTCGATCTCCCTCGGCAGCACCCGGCCCGGCTCAGAGGGCACCCCGGCGCCCCGGCCAGAGGTTTCCCAAGTTGTAGGCGATCAGGCTCAGCCAAAGCCGCACCTCGTTCTCTCGAAAATAGCCCGTAACTCGTTGATTCCTCGTCCGCGGCGCCGCCATTTTCATCCTGCCGGTTGAGGGTTACCTCATGAGCGACTGTCCCCGAAATCGTCCGGCCCCGCACTTCAGGCCGTCTCGAGTTCCTCTTCGATCAATTGCTTCTGGTACAGGTCGGCGTAGTAGCCGCCCTGCGCCAGGAGCTCCTCGTGGGTCCCTTGCTCGACGATCGAGCCGTTTTCGAGCACGAAGATCCGGCCGGCGCTGCGGACCGTGGACACGCGGTGGGAGATGAGGATGGTGGTCCGTTCGCGCGTCACCTGGGCCAGTCCGGTGAGGATGCGCTCCTCGGTCAGCGTGTCGACGCTCGACAGGGCGTCGTCGAGGATCAGCACGCGCGGGTCGCGCAGGATGGCGCGGGCGATGGCGGCGCGCTGCTTCTGCCCGCCGGAAAGCGTGATGCCGCGCTCTCCCACCACGGTCTGGTAGCCGTCGGGGAACGCGGCGATGTCCGGTCCGAGCCCGGCCAGCTCGGCGGCGCTCCGGACCTGGTCCGCGGTCGCATCCTTCACGCCGAAGGCGATGTTCTCGGCGATGGTGGAGCTGAACAGAAACGTTTCCTGGGGCACGAAACCCACCTGCCGGCGCACCTCGGCCGGATCGAGTTCCCGCAGGTCCACTCCGTCGAGCAGGACCGCGCCCGCGGTCGGGTCGATCAGGCGCGGGACCAGGTCGGACAGCGTGGTCTTGCCGCTGCCGGTGTGTCCGACGATGGCCACCACCGCTCCGGCGGGAATGCGGAGATCGATTCCATTCAGCACGCGGGTCTCGCCGTAGCGCAACTCGACGCCGCGGAACTCGATCTCGCCGCGAACCGGTTCCGGCAACCGGAGCGGGTCGGCTGGCGCCGTGATCGACGGCTTCTCCTGGAGGATTTCGTTAATGCGCTTGAGCGACGCCGAACCGCGCTGCATGAGATTGACCACCCATCCGAAGGCGATCATGGGCCAGATGAGCAGCCCCATGTAGGTGTTGAACATGAGAAACGTTCCGAGCGTGATTTTGCCTTGAAGCAGCCGGACGCCTCCGCCCCAAAGCACCACCAGAAAGGTCACGCCAATCAGCGATTGCAGCATCGGCAGGAACATGCCCGAAGCCCGCGCCAGGCGGATGTTCTGCGCGATATAGTCGCGGTTGAGAAGCTCGAACCGCTTCAGTTCGGCCTCTTCTTGCGCGTAGGCGCGGACCACGCGGGCGCCGGCCAGGTTTTCCTGCACGCGGCTGGAGATGTCGGAGAACATCCTTTGGATGCGCTGGAAACGGTCGTGGATGATGCGGCCGAAAAACACGACCGCGACGCTCACCAGGGGCGCCGGGGCGAGCGCCATCAGCGTGAGCGGCCAGTCCACCGTCAGCATGGCCGCGATCGCCAGCACGAACAGCAGCGAGGTTTCGCTCCAGTACATGATGCCTGGTCCCAGCATCATCCGCACGGCGTTCAGGTCGTTGGTGGCGCGGGCCATGATGTCGCCGGTGCGGAAGCGGGAGTAGAAATCCCGCGACAGGCCGATCAGATGGGTGAACAGATCGTTGCGAAGATCGTATTCGATGTCGCGGGAGACGCCGATCAGGATCACTCTCATCCAGTACTGGAAGAGCCCCTTGACCGCCGAAAGCCCGGCCAGCGCCACGGAGAACCAGATCAACCGCTCGAGACGGAATCCCTGGGTCAGGGCGTCCACGCCCTCGCGGATGAGCAGAGGCGTCAGCGCCGCGGCGGCGTCCTTGAGGACCAGGGCGGTGAGTCCGCGCGACAGGGGGCGGCGGTAGCGCCACAGGTACGGCCAGGCGGTGCGCAGGCTCTCACGCATGGGTCAGAGTCCGATCCAGTCCGCCAGCGTCTTGGCGACTTCGGCGGCCACGGATTTCCGCCCCTCGCGCGTCTTCCACCAGCCGCCGGCCGTGAAGAACTGATCGGGCGCCGCCACTACCAGGATGCTGAGATCGCCTCCCTCGGTCCGAAAAACTCTTCCGGCGCGGCGGGTGTGATAGTCGCTGGTTACCACGAGCAACCTCCGGACGCCCCGGCGCCGGATCTCGGGCAGCAGCCATTGAGCCTCTTCGCGAGTGGAACGCCCTTCGTGGGGAAGCGGAACGAAATCCGACTCGGGATAGCCGCGTTTGACGGCGAACGGGATGGCAAGATCGCATTCATGCGCGCCATAGAAGCCCGGGGGACCGCTGACGAAGACCCGCGGCGCGAAGCCCTGGCGAACCAATTCGGCGCCTTTCAGGATGCGGCGTCCGGAGGTGTCGCCCGCCAGCACCAGGACTGCGTCCGCCGGGGCCGGGGCGCCGGCTCGCACCAGGAAATGGCCCGCCGCCGCAAGCCAGACCGGATGAGCCGCGAAAGCCGCAACCAGGAAGGCCAGAACGGCCAGCAGCCAGACGATTCGGCGTCGTCGCATCGGCGCCAGGCGCTACTTCTCTCCCGCGGAGTCTTTGCGGTCCAGCCGACCGACGGTCTTCAATCGCTGGTAAAGCCGCTCGACCTCGGCCTCGTCTTCCGGACGCAGAAGCGGAGAGCGCGGAGGGGCCGGGTTGCGCCGGCCGGCCGCCGCCGGAGGGGCGTCGCCCCAGAAGCGGCGGTGCGGGACGCCGTCGAGCAGAGCCTCGTGCGCGTTGCGCCGCAACTGCCGCAACAGGCTGTTGGCCGAATCCAGGTCTCCCGGATAAACCAGCGTGAGGCGGCGGGCCGCGCCGGCCAGCGTCAGGTGGACGATGAGCGGCGACACCCATCCGGTATGGTCCACGCGGCGGATATCGGCCCAGGAAATCGCGCGCCGGCCCACTACCAGCTTTGCGTCGTGGATTTCGATCGGCGGGCGGGAAGCCAGGAAGAACAGCGCGGCGGCGCTGGCCAGGAACAACCCGGCGGCGATTGCGGCGGGCAGCCAGTGGGTGGCGCACCAGGCCGAAAACGCGGTCAAGCTCAGAGCGATCCACCCCGCCGGAACGTAGTGTCTTGACGGCGAGTATCGCGTCATAAGCCCTCCCCATCTCTAGCCTAACCCCGCGGCCCGGTCCCGTCAATGAGAACAATCTCCGATTTCCGCACAACTATTCTTTGTGCACAAGTTGTATAAAAGGATTGTTCACTCTGAAACGGAGCCAGTTCACCGTCCTGGCGATTTCGTTGCCGCTCGCCGGCGCACGGCTCGGAACCGAGCCGCGACCGGGTGCCGGGTGCCGGGCGCCCTTTGGGCGGGGCGGGGAGCGGATGGTAATGGACTGACCGCGAGGCTCCGCCAGGTGTACGGGAGACTGCTTGATGAGACCGGTACTGAGTTTCAACGTTGTTCCTTCGCTGCCCGAACCTTTGAAGCGGCTGCGCGATTTGGCTTACAACCTCCGGTGGGCCTGGAGCCACGACACCATCGAACTGTTCCGCCGCCTGGACCGTGAATTGTGGGAATCCACCAATCACAATCCGGTCCTCATGCTCGGCGCCATCGACCAGGAGGTGCTGCGACAGGCGGCCCAGGATGACGCTTTCCTTGCGCATCTGGACCGGGTCGACCGGAGCCTGGCGGCCTACCTGGCCGGAGAGCCGAACTGGTTCCGGCGGAACTACGGCAAGAGCGAACCGCCGCTGGTGGTCTACTTCTCCGCCGAGTTCGGGGTCACCGAGTCTCTGTCGATTTTCGCCGGCGGCCTCGGCGTCCTGGCGGGCGACCACTTGAAATCGGCCAGCGACCTCGGGGTTCCGCTGGTGGGGGTTGGACTGCTCTACCAGCAGGGCTACTTCAAACAGTACCTGAACGCGGCCGGCTGGCAGCAGGAACAGTACGTCGACAACGACTTTCAGAACTTGCCGGTTCAGCTCGAGCGCCGGGCCGACGGCGAACCCGTGACGGTGCGGATGAACTATCCCGGCTTTCCGGTCGTGGCGCGGGTCTGGCGCGCCCGAGTCGGCCGGATCTCTCTCTTCCTGTTGGACACGAACTTCCCCGAGAACACGCGTTCGGAAGACCGGGACATCACCGACCAGCTCTACGGCGGCGACAACGAGATGCGGCTCAAGCAGGAACTCCTGCTCGGCATCGGCGGCCTCCGCGCGCTGGAGGCGCTGGGATTGGAGCCGACGGTCTGTCACATGAACGAGGGGCACTCGGCATTCCTGGCGCTGGAACGGATTCGCCGCCTGATGGAGAAGCGTAACCTCTCCTTCGACGCCGCGCGGGAGCTGGCTTCGGCCGGGCTGGTGTTCACCACGCACACGCCGGTCGGCGCCGGACACGACTATTTCCCGCAGGATCTTGTGTCGCGCTATTTCGGCGACTACGCGCGTTCGCTGGGGTTATCGATGGACCAGTTCATGGCGCTGGGCCGCCGCAATCCGAACGATTCCAGCGAGAACTTCTGCATGACCGTGCTGGCGCTGCGGCTGGCCACCTTCACCAACGGCGTCAGCAAGCTGCACGGCTCCGTGAGCCGGAAAATGTGGCAGTCGATCTGGCCCGGGGTGCCGCTGGACGAGATCCCCATCGGGGACGTCACCAACGGGGTTCATTTCTGTTCCTGGATTTCCGCCGAAGCGGTGCAACTCTACGACCGGTATCTCGGGCCGGGCTGGCGCCAGGAGCCCGGCGTGGCGGACCTATGGAAGCGCATCGAGTCGGTTCCGGCCGAAGAGCTGTGGCGCACGCACGAGCGGCGCCGCGAGCGCCTGGTGGGCTACGCGCGGCGCAAACTCCGCCAGCAGTTGCGGCACCGCGGCGCGCCGCAGGCCGAGACCGATGCGGCCGAAGAGGCGCTGAATCCCGAAGCCCTGACCATCGGCTTCGCCCGCCGCTTCGCCACCTACAAGCGCGCGGCGTTGCTGTTGTCCGACGAGCAGCGGCTGGCCCGCATCCTCGCCAACCCGCAGCGGCCGGTGCAGATCATATACGCCGGCAAGGCGCATCCGCGCGACGACGCCGGCAAGGACCTGATCCGCCGGATCGTCGAACTGGCCCGCAAACCGGAGTTTCGCCAGCGCATCGTCTTCCTGGAAGACTACGACATGTCGGTTTCGCGCTACCTGGTTCAGGGAGCCGACGTTTGGCTGAACACGCCGCTGCGCCCGCAGGAAGCGTCCGGCACCAGCGGCATGAAGGCGCTGGCCAACGGCGTCCTGAACCTCAGCGTGCTCGACGGGTGGTGGGACGAGGCCTGGCGGATGACCGGCGAGGACCGCGAGCCGGTGGGCTGGGCCATCGGACACGGAGAAAGCTACGACGATCAGGGCTACCAGGATCGCATCGAGGCGCAGGCGCTGTACGACCTGCTGGAGTACGATGTCGCGCCGACTTTCTACGACCGCAAGGCCAACGGGCTGCCGCGCCGCTGGGTGGCCCGGATGAAGTCCTCGATAGCGACGCTGTGCCCCTTCTTCAACACGCACCGGATGGTGCAGGAGTACACCGAACGTTTCTACCTGGTGGCGCACGCCAACTACCGCAAGCTGGAGCAGGACGAAGGCCGCCGCGCGCGCGACCTGGCCGCCTGGAAGTCGCGCGTGCGCGAGAGTTGGCCGCGCGTCCGCGTCGAGGCGGTCCGGCCGGACTTGCCGGCCGAGATCACTGTCGAAACGCCCATCCGTTTCCAGGCCAAGCTCTTCCTGGCCGGCCTCTCGGAAGACGACGTCGCCGTCGAACTCTACATGGGGCGGCTCAACGCGGACGGCGAGATCGTGGGCGCCATTCCGGCCGTGATGCGCATGGCCGCCGCGATGGGTGACGGCAGC
>Ga0315277_10013317_pt1 | contig 10251 bp, 10 predicted proteins | sample YL17G05_15_MG_FD_203695 | JGI IMG/M metagenome (GOLD analysis project Ga0315277, IMG submission 203695) | Sediment microbial communities from Yellowstone Lake, YNP, Wyoming, USA - YL17G05_15 | ecosystem: Environmental > Aquatic > Freshwater > Lake > Sediment | place: USA: Wyoming | collected...
CCGCAGCTCCGCCCCTCGGCGGTACTGCTCCTCGAAGCTCTCGGCGTGCTCCCGGGGCGAGGAGCCGCGCGTCCACTGCTGCGCGATCAGGGCCAGCCCGAGCCGCTCCAATAGTGTCTTCAGCTCCCGCCTCTGCGCCCCGTCCGCGGGCACTCCCATCTCCACCCCGTCGAACCCGCCCTCCTGGATCCGGCGGAGGTTGGCCTCCAGGGTGGGTAGAGGCATCCCCCATAGCGCGTGGAGGTACTTGATCTGGAACATGGGGTCAATATACGCAGACCTGCCGGCGCGCGTCAGGGGCAATTCTGCGGGGCTGCGGTGTTGAATTCGAAACAGCCATGAACGGAATCCATGTAACCGCGCTGTCTAAAAACTACCAACTCGGAAAGACCGTGGTGCACGCGCTGCGAGATGTCAGCCTGGAGCTGGAAAGCGGCAGCTTCGCCTGCATTGCCGGCCCCTCGGGCAGCGGCAAGACCACCCTGCTCAACCTGATCGGCCTGGTGGACGAGCCGACCTCCGGCTCCATCCGTATCGGGGAACAGGACGTGCGCGCCCTGGGCGAGGCGGCCCGCACCCGCTACCGCAGCAGGCACCTCGGCTTCATCTTTCAGTCCTTCAACCTGCTGCCCGTGCTCACCGTGTTCGAAAACGTGCGGCTGCCGCTGCTGCTGCACCGGGAGCTGAGCGCCCGGGAGAAGCAGGAGCGGGTCGAGGAGCTGGTGGAAGCGGTGGGCCTGGCCGACCACGCGCGCCACAAGCCCTTCGAGCTGTCCGGCGGACAGCGCCAGCGGGTGGCCATCGCGCGGGCCCTGGTCACCCATCCCAAGCTGGTCCTGGCCGACGAGCCCACGGCCAACCTGGACACGGAAACCGGAACGGAGGTGCTGGACCTGATGCAGCGCATCCACCGCCAGCAGCGCACTTCCTTCCTGTTCTCCACCCACGACCCGCGGATCATGGAGCGGGCCGGGCGGATCATCCGCCTGCGCGACGGGCGGGTGGAGGCCGCCTGAAGATGGAGCGCCTGGGCCTGTGCCTGCGCAACCTGGGGCGCCACGGCTGGCGCACCCGGATCATCGTGTTCATCGCCTTCTTCGGCGCCTTCCTGACTTTCGTGTTCGAGAACCTGGTCGAGGACATCGCCGTCAAGCAGTCGGACATGTTCGCCCGGGGCACGGCCGGGCATTTCCGGATCGTGCACCGGGACGTGGAGACCCGCAACAGCTTCGGCTACTACTACTGCGAGCCGGCGGACATGCTGCAGCCCGGGCAGATCGAGTCGCTCAAGGCCTATCTGGCCGCCCAGCCCGAGGTGAGCGGCTGCGAGGAGCGGATCGTGTTCTTCGGCGTGCTGTACGGGGCCCAGGACGAGGAGCACGGCTTCGCGGCCATGGCCATGGACCTGGAGCGCTTCGACCGCAACTTCACAGACCTGTTCTACGCCCGCGGCCGCCCGGTGACCCGCGGGCAGCCGGACGTCTGCGCGGCCTCCTGGTACGACTACGAGGAAAACAAGACCGTGGCGGTGGGCTCCTCCTACGTGATGCTCCTGCCCAGCCCCGACGGTGGTTACGTGGACCGCCTGGTCACCGTCCAGGGCGGCATCGACTTCAAGAGCCTGCCCCGGGAGAACCTGGGCTTCGGCGGGCTGTACTTCGACCTGGAGGCCTTCCGCTCCATGGCCGGCTACAGCCGGGCTTCGGCCACCGAGGTGATCGGCTTCCTGAAGGACGCCCGGAGCGAGAAAGCCGTCCTGGCCCGCCTGCGAGGCTTCCTGGCCGAGCAGCACCCCGACCTGCAGGTCGTCTCCTGGCGCTACTACGCGCCGATCTTCGGGGAGATCGTGGTGGGCTTCTCCGTGGCCCTGAGGTTCGTGGAAGCTGTGCTCCTGGCCATCTGCATCCTGCTGGTGGTCAAGCTCACTTCCTTCGCCGTGCTGGAGCGCTACGGGGAAATCGGCACCATGCGGGCCATAGGCTTCGGGCGCGCGGACATCGTGTTCCAGTTCGCCCTGGAGGGCTTCCTGGCCATCACCGCCGGGGTGGCCGCCGGCTTCGCGGCCGGAGCGGCGCTGATCGCCGTGCTGCACCGCACCGGCATCGCCAACAGCCTGACCTTCTTCCAGTACGTGATCGGCAGGGGCTTCTACCCCTCCTTCCACCCGCCCAAGATCCTGCGGGCCGCCGCCGTGTTCCTGGCCGTGGCGGTGCTGGCCCCGCTTTTTCCCGCGCTGGCCGGCGGGCGCCTGCCCATCGTGCGGGCCCTGGAAAGGCGGTAGGGCATGGGGCTGTTCGGCTACGTGCTGCAGAACCTGGCCAAGCGCCCGGCCCGCACCGCTTTCGTGGCCGGCGCCGGTTTCCTGGCCTCGCTGGTCCTGGTGTTCGCCTTCGCCCTGGGAACGCGGGTGCGGGATCACATCCGGGTGGACACCCAGGCCAAGTGGACCGGACACCTGTGGGTTTCCGCGGCGACGGACTTCCAGTTCAAGGAGCAGGACAGCGAGCGCTATCGGAGGCAGGCCGAGGCGGTGCGCGAGGTGCTGGAGGGACATCCGAACACCGCCATCCTCACCCCCTGGGTGCAGGGCTCCTGCGCGATGCAGGCCGGCGCTTCGCGCCACTCGATCATGTTCCTGGCCACCGACTTCGAGCTGGACCGGCCTCTCCGCGAGCAGACCGAGCTGGCCGCGGGGGATTTCCCCGGCGCCGGGGACGACTACGGCTGCCTGCTGTCCACCTACCTGGCCGAACGCTACGGCCTGGAGGTGGGGGATTCGGTCACCCTGTTCATTCCCTCGGTGTTCGGCGCCCGCAACGCCATGGACTTCCCCATCGTGGGCCTGTTCCGGGCCTCGGCCCCCTGGTACGACGACTGCGCCATGATCCGGGCCCGGGATTACGCGGAGCTTGCCGAGCTCACCGGCGGGCTGATGCCCTTCTACAAGTGCTATGTAAAACAGGAAGCCGGCATCCCGGCCATGACCGCGGCCCTCAACCAGCGGCTCACCGATTTCCAGGCCAAGGGCTACCGCGACGACCAGTTCGTGCGCTTCCTGCTTTCCCTGGGCATGAGCAACATCCTGTTTTTCGGCTTCCTGGCCATGATCGTGTTCCTGGCCCTGTTGATCGGCATCCGCTCCGTGATCATGACCAACATCTTCGACCGGCGCGACGAGATCGGCACCCTGCGGGCCATAGGCTTCCCGCGCCGCACCGTGCAGGCCCTGTTCCTCGGCGAGACCCTGCTCGGGCTGGCGGCCGGCTACCTGCTGGGGGCCCTGGCCGTGGCGGGGCTGGCAGTCACCTTCCGCTTCGTGATCGTGCGGCCGCCGCTCCTGATGCTGCAGTACATGTTCGGCATGACCCGTCTGGCCCTGGACATCAATCTCCTGACCCTGGGGGCCCCCCTGGTGCTGCTGCTGGGCATCCTGTTGCTGTCTACCTGGTGGACCGTGCGGCGCGAAACCGAGAAGCAGGCCGTGGCCCAGATGTCCGGCCGCTGAGGCGGCCATCCGGCCCGAGCCTTGCCGGGCCTCAAGGAGGAATACAATGCGTGAAGCCCTTTTCCGACCCGCCCTGTCGCTGCTGAGCCTGGCTCTCCTGGCCTTCCTGCCCAGACCGGTTTCCGCCCAGAGCTTTCCGGAAGGCGAGGTCAACGCCTACATCGAGGCGGCCGATGCCCTCGTTCTGCCGCTCAGCTGCAAGGCGAAAATGTCCATGACCGACACCTTCGCCAGCGGCGAGGACAAGGCCAGCGAGGGTTTCTTCATCCGCAAGGACAACAAGGTCGTGTTCGTGAACACCGCCCCCGCTTCGCAGAAGAACTTCGCCCTGCTGCGCAACGAGGACCTGTTCTACCAGCGCTTCGCCAACACCAACAAGGTGGTCAAGACCAGCGCCACCGCCTCCTCGCGGGGCGGGGAGACCTCCAACCTGGACCTGACCCGCTTCAATACGACCCTGGACTACGCGGTGAGCTACCTGGGGCGGGAGACTGTGGAGGGCAAGGACTGCTACAAGTTCGAGCTGAAGGCCAAAAACCGCAAGCTGGCCTATGGCCTGGTGCACGCCTGGATCGAGGTGGCCACGCACCTGCAGGTGAAGCGCTCCTTCTTCGCGGTGGCCGGCAAGGAGCTGAAGTACTACCTGGTGCGCTCCGTGACTATGAGGGGCAACCGGGTGGCCGCCATGGATATCCAGTACGTGGACGCCCTGAAGCCGGAGGAGACGAGCCGTTTGAAGATGTTCGACATCACCCCGCTGAAGAACGTTCCGGCGCAGTTCTTCACCAAGGAATACCTGGAATCGGGGCGGCTGTACCCCTACGACTTCTGAGGCGCGCCATCGATGAAAACAACGGCCATCGCCTTTGCCCTTCTCGCCGGCTGCCTTCTGCCGGTCGCGGCCCAGGAGGATGCCCCGGGCTCCGCCGCCGGCTTCAGCCTGTCCGGGGACCTCACGGCCGCCCTGAATGTGTCCGCCCGGGAAGCGCTTTACGGAGCGATCGGTTTCGAGCCGGTCGCCGCCTCCGCGGCACTGCACTCCGTGCTGTCCTTCGCCCGGGGCTATCGGGCCCTGGGCCTGCTGGACTTCACCTTCGCCGACTCCAGCCTGCTGGCCCACGCGGATGGAGCCCTGCTGGAGAACCTCTACGTGATGGTCAACCAGTTCTACGCCGATCTGAACTTCGGGGACCTGTTCTATCTGCGGGCCGGCAAGCAGCGCCTGAAATGGGGGGCCGGCTGGGTGTTCAACCCTTCGGACCCGGTCAATCCCCCCAAGGACCCCACGGAGGCTCTCCAGACCAACCAGGGCGTGCCGGCGCTGAAGGCCGAGCTGATCACCCCGGCGTTGTCGCTGGCGGCCTTCAGCACGATCTATGACAGCCCGGAGAACTTCGGCTTCGGGGGCAAAGTCTCCAGCTCGGCGCTGGAGGGCTCGGACTTTTCCCTCTCGGCCTACTGGTCGCCGACCGAATCCTGGACCGCGGCCCTCAACCTGTCGATCGCCCCGCTGTACGCCCTGCCGGGCTGGGACACGGTGCAGCTCTGGTTCGAGGGCAGCCTGTACGGCGAGCCCCGCTACCCGGAGCTTGGCCCGGTCCCCGCCCCCACCGGCCTGCAGCACGCGTTTTTGGTCGGGGTGTCCGCCACGCTTCCCGTCCTGCGCACCTCCGTGCTGGCCGAGTACTATCGCCTTTCTGAAGGGCTGACGCGCGCGGAGGAAAGCCTGGTCGCCGGGGCGGACAGCACGGTGATGGCATTGCGCCCGGGCCGGCTGGGAAAGGACTACGCCTTCCTGTCCCTGAATCAGAGCTCGATCACGAACAGCGGGCACCCGCTGTTCGATCACATCGGGCTTTCCAGCTCGCTGCTCCTGAACATCACCGACCTGTCCATGCTCGTACGGCATGGGGTCACCACTACCTTCGTGGAGGATTCGGCGGTGGAGCTGTCCGTGGCCTGGGTCGCGGGCGGCCAGGCCGGCGAGTTCGCCAACGTTGCGCCGGCCCTGAGTGCGGAGCTCGCCCTGAAGATCTTCTACTGACCCCGCCGCGCATCCAGCAGGTGCAGCAGCGCCAGAAGGGGATGAGCCAGCAGCATGCGCGGGCCGGCGAAGCGCATGACCCGGCGGATCCGCTCGCGTCTTTCGGCCCCGTAGCAGTGCACCCGGCACTTCGCACAGACGGGTTTGGAGAGACGGAAACGGCAGCGCTCGATCCGGCACAGGGCGTAATCCAATAACGCGGAGCATTCCACGCAGAGATGCGGACCGCCCGCATGATAGGCCCGGCAATACATGCCGATCATCACGGCCACGGTTTTCTTCTCTCTCGCCAGCTTCATAGACCGCCGGCCCATTATATCCGCCGGCGGGGCGGCAAGGCGAGCGCCCGCGTGCATCGGGTTGCCCACGCCGCCCGGAGGCCTATAATCAGGGAACCGAGGCGAAGGGAGGACCTGGCCCATGAAGACCCGCAATGCCTGGCTGTGCGCGTTGGCGCTCCTGCTGCCGCTTGCCGCGGGAGCCCAGGAAACCAAGCTTCCCGTGTTCTTCCTGCGCTACGAAGGCGGGGCGGGAAGCGAGGAGATCGAAGCGGAGGAGGTCGAGGAGGAACAGGTGGAGCCCTCCTCCCAGCGGCACAAGTTGACCCTGCGCATCAAGGAGCAGTGGAGCGACCAGCTGGCCACCAACCTCTACACCGCCGTCTCCCGAAAACTGTATTACTTGGACCCCGGCAGCTACACCTACTTCTACCTCAACCCGGACTTCCAGTGGGAGCTCGGGGAGCGCCTGGCCTGGCGTGCCAGCCTCAGGTCGAAATGGACGCATTACGAAGAGCTGGACACCTCGGGCCTGTCCAAGGACCTGACCAGCCTGCTGGCCAGGAGCGAGCTCACCGTGAAGCTGCTGGAGGAGCTGAAGCTGGAACCTTTTCTGCAGGGAGTCTTCGATCTGTACCGCAACGAGGAGAAAGTACAGCAGACCTGGGCCGCGGGGGTGAGCCTGGAATCACGCCTGGGCGCGGGCTGGCGGCTTACCGGGCGGTACCGGGCTGCCTTGCGTTTTCCGCTGGGGCCCGAGAGCGCCGTGCCCGAGCGCTTCAACCACGAGTTCGGTCTGAACCTGAGCTGGGACCCCAACCGCTGAGCGCGGCCCGCTCAGCTTCCCCGGCTCACAGCTCCACCTTCCGCTCCAGATACTCGGAGTATTCCCGCAGGACGGGCGAGTACTCTTTTTCCATCAGCAGGGAGGAGATCAGGAAATCCGCCGTGGACCGGTTGCAGGCGGTTGGGATGTTGGACAAGATCAGGGACTGCACGTCGGACAGAGGAGACTCGGCGCGCCGCAGCTCCTCAACCTGCAGGCGGGTCAGCTCCAGGGCGCGCTGGAAACGCTCCACCGCCTGAGCCGGCTCGACCGGTTCCTCCGGACCTTGCGGCCCCGCCTCGAATCCGGCCTCATAAGCCAGGGCCCTGCCCAGCGCCACGCCGCGGGAGGCGCCCACCCCGCGGATCAGCACCGTGTGCGCCTCGCCCCGGGACTCCCGGGCTTCCAGGAGCGCCGAGGCGCTCTGCAGCACCGCCGCCAGCTGAGAGGCTACCGCCCGCAGGGCCGCCTCGGTCTGGGCGGAGACGGAATCGCTCTCCTGGAAGTGCAGCTCCAGCACGCCGATGCGCGCGGGGCCCAGGGCGATGGGCACGGCAAGCTCGAGCCCCCGAGCCTTGGCGGTTGAGCGCCTGACGCCGCGTCCGCGGAAAGCCCGCGCCGCCAGCTCAGCGGGGGAGCCGCCCGGCTCCGGCGGGCGCGCCTGGCCGCTGCCGGCGATCGCCCGCAAGGCCGACCGCGGGGCGCCGTGCTCCGCCAGGTAGACCACGCAGTACCGGGCGCCGCAGTAGGCGCATATCAGCTTCGCGGCGCGCTTCAGGAAACCGGCTACATCCGACTCGTTCTCGAATAACGCCGCTTCCCGCCCCACGGCCCGGGACAGCTCGATGCCGGCGCTGTTCTCCATTAATCCTTCAGTCGCTATCCAGGACGTAATTCAGCTTGTTGGAGTAATAGGCCGCCAGGTGCGGGTTGTGGATGAACACCTCGTGCCTGTCGTGTTCGAGGGTCCGGTAGGCCTTCAGCGGGATGATCGGGTTCTCCGTGAAGTTGAACAGGCGGGCCACCCGGTTGAGCATCCGGTCCAGGGGCTGGAGGCGGCCGTTGGCGTCGTATAGTGGCGAACAGTCGATTCTCTTGGCCTTCAGAACGCGTAGGTTCTCGTGGACGTTTTTCCGCAGCTCCTGCTTGGAGACGGCGAACTTGTCCTTCAGCGAATGGAAGATCAGGGTGGTCTCGTACACCCGGATCAACTGGCTGATTTCGTGCCGCATGCGCTCGGCGAAGTCCCGGGCCTTGCCGCTGAAGGCCGTCGGAATACCCTCCCCGAACTTCACGCAGACGCGGCTTTTTTCCTGGCGCAGCTCCTTGGAGAAGGGCGCCTTGAAGAAGGTGTAGTAGTGGTCGTAGATGTTCTTGGCGATCTTGGTCCTGCGCGTGGAGGCTTTGAACTCGCGGAACAGGATGTCCTCCGGCACCCGCTCGTAGGTCACCGCCACCGGGATGTACTCGGCGTCGGTGATGCCCAGGCTGCTCAGAACTTTGCTGACGGTGATGAACACATAGGGCGACAGCGGGTTGAACAGGCCGCTGTAGGAGCGACCGTACTTGACCTGGCCAGTGTACGGGTCGGTCTCGTAACCGGGAAAAACCAGCAGGTTGTAGCCTTCACGGCCCAGGATGCGGGCCAGTTGCTTGGGGTACAGCCGGCTGTACTGCTCGCGGGTCACTCGGATCGGCCGCTGGCCCAAGGCGCGGGCCAGCAGGTCGTAGATCCAGTGGGTTGAATAGAAGGACTTGTCGTGGCGCACGCTCATGAAAGCCCCGCAGCCGCGCAGTATCGGGTCCAGCGGGCCCACGAACAGATTGTCGCCGGCCTGGATGGCGGTGCGCACCCCGGTGCGGTACAGCTTGTTCTGCAGCAGCATCCAGTCGTACTCGCTCTGGTGGTCGGGGATGAAGATCAGTCTCTTGCCGGCCTGGGTCTTGGCCAAAACCTTCTCCACGCCGGAGTACTCCACATGGCTGAAGCAGCCGGCCAGCAGGAAGCGCTCGCAGACGTAGGACACGGCGCTCAAGGTGCGCTTGTTCCAGCGGTGATGCAGCAGCCGCAGCAGGGTGCGCTCAGGCGTCTTTTTCATGTGTCGCGGAGGATCAGTATAGCGGGGACAGCCGGCAGGTGTAAACTACTCCCCGGTTCGCAGTCGTGCTTCGTAGCCCAGCCGGCTGACGATGCGGATGATCGCTTCCAGCGCCGCCGGGTCCCCGCCGTACTTCACATGGATCTCCTGGCTGTCCGGATACACCCTGACCTCCTCCACGCCGGGCACCTTGCGCCCCATGTGCTCGATGGCGAAGCTGCAGGAGGCGCAGCGCGCCCCGTTCACGTCCAAGACGGCGGTATTACTCTCCATGAATACAACATACCTACGCCCGGCCCGCGGGGACAAGGCGTCAGAACGCAAATAGCGTGCTGAGGGGCTGCAGTAGCAGCGGGTCAGTAATTTATCACCAGGTTCTCTTCCGGCAGGCGGTGGGTGAGCTTGCCGAACAGGGTCTGCGTCCCGGCGTCGTAAACCCAGCCGTCGCTGTAGCGGGAGTATTCCGGATCGGGTTTCCAAAGGATCTCGTGCAGCATGACGCTCTTCATCGGCTGGATGCCCTGGAGAAGGAAGTAATGCGTCCCGCCGGCGGGAAAACCGAAAGAGAAGCGGTACTGGCCGGCGCTCACCTTGATCTGCACCGGTGCCGCTGCCGTATACAGCCAGGCGCCGGGGGGCAGCTGTCCGTACAAAGGACGCTCCTCCGGCAGGTAGCGGCTATCGGCGACCCAGCCATAGAGCGCCTCGGGGGGCAGTTGCCCGTCCAGAGGGTGCAAGCTGCCGGAGAGGACACTTCCTCGCGCCGGCACGAATCCCTCGGAATCGGCCAGCGCTAACGCCCCCTGCAGCAGGCTGCGGCCCACCAGGGCCAGAGACGGGCGCGAGGTGAGCGCGGCGGCCTGCAGGAAAAGACGGCCGGCCCGGACCGAATCCTTGATATCCACGAGGCTTTCCTGCTCGCCGGTCGGCTGAGCCAGGAACAGGCCTTGCCGGGTCTGCAGCACCGCGGGCAGGAGGAAGGCGTCGATGAGCTCCGAGATCTTCTGCCCGTGGGGTTGCCCGAGCAGGCCGGCCGCCTCGGCGTACACCTCCAGCAGGGACAGCAGCCTGGAAACCGGGGCGCCGGCGCGGTCGGCCGCATCGGCCAAACGCAGGACTTCTTCGACCAGGGAGAAGGGACCCCGATTCAGGACGGTCCGCACCAGACTCGGGGTGTCCAGCACCGCCGCATCGGAGCGGCGGATCGCTTCCGTGACCCCGTCGATCAGCGACGCGGCCTGCTGCGCGCTGGCGGCCTGGAAATCCTGCAGGTAGCCGACGTAGGCGGCGGTCGGCAGGACGGATCCGGAACCCGCACGTGCCCGCACCGCCGCGGCCACCGCCGGCAGAAGCCGCCGGTAGTCCCCGCGCCGCACGGCCTCGGACAGCAGGCAGGCTCCCAGATTCTCCGCGATGGCCGGGTCCCCGGGAGTGCCCACGACCAGCTGGTTCCAGTAACCGTAGGCATCGTCCAGGAAACGCTGCAGAGCTCCCCGGTA
>Ga0315277_10013320_pt1 | contig 10249 bp, 8 predicted proteins | sample YL17G05_15_MG_FD_203695 | JGI IMG/M metagenome (GOLD analysis project Ga0315277, IMG submission 203695) | Sediment microbial communities from Yellowstone Lake, YNP, Wyoming, USA - YL17G05_15 | ecosystem: Environmental > Aquatic > Freshwater > Lake > Sediment | place: USA: Wyoming | collected...
TCTCCATGGCTTTCGAGATGTGGAGCTGCGTCGAGTCTGCCACGCCGACGAGCATAGCCGCGAAAAGTGTCCACATGGTTGTCGCTCAGATGCCGATATCGTGGTGGATGATGCAACTAACCTTTCGCAGTTCATTTAGGTTGCCATCGAAGCGTGGCAATGGATTGCCGGGGGAGCGCGATCGCAGCGTGGAGTTCCTTCCATGTCAAGCGAGCCCGGATCGGTTTATGCCTTCGATTCACGATGACCGTGATGATCGAGCCGTCCGGATTCAAGAAACTCACTTCCGACACGAGGAAAGGCGTCCTCGTGGTTGATGCAATACGAAAAGCTCCTCGCTGGATGAACTTGGTGAAATGCGACAAGATATAAAAATCAAACCGCGCGAGAACGCCAGGAATTGGAAATGCGCAGGATTCCGGTATGGCCTCGCGAATCTCCAAGTCTGCCCCAGGCACGATCCGCTGCAAGATCGTGCGCCGCGTCGGGAAGGGGCCGATATTCGGGCTGCCATCGGTTGCGATGAACGGGACCCAACCATTATATGAGTTGCTCCCGTACTTGAAAAATGTGATTATCCGGGCTGCGCCCATCAGCCAAAAGATGGAGCCTTCTGTAAAATACAAACTTTTTTCCGGAAATCGCTTTTTTATCACGCCCATGTATCGCGGGAGGCTCTCGTACCCGTGCAACGCAATCCCGTCAACGTACTTCGCAGCTGCCGGATCCTTTAGGATGATGCCTGGATATGGCGTTGGCTTGAAAAATCCAAAATTGTGGTCGAAACACCAGATCTTGGTCTTCAGCCCACTTTTCTCGAGCTTGGGGCCAAGATGGATCTTGATGAAATCGCGCTCGTTCTCCGCGTCCCACCAGCAAGATGGCATGAGGTACCAGTTCTGGTGCGGCTCATTCTGGACAGTCAGGGCATGGATCGGGATACCCTCGTCGTGATACGCTTGCAAGTACTTGATCAAGTAGTCCGCGTACACGGAATAATATTGCGGATTCAGCTTACCGCTGCACATACCCTTGCCGCCCTCGACCTCGGCCTTTCCCTTCCGAAACGTCGATTCCGGGATTTTCATCCAGCCAGGCGGTGACCACGGCGATGCAAAGAACAAGACATCAGGATTGATTTCCCTCGCCAGCTTGGCAACGGGAATGACATGTTGCTTGTCTTTTTCAATGGAAAAATGTTTCAACAGGGGATCGGTTTTTCCCGCGGGCATATCATCATACGAGTAGAATTCCGGCGTGAAATCTGGCGAGCCGATGCATAATCGCCACAAGTTCATATCAGCCCCCTTCGTTGGATGCACGAGCAGCTCCATCACCTTCCGGCGATCCGTCTCCGGAAGCAGCAGCAAATTGCAGCAGCTCGTTGGCTCGAAGCTGTATCCCATGCCAAGGATGTCTTGATACTTTATCGTTTCATCCACGTGCACGTCAAGGGTGAACCGGCCAGCCGGTTTTTCCCGGGAGAATGCAACTGGGTCTAACTTGGCCAAGCAACGCCCTTGGAACCTCGTAGACAAATAGGTCTCGATGGTAGGCATTAGCAGCTCCTATGTATCTATGGCTGGATAGCTATAAATTTTCGTGGAAATAAGGATAATGAACGTGATTTGGATTTAATGCTATGCATTGGACACGTGAAGCAACGATGCAGCCCTGTAAATCCCCCGATCGTGCTGGCCATTTCGGTGAATGGCAAACTGACGCGAATGGTATGCCAGCCTTTCACTATACATGCAAAGAGTTTGTTGAAGCGCATGCACGCTACTTCACCACCTTCGGAGGCTCCAGAACGCATTATCACCTGCTCGGGAACACTGGGTGGTTCGGGTTCGCGACGAATCACGGGCAGCTATATGCCTTGGATCCCCGCCGCGGGTTCACCATGATCGGTACGGACACAACGACGAACCATGATGACGGGGACCTGGGCGTCGGGGAGTTCGTGTTCAAGGACAAGGACGGCAAGATCGTTGCAGGGGTGAATGATGTCGCGGCGCAGCCGTTAATAAGTCGCATCTTTGGTGCCGGCTATGCCGAAAAGGTATTCAAGGCCGGAGATCTTTCCATCACGGTCGTGAACTGCTTTCCCGCCGGGGGTGACCCCGCCATCGTAGCAGAATGCAGCATGACGAACGAGAGCCCCGCTGAACGAACCATCGAAATGTGTTCCTATTGGAACTTGTTCCACCTGCCTATGAGCAAGTCGCTCATCGTTAGCGCAGGCGGCAGGAAATGGTATGCCACGAAGAAAAGTTTCAACACGCTGCTGCGGGCAGCGGTCGGCATCCAGAAACTCTTCCGGGCAGACACGGACGGTTCGAGGAGGCGCCATGCCAGCAAGATTTCCTTCCGCGTGAAAGAAACTTCCCCATCCCTCGCCATCCTCGATCCTTCTTTCCAAGGCGCTGCTAAGCACGACCCGATCGCGCCATCGGATATCAACTATCATTACAAGCCCGTGTTCGTTGCTTGTCTCGATGATGTCGTCGACACGATCCGTGTAAAGAAACCATCGTTCGGTGGAACAACCGGAACCGACCGCCTCGCGGGATTGTTCGTGCCCGGCTATGAACAAGCCAAGACCAAGTCCTTGAAGAACAAGGATGCTTGCATTGCCATGGTGAAGAAGATCACGATTCCCGCTGGTACCACGAGATCGATCCGGTTCCTATTCGGTTGCACGGAGGCGGATGCCATCAGCGGCATGATCGAGAAATATAAGGCGCAATTTCACGGCGCCAGCGTTAAAGACGGAGCTGCATCCTGGTTTAAGGAACGCTCGATCACCTTCAATATCGAAGGGATTCCATGGATGCAAAACGAGGTTGCATGGCACGGAGCATACATGTTCTCGTCAATGTTCAAGGACGAGTACCACGGCTACCATCGCGTGCCCCAAGGTTCCGTGTACTTGATGGGACACGCGTTCGATGGCTCCATCCGCGATTTCTCGTTGTTTTCCTACCCGTTGATGTTCATGGATCCCGCCCTAGCGAGGGAACACATAAAGTTCATATTCACGTGTATGGACGAGCACGGGAAGATAACCTATGCCTTGACTGGCTTCGGTAAGAGATTGCTCGTGCCCGGCATCCACGCTAATCCATCGGACCAGTATTTCTTCGTGGCGTGGGCGACCGCCGAGTATATCTATTTAACCCGGGATTTCGCATTTCTCGACGAAAGGATCACGTTAAAGGACAACAAGGGGAAGGGCACGAGTCTCACGATCAAGGAGCTGCTCAAACGGCTCATCGATTACGTGCTATCTAGCGAGGTCGGGCTCGGGGAGCATGGCATGGTCCGCGTGCGCGATGGGGATTGGAACGATGGTATCACGTTAATGGCAGAGAATCGCGGTGCATTCGTCAAGGAAGGAGAATCCACCTTCAATTCAGCTATGTTACTGCTTTCATTTTCCAAAATCTTGCCAGTCATCGAACGCTTCGACAATGACTTGGCAAGACGTATGAAAGACACCATGGACCAAGTATCGCTTGCCATCGATAAAGCATGGAACAGCAAATGGTATTTCCGGGGCTATGATGGCCGCGGGAATCCCTTGGGGGACTCGACACTATTTCTCGACCACCACATCTGGATGCTCCAGAACCCGGCGATGCCCGGTGATAAGATGGACATTCTCCTTAAAAACGTCCGTGATATCTTAATGGCCAAATCGCGCGTCGGAGCAGTCATCATGCAGCCGCCAAACCCGAAATCTTCGATATTACCGCCGGGCTGGGACATCAACGGCGGCACGTGGCACGCACTGAACTCACTGCTGGCGTGGGGCTTACGTTTCCGAGCACCGGTCGCGGCCCTTGATTTCATCGCGAAGATGAGCATGCACAACCGTGCCGAGCAATATCCCGATTGCTGGTACGGCCAATGGAGCGCTCCTGATGCTTACAATGCCGACGATGCCGAGCGGCCGGGCGAGGCATTTTTCCACGCGTCGACCCCAATGTGCGATTTCCCGTTCATGAATAACAACCTCCATGGTGGTTTCTTGGCTGCAGTCATTCATTATGCCGGTATTGAGGCAAGTCTCGAAAAAATCCGTGTCGACGTGTCGATCGATGCAACATTTTCATTTCGATCACGGATCATTGATATTGAAAAGAAACCCGGGTGCATCACGATAAAGCCGGGCACTCATTTCAAGGAAGACGTGATGCTCGAAATAGCATTGCCGGAATCATTCAAGGATAAAGGCACGGTCTCGTGTGACCCGGCATCAATACACGTCACGCAAGCCCGGGATGGCGTGGTTTCTGTTCTCTGGTCGCGTGCCCATCCAGTATCAAGTATTACCATTAAGAACGAGAAATAATGCAACATTTATGGATTTCTTTTATTTTTTCGGCGCTTTATCGATTTTCTTCTCGACAGTGATATATCTTGGCTCGAAACCGATCGATTTCACGATAGCGAGCATCTTCGTAGGGTCAGGCTTCATGGCGATCTTGATCCGGACCAGGTCTGCGCCCATTGCAGACAGCATCACGATTGCCTTATCAGCGAGTGCCTTACCGACTCCCGAGCCCCGGTATCCTGTTTTCACGCCCCAGTTGGAGAGATACCCGATCGATAGGCCATCAGGCGTGTTTGAGACCAGCTCGAGGAATCCCATGCCTACGAGCGTGCCATCTATTTCGGCGACGAGGGTTGTTCTACTATATCCAGGTTGGAAAAGACGCAGACCAGCAGACTCTGTCCATTTATCCTTGTCGAAGGAAAGATCGTTGAGCACGCTCATTTCCTCCATAAGTTTCAAGGTCTCCTCGTAATCGCTTTTCCGGTAATTCCGCACGAGCACCTTGCTGGCGATTTTGTCAACATCGGTCATATCAAGATTCCTTCTTTTTTAACGTGATGTCGAATGATCGGGAAAAATGGCCTATCTTCTTCACGAAATTGGTGTTCAAGACGCCGATGAGCTTGTCGTTATCGTCGATGATGGCGACGCGATTGACGCGGTTATGTTTTTTCGAAAACGTCTCCTTAAGCTTTTCCCAGGGCACGACCGGCTCATTTGCTCGCACGCAATACACGGGTGTAGCCATGATGTCTTTTGCGGTCAAATCCTTCATATCTTGTTCCTTCGCTATGAGCGTCAAGAGAACCCCATCCGTGACGATTCCGAGAACGTGCTCATTCTTATCGACGATGAAAATGCTGTCGATCCAATGTGCCACCATTGTTTTTGCGATCTCAGCCACTGTCGCATCGGGAGACGCCATGAATACATTTTCTTCTGCAATATCCATGTAGGTAAGTCTTGGTCCTTTGTAGATTTGATCGACCATGTTTAAATCACCTTGAGCTTGTTTGTGAGAATTCGATTCTGGAAAATCACATTACCTTCTTCCTTGACGGAAACGAGATACTCTTCCTTAGGTTTTGCCGCGATGCGTTCAAATTGAAAGTTCAATTCTTCGCCTTGGAACCAGCAATCCACATTCACGTCATAAAAATATTTTTCAAAGAAATCCTCGATATATGCAATGCTCACAACACAGTTGCAGATATCTCCCGAAGCCGCGTTGATGAGCGTGACGTTGATCTGGTTATCATTTTTATTCACCGAGGCATCGGCAAGTCTTATTTTGGAACGGATGACCGCGCCTATATCAACGATAGGCGCGCTGCTCGCTGTTTCGAAAAATACATCCTTGCTTACCTTTACAGGCGACTTTTTCTTGATATCTTGATATAACAAATAGGCCAAGGCCTTCCGTTTATCCTCCTCGCTGCTCACGTTCACTTCGAGATGCTTGGCATATTCATGCAAGACGAAATGGATCGTGGCGGTCATCTTTTCGATGATTTTATCTCCCGCGATCGAGATTTCCTTGTCCTTCGGGCTCTTGATGATCTTCGCATCGCAGATGGACTTTTCAATGGCTTTGGAAAACTCGTCGAGATGCTTGGTCGTCAGTTCTTGGTAGAGCTTGTTCAAGAGCTCGCCACCCAGCGGGTTCAAGTTGATGGGGATGCTCAGCATCAAGACAACGGTTTCCGGCGTGTTTTCGTCCATGCCGCTTCGTTTTTTAGGACGGTGACTGGGCGCGAGGAACTTTTTTGCAAGGTAGTTCCGCCCGCCGAATTCCAAGTCCACGTGGCTCAACTCGGCTTGCACGTCGACGCTCATCCACCATATCGAGTGGATAAACACGGTTTTGGACTCGGCTTGCAAGAATTCCGTGTCATTTTTCAGCTCGGAAGGATACACGAGCAGCAATTGATGGCCACGGGCCTCGTCAAAGTATGCCAGATAAATGATGACCTGTGATTCGAGATTTATGGTCGCCGTTTCATCTCGATGGTTGCCGTTTTTCTGGTCAAAAAATTCCATTTGAGTCCCTCGACGATGATTGCCCTGATCTTGTTCGTGCCAACGATGATCACATCGGGCTTACGCTAGATCTGTACGTCCCGAGCTTCCCCTCGTTGGAATCGAATTCAAGGTTGATCTCCGTGATGCCTTTTGCTAGCTTAGCATCGAGATCCATGACCGCACCGGGCTCGATCGTGCTAAAACCTATCATATACGGGGTTGTCTCGAAGAATTGATCGCGTAATCCAGTGACCCGACACGTGCAGCCGTGAAAGACCGTCGATGCGTCGTTCTTCACGGAGATTGAAATACCTTCAGCTTTTGTTTTTACTGCGACGATCTTGAGTTTCTTGATCTGGAAAAGTTGCTTGCCCGGTTCTGATTTTAATGCTGAGCTAGAAGTCTCGAAAAATTGCACGTTCTCTCGCTTTTCACCGGCAATATTTCCCTCGCCAATTTCAATCGGAATCTCGAAATTGATGTCCTCGCCGGAATATCTCATTCCGGTAACGCTGAGGTACCATTCTTTGATATCCCCGAACTTGTCGCTCCACGTTGTCTTGTCTTTCGGTTCCCATTCGTGGCGGGCGCTCAATTCAGCGTTCTTGGGAATCTGCAACAACATGAATCCTGCGGTTGGGTTGCTTACTTTTGAAGCGCTTGCCGTGGAAGGTGGAATAGATGGCACTTGCGTGCACATTCGCCCGAATTGCGTGCAATTGCACAGCAAATTGGAGCGTTCCATGAGCTGGATTTTCAATTCCTTGAGATCCTTGGCTTCGAAGTTGATCTTGATGGTTTCTCCTGGGCGATAGATGTCCTTCTGCAAGTTGAGCTTGAATCCCTTGATCGCGAGGATGACCGGATTCACTTCGAGTGCTTTATTCTTGTTTCGCTCCTCGACCAGCACGATTTCCCCCGCATCAGCGTATTCTTGATCGCTGCTATCGTCAGCCGTGCTCACTGGTATCCGCGAGTAAAACTCGATCTTGTACTTGATACCGCGTTCCGATGATGAAGGAACGAGCCTCGCTGGCAGGAAAACTGGTATTTCCCGGGAATACACGCCTTTTGCAAAGGAACCCTGGCAAAACACTTCCTTTTGCTCGATGACGAGGGGTTTTTCGCAAGGACGAACGGCACTGAGACGCAGGCCCGCATATTTCATGCTTGATATGCCGTTGATGCTTAGTTTCACGTTTGCAACGATTGGCTGGCCAATAACGGCCTGGTGGGGAAAATCAACCTTGATTTCCACGATGCATCCTCGGGTCGAATGTTATCCTTGATAATTGGTAGTCATTGAAGTAAAAAAAACATGGAAACTCGGAAAGGTCACGCGTTGTGGGAGGTGATGACGACCTCGGCAAATAATTGCAGGTCCCGTAGCAATTCCGATATTTTTTCTTCGATTGTAGTGGATGCCTCTTTCGATTTCATGACAAGCACTGCGAGCACGTATTTAAAAATGTGCAACTCTATCTCCTTGTCGCCGTCCATCGGGGTACCTTTGAATGTTGCGGATTCTGCCATAAAAAGATTTTCTCGGATCACGTTGCAAGAATGGATGAATTCCCTAAAATCGCTCCGGAGTTGCAATCCTGCAGTGACCCCAGCCACGTTGTGAACGATGACGTTCCCGGATATGTCCGCGACGATGATTTTCGCATCGATTTCCTTCAGTTGCTTTTCTGCCTTCTCCACGTGGGATTTCAAGGTGTCGTATGCCCCGACGAGCATGTCCCGGAATATCCGGTTTAGATTCTCTTGCTCGTAAATCGACGTGGTGTACGGGTGGACCTCGAATCCCTTGAACAGCGTGTCGAATATCGCCTTTGCCTTTTTATAATTGGCATCGAGCAATTCCTTCGGGTATTCATTTCTCGTGTCAAATTTATGATAGAGCAAGTAGATCTTGGGCTTCAGCGCTTTCTTTTTGAGTGCATCAATGACCTTCTCGAAATATTTCTTCGCGTTTTCGAGCTTGTCTGGCTCGTGCATGTCGACGATAGCCACGAGCACGTCAGTCTCGTTAAAAACGTCAGGCTTGTCGATATAACTCTGACGGTATTGATCTTGTCCGCCGAAGTCAAATATGGAAACCTCGAGGCCAAGATAGGGATGTCGTCGAACTTCATACATTATCGTAGGGCTCAAGCTCTGCGTGCTTTCTGGTGTCTTCATGGAGAACGTGGTTGCATAGATCGAAGTCTTTCCACACCCGCCAAGTCCGATCAGAGAAATTTTCATTATTTCCTTCCACCTTTACATTGTTTGTAATTTAGGCTAGGCAAAATTTTAAGCCTTTGGTTTTTCCTTGTTCTTTGCATCTTTCGCTGCTTGTTCCTCGTTCTCTTCGTCAATCAATTTTTTAATACTGATCTTCTCATTCAGCAAGTTATCCGTCGGTGTCCGAACATCCACCATGATTTCCAACGATGCGAGCTGGTCTTGAGGCACAGTTAGCGGATAGTCAAACGCCATCGACTCGTAAGGAAAAAGTTCCGCCACCGAAGTGCGCCACGCGATTTTTTCGAACACGTCGATCGACAAGCTGATGCGAACGTCAAGTTTTTCCATGGCAAATCCAGACTCGTTTTCCAAGGTGAATTTCACGTTCTTGTGATTGTTGGAAAGCTTGACATTCTTAAGTTTGAGTTTCTTGGCCAAAAACGGTGTCCGGGGAAGGTTAGAAACTTGCACGGTCCTAGGAGTTGCCGATTCGCCGGGCGTCTCTGGTGGCGTGAAAACGTATTGCGTCCGCACGTTCACGTTGTACATTGATACTTTTTTCGTCCGGGCGAGTTTTAACACGACGTCTAGGTCCTGGCGGCTCATCGGCTTTATATCCAGGTATCCTGCCGCCGCAGCATCTTCGACGAGCAATTGACCAAGCGGGCTCCGGCACAGGACCGTGTTGTACCCGTCAGGTGAACCGACGGATCCTACCGACACGTCTGCATTTTCAGAAGTCAAGTCAGTGCAAAAATTGCACGACGAGGACTTGTACTTGTTGAGAGCAGCTATTTTATACTCCTTGATTTTCTCGCCGTTTTCCTTGAAAATATTGAACTTACCCGATGAGATGCTCATCTTCTTGATGTCGTTGAGGTTGATCCCGTCACGCTCGAAAAAGCCGTACAATGTCTCTGGCGAAAAACTATCCATGCAGAACAAGCCAATCTTGATGACTTGCGCCCGTAAATTGTACAAGATCATGCCAAACGGTGACTTCTGCATCTTGTCGATTGCATCGATGTTGCACGGCGTGCCCACGAACGCGATGGCATGGTTTCCTTCGTGCAATGCCTTGAACAACGCCCGAACCGTTTGAGAATGCACGTATAAAGAGCCCGATGCTGCGAGAATTTCCTCGCGCGTTTTCACGAACGCGGGCTGCGCGCGCCACGATGCATCGTGTTTCGTGACCACGGCGCCGTCGATGAGCTTCTTTTCAAGCAGGTACAACAGCAGGCTCGTGACGGTGCCGCCATCTTGCCCTTTAACGTCAGGAATCTTCGATTTTGCAATATATGCAACTTTGACCGATCCAATCAGATCTTCGGGCACTGTCTTTGTACGTGGGCACTGATTGTAACAAATTCCACAGCCGCTGCACTTTCCCACGAGTTTAGGCTCGCCGTCGACCCAGTCTAACACGTCGCACACGGCGACGCACGCGGAACATTTCGTGCAGATACCCGCCTTCACGATCTCCTTCATCAATTTGCCGAACGCATCCTTACCCTTTTCAATGCGTTTCTGCAAATATTCGTAAGCAGCTTTATCGCCTTGAGGTTGTTCCATGTCATTTCACTGGATGATAATCATGATCCAATACTATTCTAATGATTTCAAAAATTTTGTGCTCAAGTATGATCTGTC
>Ga0315277_10013324_pt1 | contig 10248 bp, 10 predicted proteins | sample YL17G05_15_MG_FD_203695 | JGI IMG/M metagenome (GOLD analysis project Ga0315277, IMG submission 203695) | Sediment microbial communities from Yellowstone Lake, YNP, Wyoming, USA - YL17G05_15 | ecosystem: Environmental > Aquatic > Freshwater > Lake > Sediment | place: USA: Wyoming | collected...
CCAGAAACCACGAACCATTTTTACCTTAACATTGCATAAACTTTTGACGATACGGACATGGGAAAGCCGTTCGGAGAGGCTTCGAGGCGAACCTTTGGCCGAATCGGCACTCTCGTCCCCTTCCCCTGCTGGAATTCACTTGAAGTGATGTCCTCCGATACCCTTAAATTCTCAAAACAACCGCCTTCCGAAGCCTTGAAGGGCGGTTTGCCCGTGTCCGTTTTGCAACTGTCAGGTTTATTACTCAAAGCAATTCATTCTCTTTTCGACAATGCGGACCATCTCCTCCACGACCTCTTCAACGGACCGATGTGTGGAGTCAATGAGAACGGCATTGTCGGCTTTTCTAAGAGGGGATAGAATCCGATGGATATCATTATGATCCCTTTGCCTCACTTCTTCAAGCGTCTCTCTAAAATCGACCCTCCGTCCCTTTTCGAGCAGTTCATTAAACCTTCTTCTTGCCCTTTCTCCTATCTCAGCATCGAGATAAAATTTAACGTCCGCGTCGGGGAAGACCACCGTTCCAATATCCCTTCCCTCTAATACAACCCCACCTTCTCTTCCCATCTCCCTCTGCAGCTGAACCAGCGCATCTCTTACACCCTTTCTCTTTGAAATATCTGAGGCGAGGCGGCTGATTTCAGGTGAACGGATACCCTCGGTAACATCCTCTCCATCACATAGGACATGGATTTCTTCCCCCTTTGTGATGAAGGTGATGTGAAGTGACGAGGCCCACGGGTAGAGAACCTCTTCATTTTCTGTCCCAAGGCCTTTCTCTTTTGCCCTGAGCGCAACAGCCCGATACATCGCCCCGGTGTCGATGTAGAGATAGCCCAATCGCTTTGCTAAAGACCTCCCCACTGTGCTCTTGCCAGCACCAGAGGGGCCATCAATAGCAATGGTTAATCTTTTTCTCTTAGAGGTCTCCACTCTCCCAACACGTCAAGAAAGGTAGGAATGGTTTACCCCGTATAGAAAACCTCGCTAACTTAAATAGAGATAATAGAAATGGACGTTAACCCGTCCTTAAGAGGGGGGGTAAAAACCCTACCTTTTCTAACGGGGTTTACCATACTGGGAGGAGATTTTCAAGGGATGAAAAAGGAAAGGATTTACAACGAATTAAATATGAAGCTCCCTGGCCATCTTGTCTAAAGTGGGATGGGCCAGGTTCTGGTCAAACCTTTTCAAAGGGATTTTTAATGGAAGGCATTCCAAAGCTTTCGGCGACCCCCAGACAGACCACCTTTCCATCAATCAGATTAAGGCCTTTCGTCAAGGCTTCATTTTCTTCAAATGCCTTTTCGTATCCCTTATCTGCAATCTGAAGCACATAGGGAAATGTTGCATTGGTGAGTGCGAACGTTGAAGTCCTCGGATAAGCACCAGGGATATTGGCTACGCAATAATGGACGATGTCCTCCTCAATATAGGTAGGATTCTCGTGAGTGGTGGGGTGTGTGGTCTCAAAACATCCACCTTGATCGACGGAGATGTCCACCACAGCGGAACCAGGACGCATCCTCTTGAGCATCTGGCGACTCACCAACTTCGGTGCTTGAGAACCTGGGATGAGTACCGCTCCGATGACCAGGTCCGCATCTGCAATCTCCTCTCCGATTGTCATTCGATTTGAAATGAATGTGGTGATATGACCTTGAGTGATATCATGAAGATAACTCAGTTTTTCTGGTTGGATATCGAGAATACTTACTCGAGCTCCTATCCCCACAGCGACCTTACAAGCATTGGCCCCAGCCACCCCTGCTCCGATAATGACGACCTTGGCTGAAGGAACACCTGAGGCACCGCAGAGGAGAACGCCTCTTCCCCCGTAGGTCGTCTCCAAGCACATTCCTCCCGCAAGGATAGAGGCTCTGCCCGCAATCTCGCTCATCGGCCGAAGGAGAGGAAGCGACCCATCCCGCTCCTGAACGGTTTCGTAACCAATACCGACGATACGCCGATCTAACAACTTGATCGTGAGCTCTCGATCGGCAGCCAGATGGAGATAAGTAAACAGGATCTGGTTCGGTTTCATCAGCGGAAATTCTGGCTCTAAGGGTTCTTTGACCTTAACGACCATGTCGGCTTCATCCCAAATATCCTTTGCCCCTTCGATAAGGGTGGCGCCGGCCTTCTGATATTCATTGTCAGAGAACCCACTCCCTTCCCCTGCCCTTTTCTCAACCAGTATACGATGGCGGTGAGAAACTAAGGCATCGACACCCTGGGGTGTCATGGCAACCCTTTTCTCTCCGTTCTTGATTTCTTTAGGAACACCGATAATCATTTCATCCCTCCCTCAACCGCATTTGGCCGCAAGGCGTTTCGCAACAAAACCGACCATTCCCTCAGTGGCTTTGGAAAATTCGATCGCCGTAGCCACGAGTGCTGGATGTTGATTGAACTCATCTGGTGTTAACCCATCCTCCCGATAGGCCTTCTCAAAATAGGGAATCCGTAACAATTTATCCAAGACGGCTTTGGGAACTTCCTCATCGATCTGGGGTCTAAAATCTGTCCCATCAAGGGATTCAAATACGGCTTCAATAAAGGATGGGGGGCAGGTGAAGACAATATCCCCTCCAGCCAACTTCTCCAGATGCCAACAGTATTTCTTTCCATCCAAGATGGGACTAATCCTCATCGAACAGATCAACATCTTGCTGGGATAATTCCTTTCCTTAACGAGATGATAAGCCTTTTTAAAAATGGCCAACTCAGCCCACCGGATATCCGCCTCAGAGAGATCGATCCCCAGAGATTCTGTCTCCTTTCGTAAATCTCCCAAATCCCCAAACCTCGCCGTCATATGGGTGATGACCGACCTCCACCGCGTCAGATCCACTCCATTCTGTTTGGCAATCTCCACGCCCTCCTTTACCGCTTTGGCACAGGCCATCAATTGGGGGAGAATGAAAGTGAGGGTATTGTTCGTAGAGATCCCCTTCGAGGTGAGGACCTTGATCACCTCATAACCTTCCTTCGAACCCGGCACCTTAATCATCACATTGGGACTGAGGCGGGCCAGTTCCAGGGCCTGCGAGATCATCTTCTCCTTATCCCTCAGAGCTCTTGGATCCACCTGGCCAGAGAGATATCCATATCGATATTGAGATCGTTGAAAGACTCCCATATACATCTCTGCCCCACGTCGCACAATCTCCTTGTAGGTCAACCAAAAGAGGGCCTCCTTGTCCAAACAGGGGTTCTGGTCGATCAGGTCATCCACCAACTGGGCCACATAGGACTCTCGTGCCTTAATCACCTGGAGCAAGAGAGGTGGGTTGGTGGTCACTCCCCGGAAGAGGGCCTCTTCGGGATGCTGAGGGTCGTAGAGCCTCCTCAGTTGTTCTCGAAGTTCGTTCGCCCGCTCGGGTGGCGCTTTCTTGACCATACTTTCCGACCAAGAAGTGTAGATGAGGGGTGAAGAATCCCACCAGATCTCCAATCCGGGATGAGTTTCCATCAATCGTTCGAGAGGGTTCTTCTTCATGCCTTTGTCTCCTTTTTCCTATTCCCTAAAAATCGTTTGATGGCACTCACACACAGAGAATTCTCCTCATGGTTACCCAGACTGATCCGGAAGAACCCTTTTCGTCCCCGAAGGGGAGCGAAGTATTTGAGCATGACCCCCGCCTTTTCAAAAACATAATCGACAATCTCCTTCCCCGTTGCCCCTGCATCGGTGGCATCGATGAGCACATAATTTCCATGAGAATAGTATGGTTTGACACCCTGAAGCTTTGAGAGTTCTTTGCAGATGTAGTCCACGCCGGCATTGTTATAGGCAGCTTTTCGCTTCAATTCTTCCTCTTCATCGAGAGCTGCTTCTGCAGCTGCGATGGAAAGAAGACTGGCGTTCCAGGGAACCTGCATCTTCCGAAAATACTGGATCAATTGTTCTTCGGCCAGGGCATATCCAAATCGGATTCCGGCCATCCCATAAGCTTTGGAAAAGGTGTGCGCGACGATCAGATGATTGTACTTTCTGATCAGAGGGGCCTTTGATTCATATTCCGCATGATACTCCAAATAAGCCTCGTCAATCAGGGTGGGGATGCCGACTTCCACAATCTTCAGGAGATCATCGTCAGAGATAAAGTCCCCTGTCGGATTATTGGGGCTGCAAACAATGATCACCTTGGTGCGTGGCGTGATGGCCCGGAGCATTGCCGGGACATCGTATTGCAGATCAGGAGTCATATCGACCGCCACCACACTCCCTCCGACGGCCCTCGCCCGAATGCCATAAAGCGAAAAAGTAGGATTAGGAAGAAGCACCTCATCCCCCGGAGTGACGAATAGCCTCATGATCATGTCGATGATCTCTGAAGAACCATGGCTGATGTAAACATTCTCCGGTCCTAAATCGTAACGTTTGGCAATCTTGGCTCGGATGCGAGGTCCGTTATCCGGGTAGCGGTTCCCCAATTTAGCAGCCTCGAGAATGGCCTGGAGAACTCTCTCCGAAGGAGGGAGGGGATTTTCATTAATCATCATCCGCTTCAACTCCGGTCTGGACCAAGCGATCAATAAATCCTCGGTATCGTAAGGTTTGACTTGATCAATCCATGGAACCAAAAAACGCTTCAGATCTGCCATAAGAACCTCCTGTTCAAAAATTTCAATGTCAAATATCAAAGTTCAAAGTTCAAATGAAAGAATTAATCATAAAAGGATTTGACATTAAAGCATTTTGGCATTCATTTGACATTTGGGTTTTGACATTTGAAATTGTCCTTATACCTAACTACCTATCTATACAGGTAACAAGAAAAAAAAATTTTGTCAAGATTATTTTAGGCCTTCAAGTCGTACCGGTATCTTCCCGATTCCACTTCAAAAATATATTTATCCCCCCGATGAAAAGCGTGAAGCACCTCCACCGGTATATTTTTGGAATCATAGATGACACTTTCCAGGAAAATTCCCGGCGAACGGGAAGGGACGCCCAATAGCTTTGCGTCCTTTCCCGATAAAGGGATCGCGCGAAAGGTCTGCAGGGATCGATGAAGTTCGACATGAAACTTTCTCGTCAGGAGATGATAAAGGGAACCGGTTAACCGCATCTTTAAAATATCCTTATACTCTTTGTAGGGAAGATAACTCCTCTCAATCACGAAGGGGATGCGATTCCCTAACCGGAGCCGCTCCGTCAAGATGATCATCTTCTCTTTTCCCAGCATCAGTTTTTCTGCAACGTCAGGAGGGGCTTCGATCACGGACTGATGGATGAGCTTGGTTTGAGGAACAATGCCCATCCTCATCATATCGTCTGTAAAACTGGAAATATGTTGAAGCATATACTTCACGGGTTGAAGGGACTGGGCGATCACAAAAGAACCCACCCCATTCCTCTTCTGAACGAGACCCTTTGCGACCAAATCCGAGATGGCCTGTCGGACCGTGTTTCGATTGACCCGAAAGAGCTGAGAGAGTTTCGATTCGGAAGGCAATTTCTCGTGGACGGCATACCGGCCTTTCTGAATCATCTCCATCAGCCAGTTGCTGATTTGAATATATTTTGGAACGCCGGCTTCTAAATGGAGCATCTCGGGCATCGACTTTCCCTCTTTAGGTTGAGGCACTCATCCCCTTCAATCCCGCCTTCCCGGTGATCAATCGCATGGCGAAGAGCATTCCCACCACAATCACGATGATGATCGTGCACACTGCATTTGCACTGGCCGTTCGGCCATCGATGTCGAGGAAAATGATTTCGATCGCTCCCAACTTCACCTTTGCCGAGATGAGAAAGATGACAGCGCTGATGGTAGTCATGGACCTCATAAAGAAAAAGGCTATATTGGAAAAGAAGGCTGTCTTGGTGAGAGGGAATACGATACGGGTAAATGTGGTAATCGGGTTCGCACCCAAACTCACTGCCGCTTCCTCAATCGATTTATCGATCTGTTTCAGATTGGCAATGCTGGAAAGGACACCTAAGGTAAAATTACAGACGATGATGTTGATGATGATAATCCAAAAGGTCCCGTAGATTAAAAAGTAGGGCTTATTAAAGGCCAGGATATATCCCAAACCCATCACGGTTCCAGGAATGGCAGCCGGTAACACGCTCAGGGTATAGAGAACCTGATCCCCTTTGGGTCTCTTTTTTTCAACAATGTATCCTGCCAAGAGTGTTAAAGAAGCACCTCCCATGGCAACCAAAATAGACACCCAGAGGCTATTCCAAATGGGAGCATACTTATAGGCGATGATAGATTGCCACTCTCCCTTTAGGACAGAAACCCAGAACTTGGTCCAAAGGGGAGCGCTCCCGCCTAAGGAAGGGAAATCGTAATGTTTTAATGTCAATGAAAAGTCATAAGGCCATGTCTTGACAAAAGAGCCTAAGAATACAGAAGCAAAAACGATGAGGATGAAGGTGCAGGGAATCCAGCAATAGATGGTAAATGCCCATTTTTTAAATGGTCTGGAGGGTTGAAGGAAAGGACGCGCCTGGCCACTGATGAGGGCATAACTCTTCTTGGTGAGGTAATAGTTCAAGAGAAAAGCCCCTACGGATGGGATGAGAAGAATGACGCTGATGGTGGCCCCTAAGTCAAAACGCTGCATTCCGATGACCTGTTGATAGATCTCTGTGGCGAGGACGCTATAATTTCCACCAATCACCACAGGCACACCAAAATCGGTGATGGTTAAATTAAAAACCAGTGCAGCGGCACTCGCAATTCCATATTTGGCTCCCGGGAGAGTGACTTTATAAAATGTCTTTAGGGCTGAAGCCCCCAGACTTTGGGCCGCCTCATCCAATCGGGTATCCACTGCAGATAGAGAGGTATAAAGGATGAACAAGGCATTGGGAAAACAGTAAAGACATTCGGCTGCAATGATTCCTGTGGGACCGTAGATATTCCAATCCGTATGAAGCAAATAGCGAGTGATCAAACCATTTCGACCAAACAGAAGGATCAGCGCCAGCCCCTGGATAATGGAGGGGGCGATCAGGGGAAAAGTCGAGATGGTATGAAAAATTCCCTTTCCCCCAATAGTGGTTCGGGTCAATCCATAGGCGAAGAAGAAGGCCAGAACCGTCGTGATCAGCATGGTTACAATGGAAACATACAAGCTATTCGTCAAAGAACGAAAAATTCTTGGATTGGTAAAATAGGCGACATAATTTTTAAGGGTGAAAACCCCGTCTTTGAAGAAGCTCAATTTACAAATATCGTAAACCGGATAGAGCATAAAAAAGGCGAGGACAGCCAGGAGGAATCCCATGGTGATTCCAGTCATCCAACGATCACTGATAAGAGTAGATGGGGTAGAATAGTCTTTTAAGATTTCTTCTTGATTCATTAAGACCCCTCTTTCGAAGGATAGATTAAAAAGGCCTCAGGAGGAAAATAGAGGAAAACCTTGTCTCCTTGCATGAGCTGCCTTTGTACAAACTCCTTTTCAATCACATCCGAGATGACCTCCTCCCCACCCATATTAATGACCAGCCTTACAGCGGCTCCCAAAAAGGTGATCACATCGATCTGACCTGTAATAAGATTTGAAGCGTCTAAACCATTGGGGACATTTCCATATTTAAAAACCTCGATCTTCTCAGGTCGAATGGCCAAAAACATCTCTTCTCTGGGTGAGGCCCCTTTTTGTGAAACTCTGAATTCCCACTTTCCTGTGTTGACCCGATCATCGGTTCGATACCCCTTGAAAAAATTCGATGTTCCAACAAAGTCTGCCACGAAACTCGAATTGGGGCATTGATAAATATCAATGGGCTTACCGACTTGCCGAAATTGACCTTTCTCCATCACGACGACCTTGTCGGCAATGGAGAGGGCCTCTTCCTGGTCGTGGGTCACATAGATCATTGTCTTTTTGAGCTCTTGCTGGAGCCGCTTTACTTCCGCCCGAAGACGCACTCGAATTTTTGCATCTAATGCACTTAATGGTTCATCCAGAAGCAGCACTTGAGGATTAGGCGCCAGTGCCCGGACTAAGGCGACCCTCTGTTGTTGCCCTCCACTTAATTGAGCGGGAAAGAGATTCCTCCAATCCCGAAGGCCAACAAGATCCAGCATCTGATCCACTCTTTCGGCGAGGGTCTTTGGGGGCACCTTTCTTACCTTCAGCCCGAAAGCGATGTTTTCTTCTACTGTCATGTTGGGAAAAAGCGCATAGGACTGAAAGACAATTCCAAACTCTCTCTTCTGCGGAATGAGGTCATTGATTACCTTTCCATCAAAAATGATTTTCCCTTCCGTCACCGTTTCAAAACCGGTAATCATCCTCAACACCGTGGTCTTTCCGCAACCGCTCGGTCCCAGAAAACAGATGAACTCCCCTTCCTCAATTTCTAAATTGACATGATCTACCGCGGTCATCCCCCCGAATTGCTTTGTCAAATTTTCCAACCTGAGGTTCCTTCCCATTTTTGTCCTTCCTCTTATTGTAGCCCCTCACCCTTCCCCTCTCCCCAGAGGGTAGAGGGATGGGGTGAGAGAGAGCTGTTTACCTATCTAAATAGGTCTTTTAATCGAATTTAAAAAAATTGTCAACTCTGTTGTTTCAACCGGGGTCAATAAAAAAGGGCACCCCACACATCGCAGGATGCCCCTGAAACCAATACGTTTCCTCATTTCAAGAAGAGGCTCTCCCATTTTTTTAGAATCTCGTCCCGGTTCTTCGCCTGCCATACAAAATCCATTGGATAGAGCTTAATCTCTGACAATTTTGGCATATCCGATCGAGTGGGAATCCCGGGTAAGGTCACGCCGAGTTTAAATTCTGAGTAAGCCTTCATGGCGTTCGTGCTGATGGCCCAATCCAAGAATGTCCTGGCGGCCTTCGGGTTCTTTGCTCCCTTCAGAAGTGCATTCGCTTCGACTTCATAACCAGCTCCTTCCACAGGAAAGACAAATTCTACAGGGGCTCCTTGTTTCTTCAGTTCACCCACGACAAAATCGAACGAGCAGCCTACAGCAAATTCTCCCTGTGCGGTCATCTTGGCGGGTCTCGATCCACTTTTAATATACTGCCCCATATTCTTATCCAACTTTTTTAATAACTCCCATCCATCCTCTTTTCCTTCCTTGGCCCCATACATCTGGAGGATGCTGGCAACCTGTAAGAAACCGGTCCCTGAGGCAACGGGATTGGGCATGGCAATCAATCCCTTAAACTTTGGATCGAGTAGATCGTTCCATCCCTTCGGCATGGGGAGCCCCTTCTCTTTCATCACTTTCGTGTTCACGCAGAAGGCGGCTATGTACATATCGATCCCCACATAATAAGATTGAGGATGGACAAATCTCTTATCCAATTTTTCAACCCCTTTGGGTTTATAAGGTTCTACCATCCCTGCAGGGATAAACTGCTCCATATTGGTCACAGCCCATCCCCAGATGCAGTCAGCTTGAGGATTGTCCTTCTCCGCCAGCATCCGCGCACCCAGTTCACCTGTCGAAAGTCGAATAATATCGATGTCGAGGTCCGGGAGATCTTTTCTTGCCACTTCCAAATATTTTACCGTCTCATCCGTCTCCAACGAAGTATAGACCACCACCTTTTCTTTGGAGATAGCAACCCCTGAAAAAAACATCACCATCAAGATACTGATCATTATGGCCATCCATTTACCCTTCATATGTACAATCTCCTTTCTTAAATTTTATGTTGCCATTAAGTTCTTTATCTTTTTTGAATCTCCTAAATCTTCACCTCCCCTCCTTAATGTAATATTGTTAAACTCGTTGAAGTTTAGAAAATCTTATATCGAAATCAATTTTTTTGTCAATATTTTTAAAATGACTTGCCCCCCCCATCCCCTCCCGTTAAGAAAATGGAACTTTTTGACAAAAGGGTTGACAAAAACGAGATTTTTAATTAAGAGTCTGTCCATAAATGTAGTCATCTTCTTTTCTTGTCATCCCCGTGAAACTTGTCCTCGCGAAAGCGGGGAACGGGAATCCAGTCTTATCAATACGTTCTGGATACCCGCCGGAGTTTACCCCGTAATTGATACGGGGCGGGTATGACGAACAAACTGAATTTATAAACAGGCTCTAATTAAACCTGTCTACATAGATAGTAAGCTTTAATCCCCTCCGCCCCTTTACTAAGGGAAGGTGTGAAAAAATCGAGCACATGGTTCAAACGGAAGGACGGGTGGATTGGAGAAGCTTTAGAGCGCAACCTTTGGAAATTGAACCACTGTGCCGTAAGCTCGCTTAACCACATATCTTTATTGCCGTGGCGGGTGAC
>Ga0315277_10013325_pt1 | contig 10248 bp, 6 predicted proteins | sample YL17G05_15_MG_FD_203695 | JGI IMG/M metagenome (GOLD analysis project Ga0315277, IMG submission 203695) | Sediment microbial communities from Yellowstone Lake, YNP, Wyoming, USA - YL17G05_15 | ecosystem: Environmental > Aquatic > Freshwater > Lake > Sediment | place: USA: Wyoming | collected...
TACCGCTAAATTGGCAAAAGAGTATTTTGAACGATTTATCAAGAATGAAGAGCCGCTCTTCTCCAACAGGTCTAAAAACATGAAAAATGCTAACGATGTTTATATATATTTAACAAAGTTCAAATATATGGATAATGACATACACGCATATCCCTGGGCGGTAGAAAAGAGAGGCACTATAGATTGCGATGACCACGCCACTTACGCGTATGTGCTGCTAAGACAGCGGGGACTCCCTGCTATGATCGCGTGCATAGAGAATCCGGACCCCAAAAAGAAAGGTCATGCCGTCTGTATGTTCAAAACAGACGAGTACTGGTCATGGATGGACTACACAAAGATTAGCCTTGACGCCTCGGCTAACTACAGAGCTTTACCGGCAAAGATATTCACGCACGATGTGAGGTTTTACACTGTTGACGTGGAAAATACCTGGCTCATGGGAAAAGAGACCCAAAACGAGAACTGGGAAACAAGCCCTTATTGATAATATTAGTATGACAATTTTACTGTTATGAAGAACATCTGGCAGACAAAGATTTAAACGCGCCTAAATGGTCAATATGTAAATATAACTTAAACGATTATTTACGTCTATTTGGAAACATCTCATCAAGCCCTTGATTTACTTTATCTGCAAAAGATGGTCCGCCAAACGGATTCGATAAACGGATACTACCCAATAAATCTGCAATAGTCTTTAATGCGTCTTTTATTGCGTCAGTAATACCATTAGAACTTGACATAAATCCTTTCCACATTGCAGCTGCTTTGTCCGGATCGATCTTGAACAGTCCGCTGTATAACCTTTTGGCCGCGTCTTCGGAACTACAACCCACTGAATCAGCGACCTCACCCATGAATGAATCAGCTCCGCCAAATTCCGCAAAAACGGATTGCCATGCTTCTGGAGTTTCGGGGATCTGTTCAATACCATGTTTATTTAAAATACCTGTAACTGCATCAACTGCTTTCTCTTCCGATGGTTCCAACCTGGCCATCGGGTACTTTTCTTTTACGCCGTACGCAGTGAGATCGGATTCTATACTGAACCTTTCGCCATTGATATTGACCACGTCACCGGGTTTCAGGGTTGAGAGAAAACCTTCAACATCCGCTTCCGTAAGTTGGCTTACATCGGTCTTTTTGCTGGATTTTAATATAGCCGCAAGCAATTGGTTGGGCTGTAAAACCTTTCCGCCTATCCTTGCAGTGATCGCTCCTTTGCCGGTACGAATATCCTCTGCGCTCCTCCCCTTCTTCGCCTGAAAATCGGGGGCATCCACTTTCCTTCTGTCCTCCCCAAAAAATCCGATACGCTGGGCAACACTATGTGCTGATTTTTCTACTGGATCTGGTAATGCCATGTTCCTCACCCTCCTATATTTTTATACCTTTTTATTTACCTTCAATTTTTCCTCGGTCGGCAGGTCGTTTTTTACAAATGGGATCTCGCCCTTCAATGAGGAAAGCAAAAGGGACGCCACCTTCTTAATGTCCTCTTTCGTCCTGGCCACAAATGTTTTGGTCTTGAAAAATTCCTCATTGGCCTTTGTCCCAACCATAAAATTGCACCTCCACCTACATATATTATCGTGGTTGGACTGGAAAAACTTGCATCAAAAGGGGAAAATTATCTGTATTCTTCCGAGGTCTTATAATACTTGAACCAGATATTCACAATACCGATCATTACTATTAGCAATAAAACTGATGTTGCAGCTCCCGTCCCAAAATCCCATCTCTGGAAGGAATTCCGGAATATATCGGTCATCATGAGGTCGCCCCACTCGCCCGGGAACCCCGCCCCGAAACCGAACATCATTATGACAATATTGAACGAGTAAACATTATATATAAGACCAAAAAGGATCAATATCGCCCATACCGGTTTGATGAGGGGGAATGTGATCATCCAGAATTTCCTCCAGGGCGACGCTCCGTCTATATCTGCCGCCTCATAAAGTTCGTCCGGTATTGTCTGAAGTCCTGCCAGTAACATTAACATTGATAGCGGCCAGTATCTCCAGACCGTCGGTATTATTATTGCCCACAAAGTATTGGGACCCAGAAGCCAGAAAGGTTTGGTTGGAAGAAGGTGCAGAATATCAACCAATACAATGTTGATTATTCCTATGTTCTTTTGCCACATGAATCCCCAAAGAAGTCCCGTAACGTAAGTCGGAACGATCCATGGAAAAAGGAAAAGCGTCCTGATGACCGATCTTCCCCTGAATTTTCTGTTAACCATTAAGGCCACAATAAGCCCGACCCAGAGCGTGCCAAGCGTAACAGCAATCGTGTATATAACCGTATTCCTTACAGCTTCAAGTAATCCCAGCCTTATAGGGCTTTCCGCATTTATCAGGACATTATAAAAATTATCAAATCCCACGAAAGGTGCAAGAAGATACCGGCTTAAAGTGAACTGGTCCAGCTGCAGGAACGCCATGTAAATGCCCTGAACAATGGGCAGGAAATGCAGGAAGAACATGGCAACAGCTGTAGGGGCAAGGAACGCGTAGGCAAATTTATTTTTCTTTATCTGATTCCACATGAGAGATAAAATATACACCATTATTATTCGTATTGCAAGGTTGTCCGATTTCCTGATATAATAGCCACTGTTTTGCAATGTCTAAAAGGAGGAATGTAGTGCGCAAATTTTTTATTTTCAGCCTCATCGTTCTCATTTCGCTTTCCCTTGCTGGCTGTGGAAAATCCGCTAAAGAGGGGTCTGGAAAAGTAACCGTGCAGTTCTGGGTAATGCCCAACAGCACGGAACCGCTGCGTGACATTGAAAAGATTATAAAAGAATTTGAGGCCCAAAACCCCGGGATAAAAGTAAAGGTCACATCTGTGGACTGGGGCGCGGCCTGGACAAAAATAACTACAGCTGCCACTTCCGGCGATGTTCCGGACCTTGTGCAGATCGGCTCAACATGGGTGGGAGCATTATCCGGAATGAATTCGCTTATGGACCTAAAAGACAAAGTGGCGGAGCTTGGAGGGGAAAAAACTTTCATCCCCGCTGCATGGGTATCTTCCGGTATAGACGGCTCCGGCCAGGTAACATCCATCCCGTGGTTCATGGATGCAAGAGCAATGTATTACAGGACTGATGTTTTAAGAGAAGCAAAAGTTAGCCCGAAAGAACTTGATAACTGGGATTCGTTCGCGAAAGCCCTTAAAAAAATCAAAGCAGCCAAGGTTTCCATTGATGGATTGGAGATCGCCCCGCTTGGGATATCCGGGAAGAATGACTGGAATGTTATTCATGCAATAGCCCCGTGGATGTGGGGGGCCGGAGGGGACCTGATCGACAAAGACAGGAAGACATCCATAATAAATTCGAAAAACGCGCTGAACGGAGTACTATATTATATAGATCTTGTCAGGTCGGGATATGTTCCGATCGAATATCTGGAGCTTAATACCGCGCAGGTATCGTCAAATTTCAACAACGGCTCCTGCGCCATATATTTTGACGGACCTTATGAAGTAAAGACGCTTACAACGCCTCCGGGACAGGGAGGAGCGGCAGGCTCTCTAACATCCAGGAATTTTGCGGTAGCACCGTATCCAAAAGGACCGGCAGGCAGGTTCACATTCGCGGGAGGTTCAAACCTTGCCGTATTCAAACAGGCAAAGCACCCGAATGAAGCTTTCCTTGTAATAAAGTTCCTGACATCCAGGAAACCTCAGGTGGATTACGCGAAAGTTACCGGATTTCTGCCTACAAGGCGCGATGCTTTTGATGATCCTTATTTTACTTCCGATCCGAATAGAAGGGTTTTTAAGGAAGCGGTATTATACGGCAGGACTTATCCATGCATCCCTGCATGGGGGTTACTGGAGCCGGTGCTAACAAGAAGGTTCGGTATCATGTGGGAATATGTTACTGGTACCATGGACGGCGGGTTTAAGGTGAGCGAGATAAAGAAACAGCTTGATCTCGCGAAGTCGGAAATGGAAGGAGTATTGAAGCGTTAAATGTGCGGCATTTTCGGATATGTAGGCGATAAAGAATGTGTTTCCCTTCTAATTGAAGGCTTAAAAAAACTTGAATACAGGGGATATGATTCCGCCGGTATAGCGGTCATATCGGGCGGAAAACTGGTAGTTGAAAAGCGCTCGGGCAAGATATCTGAACTTGAGTCCGCCCTGCTTGATAACCACCCGCCTCGCAGTTCCATCGGGATCGCCCATACCAGATGGGCCACTCATGGAAGGCCATCGGACGAGAACAGCCACCCTCACACAGACTGCAAAGAAGAGATCGCGGTGGTACATAACGGCATAATCGATAACTATCTGCAACTAAGAAGGAAACTTTCCGAAGAAGGCCATAAGTTCAAGTCCACGACCGATACAGAAGTTATATCGCATCTAATAGAAAAGAACCTGGACGGCTCTGAGCCGGGAACGACACTGGAGGACGCTGTAAGAAAAACCGTAAAAGTGCTTGAGGGATCCTATGCGATCGCTGTAATTAGCAAGAACCGGCCGGATGAGATCGTGGTGGCGAGGCGCGGAAGCCCGTTAAAGATCGGCCTGGGCGAAGGTGAAACCTTCGTAGCATCCGATATTCCCGCACTTATCAAATACACCAGCAAAATAATGATCATGAAAGACAATGAAATGGCGGTAGTGAAAAGCGGAAGCGTAAAAGTAACTGACGTTGATGGCAATGTGATCGACAAAGAAGTTACTCTTGTCTCCTGGGACCCCGTGTCCGCGGAAAAAGGCGGGTACGCACATTTCATGCTGAAGGAGATCCATGAACAGCCAAGAGCATTAAGGGATACAGTTGCTGACAGGATAAAGAATGGCGAGATAACTTTCGAGGAGTTAAAGGTCAGCAAGGCAGAACTTGCAAAAATAAACAGGATCGTCATCACGGCTTGCGGCACTAGCTGGCACGCCGGTCTTATTGGCGAGTACATGATAGAGCAGTTCATAAAAATCCCCTGCGAGGTGGAATACGCCGCGGAGTTCAGGTACAGGCATCCAATTGTTGATGAAAATACTCTTGTAATTGCGATATCACAATCCGGCGAGACTGCGGATACTATAGGCGCTGTATGGGAAGCAAAGAGCCGCGGCGCAAAAGTAATATCCATTTGCAATGTGGTGGGAAGCACTATCGCCAGGGAATCGGACGGGGTCCTATACACATACGCGGGACCGGAAATAGGCGTGGCCTCGACGAAAGCCTTTACCACACAGATAGCGGTACTTTATCTTTTCACGATACTGCTTGGCGTGATCAAAAAACAGATCTCAAAGACCGAAGAAGAAAAGATGATAAGCGACCTGACGGAGATCCCCCAGAAACTTGAGCTTACCCTTTCAAATGAAAAAGAAATAGAGGATTTGAGCGAAAAATTATATAAAAGCAACAACGCTTTATACCTTGGGAGAGGAAAAGGCTTCCCTATAGCACTTGAGGGAGCCCTTAAATTAAAAGAAGTTTCGTATATACATGCGGAAGGATATCCCGCGGCAGAAATGAAGCATGGTCCCATAGCCCTCATCGACAAGAACATGCCTGTTGTTGTGCTTGCCCTTAAAGGGCGCAGGTATGATAAGATTTTAGGGAATATTGAAGAAGTAAAAGCCCGCGGCGGAAATGTCATAGCGATAGCGGTGGAAGGTGATAATGAAATAACTGAAAAGGCTGACGAGGTGTTTTTTATCCCTCACACGACCGAAGCCCTCTCCCCCATCCTGGCCGTTGTTCCTCTGCAGCTACTTGCCTATTACATTGCCGTCAAAAGAGGCTGCCATGTTGACCAGCCCCGTAATCTGGCAAAAAGCGTAACGGTTGAATAAATTCAACTGCCATGTGGACTTGCCCTGAGCTTGTCGAAGGGTCAACCGAGAAATCTGGCTAAAAGTGTAACCGTCGAATAATTCCAACCGCCATTTAGTCGAGGGGAGCACCATTCCTTCCCGCCTTTGGAGGGTCCTGAATACTTCCTAACAATTTACTCAATTATCTGAAATTCTACTCAATATATTTCGATAAACCAATGTGGATGATGAAATAAAGGAGAATATTTATGATTCACGTAAAATATTATAGCGCAATATACCACCGGCTAGGACCGGCCGGAAAATCACTTTACAGATCGATCGTGAAAGATCTTACGCGGAAAACGATGGCGGAACCGCGCAAAAAGATCGAAAAACTTTCGGATGATTCGAAAAGTCAGTATTTGAAAAGATCTGACGCTTTTATTCCCGAACTAAGCGCTTTGCTGCAAAAGGATCCATTAAAGAACCAGCTATATGTTCAAGCTATCGATTTTGCCAAAAGCACCCACAAGATCAATGCAGATACGAAAGAAATGATCAGGTCAGCCTATCTGATAACCGAAGGAATTGTCGCCCGCAAGTTAGGGAAACAAAGACCTGAAATTAATGCGAATGAGGTGCTCGACTATTTCGATCTTTTTCTTGATCATCTCCGCTATGTCAATGGCTTCACCCAAAAAAATAGGTATGAAGATCTTGATGCTCTGGCATGGAATATTGTTCATGGAAGAGAGGAAGCGACCGGAATGAACGGCTGGGAAATGAAAGATAAGGCCATGGCTTTAATATATTCTCTGTGTCATAAAGCCGGAATAACCGGTGGGTATTGGCAGGTCGACATGAACAGGAAACTGCTTGCGCTTGATCTGGGTATAGGCGTCGGTCCGAAGCCCGATGAACTCCAATGCGGAGCAACGACGGTTGAATTTGCCCAAAACTTACCTTGGGACCATGTTTATGTCTTTGCATATGATTATAATCCGATCTGCTTTGAGCATTTAAGAAATACTTACATTGAAAAAAGCTACTCATCGTCTCATATTTCTTGGATCGAACGGAATCTTCTCGATAAAAGGGGGCTTTTGGATCTCCCTGCCACTGACGCATTAGGAAGGCCGATCCCGGCTTTCAAACACGCGGACATCATAAGATGCGGGAGATTATTCCAGCACATAGACATTCCTGGCCAGAAGCTGATCTTGAAACACATAAATCAAGCCCTGAGGGAAGGCGGCATCGCGATGATCGCGAACGATCCGGAAGATGGCAGGGAAGACGTAAGTCACATGTTGAGCTTATATTACAAGAAGCATGGTCGTTTACGCGTTATTTGCAAAGACTTTGAGATTGAGGGATGGAACACTTCCTCATGTATGGATTTAGTCTAAATATTTATTATTTAGGAGTCCCTCTATTCACGTATCCCCTTATTCAGCCTTCGTCCCTTTCTTTCCCTTTTTTCCATATTTCCATTTTCGCCCTCAATTCTAGATTCCCGTTCAAATAAATTGTATAATTTCACTGTTCTATGTTGAAGCCTAAATACTATACTTCTAAAGATAATGAATTTGTTATAGAGAACTATAACAAAGCCCATACCTTTTCAAGCTTTTTTCCCGGAATCTCGGGGCTTTTCGGAATACCCATGTGGGTCTTTTACGCGAACAGGGGCCAGTGCATTACTTCATTCGGCGTGAACGACAAAGACGGCGCGATACTTGAATTTTTATCGGCAAGCAAGGCTTACAGGACCGTTTCCCTGAACGGGTTCAGGACACTGCTAAAGGTGGATGGAAAATTCTACGAGCCTTTCAGCGAAATGTCACAAAATAAAAATGAAATGCGCATAACTCCACATGACCTTACATTATCAGAAGTGAACACTGCCTTAAAGATTAGGACCGAGGTCAATTACTTTACATTGCCAAATGAAAATTTCCCCGCATTGGTCAGAACACTGAAAGTTTCCAACCTCTCAAATGTAAAAAGAAAAGTTGAGGTTGTGGACGGAGTCCCTTTGATAATCCCGTTCGGATTTGCAAACACACTTCTAAAGAACATAAGCAGAACAATAGAAGCATGGAGCATTGTGGAGAACCTGGAGAACAACGCCCCGTTCTTTAAGCTTAAAATAACACCCGCGGACATATCGGAAACAAAATTCATAAAGAAAGGCCATTTCTATCTTTCTTTCAGTGAGCACGGGGAAAAGTGTTCGATGCCTGAAATTATTGTCAACCCTAAAACGGTTTTTGGCGAGATCACAAGCCTGGAGTATCCTGCAAATTTCATGGACGAAAAAACATTTAAGCTGCCGAAGGTGCAGATGACCGAGTGCTTCATCCCGAGCGCCCTTTCATATGAACGCTTTGACCTGGGAAAGAAGGATAGCTTTGAGCTTTTTTCTATTGTCGGGCAGATGGACAGCGTTGAGTCACTTAACAGGGCCAAAAAGAGGATCACGAACAAAAAGTTCATATCGGCAAAGGCCGGTGAGAACCGGGCCATTATCGAAGAGATAACATCAAAGGTTAGTTGTAAGTGTTGCTCAAAGGATTTTGAGCTTTATGCGAAGCAGTCGTTCCTTGATAACATAATGCGCGGCGGCATGCCCCTGACCTGCGATGATCATGTTCTCCATGTCTATTACAGGAAACACGGCGACATGGAAAGGGACTACAACGATTTCAAGCTTAATCCCACATATTTCTCTCAAGGGTCGGGCAATTACAGGGATATAAATCAGAACAGGAGGAACGATGTTTTCTTTAATCCGGATGTAGGCGATAGCAATATCATTAAATTCATTAACCTTATTCAGCTTGATGGTTTTAATCCCCTGGTGGTGCTTGGCAGCAAGTATTTCATAAGAACAAGGGAAGCCGCGGCAAAGACAGTAAAAAAACATATCAAGAACGCGAGCGATGATCTTATTGATAAGCTTACAAAGCCATTTGTTTTAGGTGAAATTTTGATGGGGATCAAGCAAGACGGCATCAAGATGGATGAATTTATCAATGACCTGATGGAAACTGCAGAAAATGTCGAAGAGGCAGTGCATGGTGAAGGATTCTGGACAGACCATTTCTCATATAATACCGACCTTCTGGAAAGTTATAAGGCGGTATATCCTGATAAGATCAAAGACCTTTTATTCAACAGGAAAGAATTCACATACTTTGATAACGACCATGTTGTAATGGACCGTAAAGACAAATACTTCCTGATCGGCGGCAAGGTGAGCCAGCATAAAAGCGTCAGGGTTGATATTGAAAAACAAGCTCTGATCGAAAGCAGAGAATCGGATAAAAATGTTGTCAGAACGAAATATGGCCGCGGAGAAATATATAGATCAACTCTTATCGCAAAGCTCATCTGTGTCATTGTAAATAAATCCGCTTCTTTTGACGCGGAAGGCATCGGCATTGAAATGGAAGCGGAAAAACCCAACTGGGATGACGCTTTGAACGGATTGCCCGCGCTGTTTGGTTCTTCTTTGTCAGAAACATTTGAATTGAAAAGGTTATGCGGTTTTATCCTGGATAATATTAATGACACTAATAACGGCAGCCTTCCCTTAGAGATAAAGGATTTCATGGATATTGTTAACAAAGAGATCCTTGATTCCCTGAATACCGGGGATACATTCAAATACTGGAATGAAACATACACTGTAAAGGAAACCTACAGGAACAGGACTAAACTTGGATTAAGCGGAGAGGAAGTTACTATTGAAAGCGGTTATTTGAAAGATTTCCTGGGCAATGTGATAAAAAGATGCGAATCCGCTGTCAATAAATGCCTGGAAAAATACAAGACATATTGCACATATTTTATAAATGAAGTCGCTGACCATGAATCCATAAACGGGACCAGCGTCAGAGTAAAGAAATTCACGCAAAAGCCATTGCCGTTATTCCTGGAAGGCTTCGTTCATGCCCTGCGGGTAGATAAGAATAAAAAGATATATAACATGGTCAAGAATAGCCCTCTTTTTGATAGCGAACTGAAAATGTACAAGGTCAATGAATCACTTAAAAATGCGCCGATGGAGATCGGCAGGGCAAAAGTTTTTACGACCGGTTGGCTTGAAAATGAATCAATATGGCTGCATATGGAATACAAGTATATGCTGGAACTTCTAAAGGCGGGCCTTTACAAGGAATTTTTCGCTGATTTTAAAAATGTCTTTGTGCCTTTCATGGACCCGGACACATATAAGAGAAGCATTCTGGAAAATTCCTCTTTTATTGTAAGCAGCGCGAACCCAAATAAAGAGAACCACGGGCGGGGCTTTGTCGCGAGGATGTCGGGCGCGACGGCTGAATTCATAGATATATGGTTGTGGATGTCTTCGGGCAAGAATATCTTCTCCCTGGATAAGGCCGGCAAGCTTGTTTTTAAGCTGTCCCCCATTCTCCCCTCCTG
>Ga0315277_10013326_pt1 | contig 10247 bp, 7 predicted proteins | sample YL17G05_15_MG_FD_203695 | JGI IMG/M metagenome (GOLD analysis project Ga0315277, IMG submission 203695) | Sediment microbial communities from Yellowstone Lake, YNP, Wyoming, USA - YL17G05_15 | ecosystem: Environmental > Aquatic > Freshwater > Lake > Sediment | place: USA: Wyoming | collected...
CCAATATGTTCTCAATGGAAACTTCACTCTTCTCGAAAGAATGTTATTGAGTATTAAAATCATCAAGAAGAGTAAAGCGAAAGGTCCTTTTTATGCTCTCAATGATGCTGTCGTTACAAGAGGCTCGTTTGCTAACGTTATAAATCTGGATATTTATGTCGGGAAGAATTATACAACAACATATCAAGCCGATGGAATAATCATATCAACTCCAACAGGCTCTACAGCCATTTGTTTATCCGCAGGTGGTCCTATTGTTCATCCCAAAATGAGGGCATTTGTTATTTTACCCATCTGTCCTCATACCCTTTCTAATAGACCGCTTGTCTTACCAACGGATGCTGAAATTTCAGTGCAGATTAAGCCATCGAGACCCACGGAGAAAAAATTTATTCTCTCTATCGATGGTCAGGAAGAATATGAAATAGATGACGGTGATAAAATTAGTGTAACTAAAGCAACCCAGAGTCTTAAAGTTATCACATTACCGAATGAAGATTATTTTAAGATTCTTAGAACTAAACTTAAATGGGGTGGAATAAATGATATATAATTTTAAAAAACATAAAATTGTTGTTATTACTCCGGTATTATTTTTAATTTTTGCTTTTATATTTTCTTGTGCTTATGCAGAAAAGAATTTCATAAGTATCAAGAATCCCTTTAAAAAGAAAAAAGCTGAAGCGAGTTCTTCCACAGAACCAAAATCTCAACAATCACTTTCTACTGAAAATCAATCAATCGATTTCTATTCTGATATGATGAAGTCTTCTTATTATCAAAAGATTGACAAGCCGGATTCCGCTCTGGAAGAGCTAAAAAAGGCAATAAAAGTTAATCCCGGACATTATCTGCCCTATTATAAATTAGCGAAGATTTATTTTGATAAAAGTGGTCTTGCAAACAAAGAAGAGGATATTAAGAATCTCGAATTGGCTATCCAGTACTGCGATAAAAGTTTTGAGTTGAATCCTCAATTCTCCGATACTCTTGCCCTTAAAGGTGACATTTATCTCAAAAAAGGTGAACTCGATAAAGCAAAGGAGTTCTGGGAAAAAAGTGCTGAAATCAATCCTTATAATGAAATTGTCCTGATAAAACTCGCAAAGATTTTTGAAAGCGAAAATAATTCTGTAAAAGCCGAACAATATTATTTAAAACTTGTCGAGGCAGACCCCATTAATCCTAATGTTTATTGGACTGTAACCGATTATTTCAGGAAAAGAAAAGATTATGTCCGAGCTTTATATTATGCTGAAAAGACTTTCCAATATGCTCCGGAATCTATTCAATCAAAATTATTACTCTTAGAAGTTCGCACCGAATTGAAAAATGATGAACTTCTTGAAGCTTATAAAAAGGTGAAGGAATTAGAACCTGATAATACTGACATAAGATTATTTCTCGCCACCTTACTTTATCAAAAAGAAAAATTTGATGAAGCCATTAGTGAGTTGCAATTTATTATTGATAAGAAATCCTCTAATGTTGAGGCAAAATTAACCCTTGCAGAAATTTACTTGAAACAAAAAAAATTCGATGAGGCAGAAAAACAGTTAATAGCTTCTCTTAATATTAGCCCTGATGAACCTCGCATCTACATTGGTCTCGGAATGCTTTACCGAGCAAAAGATGATTCGGATAAAGCCATAGAATATTTTAACAAGGCTCTGGGAATTTCCCCTGATGATATTAGAATCATTGTCTCTCTCGCCGAATTGCATCTTTCAAAAGGTGAACAGGAAAAAGCTCTCACTATCTTCGATAAAGTTCTGATTAGACAACCTGTCGAAGTCGCTGGTATGATTAAGAAGAGCAAAGATTTGCATATTGAAGCATTTATATCTTTCCTCGACAAGCTCTCCCAAATAGAAATTCTCTCTAATAATCCTGAGAAAAAATCGCGAGTGTTATTCTTCAAAGGCTCATTTAATATTATGGTTAATAAAGATGATGAAGCTATAGCAAATCTTGAAGATGCCTATAAAATTTATCCTGACAACATCGATGCGGCTCTTCTAATGAGTGAATTGTATCTTGAACACAAAAGAGATAGTGAAGCTGTTGACCTCCTGAACAAATTGGTCAACAGGGATGATATTTTAAAAGCTGAAATTGTGAATGCGATTAGTATCTTAAGCAAATATAAGAAAAATAATGAAATCATTAGTTTGATTAAGCAAGCATTTGAAAAACATACGGGTTTAAAGACCGATCCTGAATTTAATCTTTATCTCGCTCTTGCATATAAGGAGATTGAGGACTATAATAATCAAATTGCAATCCTTAATGAGATGCTAAAAGCAAAGCCTGATGATAAATCCCTCTTAGCCTTACTGGGAGAGGCGTATATAAACAATGATGACAACAACAACGCTATAAATACGTTGAAAAATCTTGTTGATAAAAATCCGAATGACATCAATTCCATTTTGCTTCTGGTAAAAGCATATATTCAAATGCAGGATTACAAAACTGCACTCGCCGAATTAGAAAAAGCCAATACTATCAAACCCGACAACCTTGAAGTTCTGAGCAATCTCAGTTTTGTTTATAATAAACTCAATCAGTATGACAATGCTGTTAAGGTCATAAAGGAAAGCATCGAAAAAACCGAGAACAATGAACAGTTATATTTTTTACTCGGACTAACCTATTATGAACAGCAAAAATATGAAGATGCTCTTAATGCCCTCAATAAAGCAAAAGAACTAAATGATAAAGTTGATGAGTATTTTTATTGGATCGGCGCAATCTATGACAAAATGGGAAAGATGGATGAGGCAGCGGAGAGTATGAAGAAAGCGATTGAATTAAATAAAGAGAATGCTGATGCCTACAATCATCTCGGATATATGTATGCAGAAAAAGGAATCAATCTTGACGAGGCATTTACGAATATTTCAAAAGCCCTTGAACTCAAGCCTGATGCGGATTACATCCTCGATAGTATGGGATGGATTTATTATCAAAAAGGTGATTATGAAAAAGCGAAAGAATATCTTGAAAAGGCATTAAATGCTGGGGAAAAAGAACAGGACCCACTCATCTTAGAACACCTCGGTGATGTCTACACCAAACTTAACGATAAAACCAAAGCCATCGACTCCTACCAAAAAGCCCTCCAAAAAGACCCGAATCTAAAAAGCGTGAAGGAGAAATTGGAGAAAATTGGAATTAAATAATGACATATAAGGAAAGAAAATATTTATATAGAAGACAAAGTATTAAATTCTAATTATTGACTGATTCCTTCCATTATTTATTGTGTATTGTGTTCCCATTTATAAAGTTATATATTTGTTCCCAAAATGGGAACATTTTTCTTGACAAACGTTATTAGGAATTGTTAGTTTATATGGTATTATTTTTATGATAGTTCATGGTCGAGAAATAATTGTCGAATTTTTCAAAAAACATGCTGACTCAAAAGGACCGCTAAAAGCTTGGCTTCAAGAAGCGTGTGATAGTATTTGGACAAGCCCTCAAAATGTAAAAGAGAGATATGATAAAGCAAGTATTTTGCAAAGAAATGTTGTCGTCTTTGATATTAAAGGAAATACATATAGACTTGTGGTGAAGATTGCCTATAACACAAGAATTGTACTAATTGTATGGGTAGGAACGCATCCAGAATACGACAAGTTTAAACAGAGAGGAGGAATCATAAAGTGTCTAAAATTATAAAATCTGAAATTGAATATAAAGAAGCTCTATCAAAATTAGAAAGACTAATTGAATTGGATCCTCCTGTTAGTTCACCAGAGGCCGATCAACTTGAGCTTTTGTCGTTGATTGTTTCGAACTATGAGAAAGAAAAATTTCCAATAGAATTGCCAACTCCTATAGAGGCAATTAAATTCAGAATGGAACAGCAAGGACTTTCACGAAAGGATATCGAGCCTTATATTGGTAGTCGTTCTAAGGTTTCTGAGGTATTAAACGGTAAAAGACCTTTGTCACTCAATATGATTCGTGCTCTTTCTGAAAATCTTGGTATTCCTGCGAAAGTTCTATTGCAAGAGACAAATACTACAATACCCCAAGAGGATAATATAATTAATTGGCGTAAATTTCCCATTAGAGAAATTGTAAAACTTAATTGGCTTCCAAATTTTAAAGGAACTCTAAAAGAAGCTGTTGGTAATGCTGAGAAACTACTTAGAGACTTTCTTAGGCCATTGGGGTTAAATAAACTCAGTCCTGCTTTGTATCGGAAAAAAGTCCACAGAAATTCCAAAATGAACCCATATGCTCTTATGTTATGGCGAGCAAGAGTTTTGAATTTGATTCAAAATTTAACATTACCAGCAACATATAAGCCGCGTTCTGTAACAATGAGTTTTATTCGTGAAGTTATTAAGCTTAGCCATTCGGATGAAGGACCTAAATTAGCTAAGGAATTCCTTAACAAGAGTGGTATTTACCTAATAATTGTTCCTCATCTAAAAAGTACTCTTTTAGATGGAGCTGCAATGCTTCTCCCTGATGGAACACCTATCATAGCCTTAACGCTTCGTCACGATAGAATTGATCATTTCTGGTTTTGTCTATGTCATGAATTAGCTCATATTTCTCTTCATTTCAATAACGATGAAAATGATTGTTTTTTTGATGATTTAGATGTTGAGGGAGACAGTTTAGAGAAAGAAGCTGATAGATTAGCAAGAGATTCTCTTATTCCACCTGAGGAGTGGCAGAAAATTGCTAATAATCCCACTAAGAATAGTATTTTTTATTTGGCTAATAAACTCAGAATCCATCCTGCAATTGTTGCCGGTAGAATTCGATACGAGAAACAGAATTGGTGTATTTTTTCCCCGATTGTAGGGTATAGAAAAGTAAAAAAGTTATTTCCTGAAGAATTTAATCAATAAAATTATTCAAGGCATTTATCTGCTATTATATCTTCTTCTTTATATCATTACTTCTTAGTATTCAGTTGGAATTATAATTATTAATTCTTATTTATTAATAACTCATAAATCTTCTTCACAGCTCTTTCAGTAGCAGTGCCGGGTTGGTAGAAGAGGTCGTGGGAGATTTGGTTTCGGATATCGCTGAATTCGTGAGGATTTTGGAGGGAATGTTCGATAGCGATTTTTAATTCAGAAACGGATTTCACAACGAGTCCTGGTCTTTTTTCAAATGCCTCTTCATCCATTCTCTTTCCATATCTTTTGGATATGTCAGGTGAATCGAAGAAGACAATTGGTCTATCAAGAACCGTGTATTCATTTGCAACGGAGCTTGCATCGCTAAGTAAAATGTCACTCACGTATAGATAAGGACAAATATCATAATCGCGAATAATCCGCATATTCGGTGTTTTTAATTTTTCCAATTCTTTTTTCCAATCAATATGCGTGAGTCCTCTATCATAAGAATGATCGTGAAGTTTTATCAGAAAATTTATATTCATCTTGCTCAATGTCTGGATAATTTCAATACCATTCGTTTCGAGCGATGAATATCGCCACGTTGGTGCATAAATCAATGTTGGCAACTTCTCATCCAGCTGCAAATTAGCAATGATTTTATTCTTGTCCAGAGAGCCGTCAACTAAACAATCAAGTTTCGGCATCCCAATCATCTCAAATCTCTCATCATCTTCTTTCAAGATTCCTCGTTCGACAAAACGTCTTTTTTGATATTCACCATAGAGAAATAATTTGTCATATTTGAGAACTTCTTTTGATATAGAACCACCCTTAAATGAAACTCCATGAAAGATATGAATTTTTATCTTTGCCTGATTCCCGCCATAGATAGGCATCTCCGGACTTATGAAGATATCGAATTGCATTAATGATGCGCGAAGATAGGTGATGAGTTTTTCATCACCAAGTCCAATCATTTTATAAAGTTTTTTGGGAAACAAGCTCCCTTTATATTTCGATGTGAGCCACAGTTCAAATCTCGGGTCCTTCTTCAATTTCTCATATATAGGTTTAAAGATGATGTAATTCATCGGAACTTTTGCGAAAAATAATATTTTTTTCTTATCCATTATAATAATACCTGTTGTAACGCGACATTTATGTCGCAGTGTAGCTACGAGATAAATCTCGTGTTACATCAAGGATTTTATAGTAAAGTTTCTCAATTTTATATACTCTGTCTTTATTCTGGAAATTTTCCTTGACCAGTTCATAGCCATTTTTAGCCATTTTCTGAGCTATGTCTTTGTTTTTTATCATAAATATAATTGCTTCAGCTAAACTCTGAGAATCTTTTGGCGGAACTAACAATCCTGTTTTCTTATCAATGATTATTTCCGAATTTCCAGACACATCTGTTGAAATCGTCGGCTTCATCATTGCGAGAGATTCTCTTAATGTGCCTGTCAATCCCTCACCATGAGTCGATGAGCAAACAGATATGTCTATTGCGGCAAGAATTTGCGGAATATCTACTCTGAAATCTGTGAAGATTGTATTCTTGTCGATACCTAATTCTTTTGCATAGTCGGTAATCGGTTTTAATTTTCCTCCACCAACTAAAATAAATCGTGCATCAGGAAATTGTTGTAAAACAATTTTACTGGCTTCAAGAAAATATTTATGCCCCTTCTTCGGATGCATCTCTGCAATTAATCCGATAAGTGGTGCATCAAAAGATATTTTAAACTCTTCTCTAATCGATTTACCATCAATTGTGTAATTGAATTCATCGAGGTCAACACCGCCATAAATGACTTCAATTTTCTCAGGTTTGATATGAGTGCTTTTTATCAGAGACTCTTTCACCGCTTGCGAAACTGCCACAATCTTATTAACTCGTTTACTCCGATGCGCAAACCATTTCAGATATGGGAAATGAAGTGGATAGGTAGTTCCTCTATTAGCTATGATTGCAGGACATTTCATTCCAAGTGTGGATTGTAAAAGAAATATCAGAGCTAAATCTCTATGAGTGTGGATAATATCAAACTCGATGGCTTTTATAATCCTTCGTAAAAGAATTTTTGAGGAAAGTTTGTGCATATTGAAAAAGAAACAGCCGATTTTTTCATTTGAGAGTAAATCAAATGTTTCCTGAACTGGCTTACCGTCCTTTCCCACACTTAAAGCACAGAAAACATTGTGTCCTCTCTCTTTTAAGCCCCTTATCAGTCTTAGTAACTGAACAGAGCCACCGCGTGTTACCTTCGTGTGCGTTGCAATATGAAGTATGTTAAGTTTTTTCAAGTTTGTTGTCACTTTTATTTTTTGTAGGGGACGCATATATGCGTCCCTTACAGAATTTAAAATAAAGCTCTTCCATTTTATTAACCTGTTTTTCAAGGGTAAATTTGTTTTCGATAATTCTTCTTCCTCCCAACCCCATCTGTTTTGCCATATTAGAATTTCTGATAATATACAAAATCGATTCCTTAAGCGCTTTAATATCTCCTTGTTTAACAATTATTCCTGATACTCTGTCTTCGATTGTTTCCGATACAACTCCAACATCAAAGGCAATGAGAGGTTTGCCAGTAGCCATTACCTCAAGCATTGCCCTGCCGCTTCCTTCAGAGCCTACAGCAAGATAAAGCGAAACATCAAAACTTGCTAACACCTCTTCCCATCTAAATCTCCTGTCCAATATAAAAGCAACGTCTCTCTCCAATCCGATTTTTCTAATTCTTTCCCTTAATCCTTTCTGATAGCGGCTTTTTCCACCTGCCAATATAAATTTCAAGTTAGGGACCTCTCTTTTTAAATCGGGCATTATCTGATAAAGATACTCAGAACCCCTATCAGGTTTAAAGTGAGAAATCATTCCAACAACTTTATCGTTTGGTTCGAAACCCAATATTTTTTTCACTTCCGAACCAGCATTTTCAGGATTGTATTTTTCCGAATCAACCGCACCATATACCACCTCAACCTTATCAGGACTTATTGTCATAGCGTCAATGTATTTTTCTTTGAGTTTATCAGAAAGGATTATGATACAGTCAGTAATTTTATTATTTAAACATCGATGGACAAAATCATTCTCAATTTTAGTTATTTTATGACGTGTCCTAAAAAGAAGTGGTTTCGATTTTGAAAATATTTTTGCAATACTCGCTATCCAGTGATCGTGAGTCATATGCGTATGTATGATATCAATATTTTTATCATCACAAAATTTTATTAATCTTTTTATATCAATCAAAGTGTTTACAAGATTAATTGTGCGATGAAGTTTTAGATTTGTAAGGAGATTAAGTCCAGAATCCTTAAGATGCTCGTGCATCGAATTCCCCGGAGGGAATCCTAAATATACCCTATGACCTCGATTGGATAAGGATTTCACGAGATTATAAATGGGTTCAGCATTTCCCGTCCATCTATCATTACTTGTAAGATGTAATATATTTAATGATTTCATCGGTATAAAAACTCTTCCTACAATTATCTGTAGGGACAGAACATTGTTCTGTCCCTACTATTTATAAAAAAAGCATTGCGGCGCCGATCATTCCAGCTCTATTTTTTAATTGTGCAAGAGAAATATTTTTTGCAAAAGCACCGGTGATAGGACTAATATTTTTACACGCATTTCTTATGCGATTCAAAAGAAAAACACCACCACCTTCTGCAATTCCACCACCAATAATATATCGCTCTACTCCAAGAGCATTCACAACGGTATCAATCCCAATTGCAGAGTAGTATGTAAACTTATCAATAAGTTTTGTGGCAAATTCGTCTCCTTTCTTCGCCACCTCAATTATAAGTTTCATTGAAATTCTTTCTTTTTTTTGACCGACAGTTCTATATAAAAGTGATTTTGGATAAAATTTAATTAATCTCTTTGCCTCCTTTTCTACAGCCCATCCGCTGGCATAGGCTTCGAGACATCCCTGCTTTCCACAACTGCATTTTCTTCCACCTTCTTTTATTATGATATGTCCCGATTCACCTCCCGACCCATTCTTCCCACGAACTAATTTATTATCGAGTATTATCGCGCTTCCCAGTCCTGTTCCCAATGTGAACATCACAATATTTGAATAGCTCTTGCCTGCTCCGAACATCTTCTCAGCAATTAATGCACAGTTTGCATCGTTTTCAACAAGACAGGGAATAGAAAATTCATCTTCGATAAACTTCTTCAAATTCGTTCCTTTCCAATCTGGTAGCAACGCTGTTGCATACATCACGATTCCTTTATCAAAATCAACTCTCCCACCTGTACTAATTCCAATTCCTTTTATAGGTTTCCCTTTCTTCAGATAACTATTGATAATATCTTTTAATCGAATAAGCAAATCTTCTTTTCCCTTTTCTGTCTGTGTCTGAAAACAGAGCATTTCTGTAACATTTCCCTTTATGTCGACAAGTCCAGAAAGAATCTTTGATCCACCGATATCAATACCGAGATATGTATCTTTCACTTTTCACTCCTAACTTAAATTATACAGATAAACCACAGATGACACAGAATTTTTTAACCACGAATCATACGAATTTTCACGAATCTTTTTAATAAATTAGTGTAAATTTGTGAAATTTGTGGTTTCAACTATATAATCTGTATTTATCTGTGGTTAAGAGTTGTTATTTAGTTTCCTCTTTCTTTTTTCTAAACATCTCCAATCGCTCTTCAAATTTATTCTTTTTATCTTCGGGAGAAAAAGCTCGTGCTTCAAGCTCATATTCAATTGCCTTATCGTAATCCCCTGATGCAGCATAAGCTTCCGCAAGTGTGTCAAGCGTTTCAGAGTCTTTATAATTCGTCAATTCACATGCCTTATTGGCAAGATTAATCGCTTTAGACGGGATGAAGAATTGTTTATATTTCCTCATAGTGTATAACAACGCTAAATTGTTATAGGCATTAATATAATTTGGATCTAAAACAATTGCTTTCTCATAATGCCCGATTGCCTCATCATATCTCTTAAGTTTGTCAAACGCAATTCCGAGATTGTTATGTATAAGAGCGGACTCAGGCTTAATTTTAATTGCCATTTGATAATTCTCAATCGCCTTATCATAATTTATCTGAGAAAAATACAGATTTCCCAGAGATGCATAAGCTTCAAACGAATTATTATTAATTTCAATCGCTTTTTTGAAAGCTGCAATTGCTTCATCGAAATTCTGAATGCTCATATAAGTAGTTCCCAAATTAATGTATCCTTCAGCATACTCAGGATTTATCTCAATTGCTTTCTTGCTCGCTTCTATCGAGCCTGTCACATCCCCTTTTAATCTCAAAGACACACTCAGATTATTATAAGCATTCTCGTTTTCCGGATTTATAGTTAA
>Ga0315277_10013327_pt1 | contig 10247 bp, 11 predicted proteins | sample YL17G05_15_MG_FD_203695 | JGI IMG/M metagenome (GOLD analysis project Ga0315277, IMG submission 203695) | Sediment microbial communities from Yellowstone Lake, YNP, Wyoming, USA - YL17G05_15 | ecosystem: Environmental > Aquatic > Freshwater > Lake > Sediment | place: USA: Wyoming | collected...
AGAAAACGCAGCTTTCCAGCATCAAAAGAAAGGTGAATGCTAGTATCTACGTCGTAGTCCGTAGACTGCTCCCACAATCATCAATGCGCCGAAAATCACTATCGCGAAGGGCCAAACGTTAACATCTTTTGGTATCCACTCTGCTTGCTTCATGAACTCTATCAAGCCCCAAAACAAGATGATCACGCCGATGGCCAATCCCACGATTGTGCCGCCTCTGGGGATGCCGAAGCATTCGTTTTCCATTCGCCTGTAGTGCACACTTTGGCCCGTCGTGTGAAGCGAAACCCCACACTTGGAGCATACTTGAGCGTCATCGGGATTCTGTGTTCCGCATTTAACGCAATACACCATTTCCGTTTTCACCGTCTTATTCAATCATAACCATACCGTTTTAAGACTTTTGGTTCAGTGGCGCTGGATTCGCTCAGCTTGGCTTACCAGCATTGACAGCTGCTCCTTGCCAAGCTGCAATCCATGCATGTATCTTCCACGGTATTTACGCTCCCTCAAGAAGGTCTCCTTTATCAGAAGTGGTTTTTCGAAAGGCATTACGTATTTGAAGGTTATTGCTTTCTTCCAGCCATGCTTCTCACATTCACGTTTTTCCATGTCAGAAAGATCATCGACTTCATACACGTCTTCTATTTCACCATAGCCGACGATGGCATCGCCTATGTTGGTTCTGTGCACAAAAAGTATGGTTTTGCCGGGTATCCATTTTCTGCGGAAGCCCGTGTAGTAGACTGCCATTTCGAAGACTTGATCCAGCCATTGTTTGGTGGCAATCCTGAGAATGTAGCCAGCAGTTTCTGCCACAAGCACACCAATGAATTATCTAAGGGGTAATTGCTATTTTAATCTCGCTCTTGGATGTGGAGAGTATCTCAAAAGCCTGTTTGATCTCTTCAAGCTTCATCCTTCTCGTGACAAGAGGCCTCACATCGATTGTTCGACGTGCAATGAGGTTCAAAGCCTTCCTGAAATGCAAGGGAGTAGTATGAAAAGCGCCTAAAACAGTTAGCTCCCCGTAATGAAGCATTTCCGTACTGATCCTAACCTCGGTACCAGGTGGGCATCCCCCAAATTCTAGCACAGTGCCACCTTTCCTCGCAAGTCTCAGAGCTTGTTCCCAAGTGGCTGGCAGTCCAACAGCCTCGATGACTACGTCTGCTCCATAACCATTTGTGAGTTGCTTGACTCTTTCGACAGTGTTTTCTCTTCCGCCATTGATGGTTTCATCTGCGCCAATCTTTCCTGCGAAGTCAAGCCTTTCATCCACAAGATCAATCATTATAGCCTTCTCGACGCCCAACTTCTTGACTGTCAGCAAATGCAACAAACCAATTGGACCAGCACCAATGATCGCCACCGAATCGCCAAGTTTCACTCTCGCTTCTTCAACGCCATGCAGTACGCACGCTAAAGGTTCGGTGATGGCAGCTTCCTCGTAGGAAACGTGCGAAGGAATCTCCTGCATGTTGACAAGCACCGTGCGAGCAGGAACCTTGATGTATTCAGCATAGGCGCCCCAAAGCCAAATCATGTTTTCGCAAAGGTTGTACTTGCCTTTTTGGCACATCGTGCAATGCAGGCAAGGCGCACTGTTCCCTGCTCTGACACGCATGCCCTTCACGGGCCAGTCTAAACCCTGGCCGACCTCAACGACTTCGCCAGCCCACTCGTGGCCAAAAACTGTTGGAAGCTTTATGATTTTCTCCACGTAGCCGCGTTGGAATATCTTCAAATCCGTGCCACATGTGGTTGCTGCCTCAACCTTAACAAGAACTTCGCCAGCTTCGACGCTTGGCACTTCAACATCCTCAACTCTTAAGTCTTTGATTCCGTAAAGCATGGCTGCCTTCATTCATCATCACTCGCCCAAGACAATGACCTTGAGACTGTCCTTACTTTCCAAAGCTGTCTTAAACGCCTTTCCGGTGTCAGCGAGCTTGAAGCGATGAGTTATCAGGCCCTTCACGTTCAATCTGTTGGATTCCAAGAGATCCAACGCTTCTCTCGTCTCCAAGTGCGAGGTTGAGTATGAAGGGATAATCTGGACTTCGGTGAAGAACAGTTCTTTCGGGCTGACTTGGAAGTGCTCTTCTGGCTTGGTTGGGGCAAAAACGCAAAGTTTACCGCCCTTGCGGCAGATCCTCAACCCAATCCTGTATGCTTCCAAACTGGGAGCAGTGACTACAGCCACGTCAACACCTATCCCGCTGGTCTCAGCTTTGACGACAGCCTCCACATCTTCACTGTTGGCGTCAACAACGACGTCAGCTCCAAATCTCTTCGCAGCCTTCAGGCGAAAATCGATCAAGTCGCTCACGATGGTCTTGGCTCCTAGGATTTTGGACAACGCCGCATGGATTATTCCCGTGGTTCCAGCGCCGATTACGGCCACTAAATCGCCTCTTTGAACGTTGCACTTTTTGAGAGCACGCCAGCAGCAGCTAATAGGTTCTATTAAAGTAGCTTCTTCGAAGGACAGGGCAGCTGGGATTTTCAAAGTGTCTAGTTGCAGGTTTGGAGCCGGAACTCGGAAGTATTGAGCGAATCCACCTGGCTTGATATTTGTTTCGTGGAACTGCTCGCATAATGTGTAGTCGCCGTGGCGGCAGTAGTGGCATGCTAGGCATGCGACATGGTGGTGCACGAATACTCTGTCACCGATCTCAAAATTGTTGACTTGGCTTCCTTTTTTTGCGATTATTCCGGCTGGTTCGTGTCCCAGAACGAGCGGAGCGCGCGGCTTCAGATACCAGTCCATCAGATCTGAACCGCAAATCCCACACGCCTTCATCTCTACAAGAATCTCGTCTTCTCCGATTTCTGGAACTGGCATCTCCTCTAGCCTTATGTCTTTTTGTCCATAGTAAACGGCGGCCTTCATTTTGGCTCAATGGCTTCTCTATAGTGAAGCACTTAAGACTTTCCAAGAACGGCAAGAAAACTTCACACGCCAATAGGTCACGAGTTCAGTCAACCTAGTCGAATCGCACAATGAAAGGGGAAGCCGTGTACGCCACTAGAATACGTTCTAGAAGCTTTATATAGAATACGAGACAATCTCCTTCCTCATGCAGTCACAGAAAGCACAGAAGGCAGAGAAAATCATCGGCTACGTGCTTCTCACCGTAGGATTGATCCTCATCATCTTTCCGGCTTGCCTCGCAATGTGGGAATTCCTGAGCCAAACACCTGTCCCGCAACTGGTCCCGACGCCGACGGCTCAGAACGAGTTTGCCGTGGCGTTTGCCAGCTTCAGCAATGTCTGCATGATATTCTTTATCTTCGCGATCATGGTGTGGGCAGGATCAATAGTCACAAGCCGCGGCGTAGCGATGATAAAGGATGTAAAACTGAAAATGGTCAAGAAAAGCCTCGACGAGGCAGCCCAAGCCATCAGCAAAACAGAGACAGAGAAATAGCCGCTAACCTTCAAGCTCGCCCTTTTCAATTGTGTCCTTCATTTTGCGCAGAAATTCAGCTGCCTGTGCGCCATCCACGATTCTGTGATCGTAACAAAGGCTGAGCATCATCATGGGTCTGATTTCGATCTTCCCATTGACCGCGACTGGCTTCTCGTTTATCTTTCCCACGCCGAGAATGGCCGCCTCAGGCGGATTTATGATTGGCATGAAAAAGTCAACCCCATACATCCCAAGATTCGTGATGGTAAAAGTCCCACAGGACAGTTCCTCCTTAGTCAGCTTTCCTTCCTTGGTTTTTGAGGTTAATTTCGCGATTTCCTCATCGATCTGGCGAACTGACCTTCTGTCGGCATCATGTATAACGGGCACAACTAGGCCATTCTCTGTGTTGACAGCTACGCCCACGTTGACTTTGCTGTAGATTCTTATCTCGTTTCCATCTAGTGAGGAGTTCATAATGGGATGGTCGGCCAGTGTTCTGGCAACAGTCCTGACCAGAATTGCCGTATAGGATACCTGAAGTCTTTCGTGCACTACTTTAGCTTTGGATGCGTCGATTTCCATTACTACCGTGCTGTGTGGCGCTGTTTTAAAGCTCATTGAGAGGCGTTCTGCGGATGTCTTCCTGAATCCCGCGAGCGGAATCGTCTGCTTGACCTCGCGCAGGACTTCGCGACTGGCTTGAATAAATTTCTCGACATCCTCCTCACCTATCCTGCCTTCCGGTCCACTTCCCTTGACTTGTGACAGGTCAATGCTATGCTCTTTTGCCAAACGCTTAGCCGCAGGCGAAGCCAGAACCCTAGCTTCAGCTTGATCCTGTTCTGGAGAAGTCTTACCCAACATTTCTGCCTCAGAGAACTGCTCATCTGGACCTGTTATTACTGCCAGGATTTGATCCACTGGAACGTCTACGCCTTCTTGGACGAGAATCTTTCTCAGGATGCCCGATGCGGGCGCCTCCAAGTCATAGGTGGCCTTTTCCGAGACCACTTCCACTATCGGTTCATTCTTCTCGACTGCATCACCTTCTTTCTTGTACCACTTGCCCACCGTGCCCTCCTTCATCGTTAAGCTGAGCTTGGGCATAACAACCTTCGTTACCATGTCAGACCACTTCCTTGACCGCTTTGATTATGATTTTCTCATTCGGGATGACGTACTGCTCCAGAGGTGGGCTAAAGGGTATAGGCGTGTCAGGTTCAGCCAGACGCTTCACAGGTGCATCCAAGTAGTCTATGGCTTCTTCAGCCACGACCGCCGCTATCTCAGCACTGACCCCAGCCGTCTTGCAGTCCTCTGTGACTATGACTATTCTCCCTGTTTTTTTGACCGACCTTATGATTGCTTGTTTGTCAAGTGGCGTCAGAGTTCTAGGATCCAAGACTTCGACGTTCAGGCCCTCTTTTTCGAGTTCCTTGGCGGCGCCCAGAGCCTTGTGAACCATGTATGACGTGGCCACTATCGTTGCGTCGGTGCCTTCGCGTTTCACGTCAGCTAAGCCGAAGGGAACTGTGTACTCTTCTTCGTGAACTTCGCCCTCGATCGGGTAGAGCAGTTTGTGTTCGCAGAAGAAGACGGGATTGTCGCCGCGTATGGCTGATTTCAGAAGCCCCTTCGCATCAGCAGGCGTAGATGGAACTGCCACCAGCAAGCCTGGAACATGCATAAACCATGCTTCCAAGCTCTGCGAATGATGAGAAGCAATGTTCACGCCAGCGCCAAAGGGCGTCCTGATTACCATGGGGCATTTGGCTTGTCCGCCGAACATGTACCGTATCTTTGCTGCCTGATTGGTTATCTGATCCATTGCCAGAGCGGTAAGGTCTCCGAACATGATTTCAGCAACTGGCCGCATTCCCGTTATCGCGGCACCCACGGCTGTCCCGATTATGGCTGATTCTGATATGGGCGTATCCCTCACTCTTTCGTCGCCGAATTCCTCTGCGAGTCCGTTTGTGACTTTGAAGGCGCCTCCCCAGTATCTGCCGATGTCCTCTCCAAGCAAGAAAACAGTGGGATCTCTGCGCATCTCTTCCTGCAACGCCTCTCGAAGCGCGTCTCTATAGGTGATCTTTCGCATTTGCATCCTCACCTTTTTAGGCGTAAACGTCCTCCAACGCTTCTTTAGGATCAGGAAACGGACTTTCCGTAGCGAACTTGACTGCTTCTTCGATCTCAGCAGCCACTTCCTTCTCGATCTTTTGAAGCTCTTCTTCGGTAAACAGGCTGTTTCGGAGGAGATGCTCTCTGAAGCGCTTAATCGGATCCTTAGCCAGCCACTCTTGCACCTCTTCCTTGGGTCGATATTTGGCCGGGTCCACTCGTGAATGCCCCTTGTGCCTGTAGGTTTTGCACTCAATCAGCGTTGGCCCTTCATCCTTTCTCGCTCTATCAACTGCCTTGCCCGCGGCTTCATAGACCGCTAAGACATCGTTTCCGTCCACAATCATTCCCTGAATTCCGTAGGCTACGGCTCGGTCGGCGATGTTCTCGATGTTCATGACTCGGGATTGTCTTGTTCCCATCGCATAGAGATTATTTTCACAGACAAAGATCACTGGCAGCTTCCACGTTGAAGCCATGTTGAGGCTCTCGTGGAAAGTTCCTTGATTAGAAGCACCCTCGCCAAAGAAGCAAACGACAACCTGACCAGTTTTCCTAAGCTTAGCAGATAATCCTGCTCCAACGGCTATGGGTAAACCCGCGCCTACAACAGCTGTCGCGCCAAGCATACCTATAGCAAAGTCGGCTATGTGCATTGAACCGCCCTTGCCTTTGCAGTAACCTGTCTTCTTGCCCAAGATTTCAGCCATTGTCTTCTTCAAGTCAGCTCCTTTCGCTATGCAATGTCCGTGACCTCTGTGCGTACTGGTTATGTAGTCATCCTTCTTCAGAGCACTGCACGCGCCGACGGCTACGGCTTCCTCGCCAGCATACAGATGAATCGTACCCGGAACGAGATTTTGGGCGTAAAGATCGAACACTTTCTCTTCGAAGACGCGGACCTCTAGCATTTTCCTGTACATTTCCGCTAATCCAGCTTCAGTCGAAACTTCAGGCAACTTCATTCACGTCCAGAGTGTTTGCAGTTCAATTCCTATAGAAAGCAACGCTTTTATATTGTTTTCACGGCTTCAACGCACTCAAGTATATTGATCAGAAACAACAGCTTTTAAAGACGCGTTCTCATGTGTTCACCCACCATAGAAGTGCTGAAGAGTGAACGTACGTGAGAATGAAAAGCGAGCACATGATCGTAACCTTGATCCTGATTGGCATAGTTGCATCACATTCGCAAGGTTACCTGCTTTTTTCAAGCGTTCGTTCACCAAGTGCGGGTCCAAGTGCCGTTGATTTTGAAGCCAAAGAAGCACTCACTGGAAACTTGATACACACAATTCGAATCAATAACTCAGCCTCCGGTCGAATTACAGGAGCGAATCTCTTACTCCCGTTAATTGGAAACGTGACAGCGAGACACTACGTACTGCTGACTAACATATCGTCCTTGCTAGGAACTCCTGAGATCATCAAGGACAACTCTGGAAATGCCTATGCAGTATGGAAGAATTTGGCAGTAGAAAGAGGGCAGAGCATAACCGTTGAAGTCGATTACAGACTCCTCTCCTTTACAGCAACCTATCAACTGAACTCGAGTTTAGTTGGCGACTATGACAGAAACTCACAGCTATACAATGAGTACATACAACCAGAAGAGTTCATCCAGTCAAATGATTCCGAGATAATACTAAAGGCTGGAGAAATCGCCAACGAACAGAACACAACGCTGAAAAAAGTGTCGAGGATATACCAATTCGTTATCAGTCACATGCATTATGAAGCCCAAGACTATGAAAGAGGAGCCTTGTGGGCGCTAGAGAATGGCACGGGTGACTGCTCCGAATACTCTTATCTTTTTGTCGCCCTGTGCCGAGCCTCAGGCATCCCAGCAAGGATCCAAACTGGCTTCGCATTTCACCATGATATCGAAACCACGGAAGACGGGCACATGTGGGCTGAATATTATCTTGAGAACTACGGGTGGATACCTGTTGACGCCACATGGAGACAGCTTAACGCGATCGACAAGAGACACTTCACCCAGATACGAGGTAAACCCGATGACATGCCCTACTCGAATTTCTTCTTCAACTACACCAGCGGTCCGAGTGAAGATGAACTGGAAGAATCGCATATGGTCACGCTTGAACCGCTCCCAGTCAATGCCCTCAATGACACTGCTCTGGAAGCAATCGCGCGAAGCGTACGGAAAATCGCTCAGGTGCGGCCAATAGTCTCCTTGGCAGAAACGACTACATCTCTGATCCTCCATTCAGACACGGAAGAGATGAAACAGATGTTTCACGAAAGCCAACAACAACTCCAAGACGCGATTTTGGATTGGCAGGAACATCCGCAGGAAGCCCAAACAGAAGCCACAACGGCCACCCAAACAGCCGACAACGCCCTCAAAAAAGCATGGACTGCAATCGCATACACGCTCAGCATAGTCATTCTCGTGATGGTATCAACGATGCTAATCATGATCGTTCTCTCAAAACGTCATAAGAGAATCACATGAACAACAGGTAGCCACAACAACTCTGATTAGCCCATCCTTGAACAATCATGCTCACCTGCATGCTGGATTCTTCCCAGATTCACAGCAAAAACCATATAGCGAAAACTGACGATAGAATAACTAACCAGAAGGAAGCGCACAGACCATTCTGATGATGACAGATGCAGAAATCCTACTCGAAGCTACTCGGTATAGTCGGAAAACCCAACACGGGAAAATCCACTTTTTTCAGCGCCTCAACTCTCGCACCTGCAGAAATCGCAAACTACCCGTTCACAACGATCAAGCCCAACCGGGGAATGGGGTACGTACGCACGCCATGCGTGCATGAAGAATTCAAAGTCAAAGACACGCCTGCTAATTCGTTGTGCCTAGACGGAATAAGGCTTATCCCCATAGAATTCATCGACTGCGCAGGACTAGTTCCAGGAGCATGGGAAGGAAGAGGACTAGGCAACCAGTTCCTAGACGCAATCAGAAAAGCAGACGTTCTGATCCACATCATAGACGCTTCAGGCGGAACCGACACCGAAGGCAGACTCTGCAAAACAGGCGAACACGACCCACTCGAAGACGTGAAGTTCCTCGAACATGAGATAACCATGTGGATGGCCAACATAATCAAGAAAGACTGGCCAAAAATCGCCCGAACCGTCGAATCCGAAAAAAAAGAACTCTACTCAATGCTCGAAGAAAGATTAAGCGGACTCGCGATAAAGCGAAACCATATCACAGACGCAATGAGAAAATCAGGCCTCTACGCTGAAAGGCTCACAAGTTGGAGTGAAGATGATTTCCTGAAATTCGTCGACACGCTAAGACAGATAGCCAAGCCAATGATAATCGCAGCCAACAAGATGGACATCCCGTGCTCTGAAGACAACCTTGAAAAACTAAAAAAAACAGGCTACATCGTTGTTCCTTGCTGCGCCGAAGCCGAACTCGCCCTCAGAAGAGCAGCAGAAAAACAGCTCATCGACTACCGCCCAGGAGACTGCAACTTCAAAACCCTGCACCCTGAGAAACTCAGTGAAAGCCAAATCAAAGCACTGGAAACCATAAGAGAAAAAATCCTGCTCAAAAACGGCTCAACAGGAGTCCAAGAAGCAGTAAACACAGCCTTCTACAAGCTCCTGAGTATGATCACAGTATACCCAGTCGAAGATCTAGAACACCTATCAGACCATAACGGACGAGTCCTGCCAGACGCCTACCTCGTGCCCTATGGGACAACAGCACGCCAACTTGCCTACATAATCCACACTGAACTCGGCGAAGGCTTCATTTACGCCGTGGAAGCCAGAGAAAGAAAAAGAGTAGGCGAAGACTACATACTCAAAGACAGAGATGTCCTATCGATAGTAAGCGCAAGAAAAAGAGCTTAGGCTCAGGCGCCAAAGCGCCTTTTGCGATTCTGGTAAGTCCTGACAGCACGCAACAAGTCTATCAGGCGAAAATCAGGCCAAAATGCATCCAGGAAGCACAGCTCACTGTACGCAGACTGCCACAATAGGAATCCGCTTAGCCTTTCCTCGCCTGAAGTTCTAATAATAAGGTCTGGATCCTGCTTGGGCATGTGCGCCGTGTAAAGATATTGCTCGAACATTTCTTCGTCAACCTTCTCAGGCTTCAGCTTCCCTTCATGAACCTCCTCAGCTATCTTCCTCGCAGCGTCAACGATCTCCGCCCTTCCACCATAAGCAAAAGCAAAATTCAAAAAGTGGCTATCATATTCCTGCGTAGACTTCTCCACATCACGTATAAGCTGCTGCAAACTCTCAGGCAAAAGATTCTTCCGTCCAATCACCTTCACACGAACCTTGTTCTTATGTATCCGCTCATCGGTCAGAATCTTTCGCAGATTTTCTCCCGCAATACGCATAATCTCCTCAACTTCACCCTGCGAGCGACGAAAATTCTCCGTGGAAAAAGCATACAGAGTGATAGACCTAACATCAAGCTTCAGGCACCACTCGATCAGTTGCTCAACCTTATGTGCCCCTTTTTCATGGCCAGCCCAAGGATTAAGATCCTGATCTGTCGCCCATCGCCTGTTTCCATCAAGAATTATGGCTATGTGCTCTGGTTTAGTGCCACTCTTGACCTGGCGCCACAGCCACTTCTCATACAATCTGTAGGTGCCAATCGCTGAAAGGATGCTTTTGAACACTATTTGAACCTCGCCTCTTTCAATGCATCAGCACATGGGCAGTTTTCGCGCTTAA
>Ga0315277_10013328_pt1 | contig 10246 bp, 6 predicted proteins | sample YL17G05_15_MG_FD_203695 | JGI IMG/M metagenome (GOLD analysis project Ga0315277, IMG submission 203695) | Sediment microbial communities from Yellowstone Lake, YNP, Wyoming, USA - YL17G05_15 | ecosystem: Environmental > Aquatic > Freshwater > Lake > Sediment | place: USA: Wyoming | collected...
GAAGCGCGCATTCACTTTCGGTTTGTTGTTTATCTTTATTATGTTGGCTTCGCCGGCGCTGGCCTATCAGATTGATCTCGGCGGAACGCAGCCCTTAACCGTTTCCGTGGTAAATTCCACCGCCCAACAATTGACGATCGCCGTCGACATCGGTGCGTTGGAACTAAAACCCATGAAAAATAATGACGGCGAACGCTTCTGGCGCATCGTATTGCCCGATGCCGACGTGCAGCCGGTCATCGGCGATCCGGAACTGCCGGTCATCACCCGGATGATTCAACTGCCGGCCGCCGGCCAAGCCGGCTTCCGTGTTGTTTCCGTCGAATATGTGACCATCGACCTGAACGCCATTGAAGAAGGTTATCCGATTTGGCCGATTCAGGCGCCGATCAGCAAGGTGCCCGGCGCCCGCGAAAACGCGCCCTTTATGATTAATCCCGATGTTTACAACCACCGCGGATTTAACGGTCCGACGCCCGCGCTGGGTGAGGTCGGAGTCTTGCGCGGCCTGCGCTTCATGCCGTTGACCTTGGCCCCGATCGCCTACGATGCCGCCGCCAATAAACTGCGCGTCGCGAAATCGATGACCGTGCAGGTGACTTTTGAAAAATCGGCCAAGGCGGTCGGCCGATTGACCAATGCCGCTTTGCAAGAACCGGCTTTTGAAGCCTTGGCTCAGAATCTGTTCATCAATTACGCGCAGATGCGCGAACAGACCAAGGCGCCCGTGGTGCCCGAATCCCCGGTGCCCGGCGGCTATCTGATCATTGCCGCTCCAACCTACGAAAGCCATGAGGGATTACTCGACCTGGCCTACTGGAAAGCTCAAAAAGGTTACAATGTAACGTTGGTGACTACCAACGATACCGGCACGTCCACCGATGATATCGTCGCTTACATCACCGACGCCTATAATAATTGGACTATTCCTCCGGCCTATCTGCTTCTGGTCGGGGACACCGACACCATTCCTTATTTTTCCGTGCTGCAGGTTTCCGACTTGTATTACGCCGCCATCGACGGCGACGATTATTTCCCCGACTTGTTCTATTCCCGTTTCCCGGTCCGCACCGCCGATCAATTGAACAACATGGTCGACAAAATTTTGAACTATGAATTCGGCGCGTGGGGCCAGGCCGACGATTTCCTCACCGCGACTTTCATGGCCTCGAATGACAATTACACGGTGTCCGAGGGCACGCACAATTACTGCATCAGCACCTATCTGGATGCGCTGGGCTTCACGAGCAACAAACGCTATTCACATCAGGGTGCGAACATCAACCAGGTCATCGCCGACATCAACGGCGGCCTGAATTACCTGATCTATTCCGGACACGGTTCCGAAACCAGTTGGGCCGACGGCCCGGCGATGAGCCAGGCCCAGGTCAACGGCCTGACCAATACGAACTATCCGTTCGTGGCCAGCCACGCCTGCCTGACCAACGGTTATCACTTGTCGTACGAGTGCTTCGGCGAGACTTGGGTGCGCAACCCGACAGGCGGTATGGCCTTTTTCGGCTCCACCACCTACACCTATTGGGATGAAGACGATATTTTGCAGCGCCGCTATTTCGACGGCATTTTCGATGGGACGCTGGAACGCAACTACTACACGCTCGGCGAATTCACGGTGTACGGCATGGCCAAGCTGTGGGAAAACTACAGTGGCGGCGGCTTGTCGCAAGAATATTGGGAACAATACAACATCCTGGGCGACGCCTCGGTCGATTTATGGACCGGCCAACCCGGCGATTTGAACGTGGCGAATACGCCGGTCATTTTCTTCGGCTCGACCAGCTACCTGGCGACCGTCACGGAAGGCAAAGCGCCGGTGGAAGGCGCGCTGGTCGGCTTGAGCCTGGACGGCCAATTCATCGCAAGCACATTAACCAATGCCGGCGGCCTGGCGACTTTAAGCTGGGCCGATCCGATAACCATTCCAGGGACTTATAAACTTACCGTCACGAAACACGACTTTCTGCCTTCGCAAAGCGATGTGGTCGCAGCCTCCGCCAGTTCCGACGGCATGCTGTCGGCCAGTCCAAGCCTCGTCGGCGACGATTATGAAATCTCAATCATGGTCGCCGATATCGACCTGGCCGGCGATGGCACCATGACCGTGGAAGTCGCCAGCGACGCCGAAACCACACCCGAGATAGTGACACTGAACGAAGTGGCACCGGATACCGGCGCTTTCTCGGGTTCCATCACCACCGCCGCCGTGGCCGGGAAGGGCGACGGACTGATTCAAATCCAGGAAGGCGACACCGTGGTGGTTCATTATTATGACGCCGATAACGGCAGCGGCCCGGAAGATAAATACGCCGAGATCGCCGTCGATTTGACTCCGCCGGATTTCGCCGGCCTCGCCGCCGCCACGCCCACCGATAAGACCGTGACCCTGACCTGGGATGCGGCCTCGGAACCTCATGGCCCGGTTACTTACCAAATCTATCGCGCCGACGTTTCCGGCGGGCAGAACTGGGATGCGCCACTGGCCCAGACGGCCGCGTTGACCTACGTCGATACCGACCTGATCAATAACCAGTCCTACTACTACGTGGTGCGCGCCACCGACGCGCTGGGCAATCAGGACGCGAACGAACAGGAATTGGAAGGCGTGCCCATCGGCCCGAATTCGATTTTCTACGAAGATTGGGAAGCGGCAGACGCGGTCGGCGATTGGACGATCGATAACGGCGGCAACAATCTCAAGACCTGGAATACGAACAATACCTGCGACCGCGATATCTCCCGAATGAACGGAACCTTCATGATTTGCGATTCCGATTGCGCCGGAATGGGCGCCACGCTGGACGAACGACTGATCAGCCCCAGTATCGATTGCAGCAATTATGAAAACGTCTTCCTGCGCTTTGCCAATTACGTTTATTGGATGGGCGAGCAATACAGCAAGGTGTATATCAGCGTCAATCAAGGCGCCTGGGTCTTGCTGGCCACCTACACTTCGGATGTGGATGAGATTACGGATATCGATCTGTCGGCCTACGCCGATAACCATTCGGACGTGCGCCTGCAGTTCGAATACTACGGCCAATACGACTGGTATTGGGCCATCGACGACATTGAAGTTCTGGGCTATGAGGGTGGCACGGCGGACGATGACACGGTGGACGATGACACGGTGGACGATGACACGGTGGACGACGATACGGTGGATGACGATACGGTGGATGACGACACGGTGGATGACGACACGGTGGATGATGACACCGTCGATGACGATACGGTGGACGATGATACCGTCGATGACGACACCACGGATGATGACACCACGCCGGTGGATGACGATACCACGCCGACCGACGATGACACCACGCCCGTGGATGATGACACCACACCGGCGGATGATGACGACAGTACGCTGGACGACGACAGCGCCGCCGACGATGACACCACACCGCCGACCGACGACGATAATGACGACAACAAAGATGATAATGGTTGCGGATGCTAAAGGATTGAAGATTGGCGATTGACGATTGAGGATTAAAAATTCAGGACCGCGGTTTTGACCCTCGGCCGGAACTGCGGTTCGGAAAAGTGATTGGAAAGGGCGTGGAACACCGTGCCCTTTTTTTCAGGTAGGCCAAGTCCGGGCCTGTCCCTGCTGCATAAATATGTTAATCTCCGATTCATGCCGTGGTCTTCCAATGTCGTACTGATCATTCCCGCGCTGGACTGGTATCACTGCGACCCGCGATTGGCCGAGCGTGGCGAAGATTGGGCGGCCCAGACGCCGCGCATGCCGGCGACCTTGGGTTGGATGTTGCAACACCTGCGGGCTTATCGGGTCGGCGCGACCATCGGTTTTTTCGGGGAGTCGGTCGGCCGATTTCCCGACGAAATCCAAACCATCGCCGCCGCCGGCCTTGAATTGGCCGCCATGACCTACGACGCGGTGGATCCCTGGGCGCTGCTTCCGGGGGTTTTGCGGGATCAGGTCGAAAAAACCCTGGAGGCCGTCCGGCGGCTCGGTTTGCCGGCGCCGACTACGTTTATGCCCCCCTTTCCGAAAAATCAGGTGTTGGATCAGGCTCGAGAAACGGCGATGCGTGAAACAGGCATTCGGCGCCTGGTGGGCTGCCATGGATCCAGTCTCCCGGCGATTAAATTGGGTGAAATTGTCGGTTGGCCTTTGTCCGGTGTTTATTCGCGCCTGGCCCCCGGTTTCACGGCTCAGGCGTTGATCGGCGCAGCTCGTCCTTGGGCCTGGTGCATTTCCACCATGGATGTCGATCCGGGCGCGCCGGGCTGCGGGCCGTTCCGCACCCGATCCATGCATCGTTTTCCGCGCCTGTTGCGTCGTGGTTTTATCGCGGCCCGTGACGCCCGGTCGGGGTAAATAAGGCCGTTTTATCGTTCACATTGAGCGCGCGGATGATTTGTGTATACTAAGGTCAACGCCGCCGACGGGCACGGCGCGGCGTTTTCGGCAAGCATTGAATTTGCATCAACAGTTTGTGAAGTGACGGAATGGCTTTGGACGAACAACTAAGCGTGGAACTGGCCTCGCGTTCCAATCCCGGACCGGGACAGGTTCATAATCATGATGCCGTGGGCAGCCTGCGAAATACATTGGGTGATTTTATCGTTTTGGCTGACGGCGTCGGTCCGGCCAAGGTGGCCGCGCAGGCCAGCCGCCTGGTGGTGGACGCCGTCGTCGATTTCTACCGCCGGTGGAACGGACAATCGCCGCGCAAAATGTTGATCGAAGCCATCGGCATGGCGAATGCGACGATCCGCCAACACGCCGAACGAAATCCGGAACTGGCGGGAATGACCTCCACCGTGGTTTTGCTGCATCATCACGAAGGTGCCATCCGCATCGCCCACGTCGGCAATAGCCGGGTCTATCGGTTGCGCGGTTCGGTCATCGATCTGCTGACCAGTGACCATACTGAAGCGCAGCGCCTGGCCGAAACGGGCCAGATGCCGGAACAACCGCGCGTCGATGATCTGCGATCCAAGGTATTGTACCGCGCGGTGGGAAACGCCGCAGTAATTGATGTGGATATTTCCGACGCCCACTTTATCGAACCGGGCGATGCCTATTTGTTGTGCACGGATGGTTTGACCGACCAACTGACCGACGCGGAAATCGGCCGTCAGCTCGTCGGCAAAAACCCGTCTCAAGCGGCCGATGGGCTGCTCCATGCGGTCCAGACGGCCGGCGGCAAGGATGCCGTCAGCCTGGCCGTTCTTAAATTTGACCAGCCGCCGCGGGAAGTGAAGCACTTCACCAAGGGCCTGGCCGGCCCGCCGGCGATTCATCGGGCGACGCCGCGGCGCACGCTGCCGCAATTGGAGTGGTATCGACTGAACCTGTGGTGGAAAGTCCGGCTGGCCGCGCTGGCGTTGTTGGTGGTGTGGTTTCTCTTATTGCTGCTGTTGTGGTGGGCCTTCGATTTGGGCGAAATCACGCTCTTCAATCACCTGGGGGGCGCGGCCACGCTGGTTTTGGCTCGGCCCGCGCGTGATCCGGATGCGCTTAAGCCGCGCCATGATGTCAGTTCGAATCCGAATCGGCGGAGAGAAGTCAGATGAGCCGGATGCGTTTTGTGGATGAGGGTCCGCCGCCGACTATCGGCAAGGTGGTGCTGACCCGTTTGTTCGACCTGCTCCTGCTGTGCGGGTATGTCGCCTGCTTGCTGCTGACCTATTCCTTTTTCGCCTCGTTGAATCACCATCCACCGGAATCCAAAAAGCCGGCTGTCGCGGCGCGCACGAAGAGCGCTCCGCCGCCATCGCCGGCGCTTACCCCCACGCCTCCGCCGCTGCCGACGAGCCAGGATTTAATCGAGGCCATGCATCGTTACGCCAATCTGATTAACGATAAAAAATATACCGAAGCCCTGGCTATGCGCGCCGATAACAGCATCCCGGTCGTGGATACGCTGAAGAGCGTGACGCATTTCGAAGTGGTGTCCGTCAAACCCTATCCGCGAGTCAAGCGCGATCAGGGTTCCATCTATGTGGAACTCAAAGTCGAGCGCGGTAAAAATATCAAGACCTGGAAGGGCCGCGTGGATTGGGAACAGCGCGGCGAACGCTGGGTGACCACTAATTGGGATGGCGCCGCCCTGACCCCGGGAGCGGAAACCGGCGCCGGCCCCGCACCTGCGGGCACCCAACCCGTGGTCGAAGAAAACGACTAAACCCCTCAAACTGAAAATTGAGAATTGAAAATCACTGCTGTCCAAGACGATGTAAAAATCGGTCACTAGGACTGACATGACTATCTCTTAGGCTTATTAATTTCCTCGAATATTTCGCAACTTCGCAATGCTCCCAGGGTCCCACCGTTGAACTTTTTTTTCTGCGCAGCCCATCCAGGCCTCCATGCCCCAACGGTCCCCCCGGTGAGCACCGCCGAACATCCAGTTCGGCTTTGCTGCATTGCGAAACATTCTCGGAAATTTAGAGGCTGAGCCTTTCAATATTTTGAAAGAGTCCGCTATATCAGAAAGATCCATTGAACGAATCTTCCTGGTGGATCAGGCCGAGTTCAAACAGCACCAAATACCAGGGGCCGCGGCAGCCGGCGCAGGACTGACCGGCAAAGGCAAGGCTTGGACTAGCCTGGCGCGACATCGGTGGCCCCGCCGCATGGATGCGACCGCGCAGCGCGGCGAACGATCGAGGTCGAATGAGGTGGTTGGGTGCGGTGGTGGAAGCGGGGATATCCTATGGCGCGGCCGTGACGGTTAGGACTGCGCTGGCTATCCAGAATCAAACCTGTTTTGGACAAGAGTGATTTTCAATGTTCAATTTTTGTTCTTACCAGCGCGCCTTGTGCTCCTCGGCCCAGCCAATGAGATTGCGGATCTCGATTTTGTCGCCGGTCGCCGCAATGAAATGGCCGTTGTAGCGACCGAACATCTGGTGAACCTCAGTGCGCAAAGCGAGCAGGTCAATCTTTGTGATCCGCTCGAAGAAAGGCTGGAACTCCAATTTGGCCTGGCCGTCGCCAGCGGACAGGCTCCAGGGCTTCATGTAATCTCGTGCGTCGTAGGACCAATCCAGTTCCGCAAGCTTGGTCATCCGGCCATCCAGGTAAAAACAGTTTTCGGTGGCGTAGCTCAGATCTCCAAAGCCCTGGCCCAGATTCAAGCCGATCGTACGGCCATCCGGCAGAAATCCGGAAGCGCTGGCCCAGTTCCAAAAGGTGCGGTAGGGCCACACGCCGCGACCCCAATCCAGGCCGGTAAGGGCCGACCCCGGGTGAACGGTCAAGGCTGTTTTGCCGATCCTGATCCATCCGGCCGCGGGCATGCAGTTGATCTTATGGTTGTAATAAAAATGGTGATCGCCCATCGGAGTCGCCATTACGATGCTGTCCAGCGCCGCGGGCTGCTGCAGTTCCAATTCCGCGGAAAGATCCGTCCCTTTATTAAAGCGCGGCCAGTTAACCGTAAGTAATCGCCGCTCGGGCAAGCGTAGAAATGAAATATCCACGCCGTGCTGATGGTAATGGATATCGCCGGCCTCGCTGGTGCGCGGCAGGGTGCAACCCTGGCCGAAAGGCGTGGCGATGGTGTTTTCCATCATTTTTTTCGCGGCGAAGTCGATGTAATAGGCAAACGCCAGGCCGAGATAGCCGATGTGCGATACAGCGACCGAAAAAAAATACTCCGGTGTCGTCAGGGCATAGTAGTCCCATTCTTTCAGGCGCAACCGGTTGAGGAGCGGGTATGGCGTCAGGCCGATTTTTTCGGGATTGTAAGTCAATAAATATTTTTTTGAATATCCTTTATGCTTGAGGCGGCCCTGTTCGTCCAGTAGAAAGTCACGGTCCATTATTTCCTGCTGCATGGCTGCTCCTTATCCGGCGGTTTCGATTTTCGCGGCGACCGGCTGGGGGACGCGATGGTTCATTATGCGGAACCACAGCGGCGGAATCCAGGCCGCCACCACCATGCCGGCGTAGCCGGTCGGTAATTGCGGGCTGTCGTCGTAATGCCGCAGGATTTGATAGCGCCGGCCGGGCTTGGCGTGATGGTCGGAATGGCGTTGCAGATTAAATAAATAATAATTGGTCAAGCGGTGGCTGGAATTCCAGGAATGCAGGTGCGTGACCTGCTCGTAAGAACCATCCGGGAGTTTCCGGCGCAGCAGGCCGTAATGCTCAAGGTAGTTAACCACCTCCAAAAAACTGAAGCCGATAATGCTTTGAGCGAAGAAAAAGGCCACCGCTTTCCAACCCCAGGCCCAGCCCAGGCAGGTCGCCAACAACAGCGGCAGTATGGCCGACCAGATAATGCGATTGTGAAGAGAGATAGCCGGAAGGTCTTTTCGCTGGAGGCGCCGGACTTCCAGGTTCCAGGAACTGCACATGGTGCCGAAAACGGTTTGCGGCCAGAAAGCGTAGAAGGATTGGCCGAAACGGGCCGTGGCCGGATCTTCAGGCGTCGCCACGAGGGCATGATGGCCGCGGATATGTTCCACGCCCCAATGCATATAACAAACCAGAATCAACAAAAGATGGCCTAGGAATCCTTCCCAATGGTTCAGGCGATGGAGCATTTCATGGGCGGTGTTGATGCCCACCGCTCCGGTCATAATGCCGACCGACAGCGTAAACCCCACAAGCTCGATGAAGGTCAGCGGTTGGTGAGAAACAACGTAGGCCCCCCAAAGCACCACCACGGCTAAAACCGGGACTACGCCCCAGGTGACCCACCGGAACTCTTTCCGGGCCTCCAATTCCTTCTCGTGTTCCGGATCGGGATTGCGGGTATCGGTACCCCAGATCAGGTCCACGACGGGGATCGAGACAAAGGCGATGAAAGCGGTTAAAAAGTTCCAGCCGCCGCCCAGCCAGTAGCCGGTGACGACCGATAACGGGACCGAATAGACGATGCAAAACGGAAGTGCGCTCATAATTTTTCTCCTATCAATCAGTTACTTTTCTACTTTTCCAAAAACAAGTATAGGCGATTTTTATTTTACTACCAAGCTCATGAGCAGATAGGACAATCCGCCGATCAAGCCGGAAATTGGAATGGTGAAAATCCAGGCCCATAAAATCCGGCCGGCCAGCATCCAACGTACCGCCCGCATGCCCTCCGTCATGCCGACGCCGATAATCGCTCCCGTGATGGTGTGGGTGGTGGAAACCGGGATACCCAACTGAGAGACGGCGAGGATGGTCACACCGCCGCCGGTTTCGGCGCAGAAACCGTGCATCGGATCGAGCTTGGTCAGCTTCATGCCCATCGTCCGAACTATCCGGAAACCGCCGAACATGGTGCCGGCCGCAATCATCGCGTGGCATAGAAAAATGATCCAAATCGGCATGGAGGATTGGGATGTGAGGTAACCGCCGGCCACCAATAAGGCGAATAAAATGCCCATGGTTTTTTGGGCGTCGTTCGTGCCGTGAGAAAATGAGTAAACTGCCGCCGAGAATAATTGTAAGACTCTGAAAACCCGGTTCAACTTGCGCGGCGGCTTTTTATGAACCAGCAGTAAGACGATGAATTGATTGAACCAGGCCAAAGCCATGCCGATCACCGGCGCGATAACGATGAAAGCGGCGACTTTGATCAGGCCGCTGGGCACCAGCATTTCACTGCCGCCGAACGCAAAAGCGGCGCCGGCATAACCGCCAATCAAGGCATGTGAAGAAGAAGAGGGCAGACCCCACCACCAGGTCAGCAGGTTCCAGACCACCGCCCCGATCAAACCGGCCAGAATTACTTCGATATGGCCGGCAATGGCGTCGGAATGAACCACGCCCTTGCCCACGGTCATCGCCACTTTCACGCCAAAGGTAAAAGCGGCGATAAAATTAAAAAATGCCGCCCAAGCCACCGCCTGGCGCGGGGTCAACACCCGGGTGGATACCACAGTGGCGATCGAATTGGCCGCATCATGAAAACCGTTCACAAAATCAAAGAGCAGGGCACAAATAAAAGTGACAACCAGTAAAACGCTCATCGGTCACACTCGGTCTTTGGTGTCGAAGTCATTCATACACCCCATTATCTTTCTGATTTTGTTAGGATTTGATTAGGGAATGATATATTTTTTGTTTATTGATTAAATGCCGAGGTATTTTAGCGCAAGATAGGTGACGCCCCCGATAAATCCGGTCACTGGGATGGTCAGAATCCAAGCCCATAAAATGCGTCCGGCTACGATCCAACGCACAGCGCGCATGCCATCCGTCATGCCGACGCCGATAATGGCGCCAGTGATGGTGTGCGTGGTGGAAACC
>Ga0315277_10013329_pt1 | contig 10245 bp, 8 predicted proteins | sample YL17G05_15_MG_FD_203695 | JGI IMG/M metagenome (GOLD analysis project Ga0315277, IMG submission 203695) | Sediment microbial communities from Yellowstone Lake, YNP, Wyoming, USA - YL17G05_15 | ecosystem: Environmental > Aquatic > Freshwater > Lake > Sediment | place: USA: Wyoming | collected...
ACCGAACGTCGGGTAAAGCGTTGATCTCTTGGGGCATAGCAGGTCAATCCTGCCTTACCTAGCGGGGTGAACATCCGCTTTAAAGGACAACACGAAGGCACGAAGGACACAAAGGTACACGAAGAACACAGCCCTCGTGATGCAAGCTCATACGTTTTCGCTATGTATTTACGAAACTTCACAGCACTGAGGCGCAGAGTTCACAGTGTGCCGTTGAATTCCGCAACGGCGTTGATCATTGCCACAATGTTTTCCACAGGAGTTCCTGCCTGCACGTTGTGGATCGAATTGAAGACGTACCCGCCGCGCTCCGAGAATATTTCGCACCGGCGGAGGACCTGCTCTCGCACATCTTCCGGTCCGCCGAAGGGCAGAACGCGCTGCGTGTCAATCCCTCCGCCCCAAAAAACCAGGCGGTCTCCATAACTCCGTTTCAGGTGTTCCGGATTCATTCCTGCCGCGGAGCATTGCACAGGATTGAAGATATCGAAGCCGGATTCGATGAATGAGGGCAGGAACTTCTCAACCGCTCCGCAGGAGTGCTTGAACGTCTTCCAGGTCGTGTTTCTGTGAATCCACTGGCTGACCCGCCTGTAGTAGGGCATCCACAGCTCTCGAAACGTTTCGGCCGAGCAAAACGAGGACGCCTGAGTTCCAAAATCGGTGCCGCAGATCATCACTGCATCTACCAGGTTGCCGACCCGCTGCGCGATCTTCTCCAGATTCGACAGAGCGATTTCGCACTGGCCGGCAAAGACCTTGTGAACATAATCTCGTCGCGTACGGGTCGAGATGTACCACTCCGTGATATCGCGAATTCCCCTCGGCTTCTTAAGTGAGACACCGGGGATATGCGAAATATCACCGAAGGCGGTTCCGCCGAAGCTGGCCACAACCGCTCTTCCCGTCGCGGCAGCCCTTTTGGCTTCCCGCTCCAGGTGAGATAACTCCTGCTCCGAGATCGGACCGTATTCTTCGAGGTTGTCTTGTGGGTCCAGCCGATCCTCTTCGATCGCTTCCTGGCGAATGATTGCGTCGAAGAAATGCCCGCCCTTTGGCATTCTGGCGCTCGGAGATGCTGTGACGTCGCCTTGCGGATACATGAGCGTGTCGCCGTTTTCGTCGGTGGTGACGTTGAATTCTCCCGGCACGAGAATCTCAAGGCCATCGTGCATCCTCCAGGGTTTCCAGTTCTCGTTGGGGAATCCGAAACGATTCATCCTTCGCCCGAATCCCTCGACATCGATTCCCATGGCGAGTTTGAGATCTTCCTCAATCTCGCCCAGCATCTGCCCGGGATCGATGGCTTTTACCGGCTTCCTTTCCAGTCCGTAGTAGTCCCGCAAGGCAGCCACGCAACTCACGTGGATACCGGTGACAAATGTGCCGCCGAAATCGATGGGCACACGATCCGACGGCTTGTGGACCAAAGCGGCGGCTACCCTCTCCCTGCTGGTCATTAGGGTGCGAAACATGGGCCTATCTCCAGGTAGGAACGCGAACGTTCGCTCCCATCCTACCACCGGGTTCGATGGGCTTCGGGAAGGAATTCCTCAACATTTGCAGCCGGTCACCCTAAAACCTGGAACTGTTTTGCGTTCGGATGCGTATGGAGACACAAAGAGCACTTCGCCGAAGGGGTGAGATATGCAATCCGTTGGCAGCAAGATGCGCTATGTCGTTCGCAGGCTGATGCACGCCCCACTATTCACCGTTGTCGCCGTGACGACGCTTGCTGTAGGAATCGGCGCAAACAGCGCCATATTCAGCGTGGTGAACGGAGTTTTATTAAAACCCCTTCCCTTCAAGGACCCGGAAAGGCTGGTCGGGGTTTGGCACAAGGCGCCAGGCCTCGGATTCGAGGAACTGAATCAAGGGCCGGCGTTTCATTTCACCTATCGGGAAGAAAACAGGGTCTTCGAAGACATCGGCATGTGGAGAAACACTTCGGTTTCCGTAACCGGGCTTGCAGAACCCGAACGGGTCCAGGCTTTGGTTGTGACTGATGGCATATTGCCCGTCCTCCGAGTTCAGCCGATGCTCGGTCGGCCTTTCAACGCTTTTGATGATTCCCCCGGCAGCCCTGAGACGGCCATTCTGAGCCATTCATACTGGCAGCGGAAGTTCGGTGGTGATTCGGGTGTAATAGGCCGAAAGCTCATCGTCGATGGACGGCCTCGTGATGTAATCGGCGTCATGCCTCAAGGTTTCCGCTTTTTGAATTCTCACCCGGCGTTATTCTTACCTTATCGCCTCAACCGCAATGAGTTATTCGTGGGAAACTTCGCTCATCAGGGGATCGCCCGGCTCAAGCCTGGGGTTACCCTGGAGCAGGCGAACGCCGACGTCGCCCGCATGCTCCCCCTGGTCCTAAAGAAGTTCCCTATGCCTCCCGGATTTACGCTCAAGATGGCCGAAGAGGCGCGCCTTGGGCCGAACCTTCGCCCCCTCAAGCAGGATGCGGTGGGAGACGTGGGCAAGGTGCTCTGGGTGCTGCTGGGAACCGTTGGGATCGTGCTCCTCATTGCATGCGCGAATGTTGCGAACCTCTTTCTTGTCCGGGCGGAAGGCCGTCAGCGGGAACTCGCCATCCGCACCGCGATCGGTGCAAGCTGGGGGCGAATTGCCCAGGAGCTTTTGTTCGAGAGCGTGGCGCTCGGGATCCTGGGCGGCGCTATGGGTTTGTTCCTCGCAGATGTAGGAATCCGGCTCCTTAGAACCATGGGACCAGAAACCATTCCGCGCATAGAAGAAATCTCTATCGATCCCGCCGTTCTCATCTTCACGGTGGGGATTTCACTGCTGGCGGGGCTCCTCTTTGGGCTCATCCCGGTTGTCAAATATGCCAAGCCAGATTTGTCGTCTGCGCTGAAAGAGGGAGGCCGGGCATTCAGCGAGGGTAAGGAACAGCATCGGGCGCGCAACGTGCTGGTCGTTTCCCAAATCGCCCTGGCACTTGTCCTATTGATAAGTTCCGGCCTCATGATCCGGACCTTCCAGGCCATGAGGAAGGTCCAACCTGGCTTCGTGCGTCCGGAGGAGGTTTTGACCCTCCGCGTCTCGATCCCGGAAGCGGAAATCGCCGCCGACGAGCTGGCAATTCGAACCCACGAACAGGTCATGCACCGAATCGAGCAGATCCCTGGTGTCATGTCCGTGGGCCTTTCCAATTCGATAACCATGGATGGCTGGGATGACAACGACCCTGTCTTTGTTGAGGATTTCCCCGCGCCCGAGGGTCAAATACCAGCCATGCGGCGCTTCAAGTGGATAGGGCCGAATTATTTCGCAACCATGGGAAATCCCGTGCTGGCCGGCCGCGACATCTCTTGGGCCGACATATACAACAAAGCCCCGGTGGTCGTAATCACAGATAACCTCGCAAGGGAATATTGGAAGGATCCCGCGAAAGCCATAGGCAGGCGCATCAGGACGACCCCGAAGGACCCGTGGAGGGAGATCGTTGGAGTAGTGGGGAATGAGCACGACGATGGCGTAAATCGCAAAGCGACCTTCGGGGTGTATTGGCCGATGCTCATGGCGAATTTTTGGGACAACAAGCTCTGGGCACAGCGGACCATGGCTTACGCCATTCGCAGCAAAAGGGCAGGCACCTCTACCTTTTTAAAGGAGATCCAGCAGGCAGTTTGGTCCGCAAGCCCAAACCTTCCGCTCGCAAACGTCCGCCTCCTCACGGAGATCCTTGACGAATCTATGGCGCGGACGTCCTTCACCCTGATCATGCTGGGCATTGCTGCAGGCGTAGCCCTGCTCTTAGGGCTTGTGGGAATCTACGGTGTGATCTCTTATTCCGTATCCCAGCGAACGCGGGAAATTGGCATTCGAATTGCTCTAGGCGCCCAGCAGGGGGAAGTTCGCCGCATGTTTGTCCGCCACGGGCTACTGCTGACCTGCATTGGAGTCGCACTGGGTTTGGGCGCGGCGGTAGGACTGACCCGCCTGATGTCCGCTCTCCTTTTCGGCATCAGCGCGCTGGACCCTGTGACATATGGCGCGGTTTCAGTCGTTCTTGGCACCGTTGCCCTCCTCGCAAGCTATCTCCCGGCGCGCCGGGCGTCGAATGTGGACCCCGTGGAGGCCTTGAGGTGGGAGTAAGTGTTAGGTCTGGAAAACTTAGGCCGCCTCCCATGTTTTTCTTTGGTTTTTTCCCAACCGAGGGAACTTATGCGGCGTCTAATCCGTATTGAAGGTACGAGAATGACGGAGGCAAGACCGGGAGGTTGATATGACCCTTCTAAAGAAGCTGATCTGGTGGAAGCGTCGACCTGTTCGCAGAGTCAGGATCTGCATTGAGTGCGGAATGCCGATTGCCGAGCATAAAGAGTGGTGTTCGATTTTCAGAGTTTACTCCTTGCAGCAATCCAGGTCCGGCGCCGAAAGCTGAGGGTCAAAACGTTCGGTTCGTGGTTGGGTCTTCTGCCACGCATTGCACGAATTGCTCGAAATGCGATTTGTTTCATGTAATTCGTGAAATTCGTGGCTGCTTTTTTAGTACAGTCACTCTGCGGGTTGCTGCTGGGTGAGGCAATGCAGCGTGCCGAAGCCGAGCACGAGATCGACGGCATGAATGCCGACCACGGTGCGGTCCTTAAAGAGCTCGCCGAGAATGCCGAGAGCGACGCGATCATTCGGGTCGTTAAAGGTCGGGACGATCACCGCTGAATTGGAAATGTAGAAGTTGGCGTAGCTCGCCGGCAGCCGGTCGCCCTCGAAGAAGATGGGTCCCGGCATCGGCAGCGCCACGACCTCGGGTTGCGATCCATCCTCCAGCCGGAAATCTTGTATCCGTTCCCAGTTCTCCGCCAAGGAACGATAGTTGATGTCCTTAGGATGGTCTTCCTTGATGAGCACTATCGTCTTCGGATTTACGAAGCGGCAGATGTCATCGACGTGCCCATGAGTGTCGTCGCCCACAATCCCGCCGCCGAGCCAGAATATGTTTCTCACTCCGAGATATTCTCTGAGCGTCGCCTCGATTTCCTTCCGGCCGAGGCCGGGATTACGAACCTGCGTCTTTGGGTCGAGATAACACTCCTCAGTCGTCAGCAGCGTGCCGCGGCCGTTTACATCAATCCCACCCCCTTCGAGAACAAACGGACGCCCGTTGAACTGAGCGTGAAACAGCCGCTTCCGAAGCCGCTTCGCCGCAGCTTCCGGCACGCAGCGATCTTTCTGCCAGTCGGAATACTTGGCCCACGCGTTAAAGTGGAAGTGAACGATGGCGGTCTCTGACTTCCTTCCAGCACGCCGCCGGACGAACACGGGACCGCTGTCGCGGGTCCAGCCGCGATTGGTCGGATGCACGATGAACTCCACGCACTGGACGTCGGCCCATGCACGGGTGAGATACCTGCGGACCAACTTCTCCTCGGTCTTGGAGTTGACCAGCATTCGGATGGTTTCGCCCGGCGCTAGCTTGCGCACGATCTCCCCGTAAACCCAGCGAATGGTGTCGAGCTTATCCGGCCAATCGGTTGGGTTGTGTGGCCAGCCGAGCCAGGTGGCTTCGTGCGGCTCCCATTCCGCAGGTATCGAGAATCCGAGCGCAGCGGGCGTTTGTACTTTTGCCGAATATGATTTCGCCATAACTGAAGACCTTGCCACGAATTTCACGAATCGCACGAAATATTTTCGTGCAATTCGTGCAATTCGTGGCTATGTTTTTGCGCGGAGGATGGACCCCAGCTATGGCTAAGACTCAAAAAACACACCGCCGCTACCGCGAAGACCTCTCGGAAATGCCGGACTGGCTGAAAAAGAAGACATGCCCTCATCGGGATAAGTACATGTCCGGTAAACGCATCCTGCCCAGGAACCTCACGGGCAAGGAGAAGCTCACCGACATCGTCGATGAAACGTTCCTCGCCTACAACTCGGCGCGGCTCAAAGAAGGTTGTCAGCTGTTCGTCGAGAAAATGCTCGAGCCGGATGTGACCGTCGGAATGAGCTTGTCAGGAGCGCTCACCCCTGCAGGCCTCGGCTGCTCATCCATCGTACCCCTAATCAAAGCCGGTTTCGTCGACTGGATCGTTTCCACCGGTGCGATCCTTTACCACGACTTGCACTTTGCGCTGAATTACCCCGTGCGGGTCGGCAGCTTCAAAATGGACGATACTGAACTGCGCAACAATGACATCGTCCGTGTTTACGATGTATTGCTCGGTTACAGCGACTGTCTGATGGCCACCGACGAAATCCTGCGCAGCATTCTCATCCAGCCGGAATTTCAAAGGGAAATGGGTACCGCGGAGCTGCACTACCTGCTCGGTAAATATGCCGCCGAATGGGAGCGGAAGTCCGGTCTTAAGAACGTGTCCGTGCTGGCCGCCGCGTACCGTGCCGGTGTGCCCTGCTACACCTCGTCGCCGGGCGACTCAACCATTGGCATGAACGTAGCTGGTGTGGAGCTGCGCGGCAGCAAGCTGCGCATCAATCCGTCCATCGACGTCAATGAAACCACCGCTTTCGTGCTCGCCGCCAAACGCGCCGGCGGCAAGAGCGCTGTGGTTCTCTGGGGCGGCGGCAGCCCGAAGAACTTCATGCTTCAGACCGAGCCACAGATCCAGGAAGTTCTTCGCATTAAGGAATTCGGGCAGGATTATTTCCTCCAGGTGACCGACGCCCGTCCCGACACGGGGGGCCTGAGCGGCGCCACGCCCAGCGAAGCGGTGAGTTGGGGCAAGGTGGACCCGGACCGTCTGCCCGACGCCGTGGTGTGCTACACCGACACAACCATCGCCATGCCGATCCTCACGCACTACGCGCTGGCCAGGCACAAGCCGCGGAAGTTGAGGCACCTCTATGACCAGCGCGACAAGATGAAGAAGGCGCTGACGAAGGAATACTTCCTCCACAACAAAGTGAAGATGATCGACGGTTCCGACCCGGTTCTCGACTAAACGAGTGCACCACAGAGGCTCAGAGATCACGGAGAAAACTCAAATGACTACGACGAGACAACTCCAAGCCATTGCCAGAGAACACGGCACACCCGTGGTGGTGATAGACCACGACATCATCCGCCGCAACTACGCTAAATATAAAAAGCATCTGCCCAAGATGCAGGCGTATTACGCGGTGAAGGCCAATCCCGCGCCGGAGATCATCCGGACGCTCTACCATGAGGGCGCCAGCTTCGACGTCGCTTCCCTGCAGGAGTTCATGCTGGTTTACGAGAATATCAAACAACTCCCGGCCAAAGAACAGCAGCATTTCATCTGGGATAAAATCATCTTCGCCAATCCCACCAAACCGAAGGAAACGCTCCGAGTCCTGGATCAATACAAGCCGCTCGTCACATATGACAATCTTGGCGAATTGATCAAAATCAAGCAACACGCGCCGCACGCAGGTGTGGTGCTGCGGCTGCGCGTGCCGAACACCGGCTCGATGGTGGAGCTGTCGTCCAAGTTCGGCTGCGACCCGGGGGAAGCGGTGGACCTGATCCTGGAGGCGTTCCGAATCGGATTGGAGGTCGAGGGCCTGAGCTTCCACGTCGGCAGCCAGTGCACAAACTTCGAGAACTTCGTGCAGGCCTTGAACATGGCGGCTGCGGTGATGAAGGAGGCCAAGACGCGCGGCCACGAGATCAAGATCCTCGACATCGGCGGCGGCTTCCCGGTGCCCTACGACCGGCACGTCAAGCCCTTCAGCCTGCTGGCGAAGAAAATCAACGCCGAAATCAAGCGGCTGTTCCCCGATGATATTCAAATCCTCGCCGAGCCCGGCCGGATCTTCGTGGCTACGGCAGCGTCCTTAGTCGCGCAGATCATCGGGAAGGCTGTTCGGGACGGCAAGACCTCCTACTTCATCGACGACAGCGTCTATCACACTTTCTCGGGTATCATCTTCGACCACTGCCAGTATCACCTCAAGGCGTTCAAGAAGGGCAAGACCGAAATCTGCGCGGTTTTCGGGCAAACATGCGACGGTCTTGACACCATCTCCCAGTCTGAAGAACTGCCGGACCTGGAGATCGACGGCCTGGTCTACTCAGAAAACATCGGCGCTTATAGCCACGCCTCCTCCACTTGGTTCAATGGCTTCCCGCCGGCGAAGGTAGTGCACGTCAACGAATGACGGAGATCAGTCGTCAGTGTTCAGTGATCAGTGGTCAGAAGAGCTCGCAGATCAACTATTTTTTGACAGAGCATCCGTGCGGCCATTGTTGCGGCCGTTGCCTCGTCGGTGGTATTCAGAGCCGCGACCGATAGGGAGCGGCGATGTGACGCGATACTGTTCGTCATCCCCGCTTGCTTCGCGCGCGGCTCTGAACGATGCATCCCGGGGCAGCACAGCCATTGTTGGAGATACATCCAGCTGGGGCTAATAGCCCGGCCTCCTGCCTGACACCGCTCGCCAGCTTCCTTCCCGCACAACGCGCGACGAAAGCGATCCCGTGGTCGCGTTGAGGAACGAATAGTCCTACCCGAGGGTCCAAAACCCATACCCTTCGCATGGCCTCGTCCTCCTTTTCCTTTCGTCCGGCTCCGGGATTCAGCCGGCGGATCTGGCTCGCGAAGTCCCCACTCTTTAATTGAGTTCATGGGCACCTCTGCATCCGCTGGACGGCTCCTGGTGCCGAACGGGTTCGTTGCTCAAGAAGATTTCGAGGGATTGCTTCACCCTCTCAGCCGCTTTCTCAGGCGATAGGCCGGATATATCAACCTGGAAGCTGGCCCGGTCATAGCTCTTTCGATAATATGTGATGTCCTTCTTGATCTCCCGCAAATAGAGCCGTTTTTCTTTCTGCGTGAGCACCTTCTCAATTGGCCGCGAGTCTATGTCGTAGAATGTGATCCGATCTAGGATATTTTCTGCCTTATCCTTAAGAACTACGATTGTTCCGCCTGCTTTTTTCAGCGCGCGGAGATACCCACCCATGAGCCCGCTGGGGGGCAACGCAATCACGCAATTCCGACTCTCAGGACGCCCCAGAACGTCAAGCAATGCTCTGGAGGCTTCGTTCCTGAAGGATTCGCCAGTAAGGAATCTGTTCCGCAATCGCTCAATCGAGGTCCCGAAAAACCTCTCGATTTCCGCGTCGAGATCGAAAAATGGATAGCCCAACCGGGAAGCGAGCATTGATCCGATTGTCGTCTTGCCGACACAGCTGACACCTGTGATGAAAACTCTCACGTTACAGACCCTCGAAGAAGATCGCGTCCAGATCACGGATGCGCTTTTCGGTTTGGCTAGCCCTGTCTTTTCCTAATCCTCTATCCGGCACAGCGGAACTCAGATCGAGCACATTCTATCGTCTGCGATCTGATATCATCCGCAGAAAGAAATAAGGGCAGCCCTAGCGTAGGCAGGAACGATCCTTGCGTCAAGCAGGAGTGAGATCTTGCCGCCCCCCAGTTTTTCATGGGCTCGCGTGCCCTGGGGCAATGTGTGCGTCATGTGACGGATCTGGCGAGGAGGTTTCGAGGTTGAGTAGGCTGTCCCCGAAACCATGCGGAGTTGCCGGCTCGCATCCGTACGAATTTGGTTTCCAACATGATATTATTGTACCAAAAACGGAGGCAGTGGTGATTCTCGAATATATGACAAAGGCCATCGAGCGCTCATCCTACAAGATGCTCGACGACGGTTCCTGGTTCGCGGAGATTCCTGGTTTCGACGGCGTTTGGGCCAATGCCGCTACGGTTGAGGCTTGCCGCAAGGAACTGCTCGAGGTTCTGGAGGAGTGGCTGCTCCTGAAGGTGCGCGACGGGGACGAAATCCCACCCATCGATGGGATCCAACTTCGCATCACAAGAGATAGCGTCGCCTGATGTCCCGACCGATTCCACTCCGTGAATTGATACGACGGTTTCGTGCGCTGGGATTCAGCGGCCCATACTCGGGAGGCCGCCATCAGTTCATGATCAAAGGCCCTCTGAAAGTCCGGATTCCCAACCCCCATCAGCGAAAGGATGTCGGCGCCGCGTTGCTCGAGGAGATCTTGCGTCAGGCAGGCATCTCGAAAGAAGCGTGGGAATCCGCGTCAAACTGAAGGCGGGCCGAGCCGGTCCATCTGAAACGGATACACTCCCGCACACACTGCCATTGCTTGCCGAGCTTTACTGCGCTTTATGACCTATAGGACTTTCTATCTTGTTGTACAAGCGGAAAGATGATGAAGTCCAAGCACGGTTGAGAGAGAAGTCGGGGCAGACAGCGAATTACCGGGAAGGATTGAGCAACTGGGGCCAGCGCAGCCCGGCAATTCGCTGTATGCCC
>Ga0315277_10013331_pt1 | contig 10245 bp, 9 predicted proteins | sample YL17G05_15_MG_FD_203695 | JGI IMG/M metagenome (GOLD analysis project Ga0315277, IMG submission 203695) | Sediment microbial communities from Yellowstone Lake, YNP, Wyoming, USA - YL17G05_15 | ecosystem: Environmental > Aquatic > Freshwater > Lake > Sediment | place: USA: Wyoming | collected...
CATGAGCTTGTCGCTTTTGTTCAAGAAGCCGAACCTCTGACTCATCTGTCAGCCCTGCAAACGCAAGCGATCGTCCACTGCATTCTCGAAGAGCCGGGGGAGAAGACTTGAGCGGAGCAAGAAAGCCCAGAGGCAATTGGACGAGGGATTTGAATGGAAACCATCGGTATCACTACCACAGTCCCCATCGAGGTCTTGATGGCGGCGGGCTACACGCTTGTTGACCTCAGTAGCCTGCAAAGGAGGTGAAGTACTGTGAAGAAGAAGGAGTTCAGCGTCGTCATTGAGAAGGACGAGGACGGCTACTATGTGGGCAGTGTTCCAGAACTGAAGGGATGTCACACTCAGGCCAAGTCCCTCGATGAGCTGATGGATCGCATCCGAGAGGCGATCCTGTTGTGTCTTGAAGTGGAGCCATCGTGAAAACCATCGGCATCACCACCACAGTTCCCATCGAGGTCTTGATGGCGGCGGGCTACACGCCTGTAGACCTCAATAACCTGTTCATTGGCAGCACCGAGCGGGACCGACTGGTGAACGTGGCGGAGCGGGCCGGGTTCCCTCAGAATTGCTGCACCTGGATCAAGGGTATCTACGGCGTCTGCATGGAGTACGGCGTCAGGAACGTCCTCTGCGTCACCACCGGCGATTGCTCCAATACCATCATGCTTATGGAAGTGCTCAGGCTCAAAGGGGTGGACGTCCTGCCCTTCGCCTATCCCGACCGGCCCGACGTCGGCCTGATGCAGAGGGCGCTGGAGGAACTGGCGCAAACGCTGGGCACAACTGTGGCCAAAGCTGAGAGGGTGAGGGCTGAGCTTCAGGGAGCGCGTCGCCTCGCTCTGGAACTCGATGAGCTCACCTGGAGTAGCGGCGTGGTGAGCGGCCTGGAAAACCACATGGCGCTCGTGACGTCCTCGGACTTCGGTGGAGACAGGGGGGAATACGAAGGACGCCTGCGGGAGCTGATAGCGAAGGCGAGAAACAGGAAGCCCTACCCCGATGACTTCCTTCGCCTCGCCTACATCGGCGTGCCGCCGGTGTTTGCCGAGGACTTCTACCGCTACGTGGAGCGCAACGAGGCCAGGGTGGTACTCAACGAGATCCAGCGCCAGTTCGCCATGCCCAACCCGGGCTGCTCCATGGCCGAGCAGTACGCCAACTATACCTATCCCTACTCCATACTGGGTCGTGTTGCCGACATCGTGGCTCAGTTACGCCAGCGGCGTGTGGACGGGGTCATCCACTACGTGCAGGCTTTCTGCCACCGCGGCATAGGCGACATCATTTTTCGCAACTCGATTGGGCTTCCTGTGCTGACCCTCGAGGGCAACAACGATTTCACACTCAATCAACACGTGAAGACACGCATCGAGGCGTTTACGGACGTTCTGAGAAGGAAGGCGGCCGAGCCGGCTCGGAAGACCGGCCACGGTGCTTAGACTCCTTGGGCGTTCTTCTGGAGCTGCGTAACGTACGGCGGGCAAGCGTGCGGCGCTTGACTTGGCGGAAGCGCCGCCACTAAGCTATTAGCGGAAGGAGGTTCCAAACGATGGCAACGAAGATCGGCATCAATGGCTTCGGCAGGGTGGGGCGGCAGGTTTTCAAGGCGATCGCTGAGAACCACGCAGGTGGCCTGGAGGCGGTCGTCATCAACGACCTTACTGATACGAAGACGAACGCCCACCTGCTCAAGTACGACAGCAACTATGGCAAGTATCCCGGCAAGGTTGAGGCTACCCCGGACTCCATCATCGTCGATGGCAAGAAGGTCAGGAGCCTGGCTGAGAAGGACCCTGGCAAGATACCCTGGAAGGATTTCGGTGTGGAGATAGTTGTGGAGTCGTCGGGCAGATTCACCGAGGCGGACAAGGCGGCGGCGCATTTTCAGGGCGGCGCCAAGAAGGTGATCATCTCCGCCCCCGCGAAGGGTGAAGATATCACCATCGTACTGGGTGTCAATGAGAGCAAATACGACCCGGCGAAGCACCGCGTCATATCCAACGCCTCCTGCACCACCAACTGTGTGGCCCCCGTCGTCAAGGTTCTTCATGATGCCTTCGGGGTGAGCAAGGGGCTGATGACCACCTGTCATGCCTACACCAACGACCAGAGGATACTGGACACGGTTCACAGCGACCTGCGCCGTGCCCGCGCAGCCGCGCTGAGTATCATTCCGACCACGACCGGCGCCGCAAAGGCCGTGACTCAGGTGATCCCTGAGCTCAGGGGCAGGATCCACGGGATCGCCTTGAGGGTGCCCACCTCCACCGTGTCGATTGTGGACTTCGTAGCTGACCTGAACAGGGACGTCACCGTGGATGAAGTGAATGCGGCACTGCGCACCGCCGCCGAGAAGTCCCTCAAGGGCATACTGGAGTTCTGCACCGAGGAGCTGGTCAGCATAGACTTCAAAGGCAATCCCGCCAGCTCCATTGTGGATGCGCCCAGCACCATGGTCATCGGCGGTAACATGGTGAAGGTGCTGGCCTGGTATGACAACGAGTGGGCCTATAGCTGCCGCGTCGCCGATCTGGCAGCGTACATGGCCAAGAAGGGCCTCTAACCCGTTCGGGCAATCTCAAACCAGTGGAATCTGTAGGGGCGTTCAATTGAACGCCCCTACTTGGTGAGCAGGGGCAGGGCATGCGGGTGTCTGCAAACCTGGGTAGGTCGGAGCATCCGCTCCGACCAGGCCTGGAGCAGATGCTCCAGGCTACCCTCAACACCCGATTCCGGGCACTCTCTGTGCCCTGCCCCTAATTCGTATATGGAACCTGCGTACATCGCCCTGTATCGGTCCGGCGAACTCAAGCGACGTGCTGAAAGGCTCGAAGCGCGCCTGGCCTCTTGCGACATCTGCCCCAGGCGGTGCCATGTCAACAGACTTGGGGGAGAGCGCGGGTTCTGCCATTCGGGCTACCTCCCCATTGTTGCCGCGGTGTGCGCCCACCACGGGGAAGAGCCACCGATCTCGGGCGGCAGGGGGTCGGGCACGGTATTTTTCGGCAACTGCAACATGAGGTGTGTCTACTGCCAGAACTACCAGATAAGCCAGAATTGGAGAAGGCAGGAATCGAAGGAAATGGACTTCCACAAGCTGGCTCAGGCAATGGTGCACCTTCAGGATGGTCTCGGCTGCCACAATATCAACTTCGTCTCACCCTCACACTTCGTTCCCCAGTTGGCTCGTGCAGTGCTGGAAGCGGTTCCCATGGGCCTTGGAGTGCCGCTGGTCTACAACTCCAGCGGCTACGACTCGGTCGCTTCTCTCAGAGAGCTCGAAGGCATCATTGGCATCTACCTGCCTGACCTGAGGTATGCGTCGGACAAATGGGCGAGGAGATTCTCCAGGGCGCCAGACTATGTCGGGCACGCCCGCGCTGCGATCAAAGAGATGTACAGGCAGGTTGGCGAGCTGGTGGTGGATGAATCGGGGCTCGCGCGAAGCGGGCTGATTGTGAGGCATCTGGTTCTGCCCAACGGCCTGGCGGGCACTGCGGAATCGCTCCGCTGGCTCGCCAGTGAGGTGTCTCCGACAGTCGCCGTGAGCATAATGGCGCAGTTCTATCCGTCGAACCAGGCCCGGCATATACCTCTGCTGTCGAGGACGATTTCGGCCGAGGAATACGCAGAGGTCCTCAGGTTGGTGGACGAGTTGGGGTTGGAGAACGGCTGGGTGCAGGAGCTTGGAGCAGCAGGGAACCTACTGCCGGACTTCGAAAGAGCGGACGCGCCCTTCGAAAGAACGGCGCATGGGACTGCTATTTCCGCTTCCTCTTGACCCAGCAGAAGCGCACTCTCTTGCCGCTGTGCTTCTTGTCCTTCTTGTTCACGTTCTCAACGAACGTCTTCAGGTCCGGTACAGGTTTGTCAGCCATAGCCGGAGAATTCCTTCCCGTCAGTCAAATTGGGCACAACATTGCCTATTGTATCACGAAGCATGACGAGAAAGCCAGCCTCGTAGCGCGCTCCGGCCGCTTTCCCCTGCATCAACTAGCGAAAGGTGCTGCCCCGCACCTGTGCTATACTACCGATGGCGAGGTCACGCGGGCGGCGCGCTGCACCCGTGCACCTGCGACGACTATTTCCGAGGAGCAGGAAACGAAATGGGCCTCAAGGAACAACTGGACTACCTTTTCAATCCCCGTTCCATCGCGGTGATTGGCGCCTCCAACAGACTCGGCAAGTGGGGGTTCATCATTCTGGCTCGACTTCAGGCCAGCAAGAGCGGGAAGCCGCTCTATGCCATCAACAGTCATGAGAACGAAGTCCTCGGGCTGAAGGCCTACAAGAGCGTACTCGATGTCCCGGGGCCTGTGGACCTCGCTGTCATAACGATTCCTTACCAGGGCCTCATCGAGGCAGTGCAGGAGTGCGTCGCGAAGGGGGTCAAGGCGGCCATTGTCGTTACCAGCGGCCTGGGCGAGATGGGCGGTGAGGGAGCCAGACGCGAGGAGGAGATGATTGAGATAGCCCGACAAGGCGGGATGCGCGTCGTGGGGCCGAACTGCCTGGGGCATGTGGACACCTACTCCAATGTTCGCACCGTTGCCTTCCTGCCCGGCCTGAAGCGAGGGAGTGTAGCGCTCATCTCCCAGAGCGGCAACTCGAGCCAGACCATCACTCAGTACGGGGGGCAGATGGGGCTGGGCTTCAGCAAGTTCGTGAGCACGGGAAATGAGGCTGACTTGCACTTCGAGGACTATCTGGAGTACGTCGGCGACGATGATAAGACGAGGGTGATCCTTGGCTACATCGAGGGCCTTAGAGAAGGCAGGCGCTTCTTCGAGACCGCACGGGCCATCACGAGAAGGAAGCCCATCGTCGTCATGAAGGCGGGGCGCAGTGATGTCGGAATCAGAGCGGCACGGTCGCACACCGCCGCGCTGGCCGGGTCGGACGTCGTGCTCGATGGAATGTTCAGGCAGTGCGGCGTCATCCGGGTGCAGGAGATCAGCGAACTGGTGGACGTCTCCGTGGCTCTGCTGGGACAGCCATTGCCTCGCGGGAGACGGGTGGGGGTCCTCGCGATGGGTGGCGGCATGGCGGTCATGGCTTCAGACGCAGTAAGACGAGAGGGCCTGGAGATGCCAGCGCTCTCACCTGCTACCATGGATAAACTGGATTCCGTTATGTCGGACAGGTGGTCCCGCGGTAACCCGGTTGACCCCGGGGGAGACCTCATCAGCTATCAGGCACTCTGGCCTCTACTGGAGGACGAGAACATTGACGCCATCATCATAATCGGCGGCGTGGGGATGATTGCGACCTTCCCCAACTGGGTCAAGCTTCCTGCTTCGGCGATGGCGGGCGCCGCGCAAGGAAGGAAGGCTATTGAGGACCTGGAGATGGAGAACCTGAAGAAGACCATCGAACTCATGAAGAAACACCGGAAGCCTATCCTGTTCACGTCGCAGGTCACCGGAGCAGCCAGGAGGGGCAGGGCCTACAACATGCTGAAACGCAGTTGTCTGAGTTTCTACTCCAACCCGGAGAGAGCGGCCAGGACGCTCGCCCGTCTGGTCGAGTACAGCGAGTATCTGGGGATCGCGCCCGCAAGGTATCCATGAAAACGGTTTCAAGGGGGCGACGCTGGGGCATAAGGCGCTGTGCCTCTACTCTTCACGTATGTGGCGGTGCCCGGGTTCTGCGTGAACCTACGTTCTAGCCCGTTTCGTCATACCTTCTTTTCAGTATCTTCCTCATGTGGAAGAAGATCTCGACCACCTGTTGGCTTTCGAATTCGCCGTATTTGCTCTCCGGCCTGCGCTCGACGACTTTCTCCGCGACCGGGAGCGTCAACAGCGCGGCAATGATGTCCATAGTCTTTCCATCCATGACCATTCTCTCACCTCCTTCCGGAGCAGCCTCCCAGGCCCGCGCCTTGATGCAAGCTTGCGTTGGTAGTATAGATATCGGCGAGGAATATCACAAGCAGTTCCGAGTCGTTCCTGTGGACGGCGGATCGCGCTGAAATGCGACGACGGGAGTGAAAGGTTGAAGCAGAAGTTTCTCTGCCCCAACTGCGAGTACAATTGGCGTGGTTGTCACAATCCCCGGCGCCCAAACGTCACGAATGATGAGGGGTGCAAGGACTTCTGGCGGAGGGGGAAGAAGAGGGAGCCCAAGCTCGAGGAACCGAGCAAAGCCTGGCTTGAGGGTCTGGACCTCAGAGGGTTCGGGAAGAAGAAGCCCAAGCGGCAGGCATAGATAGAACCGGCCGAAGGTCGTCTCACCCCTCAATCCCTGGTCGCGGAATCAGAAGGTTCCCATGAGGGGTGGATGGCCGAGCCTCGAAGCGTCCGAATTTCATTGCGAGACGCCGCGAACCCCGAGGCAGTCGGGGCGATTGCCTGAGAGACACGCTGCACGCGCGGTTTGCCTCCCCTTCAACTCGCGAAGGTACCCTGCCACATGTTCCCAGCCACCTATTGCGACAGTCACCCACGATAACGTATAATACCTCAGGTGGCCTCACTCAGAAGCCTCGTGGTTGAGGGCCGGCAGCCCGATTCCTTCTGTACCTCGCACTTGCGGAACGCTCGGATTCGGGCTGGCCGTGCCGGCCGCGAGGAGAGTTCGGGTTCCTGAGACTATGAAGTGGCTTGAAGAGCACCGCACCCCCATTGTCTTGTTGTTGCTCTTCGTCACACTTGCCGGCGTCGCCGTCTTTCTATATCGCCAGTTCGCTTTGCCTCACTTCACGGAGGTCGTCATCGAGCCTCCAGGTGCTGAGATCCAGATGTATGTGGAGGGCGAGGTTGTCACGCCCGGCGTCTACGAACTGAGGGACGGAGCTCTGGTTGCCGATGCGGTCGAGGCCGCCGGCGGGTTTACGGTCAATGCAGATCGCGGGGCCATTAACCTGGCCGACCGCGTGCGTGACGGCGACCATATCCACGTCTACGGGCTTGGCGAAGTCCCTCAGAGGGTCAACATCAATACGGCTGAGCCCTGGCTGCTCGAGGCCCTGCCCGGAGTCGGAGAGACTCTGGCGGCAAGGATTGTGGACTACCGGTCCCGGAACGGCCCTTTCCATCAGACCGAGGACCTGAAGCAGGTGGAGGGGGTCGGCCCTGCGCTCTTCGAGAAGCTCAAAGACAGGATCACTGTCTACTAGCCCCAACTCCCAGCTTTGTCTGAGACGCGACTGATGAGACTCATCTACCTGAGTCTATCCTGGATAGCCGGGGTCTGTCTGGGTGCGTGGGCCGGATTCCAGTGGGCTGCTGTCGCGGCGGTGGTCGGGCTCGGCATTCTCGCTGTGCTGCTGCGCCGCGCTCAGGCACTGACGCTCGTCCTGTGCCTGCTCGTCTTCATCGGTGGAATGCTCTGCCTTCAATTCGGGCAGTCTCCCGTCGATGAAGGCACGCTCCAGTTCTACAACGGCAAGGGCGAGGTGCAGGTGTCAGGCGTTGTCGTCTCCGATCCCGAGCCCGCTCGCGGCGTTATCGCTCTCCGTCTCGAAGCAAGAGAAGTGGAGGCGGAAAGCGCATGCAAGGAGGTCTCGGGAACTGCTCTGGTCTACGTGCCGCAGTTCGCTTCGCCATCTGTTACGGTTGCGGAAGGACGTCGGGACCCTCCCTACTACCGCTACGGCGACCTGTTACAGATTAGATGTCGTCTCGAGACACCGTCGCAGTTGGACAGCCTCGACTGGCCGGATTACCTCGGTCGTGAAGGCATATACTCCGTTGCGCGCTATCCCGCCAGCATCGAGCTTCTGGACACCGGACAGGGCTCGAAGGTACAGGGGTGGCTTTACGCGTTGAGGGAGCGGCTGTCTCAGGCCATGGCGAGCGCGCTCCACGAGCCCCAAAGCTCGCTGGCGCAGGCCATACTTCTGGGCAAGCGTAGCGGGGTCCCGCCAGAGCTGGATGAGGCCTTCTTCCGCACGGGGACGACACATATCATAGCCGTCTCCGGGCTCAACGTCGCGATTGTCGCCGGGCTCGTGCTCAGTCTCGGCGCATGGCTCTTCGGGAGAAGACGCCCGGCCTATTTCGTGCTGGCCATTGGCTCAGTCTGGGGCTACGCAGCGCTCACTGGCCTGGAAGCGCCGGTACTGCGCGCAGCCATAATGGGCAGCCTGTGGCTTGTCGCTGACTACATCGGCAGGCCGCGCAACGCCCTTCCGTCTCTGCTCCTGGCCGCCGCTGTGATGATTGGGATAGACCCCGCCATTGTGGGTGACGTGTCTTTTCAGCTCAGCTTTGCCTCGATGGCAGGGCTCATACTGCTGACGCCGCTCTTTCAATCCCTGAGCAGAAGGCTCTGCGGCATCGGCGCTGAGCAGAGAACGCCGGCGGCCTTCGTCGTAGACAGCCTTTCGGTCACTCTGGGCGCCGTGCTGGCCACTCTCCCCATAGTCGCTTTCTACTTCCATCAGGTCTCGCTGATGGCTCTCCCCGCGAACCTGCTGGTTCTTCCCGCTGTACCCTTCATAATGGGTGCTGCCGCCCTTGTGGCCATCGTGGGCCTGTTCGCTCCACCGGCAGCCCAGGTCCTGGGCTGGGTGGCCTGGCTCTTCCTGACCTACATGATCGAGGTGGTGGAGTCCCTGGGAAGGGTGCCGTTTGCCTCCGTGCCTGTGAGAGTCGAATCGGCGTTCGTCTGGGGTTACTACATCTTGCTGGGTGTGGGACTGTGGGCGGCCAGCAACCGCTCAAGGGTGAATGCCGTGGCGCGCAAGTTCGGGGCCGCCGTTTCATCGGCGCTGCGACTGGGCCGCAGGATTCCAGCCAGATTCGTGGTTGTCTCCCTGGTGGTTGTGGCTGCCCTCGTGTGGTCAGCTGCCTTCGCGCTTCCCGACACTCGTCTCCACGTTTTCTTCTTCGATGTCGGTCAGGGGGATGGCATCCTCGTCAGCACCCCTTCGGGCCATCACATACTCATCGATGGCGGACCCGCCCGCGCTGACATAGACGCCAGACTGGGCGACGCACTGCCCTTTTGGGAGCGCACAATCGACCTCGTCGTCCTCACCCATCCGCACGAGGACCACGTCGGCGGCCTGGTGGATGTCCTCAGGCGGTACGAGGTCAAACGGGTGCTCGAGAGCTCCACCGAGTCTGACTCTTGGACATATGCTGAATGGCAGAGGCTGGTGGAGGAAGAAGGTGCAGCGCGAAGCGTGGCATCCGAAGGTCAGCGTGTCAGCCTTGACGGGGAAGCGCTGATCGAAGTGCTCCACGCCGGGGGCGCTGACCCGGGTGGTCGCGCTTCGAGCGTCGACGACAGCTCGTTGGTGCTGCGGCTGACGTGGGGTAACGTCAGCATGGTCTTCGCGGGGGATATCGGCGCGGACACGGAGCGCGACCTGCTTGACAGCGGATTCAACCTGACAAGCCCTGTGCTCAAAGTCGCGCACCATGGGTCTGACAGCTCCAGTTGCGAGGATTTCCTGGCCGGGGTTGACCCCCAGGTGGCCGTCATCTCCGTGGGCTCAGACAACACGTTTGGCCACCCGAGCGGGGAGGTGCTGGAGAGGCTGAACGGGGCCACCGTCTACCGCACCGACCAGCAGGGCACGATCGAGCTGAGCACCGACGGGAAACGCCTGTGGGTGAAGACAGAGCGGTAGAGCCTCCGGAGTCCCATGTCATCCCTGCGAAACCTGTTCCTGACAGGCTCAGGAAGGAGGGCCCCACACGGCCTCAACTGGCGGGGTTGCGCGAGTCTCCAGCCCTGCTCCTTTCGCAGGGTTGCCGGTATGCGCCCGCTCGATGCCCTGTCCAGGGCACCTGTCTCGGGGCGGTTGACTACCCTCCCCTCGGCCTGTAGTATCTGGACTACCGTTGATCCTTGGTGCGCGGGCGGTAGGGACGGCTGCGCTGAGCCGGGCAAGGAGGATGAACATGAGAAACATATGCCATCTGTTCGTCGCTGTGTTCATCGTGATAGCCCTGCTTGCGGGGGGTTGCGAACGCACGCAAAGAGAGAATGACCTTCTGTACCAGACCTCGACCATAAATGCCCTGCTCCAGGGCGTTTATGATGGGAACACCACGTTCAAGGAGCTACACGGGTACGGCGATTTCGGGCTGGGCACGTTCAATGGGCTCGATGGGGAGATGGTGGGGTTGGATGGGGAGTTCTACCAGGTCAAGGTCGATGGGGTCGCCTATCCGGTTGCTGACTCGATGAGGACGCCGTTCGCCGTGGTGACTCCCTTTGAGTCGGATAGCACCCTGCTGTCCGGCAATATCTCAGACCTCACGCAACTGTGCCAGTATCTGGACA
>Ga0315277_10013332_pt1 | contig 10244 bp, 6 predicted proteins | sample YL17G05_15_MG_FD_203695 | JGI IMG/M metagenome (GOLD analysis project Ga0315277, IMG submission 203695) | Sediment microbial communities from Yellowstone Lake, YNP, Wyoming, USA - YL17G05_15 | ecosystem: Environmental > Aquatic > Freshwater > Lake > Sediment | place: USA: Wyoming | collected...
CTCTCCCTCGTAATGCACAATGATGGGTTTCTGAGATTCCGCGCGAAGCCCTGCTTTGCGCAGTTCGATCAGCAAACATTTTTCATAGACCGATTCCAGGAAACCGAAACCCATCTTGTTGTACACGCGATCCCGTCCATCTTGTTATCCTATCAAAAGTCTCCTTTCGACCATGATTCATGTCGCCGTATTTATGAATTGCCGCACTAAGGTTTGCGGTTTCAGGATTTCGCTTCGATCCGCTTTCCCGATTCTTGGTGGGCGTTTTTCGTTGACGGGCAGGCGGGAAATGAACCAAACTACTAGCTTGCGTGGGAAGGGAAGTCCCGGCACGCAATTGGGTATTTGGGGGAAACATTCAAACATGGCAGCCAACCAAGACAAACCGAACAAGAGCGACATGAAGCGCGTGGTTCCACGCGACGAGGAAGCACGTGGATTGGGCACCGAAAGTCAGCTCTCTGCGCCTGAGGAAAGAGCCCAAAAGCCGGCCGAGTATTTCCCCGGCGATGGACGCAAGGGTGGTCGGAACGAAACCGCCACTCTGGGGCGAGTCCTCGAACATGCCGGGCTGGTCAGCTCCGCCATGCTCAAGGACATTCAGGACGCCATTCAAAACGAAGCCGGCATGACATTGCGCAAAGCCGTTGTCTCGACCGGCTTGGTCCGTGAGGATGAAATTCTCGAGGCTCTCGCCCAGGAGATGGGCATGCAGAAGGTGGTGTTGCACGACGTCAAAGTGACGCCGGAATTGCTCAGCGCCATTCCCCCCAAGGTTGCCCGCAACTATCGCGTGTTCCCGGTTCAAGTCACCGACGATACGATTTACGTGGCCCTCGCCGACCCGTTGAACATTGAGGTCACCGATGATCTGGAAAGAGTTCTTGGCAAGAAGGTCATCGGGCTGGTGGCGCCCGAAGATGAGATCGTTCATGCCATCCGCCGCTTCTACGAGGCGGACGAAGTGAATACCCTCTACGAGGATTTTACCCATCAGGTGACAAAGGACGAAGAGAAAGACTCCTATTCGAACGTCAATCTCGACGGGGAAGCGGAGATCAACCAGGCGCCGGTGGTTCGGTTTGTGGACTTGCTATTCAAACAGGCCTTTCACGACCGGGCAAGCGACATTCACATCGAACCGGCCAAGAATTCGCTGGTCGTGCGGTTCCGAATAGACGGTGTTTTGCAGGAGCTTCCCTCGCCTCCCAAGAAATGGCAAAAAGCCATCATTTCGCGCGTGAAAGTGCTTTCCGGCATGGATTTGGCCGAAAAACGCCTTCCGCAGGACGGCCGCATTAAGCTGAACATTCAGGGCGGCAAGAAGATGATTGACGTGCGTGTCTCCGCGCTGCCGGCCCTCCACGGCGAAAGCATTGTCATGCGCTTGCTCGATCAGAGCACCGTTCTGCTCGGCTTGGAAGAGATCGGTTTCTTGCCGGATAACATCCGCCTGTTCGAGCAATTGATTCGCGCTCCCAACGGCGTGATCTTGATGACGGGTCCCACGGGAAGCGGCAAAACCACGACACTGTATTCGGCCCTGTCGGTCCTGAACACGCCCGACCGCAAGATCATCACCATCGAGAACCCCGTCGAGTATATGATCGAGGGGATCAATCAGGTTCAAGTGGATGAGGCCATTGAACTGACATTTGCCGCGTGCCTTCGTTCGGCCTTGCGCCAGGCGCCCGAGATCATCATGGTGGGCGAAATCCGCGACTTCGAGACGGCGGAGATTGGTATTCGCGCCGCGTTGACCGGCCACTTGGTTTTCAGCACGCTTCACACCAACGACGCTCCGAGCGCCGCCACCCGTTTGACCGACATCGGCGTCAAGCCGTTCCTGATTTCGTCCAGCGTGCAGGCCGTGATCGCGCAGCGATTGGTCCGTGTCATCTGCCGCCACTGTGCGGAGACCTACCGATCCAAAGAGGAAGAGACTCGGGAAATGGGATACGATCCCGAGAAATATCGCGACTATGAGTTCCATCGAGGTCGGGGCTGCGAGCGGTGCAATTTCAGCGGATACCGCGGGCGAACCGCCATTCACGAGATCTTCGTTCCCGATTCGACCGCCAAGCAGATGATCATTCGAACGGAGTCGGCTGCTCGTCTCAAGCGCTACGCCGTCACCCGCGGGATGCGCACTCTGCGCATGGACGGGTGGGAAAAGATCCTGCTCGGCCAAACCACGACGGCCGAAGTGATCAGCATCACACAAACCGACGTGGCGTAACATCCGGCTAAAAGTTTATTAAATCCGTCCCATCCAAACGTGGGCAACGCCCGAAGGGATAGGTTCTTTTTTTGTTTGCAAGCGCCGGTGGCGTGGGCATCCTGCCGGTATTGTTGCTTGCGATTGCAGAAAATTCCATCGCACACACCCTTGGCCATGCCGATTTCACCACCATCCAGCACCGACGCGCGCCGGGTTCTCGGTTTACTGGCGCTGTTCATTTTGGTTTTCGGTCTGTTGGATTGCGCTCGGCTCCACTGGCTGAGTGACACCTTTTTGCCGCCGTCGCTCGAAGGCGAGCAAAAATGGACCGAGCTGCGCGACTGGTCGGCCGCCAACTGTTACCCGGACGACTGGAAAACGGCGCTGCTTGGCTGGGCCAGTCGCCGTCTGTCGGATGCCGCTCTGGTTGCCGTGATCGTCTTCGCCGCCCATGCCCTTCTGTGGAGCGGCGTTTATTATTTCGGTCGCGCCCTTTTCGAAGGCCCACCTTGGGTCGCCTTGCTCGGCGTTGTGCTGGTGCGAATTTGCCCCGACCTGTTCCAGATCCACCTGCTCAATCCCCAAACACCCGCGCGCATGATGGCAATCGCGCTGGCCTTCTGGAGCGTGGGTTTGACTATGCGCCGCCGCTGGGTGCCGGCCTGTTGCGCCGGTGGTTTCATCGCCCACCTCTCGCCCACCGTCGCGTGTTGGTTCGCCCAATTCCTTGTCGTTGCGTTGCTGTGTCTGAACTACGAATGGGGATGGCGAAAATCGCTGATCGGAGCGGCGTGTTTTCTGGCGCTGGCCGTCGGGCCGCTGGCAGACTTTCTGGTCGAAGCGATCGTTCCCCAAGCGCCCATTGCGGCCGATGCGACGATGGGACTTCACTTGTTTGCCAACCCGAGCCTGTCGCCGTTCTCGGTTCCCCTTTGGGCTAACGCCTGCTTGGTCGTCTATCTGGCCATGGCATTTGTCTGGATGAAACGCCACTACAGCCGCCGCACGACCCCCATTGTCATCATTTTCTTTCTCCTGGGTCTCGCGGGCATTCTTCTCGAAATCATCTTTGTCGGCCTGATACCGGTCGAACGGGCCGCACGGTTCGAACTGCCGAACCTGCGCGCGTTTTGGCTGCTTTGGATTGCGATTTTCTATGCACCCGAATTGGCCGACTCGCTGCGCGCTCCGACCGCCCCGGACACAAATCCGCAATCTGCAATCCGCAATCCGCAATCTGACATTCCACTGTGGCGCCCGATGTTTCGGGGCCTCTCCTTCAGTATGCCGCTGGTCTGGAGCACACTGACTCTAGTCGAGCGTTGGCACCAACCGCCGCGCTGGAACCGCATGGTCCTCCTGATGATGCTCGTTGTTCTCTTTTTGACGATTCACAAGGGTGACCGGCCCATTGCCGAACCACTGTATGCCTTGGCCATTGCCGCAGGCGTTACGATGTTCACCATTGTGGCGGCGCTTGCCAGGCGCGTGCCCGGGTCGTTGATCCTCGCCCGTGCGCTGTCCGGCGCCGTTGTGCTTTTTGTCGTTTTCTTGTTCATTCTCGATCGAAGCGCGGTCAAGCGCGCTTTTTCGGAAACGCGCCACACAATGGCACGAAATTCCGACTGGACGGCGGCTTGCCAATGGACTGCCGACCACGCGCCGGCCGACTCAGTCTGGTCGGTGCCCTGGCGGCCCCGCCAGTTTCGGCGCTGGACAGGCCGTGCCGTTCTGGTCAATCGGGACGAAGCTCCGCGCGATCCCAGTCGGCGATTCGAGTGGTTCCAGATGTATAGCGAGACCCACAGCTGGCCGGGCGGCGTCACGCTCTCACCCGTCTCTTCGCGCGGCGGGAACCCTATCGTCGAGTGGCTACGCGACTATCGGCACAGTTTTCTTTTCGGCGTGGCGCGACGGGGAAAGCAAGGGCCTGATCGGCTCGACTGCTCGTCCATTCTTTGGCAAAACTACGGCGTGCACTACGCAATCTGCGACCGGGGCTCGCCGCCGCAAATGGTACAGGAGCGCGGTGGCATTTTGTTGGAACGCCTGCACACGTCGGGATCGTTTGACCTTTACAGAATCCAGGGCCAGGATTCTGAAATCCGAAGTCCAAAATCGAAAATCGGATCGCCCGCACCCAAACCATGACAACCCATCGGCAATTGCGAGCTTGGATTCGTTTGTCGCTCTGTCGGTCCGTGGGAGCGAAGACGTGGAACCACTGGCTCGTCGAACTGGAAACCTCCGGCGTGACAATCGAAGATTTCTTCGACCTGCCGGAACATCAGGCGCGCCCGTTTTTGAACACATGGCCGGATGTGGCGCACGCCCTGAGGCACCATGCGCCATCCGACGATTTTCTGGATGGCATTGAGGCGCGGATGGAACGCGACAACATCCGCCTGATTGGAATCGGCGACCCGCACTATCCGGCGCGGTTGCTCAACGACCTGGGATTCGATGCGCCAACCTTCCTTTACGTCATCGGCCGCCTGACTCATCTGCGTTCGCCCACCGTCGCCATGGTCGGCACGCGCAGCCCTTCGCCGTTGGGTCTTGAGAGTGCTCGTGCTTATGCCGGTGCCCTGGCGGGCGAAGGCGTTCACATTGTGAGCGGCCAGGCGCGAGGGATTGATCTTGCTTCTCACGGGGGAGCTTTGACGGGCCGCGGTTCGACGACGCTCGTGCTGCCGTGCGGAATCTTTGCGTTCGAGCTCGCGCCATCGTTGCGCCCTCTTGTAACGCGGGAGAACACGCTGATCCTTTCCCAGTTCCCGCCCGACGCCCGTATCACCGCGCAGAGGCGCGACTTGCCCGTTCGGCGCAATGCGACCATTGCCGCTTTGGCCGACGGTCTGATCGTCGTTGAGAGCCGACTGGTCGGCGGCCCTTCCCACGCATTTCGCGAAGCGCGGCGATTGCGCAAACCCCTGTGGACGGTGATCTATCCCGAACCGGTCCCGCCATCGGCTGCGGGCAATCACAGCCTGCTTTCGGCCGGCGCGGAACCGTTGGAACCCGGCGAGGCCGGCGCCCAACGCCGCGTCGCCGGAATTGTGCATCGCCTGCACGCCGCTCATTCCAAGCGGTCTCCGTCGGCGCCCTGGCCGCCAAGCGAAAGCCCCAGTCAACAAGACCTTTTCAAACGATGAATGATGAATGATGAACGATGAATGAAAACAGAATCCCGAAGAGGCGGCAATCGGCGGTGATTTCATCGTTCAGCGTTCTTCGTTTGCTTCTCATTGGCTTTTGGGGCTGATAGGAGCGAGCGTGAACTCGGCTTCGGTGGCTCCGTAAGCGTCCGTGATTGCCTCGCGCAAAGGGCGAAGAGTTTTTTCCGGCAACCCTTTGTCCGTTCGCCAGCGCTTGCGCGCCGTCTCATAGACGGGCTGCGATGTCACAGGATCCCACGGCGATTTCTTGAATCCATTGCGATGGCGCCAAGCGATGGATTGCAGGATATACTGGCGCAGCAGAGCAATCGCTTCGTCGTCGGGCGTGTTTCCGTCCTCGGCCTTACGGCGGAAATCAAGTCCCACGGCGTGAAGATGGAGCATTGCCACGAGATCCTCGACCAGCCATTCGGGCCGAGGCGTGATTTTCCAACCTACCGGACCCGGCGTGCCGAGCGCCTGACGGGCGACGAGGTCCTCGAGTTCGCGCGCGGCGCGACGCGCCTCGACGGCGTCCGACCCGGCAAGGGCTAGCCAGCCGCGCGTCAGTTCTTTGGCATGGTGGGGGAAGATCAAGCGCGCCAAGTCGGCGGCCATTTGTTCGCGCGAAATCGCCCGGTCTTCCAATCGCCACGCGGCTCGTCCAAAGTAATAAATGTTCGGCAGCTGGACAAGCGGTGTTTGGGCGTTGCCCATCGCGCCGGAAAGCTCGCGATGCTCAGCCGCCACAGCAACGGCTTCGCGCAGCCGGTCGGGCGTCACCGTCGTAAACGGCAGCGAGGGCTCCGGCTCGATGGCGTTGTAAGGATAGAAAACCGTCGTCGAGGAAACGCCTTCGTCGCCTACCATCCGGATGTGGTCGGGCCAACAAGCGCTGAACCAAAGCGGCGGATGGGCGCGTTGCTTCAGACCGCGGACGGCGCGGCGCCAGTTCTCCTGGCGGCTCTCGGCGCCCCAGCCCATCCACATCCAATAGACCAACTTCGCGCGCGGCCCCAGTTGCGTGCATTCGTCAATAAGCCGGCGGTTGCCGACCAGAATGTCCACAAACTGCTCGGCGGGACTGCCGCGCCAGCCGCCCGGATCGCTGTCAATGATCCAGTAGCCATCGGCGTTGTTGACGAGCGAATAGAAAGCGCGCCGAGCATCCATCAGTTGGCGAAACTGCTTGGGATCGCCCGGATTCTTGAGTGTTTCGGCGGCAAAATAGTCGCGCGCTTCGATCGGCGGCAGATCGCGCCGTTCGCAAACGTTGTTCGCGCACTCGCCGAGCCAAACCTCCATTCCGTGATTGCGCTGGGCATGCTCCGTAACCGCGACATACTTTTGCAGGAAAGTCTCGTCGGCCGGTGACGGCGGCAGCGGCACAATCCCCACCATCGTCCAGATTTGAAAGAGATCGTAACCGAAGTAAGCCAGCAAATCCACATAGCGGTTCCAGTCTTCGGCCTGCCATGTCCGAAGCGCATACGGATAGCGATAGTCCCAATGCTGATGGGCATACATTCCACGCAAGGCGAAATCGGGACGCTCGCGGCGATTCAGGGGCAGCGCAATCCGCGCCGGCGTTGTTGTGACGTCGAGAGCCTTGATGAACTCATAAACCGCCCAGCGTGTTCCTGCCTCGGACCATCCCGCAGCTACTACGGCTGGCGGCTGGCGCGAGGGCAGCGCTGCGAGAACAAACCCTTCGCGACCGAGCGATGCGACCAAACCAAGACGGCTGCATTGTTCTCGGCCCACAATCCGTTCGGCGGCGGTGCGACCCACGAGCAAGTGAGCGATCGGGCGGCTGCTGGCCTGATCCGCCACAACCGCCCGAATGTTACCGCTCGCGCGCGCGAAGCGAACGAGTTCGTCAACCGCATAGCGAACCGGCTGCGATGTCCCATTATCCAGAACAACGATCAGTTCGGGCAGTTCGAGATATTGCTTTTCGGCTTGTGCGACTCCGACAAGATACAGGGTGACGACTATGAATATCCCGCAGAAGCGATGAATCATTTCACGGTTCCTCCCTCGGTGATGCTCGCTCTTCCAGGGATTTTTCCCATGGAGCATTTCAGGCAGTCAAGCCTGAAGCCCAAGACCGGCGAAGATGGCTTGTGCGAATCCACACCTCCGATTTTTCCAGTTGCGTTCGGCGATGGCGTCGGCAGACTGTCCGCCAACGGTCTGCACGGCGAGGAGGACTTCTCCAAATGGACGAAGCGCAAGCCCCAACCGAGCCCATCGAGGCGCCCGCACAACCGCCGCCACGGACGGCGCTGCCGACGCTGGATCCCGAAAAGATCGCCCAGGTGCGCCGCGCGCGCGACCAGATTTACACCGAAGTGGCCAAGATCATCATCGGCCAGCGCGAGGTGGTCGAACAGATGCTCACGGCCATGCTGTGCCGCAGCCATTGCCTGGTGGTCGGCGTGCCGGGACTGGCGAAAACCCTGATGGTGCGCACGATCGCCCAGGTTCTCCAGCTCAACTTCAAGCGCATTCAGTTCACGCCCGACCTCATGCCGTCGGACATCATCGGAACCGATATTCTCGAAGAGGATCAGGCGACGCGGCAGCGCGGGTTCAAGTTCATCAAGGGCCCGATTTTTGCCAACATCGTTTTGGCCGACGAGATCAACCGCACGCCGCCCAAGACCCAGGCCGCTTTGCTCGAAGCGATGCAGGAGTTCCATGTCACCACGGGGGGAACCACCTACGAGCTGCCGCTGCCGTTTTTTGTTCTCGCAACCCAAAACCCGATCGAACAGGAAGGGACCTATCCGCTGCCGGAAGCCCAGCTCGACCGTTTCATGTTCGAAATCCTGATAGACTATCCCAACGAGGACGCCGAAAAGCAGATCGTGCAATCCACCACGCGCGACCAGGACCAGCAACTGCGCATGGTCATCGCCGCGCGGGCGATCCTGCAACTGCAGGGGATTGTTCGCCAGATGCCGGTGTCGGACCACGTCGTTACCTACGCGACGCGGCTGGTGCGTGCCTCGCGGCCACGAAATGCCAACGCGCCAAAGTTCATCAAGGACTGGGTCAGTTGGGGAGCGGGTCCGCGCGCCGGCCAGTATCTCATTCTCGGTGCGAAAGCGCGCGCCATTCTGGACGGACGGCTGAATGTTTCGTGCGACGACGTGCGCTCGATGGTGGCGCCCGTTTTTCGCCACCGCATTTTCACCAACTTCAACGCCGACGCCGAAGGCGTCTCGGTCGAGGACATCGTCAAACGCCTGCTCGAAACCGTGACCGAACCCTCGGAAGCGGATTATCGGTGAATGGATGGAGGCGGAGCCTGGTGGCGATTCGAAAATGGTGGAAAGAACGGACTTTCTTGATGTACATTTCAACGCGGCTGACTGGCTGAAAAGAGTTCTTGATTGAGTTGCTTTTCCGAAGAAATCCTCCGCATCGAAGAAGGTCTATGAGAAACAACCATGTTAACCCGGCTTAAAGTATCCGGCTTCAAGAACCTTGTGGATGTGGACGTCCGATTCGGACCGTTCACGTGCATAGCAGGAGTCAATGGAGTCGGGAAATCGAATCTCTTCGATGCCATTCGCTTTCTCAGCGCCTTGGCCGATCGCCCGCTGATTGATGCCGCCTCGTCCGACCGTGACACCGGTGGGCGCACGTCCGACGTGCGCAGCTTATTTCACCGAGTGGGAGATGAATATGATCGAGAGATGTCATTTGAAGTTGAGATGATCGTCCCTTCCAAAGGAGTAGACGATCTGGGCCAGGAAGCATCCGCGACTTCGACATTCCTTCGGTATTCGTTGGTCTTGGCCTACCGAGAGAACCTCACCAATGGTTCTCTGGGTCCTTTAGAAATCCAAAAAGAGCAATTGGCGCATATTCCCAAGGGCGAGGCAAAAGAGAACCTGTATTTTACGCATTCTCCGGCTTGGCGAAAATCCTCTGTAAAATCAAGAAGGTGGACTCGCTATTTTATTTCGACACAAGAGCAAGAAGGCACACGCCAGATCAAGCTGCACCAAGATGGGGGTGGACGCGGGAAACCCCAGACGTTCCAAGCATTGAATCTCCCACGAACCGTGCTATCCGCGACCAACGCTGCCGAGAGCCCGACGGCTTTGCTGGCCCGCCGGGAAATGCAATCATGGAGACTATTGCAGTTGGAACCTTCATCTTTGCGCGAGCCAGACGACTTTTCGAGTTTGGCAAGAATCTCATCAAATGGCAGTCATCTTCCGGCGACGTTGTATAGATTGGCACGAAAAGAGCAACCCGAATGGAAAACAGAAGAAGAGAGCGCCGTTTATCAGCAAGTATCTAACCGCTTGTGCGATTTGATTGATGATGTTCGCAGTATTCGAGTGGATCGAGACGAGCGAAAAGGAAGAGATACGTTGTTAACGATCTATGTAATGGGAAAAGATGGAACTTCCCATGCGGCGCGCGCACTGTCCGATGGAACACTTCGTTTCTTGGCTCTGGCCGTGATCGCTCAAGACCCCGAATTCCAGGGAGTCCTCTGTTTGGAGGAGCCGGAAAACGGCATTCATCCGGAACGTATTCCGTCTATGATCGGTCTGCTTCAACATATAGCCGTGGATCCAGAAGAATCAATAGACGACGACAATCCACTTCGCCAGGTCATCGTAAACACCCATGCGCCCACTATTGTGCAGCAAGTGCCCGACGATAGCCTCCTCGTCGCCGTGCCCAAGGAATTTAGTCGCAATGGCTCTTTTTTTCGAGGCGTGCAATTCCGTTGTTTGACGGATACTTGGAGAGCAAGAGAACCAGGAATGCCAACATGCTCAAGGTGAGATATTCTGTCCTATTTGAATCCGGTGCTACCCAATACCGAGGATCAA
>Ga0315277_10013334_pt1 | contig 10244 bp, 10 predicted proteins | sample YL17G05_15_MG_FD_203695 | JGI IMG/M metagenome (GOLD analysis project Ga0315277, IMG submission 203695) | Sediment microbial communities from Yellowstone Lake, YNP, Wyoming, USA - YL17G05_15 | ecosystem: Environmental > Aquatic > Freshwater > Lake > Sediment | place: USA: Wyoming | collected...
CGTGTTAGCTCACATTTCTTTTCGGCTGGTTGGTAGCTGTCGCCGACGCCTCCTCCCAGCATGACGTAGCCCGGCTTCAGCTTGGCATGCTTCCCCAGAGGGCTCAGTTCTTTGCGTAGAACCCCTACGGCATTTGTCTTTACCGCAACGTTTTCTCCAAAGATTCCGTCGACGTGATAGCGTTCTGAGCGCCCGTCACAATATATGCAGTTGTGGGCGCATCCTCTGTAGAGGTTCATTCCATAACGTGAGATGAACCATGAATCGATTTTCTCGCGCTTAAGCAGGATTGATTTTGCTAGGGTTTCCCGAATAATCACTTCTTTTGTACACCTTCTTCTTGTACCGATATTCGTCTACCTGTAGAAGATTCATCACTTTGATCGGTTCCTTTTTCACGAGATTTCTGCAGGCTCTATAAGCTATCCAGTAGGAGTTGCGATTCCCGTTTTCGACAAGTTCTTTGACCAAGCCAAAGACAAGTGCAGGGTGATGTCTTGCGAGATCACTCAGGTTATTTCCCACCGAAGTGCGTGGGTATTCAGAGCTTTCCTTGAAAAGATGTCTCAGTATCGACAATGGATAGTCAGGGTTTCTGTGGAACCATTTGTTTTCTCTTACTGGGCGAAGAGTTTCGCTAACAAACCTGCGAATGTTGGGGTCTTTCGATCTTGCGAGTTTCAGCAGAAATTCTTTCGTCTCTCTTGGTTTTTCACGTATAAGCCTGCGGAAGAACATCTGAGCGTATTCTCGCATGTTCCAGTCGGGAGACGATGCAGAGGATTTGAAGAAGGGTAAGACTTTTTTGCGATTTTCTATCCCACATAGCGAGAGTATGCCCAGCGAGACTCCTTTGGCCCTGGGGTCGTTGCTCTTCTTGAACATTGTAGAACCAATCTCGAATACGGGGGCATTCGCTTTCACGAGGTTGGAAAAAAGGTATCTGCTCGATACTTGAATAGTGTAGACTCTGCCAAAAGAGATTCGTTTGCTGTCCGGAATGTTTGCGTAGAGTTCCTGCAAAATATCAATTAAATGCCTTATTGTCAAATCGAATTTCTGCTGTAGGACATTCGCTATGATATCATGCTGAATTTTCGCTTCTATCTCAGCAGTCAGTATCTTCAATCGCAGCCACTCTGTGGAGTTCGTCTTCACAAACGGTGAGTAAGTGTTTTTCCGTATATGATTCTTATGTGCCACCTGTTTGTTCTGGCTACGGACTGTGGTCGGTTGATAAATTTAATTAGTGTCTTGGGCCTTCTAGCTGATTGCCAGGTGAGATAATGGGTAAAGTCGTTTTGCTTATGGGTTCAGGTCGCGACGCGGAGTTCTGTCGCGAAATAGCGGAGCATCTGAAAGCGTTAGGCGTGGTCTACGAGTTCCGTGTTGCTTCTGCACATAAGACGCCTGAGAAAGCTCTGGAAATCATCAAGGAATACGAAAAGGAGAAGGTTCTCTATATCACGGTTGCAGGAAGGTCCAACGCTCTGAGCGCGTTTGTGGATGGGAACACGACCAAACCTGTAATTGCATGTCCGCCTTACTCAGACAAATACGGCAGCGCAGATCTTTACTCTTCACTTCGAGTTCCAAGTGGAATAGGCTCGCTTGTGACGATTGAGCCTGAGGGCGCAGCGATTGCGGCTGCAAAGATCTTCGCTCTCGAGGACAAGGCACTTGCAAGACGCATAAGCGAATATCAGGAAGCAATGAGAGCCGAGATTGAGAAGGCCGACGCGTCGATCATGAAGCTGAAGTAGTGTGTGCGTCGGCGATGGGCAGCGTTAAAGACCTAGAAATATTGAGGAAGCCCACGAAGGACAAGATGGGCGTCGGCCGTTTCGTCTTTTCCGACCGGTATTCGGTTTTTGATTGGGGCGAGATGCCTGACCTAATTGATGGTAAGGGCGCAGCGTTGTGTATGATGGGAGCCTACTGTTTCGAGAGGCTGGAAGAAGAAGGCATAAAGACCCATTATCGAGGAGTTGTGGCTAAGAATGGCGAGATTCTGGGATTCGATGAACTGAAAGAGCCTTCAAGCGTTATGGAGATCAAGCTGGTCAACGTGTACAAGCCCAAGCTGGTCGCGTATGAGGGAAAGCTCTGCCACGATTACAAAATATATACTCCACATTTGCACAACTGTCTGATTCCGCTTGAGATAATCTACAGGAATGGCCTACCTGAAGGCTCCTCGGTTTTCAAAAGACTTGAGCAAGGTCTTGTCACTTATCGACAGCTGGGCTTGGACCATTATCCGAAGGCTGGCGAGAAATTCAAGAAGCCTGTCTTCGACGTGAGCACGAAACTCGAAGAACGCGACAGATACGTGACATGGGAGGAGGCCAAAGGAATGGCAGGCCTCACGTATGGAGAAGTGGTTGGGATCGAGGATTTGCTTCTGAAAGTTAACGAGACAATAACGCATATTGCTGCAAATGCGGGTTTAGTGAATGAAGACGGAAAGATTGAGCTGGCCTTCGATTCGTCCAGAAGACTAATGGTCGTCGACGTAGTGGGAACGCTGGACGAGTGCCGATTTACCTACAATGGGTTGCATGTGAGCAAGGAAATAGCGAGGCAGTACTACAAGAAGACTGAATGGTACTGCGACGTGGAAGAGGCGAAGAAAACCGCTGAAACCCAAGGAATAGCTGATTGGAGAAGCATTTGCAGGTCACAACCGCTGAGACTAGACGTCCATCTTAAGAAGACAATAGGTGAAATGTATATGGCCGTGGCAAATGAGACAACTAATCGCAATCTGTTTAACGTACCGCACCTCAAGGAAATTATTGAGAAATATCGCGAGTATGAGGTTGAAAAGAAATGATTTCGAACAAGATTAGAAACGAAATTGCGGAATATGACGTTCGAAGCCTGAGAATAGGGGTTCTAGGCTCGCATTCGGCTCTGGAAGTCGCGCACGGAGCCAAGCAGGAGGGCTTTGAAACCGTAGTTGTCTGCCAAAAAGGCAGAGAAAAGACGTACACCAGATACTACAGAAACCTGTTTGACCACATAATGTTGCTTGACAAGTTCGCAGATCTAGCCGAAGAAGAAAACGTGGACAAACTGATAGGCCTGTCAACCATATTCGTGCCTAACCGCTCTTTTTCGGTATACCTAGGCTACGAGAACATAGAAAACAGATTCTCAGTTCCAATGATAGGCAACAGATACATCCTCAAAACCGAAGAACGCAACACGCCCAGAAATCAGCAATACCTGCTCGCAAAATCAGGAATAAGAACACCCAAAACCTTCAAATCACCAAGCGAAATAGATCGCCTAGCAATCGTCAAAGTCCCCGAGAAAGAACGACAGATCGAAAGAGCCTTCTTCTACGCTTCCTCACCTGAAGAATTCGAGAAAAAGGCCGAGGACCGCATCAAGAAAGGAATAGTGAACCGCGAAGACCTGCAAAAAGCCCTCATAGAAGAATACGTCATCGGCGCCAAATTCAACGCCAACTTCTTCTGGTCACCAATAACCGACGAAATAGATTTACTAGGTTTTGACAAGAGGATACAGACAGACCTAGACGGAGTACTCGACTTGCCAGCCAGTGAACAGACGGAACTTGGAATAGCTACCCAGAACATTGAGATCGGGCACATGGGCGTCACCATGCGAGAAAGCCAGATAGAGAAAATCTTCGACGCAGGAGAACGCTTCGTCAACACTTGCAAGAAAGAGTACCCACCCGGAATCATAGGGCTATTCGGACTGCAGGGAGCAGTCACTAAAGAACTGGAGTTCTATGTTTTCGATGTCAGCCCTCGAGTTCCAGGCTGTCCATGCGTCGAGCCCACTTCACCTTACATGAAATACAAGTACGGCATGGAAGTCGGCCCTGGCAGGAGAGTTGCCATGGAGATAAAACGTGCCGCCAAAGCAGATAGACTTGGAGAAATCGTGACATGATAACCTCAGACGATATTAGCAAGATACTGGACAATTACGATTTGGACAAAATTGCGATCGGAACGTTAGGATCTCATTCTGCTTTGAATATTTTCAAAGGGGCAAAGGAAGAAGGGTTCAAGACAGTTTCCATCTGCAAGAAATCAGACGCAATAATATACAAAAAGTTCCCATTAGCCGACGAAATCATATTCGTGAAGGACTTCAGCGAACTTCTCAACAGGGGACTTCAGGAAAAGCTGCGAAAACTGAACACGATCTTGATCCCTCACGGCTCCTTCACCGCTTACCTAAGCACCGAGCAATTGACAGACAGTCTATATGTGCCAATGTTCGGAAACAGACAACTACTCCACTGGGAAGCCGGACGCGAAAGACAAGAAAAATGGCTAAGCGATGCTGGACTTAAACTGCCGAAAACCTTCAAGAAGCCAGAAGACATCAAAGGCCTTGTCATTGCAAAGCTTCCAGGGGCAAAAGGCGGAAAGGGCTATTTCTTGACAAACTCCGCAGAGTCTTTCTATAGGAAAACCAAGGAAATGGTCAGCCGCCACCTCCTCAGCAAGGAAGACGTAGGCAAGATACACCTGCAGGAATATGCGCTCGGTCTAAATGTGTATCCGCATTACTTTTCCTCGGTCATGAACGGCGAAGTTGAGTTCATGGGAGTTGACAGACGCTACGAATCAGCCGTAGATGCGATAGGACGAATACCAGCAAGCGAGCAGATCGAAGTGGGAATAAGCCCAACCTACACAATCGTGGGCAACATCCCGATAACCCTGAGAGAATCTCTTCTTCCAGAGCTGATCAGAATGGGCGACAACGTCCAGAAGATCGCTAAAGAGAAGGCGCCGCCGGGGATCATCGGTCCATTCTGTCTTGAGACGGTGATAACGGACAATCTGGAGATTTACACTTTCGAAATCTCTGCACGAATAGTGGCGGGTACAAACGTTGGGATCGGAACATCGCCTTACGCATATCTGAAGTATGGCGAAAACATGTACATGGGTAGAAGAATCGCCTTAGAGATTAAGCAAGCGTTGAAAAAGGGGCGACTTCAGCAAGTACTTGCCTAGGGCTACACGCTCAGGTCTCTTTTTGTTCTAGAATTCTCTTCTATCGGTTTCTTACATACGCCATTATAAGACACGGAACTTTTTCTTCTATCTTGGGGAGAAGGGAGTTGGCTGAAGAGGGCTACGGCTGGATGTTCATCGATTTCGTTCCGTTGCTTTACGAAAAGAAAAAAGTCGCCAGACAGCTCAAAGTGGAAACGTGGCTCGACCTCACTCAACTTGTCAAGGAACTGGGCATCGAAAAACTAGATCCAAACAAGCCGAACGGTCTATCAACATTAGCCAACGCATACGTAGTCTAAAGCCCACAAGTAGCCAAGACGTGCCCAAAATTCTCTGAATTCCTGTCATTCTTGTAAACCCTCAAGGCTTCAATGATCGCCTTTTTGTTTCGTCTGCCCAGTTTTCTGGCCACAGCCTTGGCGACTCCGCTTCCGATGAAAAGAAACTGGCACAGTCCGGTCACGTTAGAGGGTCTTCGGTTCAAGCTGGCTGTCTCGAAGTCAACGATGACTGGCTTGTTGTCTTTGTCAACTATGACGTGTTTGGGAGCGTTGCTGAGTTCCCCATGATCTAGGCCAATAGAGTCAAGTCGCAAACATTGCCCCAAAACATCATTCAGAGTAGTCTTCACAGTCGTCTTGCTTCTCTTCTTCTCCAACCACTCTGGGAGAAGCATGCCGTCAACAAACTTCATTAGAACAAAGTCTTTGCTCACGCCCAGCAATTGAGGACCGACGCCGACGGAATTCGCTTTCTCGAGAAGCTCAGCTTCGCGCTCCATTGAGGCACGATCGGCATCAACTCTCCGAATCTTCAGAGCGATCTTCTCATCATTCACGTATGCCGCAACAACTATGCCAACGTACCCTTTGCCTAGGACGCGCACTTCGTATACTCTTTTGTCGCCTTCGAAACTCACTGCTGTAACGCCTAGTTTCTCAAGCGCCTTCAGGCGTTTTGCAGCCTCAGTTCTGTTAGGCCTAGGATAACAGAAAAGGGTTATGTATGGCTCTTCGAGAAGCTTCTCAGCAGGCACTAGAACAGACTTCTCCAACGCTCTAACCTCTGGGTAACCCGTTTTTCATTTTACGAGAGATTAGCATACAGTATAATTAATGAGAGCCAGTTATTTCATAAATGCAGCGATGGAAGCAGGCAAGGAAAGATGGCCCGTTTCAAGCAAACCTCGGAAATACTCAGGCTGATGCACAACAAGGAACTCATCCGCAACGTCGGCATAGTTGCCCATATAGATCATGGAAAAACAACCATGACAGACTCGTTGTTGATGAAGGCTGGCTTTCTTCCGCCACAGGTGGCTGGGACTGCAAGAGCATTGGATTATTTGAGGGAGGAGCAGAAACGTGGCATCACGATCAAAGCCGCGAACATTTCATTGCTGCACGATCTTGACGGAAAACAATATGTCATAAACCTGGTTGACACTCCGGGGCACGTTGACTTCACGGGCAAAGTGACCCGCGCCCTGAGAGCTATAGATACCGCCATAGTCGTCGTTGATGCAGTGGAAGAGATTATGGCCCAAACCATAACTGTCACTCGCCAAGCCCTGCAAGAAAGAGTCAGACCTCTGCTCTTCATAAACAAGATCGACCGCCTCATAACGGAACTGAGGCTGACTGCACCCCGGATTCAGGATAAGCTGACGCACATAGTGGACGCGTTTAATGCACTCATCGAAACCTTTGCTGAGCCAGAGTACGCGACGAAATGGAGAATAGACCCAGCAGAGAACACAGTGGCTTTCGGTTCCGCCCTGCATCGATGGGGCTTCACCCTTGAAATCGCAGAACACAACGGAATAAAGTTCAGTGACGTGGTCGACGCATATCGGAATGAAAAACAGGAAGACCTTTCTAAATTGCTTCCTCTTCACAAGGCTATACTTGACATGACAGTAAAGCATGGACCAAATCCGTTACAGGCACAGAAATATCGAGTGCCCAAAATCTGGAAGGGCAACCTTGACTCTGAAGTGGGCAAAGCCCTGCTCAACTGCGACGAAAACGGACCTGCCGTGATGTGCATAACCAACACTCAAACCCATTCGGCGGAAGGTGCAATCGCGACCGGAAGAATCTTCTCAGGCACCTTGAAAGACGGGGACACTGTTTACCTTGTCAACGCAGACAAACAGCGCGTCGTGAACAAGGTTTTTCTTTGCTTGAGCGCCTATCTGGAAAAGACTCAACAGATGACCGCAGGAAACGTGGCAGCGTTGGCTGGCTTGGAAGCGGTGACCATAGGCGAGACTGCAGTTAGCCTTTCTCACAAGCAGGATACGGCGCCCTTTGAAAGCATGGCATACATCTCACAGCCAGTTATGACAGTTGCTATAGAACCAAAAGACCCAAAAGAACTCCGGCAATTGTCCGAAGTTCTCAAGACGCTCACAATGGAAGACCCCAACCTGAGACTCACAGTCAGCGAGAAAACAGGAGAATACGAACTCAGCGGAATGGGCGAGCTACATCTGGAAACGGCGGTACACTTCCTCAAAGAGTATGCTGCAGACATGAAAATCGTGATTTCCAGCCCAGAATCGGAATATCGCGAAACCATCACCGTCATAGGTCAAGTCGCAAAGGCTACGACCGCTGGCAAGCAGAACTCGTTCATGATCCAAGCTGAACCGTCGGAAACTCGTTCCAACAAAGTCTGGGCTTCAGATGAGCACGCAAATGTGCTCATTGATTCCTTGGATGGCATCATGATTCCTGAAGAAGCTAGAGACGCGATCGTACAAGGCTTCGTCTGGGCGTGCAAGAACGGACCACTGTGCGAGCAACCATTGACGAACGTGAAAGTGAAGCTGTTGGAAGCTCAAGTCCACGAAGACCTGGCCGTGCGCGATCCAGCGCAGATCGCAAGAGCGGTAAGCCGGGCCATCTTGGGTTCAGTCCTAACAGGCAAACCTGCCTTGCTTGAGCCAATCTACATGATCGAACTGTCAGCGCCCACTCGATGGTTCGGCGCGTGCACGAACATTATAACTTCCAGGCGCGGGAAAATACAGTCCACGGAAAAGCGAGGAGACCTCGCGGTAATCGTCGGCTTCATTCCAGTAACGGAATCTTTCGGTCTGGCTGGAGAGCTACGCTCAGCTACTTCTGGTCACGCATTTTGGCAAAACACCTTCAGCCATTGGAACAAGGTTCCAGAAATCATAGCGTCAGAAATCATCAGGCAAATTCGGGCAAAACGAGGGTTACCGCCAAGGATTCCGAAACCCGAGAAGTTCATTGACGAGCAATGACCGACTCAGCAACGCTTCAAACTGGAAACATTGGCCTATGAGCCCGCGTTCCAATAAGGATTTAAGTTCCCGCAGAAAAAAGATGAAACGAGACTGATGAAGCTGGAGCTAGAGCCTTCTGAACCTTTCAATCTGGACGCTACTCTCTGTTGCGGACAAGTTTTCAGGTGGGAAAGACAAGGGCAATGGTGGTACGGCGTTGTGCGAGATAAGGTTCTCAAGATACGCCAATTAGGTGGCAATCAACTGGAATTTGACTCGGCGGATGCCGGTTTTATGAAGGCGTACTTCAAGCTGGATGATGATTTGCCAGAGATCTATGAGCAGATCGGCAAGGACGAGTATGCGAGGCAGGCAATCAAGGCGTACAGAGGCTTGCGGATTCTACGCCAAGACCCTTGGGAATGTTTGATTTCGTATATTTGTGCGACATACAAGAATATCGCATCAATCAAGCAAATGCTGCTCAATCTTTCGAGAAGATTCGGAGATAAGATAAGCCTTGATGGAGCCAGTTTTTACACGTTTCCGACTTCGCAGAGCTTGGCCAAAGCAGATATCAAGGAATTGGCCGAGTGCAGTTTGGGGTACAGGACTAAGTACGTTTCTGAGACCGCAAAGATCATTGAGAGAACAGGTTTTGATTTCGAGAGTCTGAGAAAGGCAGACTGCGAAATTGCCAAGAAGGCGCTGCTGGGTTTTCCTGGCGTCGGAAAGAAAGTTGCGGACTGCGTTTTGCTTTTTTCTTTGGACAAGCTTGAAGCTTTTCCTGTGGATGTTTGGGTAAAAAGGGTAATCGCCAGACACTATTCCAAGCATTTTTCAGAAGAGTTTGTCGAAAAGATCTCACGCGAAAGGTCTCCTACAGTCTCGGAGTACGACAGACTCAATGGTTTCGGGCGACAGTATTTCGGAGATTACGCGGGCTACGCTCAGGAATATCTCTATCACTATGAGAGGATGATGGGCCAGACAGACCTATTGCGTTAGAGCGCGTTCGCGCCACTTCTCAAGTCTCTTCTTGACTTCTTCCTCAAGCTTTTCCCCTGCAATAAGACGACCTCTGACTATGACTTCGTCATCCAAAACAATGCTCGGAGTGCTCATAATATCGTAAGTGCGCCCTTCTTTCAGTCCTTCCTCAGTTGCCAAGTTAACCTCTCTATAGGTGACTCCTAGTTTCTGCGCAATTGATGAAGTGACAGACTTGGCAGTCGGGCATGTTGGACAGGTAGGCAGGGTGAAAACTTTCAACTCCATTAGCACTTCTCTCCAAGACCTAAGTCTAACCATTGTGACGCTTTTTAAATTTTCCATAGCCAATGTGCAGCACACGAGAAGCGCTTAGTTCGACGATGAAAGAAGCTTACTGAACGGACAGATGCAAGGCTGAGGGCCGTGCGCGCGAGGCGGGGCAGAGAAGCGTTGAGCGGGAGAGGTTTCGTTGTGGAGGCGTTTCTCTTTTTGTATCCTTTGTGTTGTGGTTTCTTTGATGTTTTTCAGATGTGGGTCGTCTGTGGGAATTACGGCTTTGAGGGTGTGGGCTGTGGCGGCTATTGTGCTGCCTGCCATTGGGATTAGTGTTCTATGAAGAATCGGATGTCGTACCCGGTTGTTCTAGGCGTCTTCTTCCCTCAGCTTGTCTAGTAGGCGTTTCATTTCTTTCGGGGTTGTGTTCGGTCCAGAGCCCAGTTTACCGTTGATTCTTTGGGTTTTGTGAACGTGGTTTTTGTGAGTTGTTCGATGTCTTGTAGGTCTAGCGCTGTGTAGCCTTCGTTGCGGAGTTGGTCTTTGTCTTGGATTTTTTTGGCCATTATGCCAAGGATTTGGGTTTTTATGTTGGGTATCTGCTGTGTTTTGGTTGCCAGTGCGTGCAGGATGCTTCTTGCTTGTTTGTGGTTGAGCACTGTCCATTTTGCTTCTACAGCTAGGGTTGTTTGTGTTTTCTTCTG
>Ga0315277_10013335_pt1 | contig 10244 bp, 4 predicted proteins | sample YL17G05_15_MG_FD_203695 | JGI IMG/M metagenome (GOLD analysis project Ga0315277, IMG submission 203695) | Sediment microbial communities from Yellowstone Lake, YNP, Wyoming, USA - YL17G05_15 | ecosystem: Environmental > Aquatic > Freshwater > Lake > Sediment | place: USA: Wyoming | collected...
GGAAACGAAACGGGAAGGCGACACTCCTTCCCGCCTCGCTTGGTGTTGAAGTCGAGCGATGAGACGACGCTCTGCACAGCAGCTGCAATTACTTGGCGTGGGCCCATACGGGACACCGATTGTGCGACAGTGGTCCGGAGACACTGCACACAATGTACATTGTTTTATAATGCGTTGAGTCGTTTAAGTCCTTACAGTCCACGATGAAACACGAGTCCGCCGACCATCTACGTCGGCCTCGGAGTTTCCTCCTTGACTTTACAGTCCACACCCGCAGCTTGAACGTGCCGTCTTGGCTCCGTAGAAGAATTGCCATAGTAGGTGAGTCAAAATGACAAACACAAGGGCGTGCAGAAGAAGACCACCGATCCTGGGAACACCTTCTCCTGTGGCGATCCAGCCGCCGAGCACCGTGCGGGTCAGCTCAAACGCCTGAGGGCTGGCGATGGCGACGAACGTGGCAAAGGGAATGATCTTCTTGACGGGATCCATTTGATAAAAGTTTAGAAATTAATTAAAGAATGGGAGTAATCAGTTCAAGTCGTCTATTGTTAACAGCCTGGTTGATACGACCTCTGTTAGCGTTATTTGGTGCATTTTTGTATCTCTGATTATTTTTCACTTTGTTGAGATTTTCACGAGTATTATATTTTGCGATGTTCTGAATCAATTTAGAGACGTTATTGACCACTGCAACCTCTGCGTTTTGTACAGCAGGTGTAACCGGTTCCGAGGTTGGCAGTGTGTTGACTACAGTCTCTGCAGCATTTTCAGCTTGTATCATTTTTTGATTCGCTACGACAGCCTGCTCGTTCGCTTTATTTGCATGGTTGTTGTTAGTTGGTGTTGGTGCCACTGCAGCGACAGCAGTTGCGCGTGCTGCATTCGACTGTGCTTGTGCGTTCACGCGAATGGCTTTGGCGTACTTTAGAACGTGCTGGTTTGCAATCTTGTTCAGTGCAGTCTGAAGATTTGCTGTAGCCGTATTAAGTTGGGTCTGGTTAAACTTCTTTTTGTTAGCATTTGCCACTGGGGCTGGAGCGGTTCTGCGAAACCGAGCGAACATCGTTACTAAAGACGCACAAAAAAAGCGCGAGTCTCGGGAGTCGCTCTGAGTCCACGGCACCACAGACTTAAAGCAAAGCGATGTATGAAAGATAGAACAAACTCAATGGCTTCTTTCACTGTCCGTCGCATATCCGACTTTTCTGCTTCCGATGTCACCTTCTCTGCCGTCCGCAAGAACACGATGGGCGGCAAGGTGGTCTACCTGAACGGCTCCGGCAACTCCAAGCTCCTCTTCCAGCTCCCTCAGCTCCGCGCTCCGTACGGACTGAGCACTTATACCGACGCGGCGTCCGGCAAGACGTCTTACTCCCTGAGCCTGTCTCTGGACAACCCCGAGATTGCCGCCAAGTTCAAGGAGCTGGACGAGAAGGTGGTTGACTTTGTGCATGCCAACTCGGTCACTTGCCTGGGCAAGCAGTACAACAAGGAGGTGATGAAGGAGGCACTGTACAAGTCCCCTATGGCTCCAGGCAAGGGTGAGTATGCCCCGACCCTGAAGCTGAAGATGATGACTGGTGTCAACGGCGACTTTACTGCTGAGGCGTACGACTCGAACCGTAAGCTGCTCAAGCTGTCTCCGGACAGCCTGGAGAAGGGTCAGGGCGTGCTGACCATCGTGGAGATTAACCAGATTTGGTTCATCGACAACAAGTTTGGTATCAGCGTGCGTCTCCAGCAGATGCTCCTGGCGCCGACCAACAAGCTGAAGGGTTTCGGCTTCATCGACCAGCCTGCAGTAGAGGCGACCCCCAGCGATGCGGTGGACGACGAGGAGGAGCTGGTTGACGACGAGGATGCCGATGTATGACTTGTAAAAATACCACCGTTTACTTAGGATCCCACCATCTGTGAGTTTCATTAAGAACGTAAGCAGACTCGTTGCCGTCGATGTGGCGTATTCCTCCTATGTTTTTACCGTACCATTTCTTGTGAGCATGTCTTATCCCCCAATCAAACTCCATATACCCTGAAGGTATCAACTCGTCGAAAGGTTCATCAAGTACATCTCTGCGAACCATAATCGGATTGAGTGAAAACCCAGGCCATCCCACACCTGAATCAGTTTCTGTTTTTTCAAGAATGTAACCTTTTTGTTGACACCATAGTGCGTTTTCTTGTGAAAGTTTGTCTGGGTTGAATATATTAACACCATCTTCCATTAAAATAGTATTGAAACGTAAATTGTCAATTCCGTTCTTTTTCATATCCGAAATTATATCCGAAATTCTAAAATCTTCGTGACAGACCCAATCATCCTCAAACATGAGGATATAGTCGGTTTTGACTGTTTCCCGGATAATGTTTAGACTATGTGCGTGACTTTTCGTATCATGTGTAGTCAAAATAATTGGATGTATTTTTTGCATCTCTATACGATCCGAAGCACTCGACGAGTCGTCCACAACAAATACTGTGCACAAGTCTTTGCAGTGTTTTTTGATGGAATTCATCGTTTTGTAAAAACTACCAAGACGTTTACATGTTGTAATAGTTAATGTGACGGTTGGTTTTCTGAAAATCTGGACATTATTCAAGAACCAGCCCATGTAAGGCGGATGCTCGGAAATATAATGTCTACAGACTTGTGTACATTCATCGTCATATTCAAATCCATGTTGCGCGAACTTGTCTCGCCAGTATTCTTTGGGTTGACAATTGATATGCCCGACACCACCTTGTCCGGGTATAGCTGCTGACCATATCAATATTCGTTCTGTTGCTGATCCAATTGTTTGAACTATGTCATCAGCTCTATTCTCTGGGATGTGTTCAGCCACTTCGAGACACATGACAACATCAGCTGTTTCAGTCATATCAAATAGACTTTTGTTTCGAACGTACGGTTTTTGAATTTGATCGGATATTTCAATTCCAATTGCCGGTACATTGTATTTTAAAATTTCATCGACGTACATACCTGGACCACATCCGACGTCGAGTACATTTTTTGGATCTAGGGTTTTGACAACCCATTCAGCAAAACGAGCAGCACACGGTCTCTCTTCCTCTTCCATGTGTTTGTAATCAAAATCACGAAGGTTTTCTGAAATTTCCTTCATATATCCGACTCTCTCATCTTGGTTGACTATACCAGACACGTGCGCTGACCATACACCCGGTTTCCAGTTGTACGCGGGCGGCATGTCAGAATAGGGATTTTTATAAAACGACTGGAGATAATGTGGCTGATAGACAAACACCTTCTTACGAAACGATTCGTTGTGTCCGTACAACGTGTGCATACCCCATTGTTCCATACACGGTGTGAATTTATTTGCTTCGCATACACCGTCGTCCCATATACTTTGTAACGCACCCTGTGCACCTTGTTTTGCGATTATAATTCCAGCATTGAAATAGGCGGATGCCCAGTTGTCACCCGATACACACAAAATTTTGTCTGATTCTATAAATTCTTCGACGAGTTTTTCGATCCGAACATCACGTTCTGTGATGATGATGTCGTCGTCAAGCCATACAACAATCTGAAATCCTTCGTTCAAAACATTTTTTAACAATGGTATTTTGCTCCACGACGACCCACGACTTGGATCAGAATACCTCTGTGTCTTGAAGACATACCCATGATTATCACAATACGCTTTCATGATGGTCCACGAAACATCAGACACTGGTTTCCTATCTGAAAGTGAACAGATGGCAATCTTAGACACCTGGATTGCAAATGATACACATCCATCATACGCCTTGTACTTGATGTTTTGTGCGTATTTTTTGCAAAACAGATTTACGGCTCGTTGTAATGGTTCACATGCGTTGAGCCATCCAGCCCTTTTCATGTTCATTTCGTAATCGTGACCCATGATCCATCCACCATGCTTCACCTTTGAAAATGACGATTCGAGATCTCTCAAGACATAATCAAACGAATGATTTGCATCTATGTACACCATGTCGAGAGAATTGTCATTGAGTGTACGTAGCATTTCTGAACTGTCACCCTTGATTGTGATTATGTTGCGCCCCTCGAGCATCGACCGAGTTTCTTCGAGCTGACAATGACTAAAATTCTGTCCATCTTGGTCACCCGAACCGGTCACCCCTTCGAACAAGTCGATGGCGTACAGTTTTTTAGGACACAACACATCCTGTAAAAATGTTGTAAACTCACCCTTGAACACACCCACCTCTGCGTACACACCAAACTTTGGAACCAATTTTTCGATCATCTCTTTGCGCGTTTCGAATCGTGGTTCGCTTTTCACTTGTTTGTCTGGTTCGTAAAAGAATGGTGGAAAACTCAGGGGATAATCCCCTGCACCTGGATTATTCGGTCTGTCGATGTACTTTAGAGGCAGTTTCGTCGTGTTCCACACAGGTTGCGTCGAAAAGACGTCTCGTCGAACGAACGTCAACTCGATGACATCCGGAATGCGATTTGTCAATGAAGCCCAATTGTTTCCATGAGCGTGTACGATATAATGTGTTCGTGAGAGTTTTTCGAAACATTCACGTTTTACTTTATATGGAACATCCCACGAGTCGTCATTTATACCGTGAAACTCCATAGTTATCTGCTTTATGTTATTCATAAGATCTATTGGAACGTGTTTGATCCATGCGAACTCGTGACCTTCTATGTCCATTTTCAAAAACACGTCACTGTGTTTCGATAATATGTCGACCAGATCTGTCGTCTTGTCATTGTTTACTGTGCCTATGTTTTTTGGAACAAACTGAATACCTGGGGTTGGATCTCTCCACGGCTGAGTAAGACTTCCATCAAAAGCATATGACTCTTTGATGGTGTACTTTTGTACAAACTCAGTGCTGAACGCCTCCTCAGTTCCGATACCACAAGAAATGTAACAGTCGTATTGTCCGACATTATCAGCAATCACATAGCCTCCGTCCATGAACGAGCCGAGCCGAATCTTATTGTCCCACTGGTATACACGCAAGTAATCGGTAGGAACAAGCTTCGTAAAAGGATAGTGGTATGCAATAATCTGATTATTCACGGGGTCGTATGATTGCCATACATTCATGTCGTATATATTCCTCTCGTTGAATATCTTGATATTGCCCCATGACTTTGAATTGATGATGGTGTACAAATTGTAACACGCTATGAAATATGTTTCGTACGCATTTTCGTCAGCGTTGTAGAGATATTTGACGTGTTCGTGCATTATCGGGTGTCCAGGCGTACACCCTAAAAAGCCGTTAAAGACTGAACCTGAAATAGCCCCAGATTCTGTCGTGAAAAATTCATAATTGGTCAGATCTGAGAAAGAACACTCAACCATTGCATCTGAATCGATGAAGATGCCACCCTTTTTGTACAAAAAGTACGCGCGGAAAAAGTCGGTTTTGTTCTGTCCTCGTTTGATTCTGTTAAAAAGACTGATAACTTCCGGAAATTCTTCATCTGGATTGTTTTTGAGAAACTCGATGATATCATCGTCATCAAAAAACGTGTACTCCCACCCGTTTGGTATCTTTGACTTTATCAAGCGGGTAACGTCACTCGACAATTGTTCCCGGGCAGTCTGAAACACAATCGGGGGTATCGTTGTGTTATGATTCTTTATCCAAAAACACGAGTCGTAATCAATCATCTGTACCTGGATGTTTTTTCCTACGGTGTACTCGTCGACAGCCTTTTTACACCCCTTCCAGTGAATATAGTCATCTATGACGACTGTACCGCCGATACTCGTGACTGGTTCGAAAACAGGTAAAACGGCTTTGTAGATATCGTACCAATCGATATCGAGCCGAAGTAGTGAAATACACTCGGGTGTTTCTGTAATTTGGCGTGCATCACCGACATGATAATGGATGTATTCCACAGGGTAACCAGTCAAGTCTATGTTTTTCTTGACAATGTCGAGCGGACACTCCATCTTGACAGCTTCCCACATGTCCGTCGCTTTACGACCGAACATGTCGACATCATTCTCACTTGCTTCAGACATTCCCGAAAATGTGTCGTACAAGTGAACGTGTCGAAATTCCCCGAGACGTAAGAGCGTGTACAACATAACCATCACCATACCACCTTTATAAACGCCTATTTCGATAAAATCCCCTTTTATCTTTTCTTTCACAATCCGGGTTACGTGGTCGATGGTGTGTTGTTGACGCTCCTTTGACGTGACTGAAATAGTACTACATGTGTTTAGGATATACTCATCCGTGAATGCATATTGTCTCATGATACTGATTTTTTCTTCGTTTGAGAGTCCCGCTGGGTGAATAGACCAGGTTCCGTGTCTCCAATGAGCATCTGGGATGTCGATGTTATAAAACCCCTGAAGGGTCGCCGGTGGATACAACATAAGTTTTTCGCGAAACTCCTCATACTTTTCGTATAAAATGTGCATAGCCCATTGTTCGCACCCCGGTGTAAGTCGATTTTCATCAGTGACTCCGTCATTCCATATACGGCTGACAACAGTCTGTGAACCTTGTTTCGCACAAATGATACCCGTGTTCATCTTTCGTCCGTGCGTCGTTTCAGCTGAGAGTGCGAGACTTTTTTGAGACTGTATAAAGTCTGCAAAGAGAACGTCAAGTGAGACTGATTTCTCTGTAATGATAATGTCATCGTCGATCCATACAACTGTATCGTACCCCTGATTTAAAAGTTCGTTGAGAATGGGAATTTTATTCCACATTGGATGTCTCGAGGGGTCGATGATATGTGTGTATGGAATGAATGTATACCCATGTGTTTTACAATATTCTGACATTATCGGGTATGAAATATCTGTAAACTCCTTCCTGTCAGAGAATGAGCACACAGCCCACTTCATTAAAACGATGTAATGAATAAATTACATATATTTGACGCGTCCGACGTAATGGTAGTCTGTCGGGAGTGCCTCCGGAATAACACGAAGATACTGACGATTCATACGATTAATACATACATGATCATCGTCGTCGCTGATGATGATTGTCTTTTCGTCACTCAGAATGATCGAATTGAGAATATCTGCACGAACAACGGATTGGTCATGACCACCGTCAATGTGAATCATGTCAAACACCTTGTCTGTATTTTCGGAGATGTACGCTGGTACGGTTTTACGAGAATCGCCATATTCAATCGCCAGACGATTCGGAAACTGCGTCGAAAGATATTCAAAGCATGCTCGAGTATATATATGTTCACCGAGATCAAACACCTGAATCTTACTTGTCGGGTTTGACATCAGGTAGAGGAGACATGAGTGTCCTGCATTGAACCCGATTTCCATAATGTTCTGCGCCTTTTGGGAATAGTTGAACAAGTTGAGCCGTTTGTTCAAGAACAGCTCCCTCTCCTGATGGTCGTACTGAAACCAAAACACATTCCCTTCGCACGGCTCACCGCGATCCTCGATAATCTTCTTGAGGCACGAGACGTGTACATCAATCTCGGATTTTAGTCCATAATAAGTAGATTCGCGTTTCAGAATGGGCATAAGATGTCTATGAATCAGAGTACGCATGCTCCAGTTTATCCGAACCTCTTTTGTCACCTCCTCTGCATACTTCTGAAGTCTAGTGACGTTTCCGTTCCAAATATCGAGCATGCTAAGGGCTTCATCAGCCGTGTGAAACAATGCGATACCTTTGATGTATTGGACATTACCAACTGGACGTGTCAGTACAGGAATACCACATGACGCCGCCTCAAAAATACCGAGTGGACCACCCTCGAGTTCAGAACAGCATATAAGTGCATCGATATCCGAATACATGTCTTTGATTTCTTTTCCGTGAATATACACGGGTAGAAACCCACCACGTCGACAAATATCTGCAAACATACCGAGACCCTTGTTTTGTATATACTCTTCATGTGCACCCCATTCTTTTGTACGTTCGGTCCCTCCGATGATTCCAAGGCGACGAATTCTATCAGTGACTTTGTGAGTCCACGGGAAAACGTCAGTGTCTGCGCCGAACGGTAAATAGAACGGATTATCGATCCCGTGCTTTTTCATCTCCTCGCACGTTTCTTGTGAAACACCGGCGTATATTGACTCTTTCTTGTGTCCTTCGAGAGTCTCTTTGAAATACGTCATACATTCAAACCGTGGAAAGTGTGCAACGACGATGAAGCGTTTCAGCATTTCTTCACACGGATGAAAACCGTACAACTCATAGAGTGAATGCAAAGTCGTATTTGAAATGATGAAATCGTACTCTTTCCATTTCCCGCTCGCCCAAAGAACGCCATTATCATCACTATTCGACCAGTCATACCAATCAACGTTGGGTACATACTTTTTAATGGCGTTCCCGATTCGACCAAATGCCCATTTCTTTTCGGACCACACAGCAACCTTACTTTTCGTGGTCATCAACTGAGGCGTCATGTGTCCCTCAAAAAATGCCTCGTACATTTCAGCGACTCGGTCGGTTGAAAAGTTGTCAATTGCCCACTTGCGACACACCATCGGGTCAATTTCGTGGATTCGAAGACCCGCCTCAACCATCTGTTCGAGCGTACGACACCTGAATCCAGTGACACCGTGAACATTAAACTCTGTGAATGCCCCCCAGTCTGCCGTTATGACAGGTGTACCGGACATCATCGCCTCGACGTGTACACCACAAAATGGTTCTACAAACGTAGACATGCACACAACCGCCTTGGCGTTTGCCATGAGCGTCTTGCGTTTTTCGACATCGACGTGTCCGATGATTTCGACGTGTTCGGGTGGCGGGTACATACCAACCTCTTTGAGACCATCCTCTGAATTCTGTCCAGCGATCAAAAGACGAATACCGAGGCGTTCAGTCATTCTGATAGCATGGTCAACTCCCTTGGCACATCCGATGCGACCGACAAACAGGAAATAATCGCCTCGATCCTTGGCAGGAACGACGGTGTCCACGAAATCACTCACGTCAAAGTAGTTTGGAATGACCGCCTCCTTTGACCACGTGTTGATATCAACACAGTGTGCTACGCGTTCAAGTTTTAGAAAAGCGTGATACATTGCGTATGACTCGAAAATCTTGTAGTCTGCGAAATGCCCATACGGATATCCGATTCCTGGTTCGACGACGCGCATACCTTCACCAGCACCCTGGCAAATACTCTGATGTCCAGAACCCCAGAATGCGAGGAGAAAATCACCGGGCTGTTTTCTTGAGTTGATTTCTCTGATTGCATTTTCATTAAAGTTTTTGTATGCATCGTCGCCCTGGTCAAACTTGAACAATTTTGACCTGAAATCGTGTTCACCATACGTCCGATTGTAATCGGAACGACTCAGAACGGTCACGTGCTCGGTACACTCGACAACTGAATCCTCATGTCCATAATGAATAACAGTGTGTCCTCGAAGTGTCATCATTGAACAAAACTTGAGCACCTTTTGTGTGAATGCGCATGCGACATAATCCTTTGAAGTTATAGTATGTTGAACACCAAGTGCATGGAACCTCATAAATAAAGAAGTTTATGTATTTTTTAAGTCGATAAAAAAATCACAACTTCTTATAGATGAGCTACAGCATAAAAAATGGAGCGGGAGGATGCCAACCTAACTTTGCTCCCATTGTAAATGTATTTACTCTTGGAGCGACGGGCGCAACGGGCCCGATAGGCGCTACAGGATTGACGGGTGCCGGAGCGACCGGCGCTACAGGTGCAACAGGATTTAGAGGTGCAACGGGCGCGACGGGCGCAACAGGATTAACGGGTGCCGGAGCGACGGGCGCTACAGGTGCAACAGGATTTAGAGGTGCAACGGGTGCGACGGGTGCAACAGGATTCACAGGAGCGACGGGTGCGACGGGCGCTACAGGATTCACAGGAGCGACGGGCGCAACCGGATTTACAGGGGCGACGGGTGCGACGGGCGCAACCGGATTTACAGGGGCGACGGGTGCAACGGGTGCAACCGGATTTACAGGGGCGACGGGTGCGACGGGCGCAACCGGATTTACAGGGGCGACGGGTGCGACGGGTGCAACAGGATTCACAGGAGCGACGGGTGCGACGGGTGCAACAGGATTCACAGGAGCGACGGGTGCGACGGGTGCAACAGGATTCACAGGAGCGACGGGTGCAACAGGTGCAACAGGATTCACAGGAGCGACGGGTGCAACGGGTGCAACCGGATTTACAGTGGCGACGGGTGCAACGGGCGCAACCGGATTTACAGGGGCGACGGGTGCGACGGGCGCTACAGGATTCACAGGAG
>Ga0315277_10013336_pt1 | contig 10244 bp, 8 predicted proteins | sample YL17G05_15_MG_FD_203695 | JGI IMG/M metagenome (GOLD analysis project Ga0315277, IMG submission 203695) | Sediment microbial communities from Yellowstone Lake, YNP, Wyoming, USA - YL17G05_15 | ecosystem: Environmental > Aquatic > Freshwater > Lake > Sediment | place: USA: Wyoming | collected...
TGCCACTGCCATACCCGTCCTGTACAACGCTGTCACTCACAATAGGAGTGCTGCTGGTATCGTTGTAAATCTGCGCTCCGCTTGTTGGGGCGGTATTGGCCCAGAAGATCGTGTTGCGGATCTGTGGGTTACTGCTGGAGAAGTTAGATATCCCACCGCCTTTACCGATTCCGAAACTACCACTGATTGAGTTCCCGCTAAAGGTGACGTTCGTAAGCGTGGGGCTGCTATTGTCGTTTATCATCCCGCCGCCGTAGGTGGTTGCCGAATTGCTGATGATGGAAGAGTTCGTAAGTGTTGGGTTGCTTTGGTAGTTATACATCCCACCGCCGTAGTAGGTTGCCGAGTTGCTGCTGAAGATAACAGCTGTGACCGCTGGATTACTGTTGCTTTCGTTTACCATCCCGCCGCCGTAAGATGCCGAGTTGCCACTGAAGGTGACGTTCGTGAGCGTGGGGCTGCTTTGTTGGTTGTATATCCCACCGCCGTACACTGTCGCCGAATTGCTGTTAAAGGTGACGTTCGTGAGCATGGGGCTGCTATTGTCGTTTAGCATCCCGCCGCCTACATCAGTAGCTGAGTTGCCATTGAAGGTGACGTGCGCGAGCCTTGAGCTGCTGTAGTAGAAGTTGTAGATCCCACCGCCGGAAGTTGCCGAGTTGCCACTGAAGGTGACGTCCGTGAGCCTTGGGCTGCTGTAGTATTCGTTGTACATTCCTCCGCCGGCAGTTGCTAAGTTGCCACTGAAAGTCACGTTCGTAATCGTCGGGCTGCTGTGGTTGTTGTATATCCCACCTCCCCGACCATTCGGGCTTGACGTATCGGCACACCCAGCCGTGATGGTAAAGCCATCCAATGTTGCGCCCGTTGCGCCAATGACCACGTGGAAACTGTTGTTTCCTTGAATATCTGCTGTCGTCTCAGCGATATTATTTCCGTCAGTGTTGGTATCGTTATTATCAATATCACCGCTCAGGATGGTAATATTGGTTGCGGGGTTACGCTGGTTGCGCACGGTTTCCGTTCCGGCGAATCCGCCGTAGACAGCTATACCGTTCTTGAGTTGGAAGGTGACGATGCGGTTGATTATGCTCGTTGCGGGCTTATAGATGCCCGCCGCAACCCAGATCTCATCTCCGCTTGAGGCATGGGACAAAGCATATTGCAGGGTGCAGGCAGTACCCCAACTCTTACAATCTCCTGTAGCGATGCCTGTTTGTGTAACATGGAGAGATTCATTGTATTCATACGCGCCGATATCGCAGTGAGCCCCCTGCGGGCGCGCTACCCCGCGCTGGTCGTAATTGTCACCGACAATTTCCGCGCAAATGGCGTCATTACCTGCATCGATCGCCGGCGAGCCGGGCAGGGGTGGGATGGTTGGCGTAAAGCCGCCGTAATTACCGAGCGTTCCGAGCAGTGGGTCAGCGCCGATGATATTCCCGTTCGAGCCGTCTGTCAATCCACAGGCGTTGGAAACATCCTCGATCAGGTTATTGCTGGAACTGGCATCTATTGAGCCACCAAAGTTCACGCAGTCACCACCGCTGGCGCTCTTGGCAATGATCACATTATTTAGTGTTAGAAGACTATTGTTATCGTTATATACCCCGCCGCCTGAGTAAGCTGAGTTGCCGCTGAAGGTGACATTTATGAGTGTGAGATGTATATTATACGTGGGAAACGCGGCGATGTTATACATCCCGCCGCCGATATTGGAGGCCGAGTTGCCGGTGAAGGTGACATTCATCAATATTGGATTACTGCCATTACCGAGGTAGTTACTCATCCCTCCGCCAAATTGCGCCGAGTTGTCGCTGAAAGTGACATTCGTGAGGAGAGGCCCGCTATATTGGTAGTTATACATCCCGCCCCCTCTGTTCTTCGCTGAGTTACCTTTGAAGGTTATATTCCGTATGTTCATGGAGGGACCAACATGGTTGTTGTACATCCCGCCACCGTTATCCGTCCCGGCACCTGTATAATTAATTTGGTCCCTATTGGCATTGCCTCCGGTAATGATGAAGCCATCCAATAATTTCCCGTCTATGCTGCTAACCACATGGTAGGAATTATCAGCACGAGTGGGCTCATCATACTGGATATTACTGTTATCATTTCCCAATAGGTCACCGCTCAGGATGGTGGGGTAGGCTGCGGGGTCACGGTCAGCGAAGACCGGATTGCCTGTATTTGGAAAGCCGCCATATACCTCTATACCGAAGATGAGTTGGAAGGTGGCTGTGCGATCGCTTCCCGTTGTGGGTTTGTAGGTTCCCTCTGCAACCCAGATTTCCATTCCAGGGACGAAGTGTTTCAATGCCCTTTGCAAGGTGCAGGCATTTTCCCAGCTCTGGCAATCTGCGGTATCACTGCCGTCAAGTTTGACATAGTTAACCCCACTGTAATTAGGGTCATTAAGGAGATCCCAGGTTGCCACCCACGCCTCTTCAACATGCTGTGCATCATCGGCCATTCCGCCAGACTGATTTTGATAAAATCTATACGTATTAGGCAGTTGGTTAACAAAATATGGAAATATTAGAAACTCAGCGTCGACCTGAGCCGAGGCTTCGATCTGATATGTATCCCATCCAGAGTTTAGGGCTTCCCATCCCATTCCGACGCCCAGGTCAGTATAGGCCACATTTATGGGATCCACTGGGAGAAAAGACCAGTCAACGTCGCTGAAAAAACCATTACCCGGGTTCCACAAGTTGAATGTATCGAGTCCTATCTCGACCATGGTGTGTGAGAAATTATCTGGATTGGAAACGTTCAAGTTATCCCAATCATAAGCGAGCGGTAGAAAATCGTAGTGAAACAGAGGGTCTGATATATCGTGGGCGATCACGCCAAACAGGAAGGCGATGGTTTTCCTTTCTTCTACCGTATCGTACGGCGGCGTATAATGCCACCTTATATAGTCAAAATAATGGGCTATGAATTCCGATGAATGCGGTATTTCAGAGATTTGTCCTGGATATGGACCAAGGATGCCCCAATCGGGATACATCGTGCCGGCCAGGACGAGGCCTTGATATTCACCCAGCAAAGACTTCAGTCCGGACTCGGGCAACATATCGTATGCATCTCTGGCGACTGTATTGTGGCTAAAGGGACCTAGCGCCCGCGCAGGCGCGACGTCTACTGCACTGAAGACCAGCGCCAACACAATAGACAGGATAACGACCCCGGATGCAAATTTGTGTCTCATGGCTTTCCTCCTCTATGAATCATTCAACTCGATTGGAACATTCCGCGCACACTCCAACGGGAGTGTGCGGGAAATCCTTGATCGCCGAGAAGAGAGTACGCTACTAAGGACAGGTACCAATCGTTGACCCATTCGTTCACATTGCTGACCATGTCCAACGCGCTTAAACGCAGATTAGGGCGAGCATTTGGAGACAGTAATATCACCGTAGGACGGACCGTTGATATGGCTGCCATCTTTGGCTTGCAAGACAAATTGGTAGATCAGCCACGCATTATTGTAAGGCATCAAAGAGAGATCGTTGTTTGCATCAAAAGTAACCTTCCAGGTATTAGGTCCATTACCATTAACATTTTTCCCATCGTTCCAGTCCGTTGTAGCACTGCTATCCTTATCCTTCAGGTGGAAAAATAGATATATATAATGGTTGCTTGTATCGCCGGTTGTAGTCAGGGTAAATTCCACAGTTGAGGTGCCACAGCCACCATAATATATTTTAGAAGTGCTCTTACTGAGACTTGAGAAGGTTATACCCTCAGGAGTAGTGGTAAGAAAAGGAGTATAAGTGGGATAAGGGGTATAAGTGGGCAGGGGGGTAAGGGTGGGAGGAACAGGAGTGTTGGTGGGTACAGGCGTATAGGATGGGTAAGGAGTGTAGGTGGGCATTGGCGTAGAGGTTGGGTAAGGAGTGTAGGTGGGTAAAGGCGTATTCGTAGGTTTTGGTTTGTTGGTAGGTTGAGAGGTGTTAGTAGGCTTGGGTGTATTAACTGCTTTTGTAGGACTTGAAGTTTTTAGTTGACCCTGATCCATTGGAACGGTTTGAGTCGGTACGGCAGCGCTACTACTGCAAGCCAGAGATACTATCACGAATAATGAAGCAAACCAAAACAACGATTTTGCCATACTCGAGGTGTGCATATTATTCTCCTATCGATTGGTACGCACCGCAAATTCTGCCACGAACTATGAGCATTGATGGGGCTACCAGAGCCAATGCCGAAGCCCGGTTCAACGCGCCGCCACATCAAACCGAGTTGAACTAAGCCGTCTTGGAAACATTGAGCTGTTGTTTGAAATTTAGGTGCCACTCCCTCCCCATATCAAACCCATGACAGAGAACTTGTATGAATATTACATATCCGATCGGTGACTGCAAGACATACTCACCATTATCGCGCCACTTATTGCAAAACGCGCCGGTTCCCGAGCGGTGGAGCTGCTGTCCGTTGTAGGTAGTGTTAGCTTGGTTTTCCATTTGAAATGGTCTGTACCAATTCTTTTTCGGTAATCTCAATAGCCTTAATTGGTTCGCGCTGGGAAACAGGTTTAGGGTGAGGATATATATCAATAGTTATCAAGAACAACGATTTGTAGTTATGTATGACCATTGGAACATTTCCTGTTGTAGATAGGGAGAAGCGCAATTCCTTCTCTACTATTTTGAAGATAATCATGTAACCAAAGGGCTCGTTGTATTGTTGTGTGTAAGTATAAATTTGGGGAAATCCTTTAAGTATGTATGTCTTACCTCGACTAACTGCATCAAAAATTTTCGTATCTGCAAGAAGGGGATCATCAGAATCTTGTGCTGCTATTAAATCGATTTCACCAGTGATTGATGAAGGTTCAATAGTAAAATTTATACCTTGATCGTGTAAATATTCGAACAGGTCAAGAGCAAGCAACTTCTCCGCGCGTTGGGAATCTTTCTGAATCATGTCCCATAATCTATCGCGACAGAACCATTCACAGCGATGTTTGTAGCGAAATAGCAAAGCAAGCATTACTCGCTGGTCATCAAGACTTTCATCTAGATATTCGTAGAAAGGTTCTAGGAATACATCTCTAAATGTTTCAAGAAGTTCGTCCAAATTTGACGGGGGACCGTAAGGTTGAGCAAGGTGCAAAAACCCCGTGCGATTATCGCTTCTCACCACTCGCTTGAGTACTGCATACCCAATTACAGCTGCCTCCTCCTCGGTGTTAAAGACTATTCCTTCACCATTAAATATATTTTCTACAGTCCCATCGAGTTGTGGAAAGTGTGAAACTAGAGGTATGATGATCCCAGAAAAGATTTGATTACATTCAAAAAAATCCCAAAATTGTCGGAGGGCTGGGATGAACATTTCTCTATTGACCGAGTTCAGCCTACGAATGCGTTTCTGGAGTTTATAGCGATAATTCTGGATTATTTGTGGATCCATGTAACTTATCCCTATGATCTAATTGTTTTTGTATCGATTTTGCTTAATTGTTTTTCAAGTTCCTGTATCATTTTTTTAATTGACTTCACATCTTTACGAATTTCATTCATATAATCATCCAAATTAAGAATCGCTTTACACCCTCGGCATATTATCGTATCACGAAGTCGAATCTGTTTTAATGTGACAGGATTATAAAAGCCACAAGATGGACAAGAAAAGTCAAAAGATTGATTATCAAGGTTTAACATATATAATTTAATTTATGACATAACGAGTTTATTATGTGACTCAGCGGTCGCTGCGGAATAGGCGAGATTTGCTCCCATTATCGCGCCATTTCTGGCAAAACGCGCATTGTATATTTGAATTTATCTTTCCTCCACTAGTGGGATGAATACCACAGTAGTTTATAGAAGTGCCAAGTTGATTATCGTTGTTCCCCCCTTCATAAACGTTCTAACGCATTTTCCGTGACTTTGGCTGACGTGCTTTTCGCAAAGGCCATTGAGAAGGCTCACCACCATGTATAGGCTCAGACATGAGGTTAACTCCATGATGTGCCTCCTCTGCTTGGTTAGGTGACCTTGTTTGCAGACACTAGGGTCGGTTCCGGAAGCGGGGTATCAAATATGGTGTTCGTTGTTTGTAGGCCAGGTATTCCTGACCAAACCGGCTCTGCATTTCTTTTTCTTCAACACGTTTGATATATATTAGCAGCCAGCTCGAAAAAAGCAGCACCAGGATCACAGCGCCAATTGAACGAAAAAGGATGGCAGCGCCCAGATACATGCCGATGGCACCCAGGGCCATGGGATTGCGGCAGTAGGTGTAGGGAGGCTGGATGATGAGTTTCTGCGTTGCCATGAGCGGCACGGGTGTTCCTCTCCCAATGGTAAATTGGCTGTAAATGGACCACATGGCGAACAACCAACTGGGCAGGATCAGCAGCCATCCAAGGATCAGGTTGAATGGTAGGGAGAGGATCGGCAGCCACTGCAGCCACTGGTCAAGCCTTGCCCCCAGTCGGATGAAAAGATAGGGCAATACAAACAGGAAAATGGGCGCTAAGAATAATAGCGCAACGAACCGCTGTTTTGGACTGTATTCGTACCTGGCTTGCTCCAGAAGTTTGTCCTTCATGTTTCACATCCTTTATCTACTTTGATTGTATCCTAACATCTCCAGAATTAAACAGTTAATCCCGTCCCTTTCCGACCCTGTCTCCTGGGAACCGTCCTAAGCGAGAGGGCCAGAGTTCTTTTGCGGCCCCATTCAATTAAGTCGTTCGTTTGCCTTTCTACTAATCCGTCGAGAAGAGATTCCGAGCCAACCAGCAACCGAAACGGCTTATTGTCCGCCAAGGGTCCAGACAACTATCCGGCCGAGTTCATTATTATCGGCAACATTATAGGCAACATAATTCGCTAAAATGCGACCATCGGGTAAGAAATAAGGCACAACCCAATCCGAATTGAAACCAGGATTGGCCAATCGTCCCACTTCATCCCGGGTGACTGCATCAAAAAGTACGATCTCAGACCCCTTCCCAGAGGTAACAATCCAGCGACCGTCTGGACTGAAACCGATTTCAGTATACCCCACAACACCTTCCTGATACCCCCCAACAATATCCTGGGTCATCCCCAGTGGGCTAAGTTTTTTTATGTCCCAGACAATTAGACCGTTAGTGCTACCAGCTAGCATATTACTATCAGGGCTAAATGCAATATATACTACCCCATAAACATGGCTTAGAAGGTTCAAGCTGCCTGCTGGTTTGCGCTGGGCAATATCCCAAAGTTGAACCCCATTATAGAAAGCCGTGAAAGCCAGTAGTTTCCCATCCGGGCTAAAATCCAGGTCCTCGATGCTATGATCACCGCTTGTCACAGGCCTGGAGATCTCTTGCCCCCCGATTAAGTCCCATAGAATAATGACTCCTTTCCAATCCCCGGTGGCTGCCATGGACCCATCCGGGCTGACGGCTACCACCTTAATTTCCTCCTGATGGCCATCCAACTCAAAGATCTTCTCTATGTTCGGTACCTTCCAGACGTACACTTTCTGATCAAGTCCTCCGGAGACAAGCATCTGGCTGTCAGGGGTAAAAGCCAGGTCACGGGTACCAACGGTAGAACTGAGAAGCCGGTCCTGGAGGGCGACATTTTTCTGCAAATCCCACAGTCGAATAATATCGTTTGTTGCGAAAGCCAGAAACTGACCATCTGGGCTAACCGCTAATGCCCGTAGATAAGTTAATTGGGTCAGTTCTTGGAAGCTGGCAGTAAGCGCAGGGATCAATTTTGGCTCGCTCCGCATTTCCCGAGTTGGGATAGGTGTAGGGGTATCCGTTGGGATAGGTGTAGGGGTGTCAGTGGGGGTATAGGTGGGTGTAAAGGTGGGCGGTGGTGTGGTGGTGGGCTGCGGTGTGGGAGTGGGTGGTGGTGTGGGGGTGGCGGCAGCCTTGGTTTGTGCCGCAGCAGTGGCGGTTTTTTGTTCCGCGGACATGCAGCCTGTCAGAGTCATAACCATGATCAGGCCGATTGCGAAAATTGAACGAAAGGTACTCATAGGTCATTTCCTTCCTGTCAGGAATCTGCCATTGGCTTATTCAGTTGTGTAAGCATGTTCATTTTCTTCTTTTCTTATTCTTTCTATTTCCTCGGGTGTCATTCCCATATTTCCCTCGCATTTATATTTGCAATCAATTTCCTTCCATCTCTGCTTTTCTTGCTTCAAAATAATCCCACGCTGCCAACGGTAAAAGGAATAACAACGCCGGAATTTCAACCATATCTATCCAGTCCTGGGGAGAAATATCTAAAGGGCAAACACCAAGACCATGGTGAGTTAACCTGTTGCTGGCGTTGATAACTATCTCTTGCATGTGGTTACACAAACTAAAAAATGGAAGAAAACACTCACAGCCGAATTGATTGAATTGCCCAAATTAGAGGCACAGAGCTAGGTTGTATGTTACCCTCTATGTGAATAGTATACTTCGTTCAGATTTATGGTCAAGTGTTTTTCCTGACCTTTTATCGATTCCCCACTGGTAACAGTATGCTAGCGGTAAGGTTGTATTGTCTCAACCTAAGACATCACAATATGATAATGCCCGGACATCGGCGGTGGGAGGGAGTATGCGTAATGTGCATATAAACCCTACCTCACTAATCCTCAAGCCACGGCTGCTGCAGAGGCAAAGGCCAAAGTCTTATTCCATCCATCCTGGGGCAGGCTAACACCAATGTCCTCTCTGGCTGAGATGGTGGTACGATGTCCCATAACTCACAACCGGCAATGAGCTTAATATCTCTGGCTGTCTCTTCCTCGTAGATTACTGCATTTAAAACTTTCCCCTGCTCAATATCTGCCTGAAGCTGGTAACGCTCATTGGCTCCACAGTGTAAAGAATTACGTGGGCAAGCCCACTCAGGCCGCGTGGAAGCCTCATACTGCCATAACCTCATCCCGAAGGTAATGAAGCCGGATCAAGTGCGGGCGTTCGGGATCCTCGAAGTGACACACCACAGCATCTTGAATGGCTTGCTTAAGCTCATCCCAGGTATCGGCTTCGGTATAGATCGAATACCCCAGGCAACGCGCCGTGTAGCCTCCTTCGGGCGCCTCTTCTACCAAGAAAACGATCTCTGACATGGATTATTCTCCTGTTATCACAACGATAAAAAATCTCAACCCTAGACTTATGATGCTATGTTATACATCCTGGATTATCGAAACTTCGCCCCATATCCATCCTGGTTCGGTACTACAGGGCCTCCGTCAGGTGGATTATGGGTGTTCCCACTCTACCTTTTCCCCAGGAATAACCCGATGGCTATTAACAGGGGGGTCGTCAGGTTCAGGATGACGTTCAAGCCCAGGGAAGGGATCAGCCTGGGGATATCGTTGGCGTACCGCACTGCTCCCAGGCTGGCAGGGATCGCTAAAAAGATGGAGATCAGACCGATCAGGCTGGTGACTGGTAGGTAATTTAAAACCACTCCAATGATGAGAGACAGGTACGTCAACAACAAGAACAGACTGTAGATGTAGCTGCTGGCTTTCCGGCCGATAACGATCGGGTAATTCCGCCGACCGGTGCTTTGGTCGGCTTCGAGGTCGGGGAACTGGTTGAGCAGCAACAGGTTGTTGACCAGGAAGAATGGCGCCAGCGAGGCAAAGAAGGCTGACCACGAATATTCACCGGTCAAGACAAAAGAGGCGCCCAGCACCCATAAGGTTCCAAAACCCAAGCCGGGGGCGACCAGGCACAGGAGCGGATGGCGGGTTATCCAGGGAGTGTAGGCATATACGATCACCAGCCCAAGCAGACCCACCGGCAAGAGCGCCCAACCGCGTACGACCAGGAAGTAGAGACCAATCAGACCGGTGATGGAGAAGGTGATCAAGGCGGTGTACAAGGCGCTGCGCGCCATCTCGGGGTGAGCCTGGAGAGTGCCGCTGCCCCCGCTGAAAGGCGTCTTGAGCGTTCTGGCGTCCAGCCCGGTTTTGTAGTCGAAATACTCGTTGAAGACGTTGACACTGATGTGTGAGCTGACCGCGCCGATCAGGGCAAGTACTACATAGAAGCCATTCACCGGACCATGGGTCCAGACGCTGACGGCGACGCCCAGTGTGACGCACACGAGCGGAAGGATCACAAAGGGCAGGCGCATAGGGCCAAGGATGTATTTTAAATGGTTCATGTGTGATTCGATAGCAATTAGCTGATATGCAATCTGGGCCGGTACTGGAGCGCTTCTGCCAGGTGGGCAGGGGCGATCTGCTCAGAGTCAGCCAGGTCGGCGACG
>Ga0315277_10013339_pt1 | contig 10242 bp, 10 predicted proteins | sample YL17G05_15_MG_FD_203695 | JGI IMG/M metagenome (GOLD analysis project Ga0315277, IMG submission 203695) | Sediment microbial communities from Yellowstone Lake, YNP, Wyoming, USA - YL17G05_15 | ecosystem: Environmental > Aquatic > Freshwater > Lake > Sediment | place: USA: Wyoming | collected...
AAGCTTGCTAGATACATAAGAATAATCTTCGTGGGGCATCATGAATATAGTCTCTATATCGCTCGCTAATTTTCGATTGGTCAAGGCCATCTGGAACTCATACTCAAAATCCGAGATCATCCTCAGGCCCCTTATCATCACATTGGAGCCGGTCCTTTTGACATAATCAACGACCAGGTCGTTGAAATCGTCCACCGTGACGTTCCTTATATCCTTTATCACGTCCTTCAGCATTACGACGCGCTCTTCTACGGTAAAAAGGGTGCCTTTCGCTTTATTATGCGCTACCGCCACAATGACCTTATCGAATATCTTTGCTGCCCGCATGATTATATCTATGTGACCGTATGTTACCGGGTCAAAAGTGCCGGGATATACAGCTATCTTGGTCTCGCTCATGCTACTTTCCTATATATCGTGACCACCGTGTCCCCGTATACTCTCTCTTTTTCAAGGATAAGGGTCTTTAGGCCCTGCGCCAGGGCATCTTTCTTAAAATGTTCTACTACGACTACACCAGTTTGCGATAATATATCATAAGAGTCTATATTTATCAAGCATTTTTTGGCCATGCCTTTGTGATAAGGGGGGTCTATAAAGACCAGATCAAACTTTTCCTCATCCTTTGCCATTCTCGGCAAGACGCTCAACGCATTTGTTCTAATAATATCATATATAGTATCAAGGACACCCAACGATTCGAGGTTAGACCTTATGGCTTCCGCGCACCTGAAATTATTTTCAACAAAAGTTGCGCGTTTAGCGCCTCTCGAAATGGCCTCTATGCCGAAAGCGCCGCTGCCGGCAAAAAGGTCTAATACGTTCTTACCGCTGACATCTGCTAATATATTAAAGACCGCCTCCCTTACCTTATCCTGGGTCGGCCTTATATCAACACCTTTCGGCATGGATATCAGCCTGCTCCTGTATTCACCGCCTATTATTCTCATAACGACCTTTCACACCATCTATGCAACATTTATAAGATCTAATTTGTCCTTAAATCTCGACACCAAGCCCTCTTTTAACCGCCTATGATGCTCTTCCATAAGATTCGGATCTCTGGCTATCAGGCCAAAGGCCTCCCGCCTGGCAAGTTCCATTATACCAAAATCCTTCATTATATTGCCAAACCTGATCTCCGGCAACCCATGCTGTCTTGTTCCGAAAAATTCGCCGGGCCCGCGTATATTGAGGTCGGCCTCCGCGATCTGAAAACCGTCAAGGGTCCCCTCTATGGCCTTAAGGCGTTTCTTCGCCTCTTCTGTTTTCGGGTTGGCTAAGAGTATGCAATAAGACTCGTGCTCGCCGCGCCCGATGCGGCCCCTGAGCTGATGGAGCTGCGCCAAACCAAACCTCTCGGCATTCTCTATCAACATCACGGTTGCGTTAGGCACATCGACCCCGACCTCGATAACTATCGTCGAGACCAAGACCTTTATCTTCCCCTTCTTGAAATCTCTCATGACTTTATCTTTTTCCTTTGAAGGCATCCTGCCGTGTAAAAGCCCGACCTCAAAATTTGAGAAGACCTCTTTCTTTAATCTCTCGAACATCTCTGTCGCGCCCTGGCCTTCGACCCTTGAACCTTGGCCTTCTTCTATCAAAGGGCAGAGCACATACGCCTGTCTTCCCTTTTCCAGTTCTTCTTTTATGAAATTATACACCTCTTCTCTTTTGTCTTCTTCGACCCAATAAGTCGCGATAGGCTTCCTCCCCTTTGGCATCTCCCTCAATATAGAGATGTCAAGGTCTCCGTAAACCGTCAGCGCCAGAGTCCTCGGTATAGGAGTTGCCGTCATAACGAGTATGTGGGGGCTATATCCTTTCTGTTTCAATAGCGCCCTTTGTGTTACGCCGAACTTATGCTGTTCGTCGATAACAGCAAGGCCTAAATTATTAAACTCGACGGATTCCTGAATGATGGCATGCGTCCCCACTACGATACCGATCTTCCCTTCCTTGATTTCAGAATAGATCCTCTTCTTCACGGCCTGGTCCATCTCTCCGACAAGAAAAGCTATGTTAATGCCTAACGGCATCAGGAGTTCGCTCAATACCAGACAATGTTGCCTTGCCAGCACCTCGGTGGGCGCCATCAAACAACCCTGGAATCCGTTTTGTACGGTCAACACAAGCGCATAAGCGGCCACGACCGTCTTGCCGCTGCCCACGTCTCCCTCCAGGAGCCTGTTCATGGGCCCGGTGGATGACATATCGCGCTCTATGTCGGAGATTGTCTTCTTCTGGCCCTGTGTCAATTCGAACGGCAGCGATTTTTTAAACGAATCCATAAGCTCGCCCCCGACATTATGGTTCAACCCTATCTCCTTATTTTTCATATCCTTTTTCTTTATCGCCAAAGCCAGTTGAAGCATGAAAAATTCTTCGAAGACGATCCTCCTGTAGGCCTTTTCGAGATTTTGGAAGCTGTTCGGAAAATGTATATTCCTTATGGCAAATTTTATATCGACCAGCTTCTCTCTTGCAAGTATATAGGTAGGCAGCCTCTCCGCAAGAAACTTGCAGTATTTTGTGACCGAGGCATTGGTGAGGCTCCTTAAGCACCTTTGGGTCAACTGGCTTGTCGCTGGGTATATCGGGACGATCCTGCCTATGTGGATAGAATCTGCATCCTCGTCTTTCAATATCTCATACTCTGGTTGTACTATCTGCAGCTTATCATGCAGCTCAACCTTTCCATACAGGACCACTGTCTGGCCTTTTTTGAAATAATCCTTCAGATACGGCTGATTGAACCATACGGCATGAACAAGACCAGTATGATCGGTGACCGCCATCTGGAATATCGGCATACCGCTTTTAGCCAATCGGCTGCCGAGGGTCATTATCTCTGCCTGGATGGTCTGATACTCGCTTATCTTTAACTCTTTGATGGGAGTAAAATTGGAACGATCTTCGTATCTAGCGGGAAGATAGTATAAAATATCCTCTGCGGTCTCTATGCCCAGCCGGGAAAGTTCTCCGCCCTTCTTCGGGCCGACCCCTTTAAAATACCGGACCGGCGTCTTTAACATATTATTTTTTTCTTGCATCTATTATGGACCTATGCTAATATAACCGCCAAAATGGAGTAAAACAAATGTCAAAAATATGTGCGGTCTGCGGTAAAAAACCAGTTGCAGGTAGAACTATTACGCGCCGGGGCTTGGCCAAGAAAAAAGGCGGCGTCGGCCAAAAGATAACAGGCATAAATCCTCGCCGATTCCTCCCGAACCTGAAGACCGTTCGGGCGCTCGTAGGCGGCGTTCCGAAAAGAATTCGTGTCTGCGTTAAATGCCTCAAGGCGGGTAAAGTCATAAAAGCAGTTTAATTCTAACACACCGGATTTAGTTTTTCAATAGACTTGGCAATGAAATAGGCCCTTTTTATACTCATATAAAAGGGCCTTTCTTTTTATGGCGCTCTTCTATTTCATTCTGATTGGTCTTGCGGCATAATAGCTACTGGCCTGGATCCCATCCCTCTGACAGCACTAAACCCTGCGCCTTTTTGGGCTTTATGCGCAACTTCATGCTCGACGGACTTCATAGCTAAAAGTTCGGATTGAGTATTTACGCCTACAGACGGTGGATATGCCACAGCAGGCAATCTCACCGGTCCGGGCAGCTTTACCGGTTTAGGTAATATAACCGGCATCGTTGGTTTTGCCATAGCAATAGGCGCTGCGCGCTCTATGGATGTAGGCGATTCTTTTACCTGAATAGCATCAGGCTGTGCATTGGCCGGAAGCCTGTGCACCACAACCCTATATCCGCCTTCATCAGCACCTGAAGCATCAGCATTATCTTTTATAGAATTTTCATTTCCAAAGAAGTCATCCGCCACGGTCGCATCGTTTTCGGGATAATCCTCAGGATAGTTCTTGGTATCGGCCGGCGTTGGATTGTCAGCGTTTCGGGAAAAAACAGCCATCGTTCCATATGCTGTGCTTTTCGCAAACACTGGTTTCGCCATCAGCTTATCGCTTTTGAGCGCTTCTTTATCGCCACCAGCATATGCAAATGTGGATATAGATATAATTGCCGCGAAAATACATAATACGGCCCATTTTGTTTTTGCCATTTTATTATCCTATAACGTTAGATACTTTTTAAAACGATATAAATTATATCCAAAAAAAATCTCTCGGCGACCTGCCTCGAGTGTTTTAAATGATAATATACTGCTATAACACCTAATATAAGTATATCTTAATTTTGGGAGAAATGCAAAAACTACATCTTACTTTTTAAATCTTAACAGATTTTTTATACATATTCAAAAAATGGCTTATGCAGATGGCTTAAATTAATAGCAGCTATAACCTAAACAAAATGCCTTTTTAAAAACACTCTGCCGGAGCTCGTCTTAAGATAGGATTCAAATTTTTCGGCAGATGCATTATTTTGAAACACGACGTATGTCTCCAGCTTCCACGGAAAATAACGGTATGTATAATTATCTCTAGAGGGCTCGTCGTGTTCCTTGAGACGGCGCTTGAGGTTAGTGGTAAAGCCAACATAGAATTTGTCTTTGACTTTGAGGCTTTTTAAGATATAGACGTAGTACATATATTAGTTTTGTGGCCCGCCTTCCTGTATTGGGCTAATCGTCGAAGATAGCGTTCGATGGGCTCATCCGCCGAAGGCTATCTTCCCTGAATAGCAACACACACGAAGGCGGCCCATCTTCCTGTATTGGGTTAATCGTCGAAGATAGCGTTCGATGGGCTCATCCGCCGAAGGCTATCTTCCCTGAATAACAACACACACGAAGGCGGGCTCATCCGCCGAAGGCTATCTTCCCTGAATAACAACACACACGAAGGCGGGCTCATCCGCCGAAGGCTATCTTCCCTGAATAGCAACACACACGAAGGCGGATGGCGCGCCTGACAGGAATCGAACCTGCACGTATGGCTTCGGAGGCCATTGCGCTATCCATTGCGCTACAGGCGCACGAATCTTATATCTTCGCTCGCTCACTCATTGACCAAATATATTGTATAATTACCGATCTTCTTCACTGGGCGGTAATGTTCTCGTATATATCTATCTAACACGTCTGAGCCTGCCCTGCCTTTCGCCGACTCTACAACAATCCTTCCTTCGGAACTTAGCGCAATCAATTTAACATTGCGAAGAGATGCTATGATCTCTTTCTGGGTCTTCTCCTGGTCCGCCACACCTGGGAACATTATAAAATACTTTGTGCTCGGCAACCTGTCGGCCAGAAAGTATATCATCGGTTCTCCGCCGTGCGATATCTCTTTGTGGCTGTCGAATCCCATAAAAATTTTATCGGTCGCCAAAGAATTAGAATCTATGAATTTTATAAGGCTATCGACATCTTCTTTCTCGGCTTTCGGGACATAGACGTTCCCCCGCCTCGTTTCAAGAAGCAGGATATCGCCCTTAAGCGGTTTCGTAAGGACGTTCTTAATATACTTATCCGTATTCTTGATGGACAAAAGGACTAAAAGTAAAAGTATCACGTATGAAAAGATCTTGATAAATATTTTAAAATAAATAGCGTAATCGCTTTTTCTCGCGACGCCTGTTTCCAGGATAAATGCTGACAATATGAGCGCCGGAAATATCACCGGCATCGTATGGGTTACATCTGCCCCAAAATATGCGTATGGGAATATCACCGCGCCGCTGATGGTTATAAAAAGCAGGGTCGTCATCTTTTTCGCGTCGATCTTTTTCCTGGCATATAGATAGATAGCCGCCGGAGCGCTCGCAATGTAAGCCAATATCGGTATGTAATGCTGGTTTATGGTAATGAATGCCAGGCTTCCGTAAAAGATCCGCCGAAGGTCAAAACATGGCGCAGGAAAAGGCGTCTCCCCGTATTTTATTATAACCGTATATGGCAAGGAAACCGAATACAGAAAATCTTTTATTGCGCCATTCTTCCATAAATAAAATAGAAAACCTAGCGGTAATATGAGTATGCAAAATATATATAAAGGCAGCGCCAAATACAATCTCGCCTTCTGATGCTTCGGGCTCAAAAAAGCCATTAATACAATGATTGCGATCTCGCTTATTATAAAATATAAGCCGAGCTCATACCTGCACAAGGCCGCCATCCCGGCCGACAGCCCTGCCGCTATGACATCAACAAAACGTTCTCTTTCGATGAAAAACACAAAAAACACCACACTTAATATATTGAAAAATATGAATGGCCATATCGACCACGCGGTGCTACCTATCCGAGGCGCAAGGCTCGCCACCCCGACGACCCACACAAAGAGTGCCCACATTTTATTCCGGCATAATCTGTAAGCGAGATAAAAGATCATGGTGCAGATAGAGGCGTGAAGAAAGATTATGTAGATATGGGCTGTCTCAAGATATGCGCCGAAGACAGTGAATAAAAATGACAGGATATAAAACTGCGCTGGGCCAAAAGGCGTTACAAAATCTTTGTACGGTATGCCGCCATGCATGACCATGTTGGTGCAAGCAAGCGTCATCCCTTCGTCGAACGGGAACCAGAACTTGTTGTACGTCGGCAGCGCGTATAAGAAGCTTATGCCGAATATCAGAATAATTAGAGCTCTTGGGGATATTTTTTTAATCATATTTTTGGATTGGCTTATCTCTAGAACAGCGCTTATTATATACGAAAACGGTCTTCTACTGCAATCCTAAACCGCGAGGAAAAATCATCTTTTCAAAGAAAAAACAGTGAAGGAAGCGACTAATGCGAGCGCCAAACATGTGACTTGCGCCAAGGTCATATTCAAAAAGACTGTGGGACTATCTGTTCTGAGAAATTCTATAAAGAACCTGCCTGCTCCATAAAAAACTAGCGCAGCTGAAAATGTGTACCCGGGCGTGTTTTTCTTCGTCCGATATAAATAACGGCTCACCAGATAAATCGCAAGCAACAAAATCGCTTCATATGCTTGCGTCGGATAACGCAGTTCTTCGTCTACGGATTTAAACACAATACCGAATACAGGATTATCCACCGGCCTGCCATAGCAGCATCCCGCAAAAAGACACCCTATCCTTACAAATACCTGGCTTAGCATCAAAAAAGAGATGCTATAATCCGCCAGGGATAAAAAACTCTTCTTTTTTAAAAAAGAATACACCCACATGGTAAGGATGGAAAATATCAGCGCGCCAAAATACGCGAACCCGCCCTGAAAAGAAAAAATACCTCCCATGCCTTCTTCTAATATATTTTTATGCAAAAGGATAAATAAGATCCTGGCGCCTACTAAGCCGAACACAACAAGAAGCACGGCCAAAACGGATATCTCTCTTCTGTTAAAAGGAAGATCTTTGGGTCTGGAATATATTGCGAGGCCTATCGATATAATGACGCCCAAGAAAAGAAAAGCATACCAACTCGGGATAGCGATATTACCGATAATAATATCGGGATACATAAGGATACCTCACTTTTATTTTTTCAATACGAATGATAGCGTACGGTCAGCCGTGCCGGTCTTTCGATAGGAGAAAAAGTTAAATTCTGAACAATAACTGCATATGTCTATGTCAAAAAAATTCTCTTCTGCCAGGCCCTTCCGCCTCAATCCTTCCTTAAGAAATCCGATAGGGTCAAAATAAAGAAACCCGGATTTTGGCTCTAAAAATTTTTTGAGTCCGGGATACCCTTGAAACTCTCCTCCTACTTCATAGCAACACTTTCTCATGGCCGGCCCGGCAATGACCTTAAATGAGGACAGGTCGAATTTGATATTATCCAATATCCCCTCTTTTGCCGAGCGCCATCCCATGTGGACAGCTCCTATGATATTTTCTTTTTCGCTGTAAAACATTATAGGCATACAATCCGCGGTCTTGATCACAAGCGCTAAGTTGTCGTTTCCTGTAAATAACCCATCGCACTCATATATGCCGGGCGCATCTATAAGCCTGACCATAGCGCCATGGACCTGGTTCATATAGGCTATTGTGAATTTCTCTCTCGAAAAGGCGAGCGCCTTTACCATGTCGCCCGGAAGTTCGCCTTTAAGATTATTTTTGGTGAAACCTGCGGTTATCGCGCTGCCTGGCGACAGGTCTGATACGTAACTGTATTCTTTCTCGATTAGTTTCATAGGGAGGAAAACTGGTGCAAATCATTTCATTTTTTTACTCTCGCCGGAGAGCATCCCTTTGCGGGATCACGCAGATAATTTTCTGCGGCCATTTAAATACGCTTGTTATTTTTGTCCTCGTACATGCTTTTATCCGCTTTGACAAATATCGCCTCTTCGGTCTGGAGATCGTCCGAAAAAGTAGCGCGTCCGAAACTCAAGATAGCCTCAATTCTTTTCCCGTCGCAAACGCACTCTATCCTTCCAACAGTCTTATGCAGCCTTCTCAATAGGGCCAGCGCCTGGTTATTATCGGTCTCCGGCAATATAATGGCGAACTCGTCGCCCCCATATCGCGTAATGACATCCGCCTTGCGCATGATCCGCTGTAATTCATCGCTTATTTTCTTCAGAACAAGATTACCGCTTAGGTGCCCGAATGTGTCATTGATCACTTTAAAATTATCCACATCCACTATTAACAGCGAAAACACCCGCCCATATCTCTTGGCTATATTAAAATAGTACGTAAGTTGTTTCTTGAAAAAATTATAGTTGGTCAAACCGGTGAGCTCATCCTTCATAGAGATCTCTTTATAATGTTCGTAAGTCTCCAGCAGCATTTCGATCCTTGCTAAAAGTTCACGACTGTCTGTAGACTTCGCCACGTAATCTGCGACTCCTGCCTTCAGCCCCTTCACCTTATCTTCCACCGCCTCTTTCGCTGTGAAAAAAATTATGGGTATATCGGCCCTGTCCTTAAGCTCCTTTATCTTGCGGCACACCTCAAACCCGTCCATCTCCGGCATCATTATATCCAGAAGTATGAGATCGGGATTTTCCATTTCAACAAGTTTCAGCGCCTCCGGCCCGTTTGACGCTGTCAACACTTCATATCCTGCGGCGCGAAGGCGCATTCCAACCATCTTAAGCAAGTCTTCCTCGTCGTCAACAAATAATATCTTTTTTCCCATATGTCGGGTCATATAATTATCCTTTCAGAGCTAAACATCCCTGTATAATATTCGGGGATGGTTTCGATACCAGCCCCATACATGTCCCTATTATATCTCATATATCTCCCTGTTTCAAGACCAGATAAGTCCTTCCTTTTGTTAAAGTAAATAAGAAAAAAGGTAGCTCTGAAAGCATTGACAAATGACAAAAAGATGATATGTTTGTATTGAAGAAAAAGTTCTTTCAAAATATGGCTTTTTCGAAAAAAGTAAACTATCCGAAAGGATCGGGCACAAAGCTAAAGGGCCTACTTCCCAAGGTCGGGGAAATGGCAGCCAGTTGCCGAAAAAACGTGGACTCTTATGAAGCTGTAGATAGCCCATGCTGGATAGTATGGGTTTTTTTATTCCATGAAGGAGGAATTTTATGAAAACAAAAAGTATATCTAACTTGATATTTTTTGTAGTTACATTCTCCTTGGTCTTTGGTTTAACATGTGGCTTATCTGATTATGTTGCCTCTGCAATGGTTGCGGTACCTGAGGAACCACCGGCAGCCCCAGCTCCAGATCCAGGACCGGCAAAAACACCGCAACCGCCTGAAGCGGCTATACAGGTTAATATGCCGGATATTTCTACGGATACAGGGATTGGAGGCCAGGTCGCTAACGAGCCGGTAGAGTTGCCTAATGTCGCAAATGTAGAGGGCGATCCGGTTGGGCCAAATGTCATTGCCGAGGAAAATCTTGTAGCGCCTGCTGATGCGGCCGGCCAAAATGTCGGACAGCCGGAATTAGGAGAAGTTACCCAAGCACCTTCGGGTACAGAATAAGATAGGTTTTCAATAAAAATAGCCGAGAATAAATGGAGCACGGCTCACTAAAAAGCTAAAGCTTATGGCCTGCTCCTCTCGGCTCTTTTTGTTCCTTCATTTCCCTGCTTATGCGCGCAAGCTCTTCCGGCAATTTATCCTGAAAATCTATTGCAAAATAAAAACGCGATTCTGGAGTCTGCGCCCACATTGGAAACCCCCATTCTAAGCGCAGGTTCACCTGATTATATAGACGCATCCTTATGCCTGCTCCCAGGCCAAGGAGGTTGTGGGCCTTATCCTGATCACGCCTTGTCCCGAAACCGTAATCTGCGAATAGAAGCCCTTTCAATTCGTCCTTCAACGGCCTTTCGGCGTAAAGAAGCTTTAATGTGTCCGGA
>Ga0315277_10013342_pt1 | contig 10239 bp, 9 predicted proteins | sample YL17G05_15_MG_FD_203695 | JGI IMG/M metagenome (GOLD analysis project Ga0315277, IMG submission 203695) | Sediment microbial communities from Yellowstone Lake, YNP, Wyoming, USA - YL17G05_15 | ecosystem: Environmental > Aquatic > Freshwater > Lake > Sediment | place: USA: Wyoming | collected...
GATTAGACGCCGGCTTAAATTTGTTGAATAGCCACGCCAGTATAAAAACACTCTGGCCGACGACGCAGATACCCAAAGAACAATTAAGTGACAATGATAAATCATTAGTGTCATTGATACAATTCGGCGATGTCAAAATACTTTTGTGCTCCGACATCGAGAAATTTGCACAGGCACAGTTGCTTGCGACGATTCCTGACCTTAAAGCAGACGTCATCATCGTTCCCCATCACGGCTCAACAAGAACCTCAGAGGCCGGTTTTCTGGATAAGCTCGGCCCCAATGTCTCGATAGTAAGCTGCGACCGGAACCAATACGAGAGACAAACGGCGGAGAATGCAAAGGTCCCGACAAAATCGTTCTATACGGCCAGAGACGGCGCAATCACGGTGCGTGTTGACGAAAACGGTGCTATAAGAACCGCGACATTTGTGGGGCGGAAATAAAATAGCCCTCGCGATAGAGACGAGGGCTATTAGCTGTCTTTTTGACCGGGCAGACAAATGGCATCCGTGGAGGCGGACAAAATCTTATTTCATATGGACGACGATTTCGACTCTGCGGTTTTTGGCTTTGCCGGCAGCGGTCGCATTGGACGCCACAGGTTTGCTTTCGCCGCTGCCAATCGCCCGAATCTTCTCATCAGGCAGTCCCTTCTGGACCAGGTACCGAAGCACAGTGAGGGCACGCTGAGCCGACAGCTCCCAGTTGTCTTTCCAGTTTGATTTCTGGATGGGGTCCGTGTCGGTATGTCCGGCGACATCTATTTGCCTGCCGGCATATTTTTCACGCAGCACCGAGTAAATGTGGTCAAGCTCGGCGCTCGTTGCCTTCTTCAGCGTGGCTTTTCCCGAATCGAAGAGTATCGCATTGGGAAGTGTTACCGTAATTGTGCCGGCGGTCGGGTCAAAGGTAACATCGTAGCCCTTTCCGAAGCCGGTGGCCTCGGCAGGCGACTTCTTCATTTGTTCAATCTGCTTTTGGAGCTCATCAATTGTCTGCTGGCCTTGAGTGACCTGTTCGGCAAGCTGACCCTTTTCCGACCTCTCCCTGTCCAGCAAACCCTTTACATTTTCGTTCTCGACATCGAGGGCTGCGTATTTTTTCTTCCAGTTTGTGCACCCAGGCAACCAAACAAACAGTGACAAACAAGTTAGCAGGAACACTGTCTTTTTAATGGCGGCTTGCATTTGAATTCTCCTTAATTCAGTATTAGAACATAAATTCTTGTTTCAACGATAAAACATAAAACTTATACGGTCACGAATCCAGTCGTGCAATATCATAACAACAAATACGCCCAAAGACAAGAAAGGACCATAAGGAATTTGTCGAATTTTTTTGAAAAACATCTGGAAGCCCGCCCAGGCGAGTCCGAAGAAGGGTGCGATGAAAAATGCCACCACGACAAAAAGCGGACCCACCACCGCCCCCGCAGCCCCCATAAGATGCACATCGCCCATACCCATTGCCTCTTTGCCGAAGGCCAGCGTTCCGAGTATCCGGACCGCCCAGACGACGCCGCATCCTGTGAAATAGCCCCACAGACTGCCCAGAAGTCCAGCAATGACAGGATGTTGCATCGGGAAGCTGTTGCGTGTTTCAAGCGGGATGACTCGGCTGACAATGCAGACAGCCGCTATTGAGCAGAAAAGAATCGGCAGCAAAAAGATTATCTCACGGCAGCTTTCCAGCCGGTGATTAAGCTTGGGCTGGGGTGGCTGGCTTTCCGGACAGGGAGAACCAGCTTCCGCCTGTTCCTGTTTTTTGACCATACGATTCCAGTCCTCGGCGCTTTCCGATTCGTAACTTCTTTTGATTACGCCGGTTACCACCAGCACCCAGGATATGGCCAACCCGATTGCTGCTCCTGCGGCAAGCGCCCCTGCGTCGGCAGAGGCCCTCGGCAAAAGCGAATACGCCCAAATCAGGGAAGGGTGAATGATGTAGGGGCCAACCGCTGAGGCGACAAATCCTACGGCGGTAACTAACCAGCAGACAGACAACGGAATGACCCAGTATTCGAGGTCGATTGCTGAGACGGCAATGAAGGCGCCTAAAAGGATGATGGATGCAAGGTAGATTAGCCAGCCGCCGCCCGGAAACGGCTTGAGGCCGCTGCGCAAATCGGTGTGAAAATACAGGATGAAAAGACCGAGAAAAACAAGGGCCGTCAGCAGCTCCACGACAAAATAGCGCGGAGATATGGAAGCTTTGCAGTGCCGGCACTTAGCCCCTAAAAGCAGCCACGAAACAATCGGTATGTTATCGTAGAAATGGATGCGCCGACCGCAGGCGGGGCAGGATGAACCGGGCGTTATCAGGGATTTGTCGCGGGGCAGGCGATAAATAACAACGTTAAGGAAGCTGCCCACGCAGGAGCCGAATACGAAAATAAAGATAAACCAAATCCAGCCAGGTACTGCTGCCACAATGCCTCCTTTGCAAAAGCGGCACCTAAATAAACAAGACCTTGTGCTCCTATGCCTTTGTGCTTTTCTGTTCTTTCCTGTTGACTATACCGGCCACCTTCGCCGGCAGGCCGAACAGGCGGATAAAGCCGGTCGCATCGGTCGGGTTGTATTCGGCGCCCATTTTGAAGCTCGCCAAATCGGTGCGGTATAAACTATTCGGGCTTTTGACGCCGGCGGGCGTGCAGCGGCCCTTGAACAATTTCATCCTGACTTCGCCGGTAACGTTCCGCTGAGTAACATCGATAAAGGCATCGAGCGCTTCGCGCAGTTGAGTGAACCACAGGCCATAATAGACAAGCTCGGCGTATCGCAAAGCGACCTGCTGCTTGTAATGCAAAGTTTCTCTGTCGAGCGTCAGACTTTCAAGGCAATCGTGAGCGGCCATCAGGATTGTTCCGCCGGGCGTCTCATACACGCCCCGTGATTTCATCCCGACCAGCCGATTCTCCACCAAGTCCACCTGACCGATGGCGTGTTTGCCGCCGAGTCGATTGAGTGTTTCAACGATTTTGACGCCAGTGATTTTTTTACCGTTAAGCTTTACCGGCACACCCTGCTCGAAACCGATTACTATATACTCCGGCTTGTCTGGCGTTTTCGAGACCGGGTTGGAGATGACAAACAACCCATCCTTCGGCTCATTGCCGGGGTCTTCAAGGTCAGCGCCTTCGTGGCTTATGTGCCAGAGGTTGCGGTCGCGGGAGTAAATTTTCTTCTTTGACTGCTCAATCGGAATTTTATGCTTCCTTGCGTAATCTACAGCCGCTTCGCGAGACGTTAGCGTAAAATTCGGGTCCTTCCAGGGCGAGATGATTTTCAGCGATGGGTCAAGGGCCATATAGGTTACTTCGAACCGCACTTGGTCGTTGCCCTTGCCTGTTGCGCCGTGGGCGACGGCGGTCGCACCTTCAGCGTGGGCGACATCGACCTGGTGCCTGGCGATTAAAGGACGGGCGATGCTCGTGCCTAAGAGATACGCCTTTTCATAAATCGCGCCTGCCTTGAGCATCCGCCAGAGGTAATCCTCGACGAATTCTTTTCGCAGGTCCTTTACTATGCACTTGACTGCGCCGCTTTTGAGGGCCTTTTGCTTGATGCCGGCCAGCTCTTTGCCCTGGCCGAGGTCGGCTGCAAATGCTATCACCTTGTAGCCGTAGGTCTCTTTCAGCCACGGCAGAATCACACTCGTATCCAGCCCCCCACTATACGCCAACACTACTTTTTCAGCCCTTTTCATTTTCGCTCCTATGAATACCTGACTATCAAAACTCAGATTATATACCGTAAAAGTAACAAAAACCAAAAAGGAAAAGAATTACTTTGATATGATTTTTATGCGGCAACGATGATGCCTTCACGACGAGCAATCTCTAATATAGGCCGGCTTTGGTCCGTTTCCCATTCTTTTACGCCACAGGGTATCGGCTCAATACGACAATCCGTTGCAGTCGCGTGCCACAGAGACTTTACCATCGAGATGTCCCGCGAACCGTCAAATTGTGGAGCAATCACAATCAAATCAATATCGCTATATTCATTCGCCTCGCCTCTCGCAAAAGAACCAAAAAGAACCGCCTTACTGGCGTAAATACCAAAGGACTTAAGCAAAGCCAAATACCTTGTTACTGATGCTATAACCGTTTCTTCAACCACTCAAATATCTCCTTTGCCCTCGCAAATTCTTGTTCGGATTAGGCATGATCACGCCACATAAACCGTCTCCAGCGACTGCAGAATGTGTCGTCGCCTGATATAGTTCTCACTTTTTTCAACGGATTGACGCTCGACGAGGTCCACCTTATGGCCCAGAATCTCAGATAAGTCCGTTTCCATTGCAACTATTTCCATCAGTCCCGGCTCCTGCCCCGGCTCAAATTCCACCAGGACATCCACATCGCTCTCAGGTCTAAAATCATCCCGTAATACAGACCCGAAAAATGACAGACTGCGAATATGATTTCGCCCGCAGAACGCCGCGATTCTTTCTTTGGATACCTCAATACTGATGCCCATATTCTCACCCGATAAGTTCGTTAATGGTTTAACAAATATTTTTCCCAATATCCGCCGTCTTTAGTATACCAAAAACCGCTCCCCCAGAGCAACAATTAAATTGGGCAAGGTTAATACTATACAAAGTGGTATCTCATATTACTTCTCTGTCATTCCCGCGAAGGCGGGAATCCAGCATAGCAGCCGAGTCCGGATTCCACATCAAGTGTGGAATGACAGCATCTCGAATCACACGGAATAGAGCGTTACTCGGTTCGATAGCTCTTTGGAACATCTTCTATGCAACTGAACACATCTCTATCAGGAAACGCAGCTTTGGCTAACGGTACGACAAGACTCTTGTCCCGCGTTAATATCCCATCGGCCCTTGACAAATACGCCACATACTCCATGTCATAAATGTCGTTTGATATGTCTTGATTCTCTATCAACGGTCCGCTGTAATTTCTTCTACAGGCCCAGTCTATTATCCACGCCCACCAGATGCGAACAAACTGCCAAGTATACCAATCGGTTTCTATAGTTGAAGCAACATCCGGAAAAGAGTGCACCAAGAGAGCATCTTTCATTTTGTCCGCTACTTCAAGCCATTTTTTGAATCGCTCAATATCACATGTTTCGCGGTCCCCTCGAAATTCAGAACACAAATCCTTCTTTTGCACATTTCCAAAATACGTCATCGCAAACTGACGTGACAGACCGATAATCGGTTCAAAGGATGCCTGACAACGCTTGGCCTCCTCTTGCACAAAGTTCCTCTCAACATTGATCGTCCCCTCCCAGAAATTCTGCGTACCCTCCTTGTCTACAACCGAATCAACGGCTCGCAGTGTTTCTCTCTCCTTCTGGAAAAGTTTTGCAGAAGAATAACCCACATACGCTCCGGCCTTAACAACATTATCAAGCTTTTTTAGCAAAACAACCGGATCCTTGGTTGGTCGCATGCCTTTGTCGTCATCGCTCATCAAACATTCAACACATAACGAATATGGTAGAACAACACGATAGTTCTTCACAAATTCGAGTAGTAAAACCGGAGGGATACCCTGAAAACGATTTTTATCAATTACCAGTAACTTCGGCATTTCTCTGTTTTCCACCTCCCTTATCAGCTTCAGAGAAAATTAGTAATGGTTTTCCGCATCAGGTCAGGGTCTGCCTCTTGTCCGGTGAAGAGTTTGAACTGGGCGGCGGCCTGGTTAATGAACATTGACAGGCCGTCAATCGTTTTTGCGTGAACTTGTTTTGCCTGTTTCAAAAGTAAGGTCTCGGCGGGGTTATAGACCGTATCGAAGACGGCCATACCCTTTTTCAGGTATTCTTTCGGCAGAGGCGTCTGGTCAATGTTCGGGTGCATACCAATATTAGTGCAATTTATGACCAGCTTCGCATCTATGTTCTCTAAATCATCAAGAGGTGCAAATTCGCAGCCGAATTCTGCCGCGAGTCTCTGTGCCCTTTCGAGCGTGCGGTTGTAAATCTTGATTTTCGCACCGGCATCACTTAAGCCCGCGACTATCGCCCGGGAGACGCCGCCTGCACCGATAATCGCAACCGGAAGGTCTCGCAGTCCGGCCCTGGTAATGCCAAGACCTGAGGCAATTGCATCGAGTGCGGCGGCGTAATCGGTATTGTAGGCCTTGATTCTGTCGTCTTTACTGATTAACAATGTATTGACAGCGCCGATTTTTTCAGCTAACGGCTCGATAAAGCCTTGATTCGCCCTCGCGAAATTCAAGGCGTTTTCTTTGTGCGGGATTGTTACGCTAAAGCCGACAAAGTTCAGCCACTTTCGCGAAAGCACATTCCGCATAAACTGGTCGAATTCACGGCGTCCACCCTGGACTAATAGCGGCAGATACAATCTATTCATACCGGCATCCGCAAAGCAGGCATTGTGAATTGCGGGACTCAGCGAATGGGCAACCGGGTCGGCTATTACGCCATATAGTTCGGTTTCGGCATCGATAGAATCGTAACGGTAAAGTTCCTTTAACTGCCGGATTGTCAACTGGCCGGGGGCGGTTGCGGCCTCTTCGTTGAGTGCGGCGAAGGTAACAAGCGAGTTCAATTTCTTTGCAATGATTCTGCTGATGACGCCGGCCTCGCCCATACAGAAAATGATTCGCTCGCCGCCGGTCCGGTGCAGCAGGTCGAAGGCCTCGAAGCAGTCGTTAATGTGGTCCGCCTGATAGACAAATTTTGGTATCGCCACCGGATATACGGTCAGGATGCTGCGATAGAGTTTGCCGATGTTGGCGAATTTGGTCTCGAAGTTGTGGACCGACAGAATCAGCCGGCCCTTCAGGCTTCCCGACAGCGCTACCTTGATTCGCTCCTGGGTCTGGACAATAAGGAAATTCTCATATTCAAAGTCGATAAATTCAGCCCCTGCTTTCAGGGCGGTCGTAAGCACGTCGAGCCGCAACTGCAGCGGATAAGCGATAGCGCCCCCCTGCCGGCTGTCCCTGCAGGTAACGGTAAGGGGCAGCCGTTTGCCGCCGGCGTCTTTCGCAGCAGCAATTAACTCTCTGACCAAATCGACGGTGAGGTTTTCGAGGTAGTCTGTCCGCAGCTCGAGCATCTCTGCGCCTGCCGCGATGGCCGAATTGATTTGCTGCCGAGCCTCGTCAGGATTTTTCGCTGCTATGGGAACCGCCAAGTATGTCATAGTAGTCCAAACATATAACAGCAATCGGCCTCCGGAGCAAGAGCAAAAGCTTAACGCATCATTCGGGGGTATCAACCATTCGTGGTGCAAAAATGCAGCTTGCCGGCCATCAGCGGCAGCGAATCAGTTGGTTGCTGTCTATCTGGATGTGCGGGAGGTGGGTCTTTAAGTCCTGGATGAAGCGCAGGCCGTCTTTCCAGTAGCCGGCGGTTGGCCGCAGGTCGGGATGGAGACTGGTAAAGTAGCGGTTCATACTGGCGACCAGGAGTTCCCGCAGATATTTGCTGACCATTGACGCCAGTGACACGGGCAAATACTGCGCATCCGCGCCGACCACGAAGTGCAGCCGCATACGTTTGCCGTTTGCCTGCAGTTCGTAGCTGCTGACGTTTGGGTTCTCGCGGAGGATTGTCAGCTCCGTATCGGGGAACATTAGCTGCAGCGCCTTGCGATAGCGGACCCGCCCCCCCTGCCTGTCGATTATTATTTGCAGGTCGTCGCCGGCGAAGTTATCGAGGGCGTTCTTTATAAGGACCGAGGCGGCGGTGAACAGCACGCTGGCTTTGTTTTTCACGGTGCTGACCATCTTGTTGTATCGCTCGACCTCAAGATAGTGACTTTTCATCTCCAGCAGCTCTATGCCGTTTGAGCTAATGTCGTCTGCGAGCACCGATGAGGCGATGGCTCTATCGGAGGACTCTGACGGAAGACGGGAGCTTGCCGCATCTTTATACCAGGGATAATCGCTTAACTGCTCCAGGCAATCAGGACATAATAGCTCCATAAATTCGCTTAGTGTGGCCGGCTCTTTGCCGAGATGGCGGAGGCAGGAAAGAACAGTCCGCTCAAGGTGCTTTATGCCGAGCGATTTACTATAGACTTTTTTGCTGTCGGCGATAAGGAGCCGGCCCGCGAGGTGTTTGCGCTTATCGCCTACGCTTTTTTTCAAGACCTGCCAGAGGTTTGCGGTCAGGAGATGATGCGGGAGCGAAAAGGTGCTCGACGAAACGACGAGCGGACCCAAAATAGGTCCGAAGCCGGCTTCGTCAATCCCTACGAGAATTACCATATTCCGCAATCCTTTGCAAAACGCACAAGACCATAAGAGCACAAGTCATTTTCACTTTTGGACTTGTGCTTCTTTTTACTATCCCCGGCGCGAGTCGAACGCGCAACCTTTGGCTCCGGAGGCCAACGCTCTGTCCAGTTGAGCTACGGGGACAAAAAACAGAACTTACTATTGCGCGAAAAGGGCCGATAAGTCAAGAATATACCGCTACTTGTTCACTTTTTCGTTTTTCTGCACAAAAATCTGCCCAAAATATGTTATAATGAAATGTGTAGAAATGGCAGGAAAGATGACAAATATGTGTCCGCAAAGGTCGGTTCGAGCCTGGACTATTCTGGCGGCTGTCGCCATCGGGTGCTGGGCCGCCGCCGCGTGGGCTGAGCGTCCGGGCTGGCAGCGCGATGAGGTCAACTGGCCTGCTTTCGGTGGCGGACGAGTAACAGCCATAAAATTCCCGCCAGGACGACCTCCGCAACTTGCTGATGACCGGCTTCAGCGTCAAAACCAGTTGGCGGTCAAGGATGTCTATACCGAAGCCTCTGCGCCCAGCACTTTATCCGCAGCGGTCTCGACCAGTGCCATCATAGTTGATTCTCCGTCGCTGGGTGGATTCATTTCCTGGATAGCCGTCACGCTCACAGATGAGAGACTGGGGGAGTGGGAAATCGATGCTGTACCCGCCGATTCAATTGTTGGTGACTATCTGACTTCCACCCCGGAAAGTGACTATGCCATCGCTGTCTTTGACACCGGTGCCGGGCTGCACATAATGGGCAGCGACGATGCCGTCAGAGCCGGTCTATTTGACCATTGGCCTGACCTTATCACATCGAATACGGTGGATCTTCTTGGCATAAGCGGCTCCCCAGTGACTGTTTTGGTAAGCCAGCCGATAGGTATTTTCATGGATGGGCTTGCTGCAATCGAACCTAATGGATTTGTTCCCGACCACTCCAAAATGGTAGGGCAGACGAATGTTTCGATAGCTGTGGGCGACCCGGATGAGTCGCCGAGTTTGCTTACCAGTGTCGGGTCGCCTCTTTCCGTTTATTTTGCTGCCGCTTTCTACAACGACCAGCCGATTACCGTCACGCGTGACGGCACGACGTTCACCGCTCCTGATATACGTTTTTATGATTTCGACGACCCATGCATTCCAAGCTACCCAAACTCAATATCTCTGGTGCTGCGGCCTACTGCGTATGCTGTTCAGTATATTTTCAACTTTATGGACCCGGAGGACCCGTCGCCGCTCATTCCCTCTACTCTAATGGGAGGGTTTACAGCAACTGCCTTATTTTTCTTCTCCAGAGTGGACCTTGCAAACGGCAGCAGAAGCGCCCTTCAGAACAAAGATTTTATCTTTGACACAGGCAGCAGCTATACGATTGTCAGCGAAGCCATCGGCGCGATTCTTGAACTTGACCCTGACAATCCTGATTTTGAAATAGAGATATTGACGGCTACCGCCGAAGTGATAACAGCGCCGGGCTACTACATAGATTTGCTCGAAATGCCGGCCAGCAGAGGCTGGATTAGTTTCACCAACGTTCCTGTTGTTATGTTGGATGCTCCCTCGCCCGAAGGCGGAATCCTTGACGGCATAATCGGTACAAATCTGTTTGTTGATTTCAATCTCGTGTTCAAAGGCGGGGGATTGCCCGAACAAGCCCAACCCAAGCTTGAATTTGCACCTATCCCTGTTCGCATAGTTGGTGACATTGCCCCCGGGGCAGGCGATGGAGCGGTCGGCTTTATCGACCTGGCGGCCTTCGCGGGTGTGTGGCTTACGACTTCAGAATCATTCGATTGGAACCCGAGGGCTGATATGGGGCCTCCCGGTGGGCCTGACGGCGTCATCAACTTCCTCGATTTTGCAATTCTCGCAGAACACTGGCTCGAAAACGCCGCACCGTAGCACAAATCAAATTACCCTCAAGTGAACCCATTTTGAAATTCCCGCTGTGTCACATCCAGCACGCCAAAAAATTCAAATATCAAGGTGCAAAAAT